>Ga0209166_10000321_pt1 | contig 57181 bp, 49 predicted proteins | sample Coa_R1_3_FD_187151 | JGI IMG/M metagenome (GOLD analysis project Ga0209166, IMG submission 187151) | Surface soil microbial communities from Centralia Pennsylvania, which are recovering from an underground coalmine fire - Coalmine... | ecosystem: Environmental > Terrestrial > Soil >...
GCGGCGCAGCGTCTCCGGCAACCGCCCGTCATTCCGCCGCGAAAGCGCCACCAGTTCGTCGTACCGGTAGAGGAGATTCGTGACCGTCCGCTCGGCGCGGGCGACGCCGCGGCCAGCGAGGTCGCGGCGGATCTCAGGCACGCTCCGATGCTCGGCGTAGCGCAGCGCGCCGAGCAGGGCGATGACCTCGAGCCCCCTCCCCGTGCGGCAAGGCAAGCGCCCCTTCGGCCTCCGGTCGGAGCGCGTGCGTGGACAACGCGCAGGCGCGGTTGTGACACCGGCGAATCTTGAGCCGCAGCTCCAGCACGCCGTTTAGCGTGACGAGGCGGCGATGTCGGTGATAGGCCACCCACGGTGGCCGCTCGCAGGCAGCGCAGACGGTCTCGGTCGGTTCCAGGGTTTGCGTGCGCGTGCCCGCCGGTCGCCTCGCCATGCGCGCCCTTGCCCTACCTCAGGTGCGAGTGGCGCTTATCGGAACCCGGGCTCGGCGAACCTCTCAAGCCAAGTTTGCCGGCCTAGAAAAAATTGGCCGCTGCTGAGGCCGAATGTTGTCGATCCGGCCCGCCGTCGATCGTCGTTTGGGTGAAGGCGCCACAACGAGCGCGGCGCCGAAGACGAAATGGAGGAAGACCATGCGTTACATGCTGCTGATCTACACGAACGAGGCCAGCGAGCCGCAGCAGGGTACCCCGGAGGCAACGCAGTACTTCCAGGACTACGGAGCCTTCACCGAGGAGGTGAACAAGGCCGGCGTTTTCCAGGCGGGCGATGCGCTGATGCCGGTCGCCACGGCCACGACGGTGCGCGTGCGCAACGGCAAGGCGCTCACCACCGACGGTCCCTTCGCCGAGACCAAGGAACAGCTCGGCGGCTTCTACATGCTCGACTGCAAGGACGTGGACGAGGCGCTCGCCTACGCCGCCAAGATCCCCGGCGCCAGGTACGGCTCCATCGAGGTCCGCCCGATCATGGTGTTCGACAACATGTAGTTGCTCGCGCCGGCCGGCCGCGAAGCGCTGCGGCCGGCCGGCGCGTCTTCGCAGCGCACGCGAGCGATACGCCGGGGGTATCCGATATGCATAGGAGGCGCCAGTACGTCGGCCGGCTTACGCCCACCCGCCCCGACATGCTCGCCACCGGACCGACGCCGCACGAGCTTGCGCTCGTCCGCGAGCACGCGGCACGGCTGCAACGGCTCACCGAAGAGGGCACCGTGGCGCTCGTCGGCCGTACGACGGTCGCGACGGCGGACGCGTGGTTCATCTCGATCTTCTGGGCCGAGTCGGACGAAGCGGCCCAGGCGTTGCTGGACGCCGATCCGTGCGTGGCGGCGGGCGTCATGCGGGCGGAGCTGTCTCCCTTCGAAGTGCTGACGCTGAACGCCGCCAGCGCGGCGCCCAGCCGGCTGCTCGCCGGCGCACAGTTGGAAAAGACTCGCGGCGCCGGAGCAACTGACAGATGACTGTTGCAGCACTCGAACGCCCGTTCGCATATGATCGCAGAGACGATCATGCCCCCGGCGAAACCGCGGCATTGCTCCAGGCCGAGGGCGCTAAAATCTGCACGATCAGCGAGCGAGCGCCAATGGGCGTCACGCAGGACACGATCGAGCGCGTCTTCCGCGAAGAGAGCGGGCGCATCCTCGCCACGCTGATCCGCGTCTTCGGCGACTTCGAGCTCGCCGAGGACGTGCTGCAAGAGGCGTTCGTCACCGCGCTTGACCGCTGGCCGCGCGAGGGCGTGCCGGAGAATCCCGGAGCCTGGCTCACCACCGCCGCCCGCCGTAAGGCGATCGACCGCCTGCGCCGCAAGCGCACGCTGGCCGAGAAGCAGGCGCTGCTGCACGGCCTGGCCGAGCTGGCGCAGAACGCCGACCCCTACGCGGCGCCGGAGGCGCACACCGACCGGCTGCGCCTGATCTTCACCTGCTGCCACCCGGCGCTGGCGCCCGAGGCGCAGGTCGCGCTGACGCTGCGCACGCTCGGCGGCCTGACCACGCCCGAGATCGCGCGGGCGTTTCTCGTGCCCGAGCCCACGCTCGCGCAACGGCTCGTGCGCGCCAGGCAGAAGATCCGCGACGCCGGCATCCCCTACCGCGTGCCGCCGAACGACGCGCTGCCGGAACGGCTGCAGGCCGTGCTCGCGGTGCTCTACCTCATCTTCAACGAGGGCTACAGCGCCAGCGTGGGCGAAGCGCTGATCCGTCAGGGCCTCTGCCGCGAGGCGATCCGGCTGGCGCGGATGCTGGTGGCGCTTTTGCCGCGGGAGCCGGAGGCGCTCGCACTGCTGGCGCTGATGCTGCTGCACGATTCGCGCCGCGGCACGCGCACCGGAGCGCACGGAGAGCTGGTGCCGCTGGAGGAGCAAGATCGCGGGTGCTGGGACCGTGCTGCAATCGCCGAAGGTCTGGCCGTGCTCGATCGCGCCCTCGCGCTGCTGGCCGGCGATCAAGCGACCGGCGCCGAGGCGACGCCGCAGGGACGGCGAGCGAAGGGCAACCGCTCGCGCTCCACGCCGGCCGCGCCCCGGCCGCGCTACTACCTGACGCAGGCGGCGATCGCGGCGCTGCACGCGCAGGCGGCCTCGCCGGCGGAAACGGACTGGCCGCAGATCGTGGGGCTCTACCGCGGCCTGCTGCGCGACCACGACTCTCCCGTGCTGCGGCTCAATCACGCCGCGGCGGTGGCGATGGCGCAGGGGCCGGTTGCGGGGCTGGCGTTGCTGGCCGCGCCCGCGCTGCGCGAGCCGCTGATCGGCTACCACCTGTACCACGCCGCCCGCGCGGACCTGCTGCGCCGCGCCGGCCGCCGCGCCGAGGCCGCCGCCGCCTACCGGCAGGCCCATGCCCTCTGCGCCAACGCCGTGGAACGCCGCTACCTGCAGCGGCGGCTGACGGAGGTCGCCGGGCAGCCTGCATAGGCGCGTAGCCCGCGCTAACATCGGCGTGCTGGAAGCACCCCGAAGGCCATGCTAGACTGCGCCCACATTGACCCGCCCGCGCCGGCGGGCGCCGCGGGAGCGGGCATGGCGGCTGCCTTCGGATCGGCGAAGACGCGCCTGGCGGCGCGGCCCGGTGCGCCGCGTCGCCTCGACCGGCGCAAGCTGCGCAACACGGCCGTCGCCCTGCTTTTCCTGGCGCCGGCGCTGCTGATCACCGGCGTCTTCCACTTCTTCCCCGTCTTCTACGCGTTCTGGATCAGCCTGCGCAACTGGAAGATCGCCGACCTGGGCATGGTCTGGCTGCGCAACTACAACGAGGCGCTGCACAGCCACGCCTTCTGGCAGTCGCTCGGCGTCACCGTCTACTTCGCGCTTGGCACGGTGCCGGTGACGATGGCGCTCGCCTGCCTGATCGCCTACCTGCTCTACCAGAAGGTGCGCTGGCTCGGCCTGCTGCGTACGCTCTACTTCCTGCCCTACGTCACCAGCACCGTGGCCGCGGCCAGCGTCTGGCTGTGGATCTTCAACCCGCGCGCCGGCATCGCCAATACGCTGATCGGCCACGTCGGTATCGGCAACCAGCGCTGGACGCAGGAGCCGCGGGGCATCCTGCAACTGCTGGGCAACGCGGCGCATATCAGTGTGCCCGGCCTGGTGCAGGGACCGAGCCTGGCGCTGTGCGCGATCATCATCATGACGATCTGGCACCAGCTTGGCTTCCAGGTCGTCATCTTCCTCGTCGGCCTCGGCAACATCCCCGGCGAAACCTACGAGGCGGCGCGCATCGACGGCGCCAGCGAGCGCCAGGTGTTCTGGAAGATCACGCTGCCGCAGCTGGCGCCGATCTTCTTCTTCCTCAGCGTGATCTCGACGATCGCCGCCTTTCAGGCCTTCAACGAGATCTTCATCATCTCCAGCAACTCGAACGTGGGCGGCGCCGGCGGACCGCTGGGCACCACGCAGACGGTGATGGTCAACGTCTACAACCAATTCCAGTCGGCGCACCGCCTGGGCTACGGCTCGGCGGTCGCCTTCATTCTCTTCGCGATCATCATGGGGCTGACGCTGGTGCAGTCCCGGCTGGGCGGGCGGTACGCGAGGGCGTAGGGCGATAGGGAACAGGGAACAGGGAATAGAGGGCGGAGGGCGCAGGAATGCAGGCGGGGTTGGGGTCGCGGGCTCGATTGGTCGGCGTCGGCGAGCGCATGGGCGGTTCGCTTCGGGAGCGCGTCGCGTTGCGCCCGGCTACGACTGCCCCGGATAACCCAACTCGGCCACGGAACACTTCACGCTGGATCGCCCCTCTCCCTCTCTCCAGAATTGGGAGAGGGAGAGGGGCCACAGAAACGAAGTGAGGATGAGGGCCGCGCGTCGTGAGTGACCTCGCACTCGGCAGACAGCGGACCGGCGCGGCGGCGGGAGAGCGCGGCCTGACGGCGGCGCGCCTGCTGCGCCGCGCGCTGCTCTACCTCGTGCTGATCGCGGGCGCGGTGTTCGCCGCCTTTCCCTTCCTCTGGATGCTGCTCACCTCGTTCAAGACGCGCAGCGAGGCGCTGCGCGACCCGCCGACCTTTCTGCCCTCCGTCTGGCACTTCAGCAACTATGCTGCCGCCTGGCACGCGGCGCCGTTCGCGCGCTACTTCGTCAATACGTTCTTCATCTGCTTCTGCGTCGTGGCCGGTGTTGTGATCACCAGCACGCTCGCGGCCTACGCCTTCTCGCGCATCGACTTCTACTTCCGCAACGTGCTCTTTATCCTGTTCCTCGCCACGCTCATGATCCCGTTCGAGACGATCATCATTCCCAACTTCATCATCGTGAAGAAGCTGCACATGCTGAACACGTACTGGGCGCTGATCGTGCCCTGGGCATCGAGCGTGTTCAGCATCTTCCTGTTGCGCCAGTTCTTCGACCAGTTGCCGCAGGACCTGTACGACTCGGCCGCGCTGGACGGCGCCGGCCACCTGCGCACGCTGCTCAGCATCGCGCTGCCGCTCTCCAAGGGGGCGCTGGCCGCGGTGATGCTCTTCGCCTTCCTCGGCTCGTGGAACAGCCTGCTCTGGCCGCTGATCGTCACCAACAGCGAGAGCCTGCGGCCGGTCCAGCTCGGCCTCTCCGTCTTCATCAGCTCCGATTCGACCGAGCCGGCGCTGCTGATGGCGGCCTCGGCCTTCACGATCGCGCCGATCGTCGTGCTCTACTTCTTCGCGCAGCGGCAGTTCATGGAGGGTTTCGCCTCGTCTGGCCTGAAGGGCTGAAGCGGGGCCGACGGGACGTTGAGGCAGCGGCGCGAATCGGGCACGCTTTGATATGAACGGATGTGAGGCGATTCGATCGCCTGGCTCGACGCCCGGCGCGGGCGGAGGAGGGAGCGGCAGAGGGAACGCAAGCACACGTCGATCCTTGCCCGCCCCGGCTCGGGGCGGTTCGGCCTGAATGGACGGCCGCCTGCGCTGCGCCGAAGCAACACCGGCGCCGCGCGGCGAACACCGCGCAGGAGTGCGTGATGCATCGAAGATTCGGCACCGGCAGCCATCGCCTGCTGACGCCGCTGCTGCTGGGCGTGGCGCTGACGCTGGGGCTGGCCTGCAGCTCCAGCAACAACAACAGCAACAAGAGCAGCGGCGCCGCCACGGCCACGAAGGCCGCCGCCTCTGCCCCCGCGGGGACCATCGCCCCGGCAAGCGGCGCCGTGAGCGCCACCGCGCCCGCCTCTGCCGCGGCGGGCAGCAGCGCCACGGCAGCAAGCAGCAGTCCGGCGGCGGGCGGCTCACCCACTACCGGCGGCAACGTGACGGTGACGCCCGGCGTGGTCGCGGCGGACAAGGCGCTGGCCGCGGCGGCGGGCAGCGGCAGCGCGATCGACAACGTCACGATCAGCAAGCCCGTGACGATCACGTTCTGGCACACACAGCCGCTGGACGGCCCCAACGGCAAGAAGCTGACCTCGCTGATCCAGGACTTCCAGACGAAGAACCCGAACATCCAGATCGACGCGCAGTACGTCGGCAACTACAACGACCTCTTCCAGAAGCTGGAGACGGCGATCGCCGGGGGCCAGGCGCCGGATATGGCCGTGGCCTATCCCAACCAGGTGGCCGAGTACCAGCAGGCCAACGTGATCATCCCGCTCGACGACTACGTGAAGAGCCAGAAGTACGGCCTGCCCAAAGACGATTACGCCGACATCCTGCAAGCCTACCGCTACGACAACTTCTATCCTGCCAACGACAACAAGCTGCTCTCCTTCCCCTTCACCAAGAGCATCGAGCTGATGTACTACAACGCCGACGCGCTCAAGGCCGCGGGAGTGGACGTGCCGCAGACCTGGGACGACTTTCTCAAGGCGGCGAAGGCGGTGGCCAAGGGCGACATGAAGGGCTACGCGATCGGCGTCGAGCCCTCGCTGTTTGCCAACATGATCTTCTCCCGCGGCGGCCAGGAGATCAGCGACGACCAGAAGAAGTGGGTCTTCAACAACCAGCAGGGCGTCGATTCGCTGGCCTTCTTTCAGCAGATCATCAAGGACGGCTCGGGCTACCAGGTGGCCAAGCAGTTCGCCGATCAGACCGATTTCGGCAACGCCAAGGCCGCCTTCGCCTTCAGCACCAGCGCCGGCCTGCCCTACTACCAGCAGGAAGTGCAGAACGACGGCAAGGGCTTCGCCTGGAACGTGGCCGCGCCGCCGCACGCCGCCGGCCAGCCGACCGCGGCCGTGATCAACGGCGCCGACATCACCATGTTCAAGAGCAGCCCGGAGAAGCAGCTCGCCGCCTGGCTGTTCATGAAGTACTTCTCCAGCAAAGAGGTGAACCCCGACTGGAGCATCGCCTCCGGCTACCTGCCGATCCGCACGTCGGGGCTGACCGATCCGCGCGTGCAGGCGCAGGTGCAGAAGCTGCCGCAGTACGCGATCGCCCTGCAGGTGCAGCAGTACGGTCGCTCCGAGCCGGCGGTGCGCAGCTACCAGACCACGCGCAACCACATCAGCGACGCGATCGTGGCCGCGCTCTCCGACGCGAACAAGAGCGCGAAGCAACTGCTGGACGACGCCGTGAAGCAAAGCAACGATGATGCGGCGAAGTAGGGTAAGCGCCCCTCACTCCCATACACCGCGATTCGGGGTATCCGCCTCGTGCAAGAGCGTATGGGAGAGAGGGGCTCCGCGATGAACCGTGCTCCGATGGGCATAGCCTGACCCGGCAGGCCGCGAAGGGCGCCCACCACGCGCTCACAAGCCACGGCCAACCCGACGCCGCGCGTGACGCCCGACTCCGGATCGCCCCTCTCCTTCTCCCGTTCTATGGAGAAGGAGAGGGGACAGGGGTGAGGATGAGGCTCGGCCGCCGCGTGTGCCACTCGGTCGCCTGCTCGTACGCGTGGGCGACGCGCAGCACCGTCGCCTCGTCCCAGCGGCGGCCGGCGATCTGCAGGCCGATCGGCAGGCCGGCGGCGGTGAAGCCGCAGGGCAACGAGACGGCGGGCTGGCCCGTCACGTTGAAGGGGATCGTGTTCGTCGTCAGCACGCTGCGGGCCAGCACCTCCTTGCCATCCAGCACGATCGTCTGGTTGGGGTTGATGCTCGGCGCTGCGATGCGCGTGGCAGGCAGGACCAGCGCCGCCCGCTCCGCCAGCAAGGCGGCCGCCTCGCGCATCGCCGCCGACTGGTGGCGAAAGGCGGCCACCAGGTCGTCGGCGGAGAGCTCGGCGCGCTCGTTCAGCCGGGTGAAGACATCCTTGCCGTAGTCGCCCGGCCGTTCGCGCAGCCACGCCTTGTGCACGTGCCGAGCCTCGCTGTAGAGGATGTTGTAGCCCGGCTCCCAGCTCGCCCACAGCGCCGGCGCCTGCACGTCCTCGACGACCGCGCCCAACTCGCGCAGCACCTCCAGCGCCGCCTCGAACGCCAGCGCCACGTCCGGCTCCAGCGCCTCGCAGAAGCCAGCGCGCGGCACGCCCAGCCGCAGCCCGCGCACGCTCACGTTCAGATCCGCGCGGTAATCCTGCAGCGGCACGGGCGGCGTCAGCGTGTCCTGCACGTCCGGGCCGGCGAGGGCCTTGAGCACGATCGCTGCGTCTTCCACCGTGTGCGTGAGCGGGCCGGCATGGTCCAGCGACCAGCTCAGCGGAAAGATGCCCGCGGTGCTGATGCGGCCGTGCGTCGGCTTCAGTCCCACCGTGCCGCAGAGCGAGGCCGGGATGCGGATGCTGCCGCCCGTGTCCGAGCCCATCGCGATCGGCGCGAGGTCGGCCGCGATCGCCGCACCGGAGCCGCCGCTGGAGCCGCCGGGAATCTGCTCGAGCCCCCAGGGGTTGCGCGTGGCGCCCCAGTGCGGGTTGTTGGTCGTGACACCGAAGGCGAACTCGTGCGTGTTCAGCTTGCCGAGCAGCACGGCGCCGGCCTGGTGAAACAGCGCGGTGGTCGTCGCGTCGGCGTCGGGCACGCGCTCGGCCAGGATCTTCGAGCCGGCGGCGGTGCGGACGCCGGCCGTGTCGTAGATGTCTTTGAGCGCGAAGGGCACACCATGCAGCGGGCCGCGGTACTCACCGGCGAGGATCTGCTGCTCCGCCGCCCGCGCGGCGGCCAGCGCCTGTTCGGCGGTCAGAGTCACGTAGGCGTTGATCGTCGGGTTGAGCCGTGCGATGCGGTCGAGATAGGCGCGCGTCAGCTCGACGGGCGAGAGGCTGCGCCGCTCGATCTGCGCGGCGGCCTCGGCGACGGTCATGGTGGTCAGCTCGCTGGTCTGCATGGCGCACCTCTTGTTCGAGGGAATAGGGAACAGGGAACAGTATAGGCGGTGGCCGGCGGGCGCCTATTCCTCCCTCGCGCACGCGCTCGGATTTCCCTGCCCGACACGGGAAGGGTGGCTCAAGGACTACCGGTCCGCCGCGAATCGCACCGTTCCGCATGACACACGCGATGGCACACGCTACGACACGCGAGGGGAAGGGAGACGCGGCGCTGTTGAGTCAACGCGGAGTTAGGCGCTCCGCTTGACAACCGTCGCCACCGCGTGTGATAAAGAATGAGTATTCGCTTTGTTTCCATCGGATCGGGTCCGACTTCATGCCGCGCGTCAGCCCCGAACACCTCGCCGCCCGCCGCCGCCAGATCCTGGCCGCCGCCGGCGCCTGCTTCGCCCGCAGGGGCTTTCACCAGGCGACGATGCAGGACATCTGCGACGAAGCCGGGCTCAGCCCCGGCGCCATCTATCGCTACTTCGCCAGCAAGATCGAGCTGATCGCCGCGCTCTGCGACATGAACCTGCAGCGCCATGCCGACCTGATCGGCGCGGCGGCGCAGGGCCGGGACTTCACCGCCCTCGCCGACGAGGTGATCGCCGCCTACTTCGGCCTCGGCGGCGAGATCGAGCAGGGCGACGCGGATGCGTTCGACCTCGAGCTGATCGCAGAGGCCGGCCGCAACCCCGAGATCGGCGCGATCTGGCGGCGCTGCTTCGCCGGTCTGCGAGAAGTCTTCGCCGGCCTCGTGGCCGCGGCGCAGCAGCGCGGTGAGATCGCGGCGGAGCTTGACCCCGAGGCCGTGGCCACGATGGCGATCTCCTTTTACTACGGGCTGCTCATTCAGAAGTCGCTGGACCCCGCGATCGACACGCCACCGTACATCGCCGTGATGAAGGCGCTGCTGAACGGCGCCTTCCGCCCGGGCCCCGTGCCTGCGCTTCCCGCTGAAGCGGCGGCGCGCCGCTGACCGCAGTGCGGCCCGCGCCGGTTATCAGCAGTCATCAGACGAGGAGCACCAGTCATGCCGTTGCCCGAGTTCGCCACCAACGCCGTCCGCAGCGTCGCCATCCGCGGCATGCTGCTCAAAGAGCGGCTGCAGAGCGGCGTCGCCTTCAATCCGCTCGCCGCCGAGCTGCGCGAGAACCCGTATCCGACCTATGCGCGGCTGCGCACGAAGGATCCCGTGCACCGCAGCGTGCTGATGCAGTGCTGGGTGCTGACGCGCCAGGCCGACGTGATGGCGGTGATGCGCGACCCCCGCTTCGCCGCCGACCGCAGCAAGGGCACCACCGCGCAGCAGTTCATCGGCGACGACATGGGGCCGTACAACCGCTGGCTGGCGAACTCGTTGCTCTCGCTCGATCCGCCGGACCACACACGGCTGCGGGCGCTGGCGAGCAAGGCGTTCACGCCCCGCGCCGTCGAGCAGATGCGGCCGCGCATCGCCCAGATCGTGGACGGGCTGCTCGACGCCGTGCAGGCGCAGGGCCACATGGACCTGATCCGCGACCTCGCCTATCCGCTGCCGGTGATCGTGATCGCCGAGATGCTGGGTGTGCCGGCCGAGGACCGGCCGAAGTTCAAGGCCTGGTCCGATGCGCTGGGCGAGGGGCTGGAGCCGCTGCTCACGCCCGAGCAGCTCAGTGCCGCGGACGCGGCCGTGCTTGAGCTGTCCGACTACTTCCGTGCGATCATCCGCGAGCGGGCGCGCCAGCCGCAGGACGACCTGATCAGCGCGTTAGTCCAGGCGCACGAAGGCTCGGACAAGATGAACGAGGACGAGCTGTACGCGATGTGCATCCTGCTGCTCGCCGCGGGCAACGAGACGACGACCAACCTGATCGGCAACGGCATGCTGGCGCTGCTGCGCAACCCGCGGCAAATGGCGCGGCTGCAGCGCGCTCCCGCCATGATCGAGAACGCGGTCGAGGAGCTGCTGCGCTACGACAGCCCCGTGCAAATGAGCGGCCGCGTCGCCATGGAAGACGTGACGATCGGCGGCCAGCCGATCAAGCAGGGCGAGTTCGTGGCGGTGATCTTCGGCGCCGCCAACCGCGACCCGGACGCGTTCGAGCAGCCGGAACGACTGGACCTGGGCCGCGGCAATATCCGCCATCTCTCCTTCGGCCAGGGCATCCACTACTGCCTGGGCGCGCCGCTGGCCCGCGTGGAGGGCCAGATCGCGATCGCCGAACTGCTGCGCCGCATGCCGGGGCTGCGTCTCGGCGGCCGGCCGCGCTGGCGCTCGACGATCCTGCTGCGCGGCCTGCAGACACTGCCGGTGACCTTCGCCGCGCAGCCGCATGGCGCCGGCAGTACGACGTCGGAGCCGGTGGCCGTCGCCACGTAGGCGGCGCGGCACAGCGCCCGTTCAACACTCAGAGGAGCCTTCGGGAGCGCGGCCGCCGCTCGCCGATTACCTGCCAGGTAATCGCCGGCATCGGCGTGCGCGCCGAACATGAGACATGAGCGATGAACGGTTCATCCTCATTCATGTTCATGCTGCATCCCGAAGGAGTCATCCCGTGAGCACTTCCAACGAGCTGGTCGTCAGCTACCTCGCCGCCTGGAACGAGCGCGACCCGCGGCAGCGCCGCGATTTGGTCGCCAAGACCTGGACGGAGAAGGGCACCTATGTCGACGCCCACCGTCGCGGCGACGGCGTCGACGGCATCGACGCGATGATCGGCGCCGCCCAGGCGCAGTTCCCCGGCTACACCCTGCACCTGGTGAGCGGCATCGAAGCGCAGAACGGCTACGTGCGCTTCAGCTGGGCGGGGGGCGGCGTGCCGGAAGCCCCGCTCTATCTCGGCGGCACCGACTTCGCCATCGTCGGCGATGACGGCCGCTTCGCGTCGGTGGCCGGCTTCGTCGACGCCGCGCCGGCGCCCGCGGACCGCTGACGCGGCGATCGAGTCCGGCGTTCGAAACACCGGCAGGCAGCGCCCGTCGCTCAGCGCAGCGGCGGGCGCTTTCCCGCGGCTCAGCGGGCGCGTGACAGCGGTCGTGGGCAGTCAGTCGGCCGCGGCGTTTGCCGCCTGTTCATCGGCGACCGGCGCCGGCACGGGCCGCGGCGCTGCAGCCTGCTTCTCCTGCCAGCGCAGCCAGACGATGACGAAGGCGGCGAGCGCGAAGGCCCAGCCCACCAGCATGTCGATCACGTAGTGGTCGCCGGTGTAGAGCACGGTCGTCGCCATCGCCAGCGGGTAGGCCAGCGCGATCCAGGCCCAGCGCGGCCGCAGCGACCAGAGCACGAGACCGACCAGCATGGAGAAGGCCGCGTGCATGCTGGGCATCGCCGCCACGGGGTCGGGCTGGAAGGTGCCGGTGAGAATGCCCACCGGGTTGCCGATCCCTTTCCAGTGCACGAGGCTGAGCACCGGCGCGACGTGCGGAATGCGGCCCAGGTCGCTCGCCCACCAGGGCGGCGCCATCGGATAGAGCAGGTAGATCGTGAAGCCGGCGTACATCAGCACCAAATAGGCGCGCACGAAGCGCACGTACAGCGGCCGGCGCCAGTGCCAGAAGAGATAGGCCAGCACCAGCGGCACGACGAAGTGCAGCAGGTAGAGCGCCGAGGCGGCGTAGTCGTACCACTGCAACTGCCCGCCCTTCCACAGCGCCGCCTGCAGGCGCGTGGTCGGCAGCTCGCCGCCGCCGAGCCAGCGGTCCACGGTGATGGGGAAGCCGACGTGGGCGCGCTGCTGCAGGCCCGGCGTGAGGCCGGGCAGGGCGAGATAGCCGATCGTCAGCACGAGGAACGGGGTCCAGTCGCGCAGGAAGCGGATGCCGCGCGCCGTGACCACGGCGAAGCCCAGCAGGCCGACGGTGATCAGGTCCGGCGCCGCAGGCCACTGGTCGGAGCCGAGGAAGAAGACCAGCAGGAAGATCAGCACGTAGCCGACCTGCACGGCCAGCACCAGGCGGCTGTGCTGCTCCTGCGCGCCGACGTAGCGCGCCATCAGCCGGCGCCAGCGCTGGGGCAGGGGAAGGCGGAAGCGGCCGACGGTCTCTCGTACGGAAACGGAAGCGCGGGCCATGTCAGGCATGGTCGCACACCGCGTGCGATCGTGCACCCCTCGTCACGGCCAGCCCATCGCTGATCTTTGCGCTTTCCGTCACAAGTCCCGACATTCGTTGCGATTTGGTGACGCTTCCAGTATGTTCGCAGCGGATACGGCACTTGACAGCCCTGCGAACTGCGCGTAAACCCCGTGGCAAGGGCCGTGATCGGGTGTGCGCGCCGGGCAGGATCGCCGGCGCGGCGTATACCGCTTTGAGATCGTCAGGTCGGGCAGTACAGGCGCGCGGGGACGGCTCGGGCCGCTCGGACGCGCCGGAGGAGAGGGCAGAGACGATGGGTCAGGAGGGCCATTCCGGCTACTGGTCGCGCGTGACGGCCTCACGCCGCGCGGCACTGGCGGGTATGGGCGCGTTGGGCGCCGGGGCGCTGCTCGCGGCCTGCGGCGGCAACAGCAAGAACAACAACACCGCGAAGACGACGAACGGCGCCGCGCCGGCCTCGGCCGGCTCCGGCAGCGCGGCCGCGACCTCGGCGCCTTCCGGCGCCAACCAGGCGCCGCCGAAGGACCCCTCCAAGCTCACGCTCGAGCAGATGCGCACGACGTACGCCGGCTCGCTGCTGAAAGATCTGCCCGCCCAGAAGAACGGGCCGGTGGCCGGCGGCACGCTGCACTTCGAGGGCCAGACGCCGGTGACCTGGGATCCAACCAGCCCGGCCGGCTCGCTGCTCTCGTCCTTCATGTTCGCCAACAACCAGTTGGTGCAGTTCGCGATCAACGACTTCGTGAAGAACCCGAACTTCATGGAGGTCGAGCCGGTGCTGGCCGAGGCGATGCCCGAGCAGCCCGACCCGCAGACCTTCGTCTTTCACCTGCGCAAGGGCGTCAAGTTCCAGAACGTGGCGCCGGTGAACGGCCGCGAGTTCAAGGCCGACGACGTGATCTACTGCACGCAGGCCTACCAGAAAGCGCCGGCGCAGACGCCGACCTTTCAGGACCTCGACAGCGTGCAGGCGGTGGACGATTACACCGTCTCCTTCAAGATGAAGCAGCCCGCCGCCTACTTCGTCGGCGCCTACGCCATCCCCTTCCACTGGGTCTTCTCCAAAGAGCAGCACCAGGGCCCCGACGGCCTGGCGAAGCTGCCGATCGGCACCGGCGCCTTCTTGTTCGAGTCCGCGCAGAACCTCGGCGGCTACAAGTTCAAGAAGAATCCGGACTACTTCCGCAAGGATCCACGCACCAACAAGCCGTTGCCGTATCTGGACGCGATCGAGGCCTCGTACTTCGCCGACCCGGCGCAGCAGATTGCCGCCTTCCGCTCGGGCCAGTTCGAGCATGTCTGGCCGCAGACCTTCACCGACTGGGTCAACGTAATCAAGTCCAACCCCGACTCGGTCACCCAGGTGACGACGCCGCCGCCCAGCTTCCAGCCGTTCATCGCCATGCGCCTCGACAAGCCGCCGCTCAGCGACGTGCGCGTACGCCGCGCCCTTTCGCTCTTGATCGACCGCGACCAGATCATCTCAAGCCTCACCAACGGCATGGCCGGCTACGGCTACGGCCAGGACTGGACTTACTTCGGCCAGGAGTGGCCCTGGGAGGCGAAGCAACTCGGCCAGTGGAACAGCAAGGCCGACCCGCAGCAGGCAAAGCAACTGCTCGACGCCGCCGGCGCCAAGGATCTGCAGTTCGACTTCTTGATGACCCAGTTCGCCGGCCTCAACTACAACGTGTGGAACGCGATCGCCGGCATGTGGACGGCGGCCGGGATCAAGACCAACATCAACGCCCCGCGCGATCCGTCGCAATGGCAGAAGGAGTACTACGGCGGCACGTACAACCACCTGGCCGGCACCGGCCTGATCGGCCCCGGCTGGGATCCGGACGCCTTCGCCTACCACGCGCTCTACTCGAAGTCGCCGCGCAACTACTTCCACGTCAACGACCCGCAGGTCGACGACTGGGCGGTGAAGCAGCGGCAGACGATGGACAAAGAGGCGCGCAAGAAGATCCTGATGGACCTGATGAACTACGACCTGGACCAGGTCACGCGGCTGTGGACGATCACGCCCTACAAGATCAATCTGCGCAAGCCGAACCTGTTCAACCTCGTGGACACGGAGGCTGCCTGGAACCCGCTCGGCTGGGGCTCCTGCGGCATCGATTTGGCCTGGCGCTCGAGCTAGCCGGGCCGTCGTTCTCCTTGCCGGCTTGATAAGGATGGGCGATGCGCACCTACGCGCTGCGGCGGCTGGGCGCGGCCGCGATCGTGATCGTGCTGGTCAGCGTGGCCGTGTTCGTGATGATGCACCTGCTGCCCGGCGACGCGCTGATCGCCAAGCTGGGCGACACGGGCCGTATTCCCCAGGACAAGATGGCCGAGCTGCGCCACGAGATGGGCATCGACCAGCCGCTGCCGGTGCAGTACGCGCACTGGGTGGGGCACATCTTCGACGGCAGCATGGGCACCTCGCTGATCTTCGACGGGCAGAAGGTGAGCAGCCGCATCGGCGACGCGTTGCCGATCACGCTGGAGCTGGGCGTGCTCGGCATGGCGGCGGCGCTCGTGCTCGGCGTGCCGCTCGGCATCCTCAGCGCGGTCTACCAGGACAAGCCGCTCGACTATCTGGTGCGGGTGGTCTCCTTCGTCGGGCTGTCCCTGCCGAGCTTCTGGATCGGGCTGATGATCATCGTCTACGGCACGCTCTACCTCGGCTACCAGCCGCCGCGCGGCTACGTCGGCCTGCTGCACGATCCGGCGGCGAACCTGAAACTGATGTGGATCCCGGCCCTCGTGCTGGGCTACGGCCTTTCCGCCAGCATCATGCGCATGACGCGCTCGACGGTGCTGGAGGCGCAGCGCGAGGATTACACCCGCACGGCGCGGGCGAAGGGGCTGGCGGGGCACGTCGTGGTCAGCCGCCACGTGCTGCGCAACGCCCTGATTCCCGTCGTCACGCTGGTCGGCAACCAGGCGGCCTTCATCTTCAGCGGGGCGCTGATTCTCGAGGTGCTGTTCGTGCTGCCGGGCATGGGCCAGCTCACCTACACCGCGATCCTGCAGCGCGATTACACGCAGGTGGAGGGCTGCGCCCTCGTCGCCGGCGCGATCGTCGTGCTGATCAACCTGCTGATCGATCTCTCGTACGGCGTGATCGACCCGCGCATCCGCTACGCCTGACGGCAGAAGGAACGCCAGCGATGGCCGTCATCGCCGAAGAACTCGCACGTGGACAGCGCGCCGCGCCGCCGCGGCCGCTCGGCGCGCTGCTGGGGTTCGTGCGGTGCGAGCCGGTGGCCGCGGGTGCGGCGCTCGTGTTGCTGCTGATCTGCCTCGTGGCGCTGCTGGCGCCGCTCATTGCGCCCTACGGGCCGAACACGGTCTTCCTGCGCGACCGGCTGGTGCACCCCGGCGGCCGCCACCTGCTCGGCGCCGACGAGCTCGGCCGCGACGTGCTGACGCGCGTGATCTACGGCGCCCGCGTCTCGCTGACGGCGGGGCTGGGCGCCACGGCGCTGGGCGTGGGCTTCGGCGTGCTGTTCGGCGTGATCAGCGGCTATGCCGGCGGCCTCGTGGACCAGATCGTCCAGCGCTGCATGGACGCGATCATGGCGCTGCCGCCGATCATCCTCTTGATGGTGCTGGCGACGACGCTGAGCCCGAACCTGCGCAACGTGATCATCGCCATCGCCGTGTTCGTGACGCCCGGCTCGGCGCGGATCGTACGCGGCGCCGTGCTCAGCGTAAAGGCGATGACCTACGTGGAGGCGGCGCAGGCGCTGGGCGTGAGTCCCGTGCGCGTGGTCTGGCGGCACGTGCTGCCCAACGTCGTGGCGCCGGTAATCGTGATCGCCTCGATCACGGTCGGCTCGGTGATCATTATCGAGGCGGCGCTGGGCTTCCTGGGGCTGAGCGTGCACGAGCCGACGGCGACCTGGGGCAACATGCTGAACACGGGGGCGCAGGCGTACATGGAGCAGGCGCCCTGGCTGGCGCTGGCGCCCGGCATCGCCATCGCCGTTACGGTCTTCGCCATCAACCTCTTCGGCGACGGCCTGCGCGACGCCCTGGATCCGCGGCTGCGCGGGCGCTAGCTGTATCGACCGGGGACAGTGATTGAGGTCCGCAAGTTCCGTTCGGCGACCAGGCTGCAAAGGGTGGGCCAAACCGCGAGGTCTTCGCAAAACTCCGACACTCTGTTGTCGCAACCGCTCGCGAGGCTGGTTGGTATGACGAGTACAACGCCTCTACATGACCCGACCTCCTCGTTGGTCGAGGGATGGACCGCACTGTGGAAGGGTGACCTGAGCCAGGCGGCCACCATCTGCGCCGAGCAGGTCATCGTCCACTTACAGATGGTTTAAAAACCGGCATTCTGGTGGTCATGCACGCGCAGCACACGACGATCGAGCCGGTTTTGAAACCATGTCTTAGGCGGTCCTGCCATCGCCGAGGCCGGCGACCACTTGATGGATGCCAGCGGCCTTGCCGACCTCATCGGCGCCTTCCGATCGACGCGACCTGGGCTCACCTATCGGGTAGTCGAAGCCCAGACCGCGGCGCAGTGGGGCTACTGCGTCTGGGACGCCGGCAGGGGCGACCTCAACGACAGACGGATCGACACGTTCCGGTTCATCCGTGGACGCATCAGCCACGTCTACAATCACGTCTACAATGAGACCTACACAAGTGTTCTGAACCCGGTCGACACCGACGGCGTGCCGCGGTCGTCTGGCCGGGCGCCCTCACAAGGAGAATCGAGCATGTCCGACCTGTCTAGCCCCGACATCGTTGACCGCGTCGCCTGGCAGCGGAAGATCGACGAGCTCCGCCTCCGCGAGAAGGCCCACACCCACGAAGCCGACGCGATCGCCGCCGCCCGACGCCGGCTGCCGATGGTCGAGGTCGACGCCTCGACCCCGGTTGTCGGCGCACACGGAGAGGTGCCGCTGATCGACGTCTTCGAGGGCAGGAGTCAGCTCTTCGCGTCGTACATGATGTGGTACGACGGCGCGAGCGCCGCCCACCAGTGCGAGGGCTGCACCATGAACATCGGCCACGTGCTGGAGCTGGGCTACCTGCACTCGCGAGACGTGACCTTCGCGGTGCTGTGCCAGGGGCCGTTCGACGAGAGTAACCGGTACCGGGAGTTCATGGGGTGGGAGATGCCCTGGTACTCGGTGCCTTCAACATCGGTCGATGCGCTCATCGCCGGCCGGCATTTCGGGATGCGGGTCTGCTACCTGCACGACGATGACCGGGTCTTCGAGACATACTGGACCACCGGCCGCGGCTGCGAGCTGATGGGCAGTTCCTACGCGATGCTCGATATGACCGTCTACGGCCGCCAGGAGGCGTGGGAGGACTCCCCCGAAGGCTGGCCGCAACGGTTCTTCAACACCACGTCCGCTCAGATGCGTACCGACGACGACGGCCGCGCCGTCAATCGGCCCGACGGGCGGCCCATCTCGCAGTGGTCGCGGCTGGCCGCGGGCCGCTCCGACGACCTCGGCACCGCCGGTGTCACCCCGGCGGACCACCGCCACTGAGCGCCTCCGAGCCGCACTTTGACGAGCGCGCCGACGATGGCTGCTTTCGTCAAAGTTCGCCGCGGACTGCCAGTCAGTCTTCGCTGCACCTCGACATCAGCCCTGACTGAGCGGTTCGGGGTGAGCAGCCGCACCATCGAGCGTGATCTCCGCTCGCTGCAAGACGCAGGCGTGCCTCTCTATGCGACGGCGGGTCGACGAGGCGGCTACGCCATCCTTCCCGGCTTTGCGCGTCCACCGGTCCGACTCAGCGCTCAGGAGGCAGCCGCCTGCCTTGCGGCTCTGGCGCTCATGGATCGATCGCCCTACGCGACGCATGCGCGAACCGCGGCCGACAAGCCGGTGGCCGGCCTGCCGGCGGCTGTCTATAGTGCAATGCCGGTCGACGCGGTCATGTCTCTCCAGTCGCCACAGGCTGCCACAACCGGCGCGTGGATCGATGCGCTTCACGAGCACCACCTCCTAGCACTTACCTACCTCTCAGAGACCCACGCCGTGGCGCACTCGAAGGCTGACGGCACCACTCCAACCACCATCGATCCTACACCGCCTGCGCCAACCACCCGCCCTCCATGCGATTGACCAATGCCCCCGATCAGTACAGCTAGCTCAGGCAGCCCTGGCGCCGCGGACTGCGACGCGCGGCGCTGCCAGGCATTCACTGCTGCCCTAAGTCGGCCGCTCCTGTATGATCGGGGCCATCGCCGGTGGCAGTGCAGCGCGGCCAAACCGCCGCAGCGCCGCGGCTCCGCCGTGCGCTCAGCAACGCCCGAACGCTCACCCAAACACGTAAAGGAAGAGAGGGTCTGGCCGGTTATGAAGGAGTACGACACCCGTTCCATTCGCAACGTCGCCATCGTCGGCCACGGTGGAACGGGAAAGACCTCGCTCGCCGAGGCCATGCTGTTCGAGGCGGGGGCGATCAACCGGCTCGGGCGGGTCGAAGACGGCAACACCGCCTCCGACTTCGACCCCGACGAGCTGAAGCGCAAGATGAGCGTCAACACGTCGATCCTGCCCTGCGAGTGGAAGGAGATGAAGGTCAACATCCTCGACACGCCGGGTTACGCGGACTTCGTGGGCGAGGCGAAGGCCGGCGTCCGCGCCGCCGACGCCGTGCTGATCGCCGTCGACGCCTCTTCCGGCGTGCAGGTCGGCACCGAATCGGCCTGGGGCTACGCCGAGGAGTCGGGCAGTCCGCGCGCCTTCGTCGTCAACCGCATCGACCGCGAGAACGCGGACTTCTTCGCCGCGCTGACGCAGATGCAGGCGGCGTTCGGCAACAAGGTGGTGGCGCTGCAACTGCCGATCGGCGCCCACGAGAGCTTCGCCGGCGTGATCGACCTGGTCTCGATGAAGGCCTACATGGGCGAGAAAGCGACGGAGAGCGCCATCCCCGGCGACCTCGAAGCGACAGCGGCCGAGCACCGCGAGAAGCTGGTGGAGGCCGTGGCCGAGGCCGACGACGAGCTGATCTCCAGGTACCTCGAAGGCGAGGAGCTTTCTGAGGACGAGGTGCGCCGCGCCCTGCGCACGGCAATCATCCAGGGCGTGGCGGCGCCGGTGATGGTCGGCTCGGCCGCGCGCAACGTCGGCATCGCCGCGGTGCTGGACGAGATCGTCGCCAACTTCCCCTCGCCCTTCGACGTGCCCTCGCCCAGGGCGCACAAGCCCGACGCCGGCGAAGAGGAGCTGAAGGACGACCCGGCCGGCCCGCTCGCCGCGCTGGTCTTCAAGACTACGGCCGACCCGTTCGTCGGCAAGCTGACCTACTTCCGCGTCTACTCCGGCACGCTTCACAGCAACAGCGAGGTCTGGAACGCCAACCGCAACCACGCCGAGCGCGTGGGCCAGCTCTTCCACGTGCGCGGCAAGACGCAGGAGCCGGTGGCGCAGATCGTCGCCGGCGACATCGCCGCGGTGGCGAAACTGGCTGAAACGGCCACCAACGACACCCTCTGCAGCAAGGACCATCCGCTAAACGTTTCGCCGATCGCGCTGCCGGCGCCCGTGCACCGCATGGCCGTCTTCCCTAAGACGAAATCCGACGCGGACAAGGTGGGCCACGCGCTGCAGCGGCTGGCGGAGGAGGACCCCACGCTGCGCATCGAGCGCGACGCCGAGACGCACGAGATGATCGTCGCCGGCCTGGGCGAGTCGCACATCGAGGTCGCGGCGGAGAAGATGCAGCGCAAGTTCAACGTCGGCGTTGAAGTGAAGCTGCCGCGCGTGCCCTACCGCGAGACGGTGACGCAGCCGACGACGGCGCACTACCGGCACAAGAAGCAGACCGGCGGCGCCGGTCAGTTCGGCGAGGTGGACATCGAGATCGAGCCGCTGCCGCGCGGCTCCGGCTTCGAGTTCACGGAGCGCATCGTGGGCGGCACGGTGCCGCGCGAGTTCTGGAGCCCGACCGAGAAGGGCGTGCGCGAGGCGCTGAGCGGCGGCGTGATCGCCGGCTATCCGGTGGTGGACGTGCGCGTGACGCTGGTGGACGGCAAGACGCACCCGGTGGACTCGAAGGCGGTGGCGTTCGAGATCGCCGGCTCGCAGGCCGTGAAGGAGGGCGTGCCGAAGGCGCACCCGATCCTGATCGAGCCGATCATGGATCTGAAGATCACCGTGCCCGACACCTACACCGGCGACGTGATCAGCGACCTGAACACGAAGCGGGCGCGCACGCAGGGCATGTCGCCGGCGGGCAAGGGGCTGACGCTGATCGAGGCGCAGGCGCCGCAGGCCGAACTGCAACGCTACGCCACGGATCTGCGCTCGATCACGCAGGGCCGCGGCACCTTCACCGCAAGCTTCAGCCACTACGAAGAGGTGCCGCACAACGTCGCGCAGAAGGTGATCGACGAGCACAAGCGCGAGGTAGAGAGCAAGACGGCGTAGCGAGGCGGGGTGGCCCTCATCCTCACCTCGTTTCTGTGGCCCCTCTCCTTCTCCCAATACTGGAGAGAAGGAGAGGGGCGATCGGGCGTAGAGCGATCCGGGTAGACGTCGGGTTGCGCGGTGCGCCGCTACAACATCCGGCTAACCCGACGTCCTCGCGGTTCGCTTTACGCCCGATCGCCCCTTCCTCCCAATCCTGGGAGAAAGGGGACGGGGGATTGAGGGCCGAGCGCGTGATATTCGTGCTCCAGCACGCTCATGCGCAGATCGCTGTACCAGTGCCCGTCGATCAGCACGGTTTCGCGCTCAAAGCCTTCCTCCACGAAGCCGCACTTCCGGTAGCAGGCGATCGCGCGGGCGTTGTATTCCAGCACGCGCAGATCGATGCGGTGCAGCTGCAACGCCTCGAAAGCGTGGCCCAGCACCAGCCGCGTCGCCTCCGTGCCCAACCCCTGGCTCCAGAGCGCCGGGTCGAAGATGCCGATCGCAAAGCGGGCGTTGCGATCGTGCTCGTCCAGGGAGTGCAGGAAGGTGTTGCCCACACAGCGGCCCTGCGCTTCTATCACCCAGGCAAGCGGGTCGCGGGCGAAGCGCCGGTACCACAGATCGACCTCGGCCTCGGTCATGGCGACGGGCGTGGCAGCGGCGCCGCCGAACATGCGCACCGACTCCGGGTCGCGGCCGCAGGCCAGGCGATCGGCTTTGTCTCGCGGGCGCGCGGGCCGCAGGGTCACGCGCCCGCCGCGCAGCACCGGCGCCCTCGCGCTCACTGTTCCCGGTTCCCGGTTTCCGGTTCCCGCGCCCAGAGCGTCTCGTAGCCCTCGCCGGTGATCGCGAACTGCACCTGCTGGCGCTCCGTGCGGCGCAACTCGGCGAACGCCGCCTGGCAGCGCCCGCGCAGCGCTTCGCCGCCGATCGTCGCCATGCGGTCCTCGATCATCTTGGTCACGCCCAGCCGTTCCAGCGAGTCGACGAACTTCGGCCAGGGGATCAGCGTCATCGAGTCCGGGCGGGGGAAGCGCGGCCGCAGCTTGCGCAGGCTGCGCATCCGTTCCTCCACGGACTGCACCATCGGCGTGACGATCACCAGCGGCCCATCGCTGCCATTGGTGCGCGTGTCGAGCAGCAACGTCCGGCGCAGAAAGGGGAAGAAGAAGCCGACGACCTGCGTTTCGTCCAGGTGCTTGCGCACCTCGGCGATGTCGAGCTGAAAGTCCGAGTCCATGATCCAGCCCTTCGAGCCGCGGCAGTGAGCGCGGCAGTGAGCGCGGCAGTGAGCAATGAGCAGCGGGCAGTTCTCGGGGAAGATCTGCCCGGCCGCACGGCGCCGACGACGCGCGGTGTGTGTACGCGTTCTCGGTCTATTCTATGCGTCGAACGCGCGCCCGCAGCCCCGTCTACCGCGAACCTTCGCGCCCGCGAGGCCGCCGCTCAGCCGCAGACCGCGACGGCGCGGGTGGCGGCGACATCCTTCGCGATCTGGTCGATCAGCGCTTGTATCCCGTCGAACTTCACCTCGCCGCGCAGCCGCTGCACGAACTCCAGGCGCAGCTGGTGGCCGTAGATATCGCCCTCAAAATCCAGCAGGTGCGCTTCGATCGTCGGGGCGCCGTTGTCGAAGGTCGGCCGGCGGCCGATGTTCACCGCCGCCGCGAAGTTGCCTTCGTCGACGAAGGCACAGGCGGCGAACACGCCGAAACCGGGCAAGGCTCGGTCGGGCGCGATCGCCATGTTCGCCGTGGGAAACCCGATCGTGCGGCCGCGCTCGGCGCCGCGCACGATCGGCCCGCGCAGCGAGAAGCGCCGGCCAAGCAGATAATTGACGCGGGCGACATCACCCGCCGCCAGCGCCTCGCGTACATCGGAGGAACCCAGCTTATGGCCGTCCTCGCTCTCCACCGGCGCAAACTCGACCTCGACACCCTTCGCCGCGCCGATCTCGAGCAAACGCTCGCCCGCGCCCTCACGCCCGCGGCCGAGCGCCGAGTCCGGCCCGATCAGCAGGAAGCGCAGATCAAGCTCATCGACCATGAGCTGCACGAACTCGTCCGCGCCCGTCTGCGAGACCTCGCTGCTGAAGGTGACCGGCGCCACGATGTCCACGCCCAGCGCCGCCAGCAGCTCCATCCGCTCTTCCAGGCTCGTGAGATAGGTGACCTCAGTGCCCGGCCGCACGACGGTGAGCGGGTGCGGATGCAGGGTGATCACGCCCGTGGCCAGGCCGCGCGCCGCGGCGCGCTCTTCGAGCAGGTGAATCAGGAACTGGTGGCCACGGTGCACGCCGTCGAAGGTGCCGAGCGTGAAGGCGCTGGGCCGGCCCGGCGCTGCCCGGCGAAGCTCTTCTCGCAGCAACCGGGTGGCCATCAGTTCTCCCCCAGAGCGCACGGCCCGCAGACCAATACGGGAGGGTGCGACCCTCCCGCCGTGCGTTTCAGAACAGCGCGATCGTAGCACCGGACCCGCGGGCGATCAACGCGGCGTCCGGCGAGGCCATACCGCCGGCCCCGGCTACATCACGCGGGCGATCGAGCCTTCCGGCGTCTTTTCGACGTGGATCTGCTGCTCGAACTGGTCCTTCAGCTCGTCGATGTGCGTGATCACAATCATGCACTCGAAGTCGCTGGAGACGGCGCTCATCGCCTCGATCAGCCGTTCGCGGCCGGCAGCATCCTGCGTACCGAAACCTTCGTCCACGATCAGCGTCGGAATCTGGGCGCCGGCGCGGTGGGCCAGCAGCTTCGACAAGGCGATGCGCAGCGCCAGGTTGATGCGGAACGCCTCGCCGCCGCTGAACAGCTCGTAGGCGCGCGTGCCCAGCTCGTCGGAGATGGTCACGTCCAGCGTCTCGGCCACGGTGCCCTTCTGCGTGGCGCGCTGCGTGCTGAGCGCCACGCTCATGCGGCCGTTGGTCATGCGCGCCAGCAGGCGGTTCGCCTCGCCCTCGATCTCCGGCAGCACCGAGTCGATGATCAGCGCCTGCACGCCGCGCCTGCCGAAGGCAACGGCCAGGTCTTCGTAGATCTGCTCCTTGCCGCGGGCGGCGGCCAGCTCGGCCTGCGCTCCCGTCTGCAGCCGCTGGGTGACGGCACAGTCTTCCAGCTTTTGCTCCGCGGCGCCGAGCGCTTGCCGGGTGCGCCGCTCCTGGCCCTCCAGGGCGCCGATCTGCTCGGCCAGCCGCTGCAACTGCGGGCGTGGATCGGGCTGAGCGCCGAGCTGCTCAGCGAGCCGGTCGCAGTTCGCGCGGGCGACGTCGCGCCGCTCACTCCACTCGGCCAGTTCGCGCGCGGCCCGGCCGGCGGCCTCACGCGCGGCCCGTTCCGTCTCCTCGGCGCGTTGCAGGCGCAGGTGTTCTTCCTCGGCGGCGGCAAGCCGCCGCACTTCGGCCGTGGCATGGTCGTGCGCCACGCGGTCGTAACCGGTCCTGGCGATCGTCGACCGCGCCTGTTCGAGCTGACGGCGTGGCTCGGCGGCGAAGGCGCTGCGTGTGAGCTGATGGGTCAGTTCGACCAGCTCGCGTTCGATCTCGGGCAGCGCCGCCATGGCTTCGGCGGCATCGCGATCGAGGCGGTCGAGCTCGGCGGCGCGGCGCTCGACCGTTTGCCGCCGCCGGCCGGAGTCGGCCTCGACGCGGTTCACCTCGCCCTTCAGCGCGGCGATGCGGTGCTCGGCTTCGTCGCGGCGCGGCGTGTTGTGACGGTAGCGTTCGGCGAGGGCTCTCCCCTCGACTTCGTATTCGTCGCGCACACGGGCTTTGCCCTCTTCGCCGAGCTCGGTGCGGCAGACCGGACAGCGTGCACCGCCGAGTTCGAGCTCGGTTTGCTTGCGCTTGAGCTCCTTCATGTCCGCCAGCAGGCGATCGTTTTCGACCTTGAGCTGGCCGGCGGTGTTGCTCTGCTCTTCCAGTTCCAGCCGCGCCTCGCGCAACCGCCGCTCCAGCAGGTCGAGCTCGTCGCGCGCCGCCGTCAGCGCCGTGCGCTCGTTCTCCGCCTCGTGCACACGGGCGACGATCGCGCGCTGACGCTTCGCCTCCGTCTCTTGCTGCACGGCGCGGGCGGTCAGCGCCTGCTCCTCGCGCTCGATCTGGCGGCGGGCGGCTTCCTCATCGCGCTGCAGGGCCGAGACGGCGCGCAGCCGTTGCGACTGCTCCGCTTCGTGCTCGCGGGCGGCGCGCAGCGCGGCGTAGTCCGATCGGATCGTGGCCGCCCGCGCGAGCAGGGCGGCGAGGCCGTCCAGCGTTGCGCACTGCCGCGCCAGCTCGGCGCCGGCGCGCGCGACGTGCTGCTCCGCCGTGTCGCGCTCCTTCGCGGCGCTTTCGGCCTGCGCCCGCAGCAGCTGCACGGCCTTCTCCGCCTCGCGCAGCGCCGTCTGCAACTCGCGCTGCTGCGCCAGGTCCGCTTCGATCGCCGTCAGCTCGGCCTGCATCTCGTCGCGCTCGCGGCGGTGCTCCGGCTCGCGCGCCAGCACGCCGGCGTACTGTTCGAGCAGCACGTCGAGGCGGCGCGCCTCCGCCTCCCAGCGGCGGCGCTCGTCGCGCGCCTTCACCTCGTAGCCGTCGTAGGCGCTCAGGCCGAGGATCTCGGCCAGCACTTTCTTGCGATCGTTGGGCGGCTTGATCGTGAACTCGTCGGCGCGGCCCTGCATCAGGAAGGCGCTGTTCCGGAAGGTCTCATAGTCCAGCCGCACGGCGTCGATGATCTGCTGCTGCGTCTCGCGCACGCTGGCGCCGGAGAGCGGCTTCCATGCCTCGCCGGAGAGCACCTGGAACTCGAGCAGCGTGCGGCCGGGGCTGCTGGCCGTGCCCTTGCGCCGCTTGCGCAGCGCCCGGTAGCGCGCGTCGCCCACGCGGAAGTCGAACTCCACCTCCATGTCGACGTGGCCGAGGTGAATCAGCTCGTCGTCCGACTTGCCGCGCGCCTGGCCCCACACGGCCCACGTAATCGCGTCAAGCAGCGCCGACTTGCCATGGCCGTTCTCGCCGCTGAGACAGGCCATGCTGATGCCCGTGAAGTCGAGCGGCGGGCAGTTCTCACGGTAACAAAGGAAGTTGTGCAGGCGCAGGCGGAGTGGCACCACGGCGGACGACACCTCGGGCGGGACGGCTGAGGGCTGGTTCGACCCCGTGCCGCCCGCACCGCCATTGTAGCGGCAGGCGGCAGCACGGGACGAACCAGCCCTCAGGAGCGCGCCGGGGTGCGCGGCTTTATGTCGTCACACCGGCAGTTGCCGTCTCTTCGGTCTCGCCGCAGCCGCCGCACTCGAACCAGCGGCGCAGCGCGGTGTTGCGGCGCAGGCGGTCGAAAATCGCGTGGCGGGTGCGGTAGACATCCTCCACGGTCGGAAAGAGGTCGGGCCGGGCCGCCTGGATCTCGGCCGATTTCAGCTCGCGCTCGTAGGCGAGCTGCACCAGCACGCGGTCGGCCTCGGAGTGCAGCGACGCCTGTACCCGCCGCCAGAAGTCGTGCCAGTCCGGCTCGGAGCCACACTCGACCGCCAGCAACCGTTCCGCCTGTTCCGGTTCGAGATCGCTGGCGAAGCGCGCCGCGCAGGCCGCCTTGCGTTTGGCGTCGATCACGACGCTGGTGGCGCAGAGCATCAGGTACTTCAGCACGGCACGGATATCTTTGGCGCGGCAGAGGCGGTCGACCGTGAACGCGTGCCAGAACTTCAGCCAGGCCGCGGCACACAGATCTTCCAGTTCGGCCGGAGGTGCGCCGGCGCGGCGGCACCAGGCGGCGACCTGGCAGTTGTAGATCGTGTACAGCGCCTCCCAGGCGATTTCATCGCGCGCGATGACGGCACGCCGCACGAGCTCGTTGGCATAGCCGTCGTCGTGCGCCTGGCCGCGGTGATAGCGGTCGTGCTGCATGCGGCAGTGCCAGGCGAGCTCCTGCACCGGCAACATTGCGAGGGACATTGCCGCGATCATCTCGAACCCTCCGCCGGCCGACACGGCGCCCGCGACGGGCGAGCGCGACGGCGGCCTTCACGGTCGAGGGTACCGGCAGGCGAAGCGGGGGCCATCCGCGAAACCGCTGAATCTTCGCAACGGAAAAATCATCCGCGCGTCGGCCGCCGTCCGGGTAACTACGTAGCCGTACGCAGCCGCACGTAGGCGGCCGTTAGACGAGGCCATGCCGAATGGCGTAGGCCACGGCCTCGCTGCGGCCACGGACGCCGATCTTGGCGTAGGTGCGCTGGATGTGCGTCTCGACGGTGCGCGGGCTGAGCACCAGGCGGTCCGCGATCTCCTTGTTGCTCAGCCCCGCCGCAAGCAGCTTCAGTACCTCGGCCTCACGCTCGCTGAGCCCATCGGGATATTCGGCCCGGCCGCGGCCGGCAGCAGCGGCAGCCGGTGCAGCCGCCTGCAGCACGGCGCTGAGCGCTTCGCAACGCCGCGTGAGGCTGGCCATGTCCAGCTTCACCGCCGTGGCCGCCGCCTGCGCCAGCAGCGCCGCGGCCCGCTCGCGGTCGCCGGGGGCGCCACGCGCCAGCAGCATGGCGGCATAGTTGCACTGCGCCACCGCCAGCCAGGGCAGGGCGCCGAGGCGGGCGTTCATCGCCAGCGCCGCTTCGAAGTGGCGTTCGGCATCCTCCCAGCGCTGCAGCGTCGTCGCCAGCAGCCCCAGGCAGCGGGCCACCGAGCCGGTGCAACCCGCGCCTCCGCTGATCACGACGTTGCAGCGTGCATAGGGCAGCAGGAGATCGTAGAGCTGGATCGCCCGCTCAGCATCGGCGAGGAAGGCACAACACTCGGCAAGCGATGTGAGCGACGTCAGCCAGAGGTTATCCTGCGGAATTGTCTCGAACCCGTCTGCCGCCACCGCTTCGAGCGTCACCCGGGCCTCGGCCTCAAGCTCCAGCTCGGCGTAGAGATAGGCCAGGCCGCAGCGCCATACCGCCATCGACGGGTACTCGGCGGCGAACCCCTGAAGCACCTCTTGCAGACCTTCCAGGCGGCCCTGGAGGATGCGCAGGATCAGCAGCAGCCCCGCGTGAGTCGTGCGTGCGTCCGCGCGCCCGGCGCGCTGAGCGAGGGCGAAGCCGGCTTCGGCTGCGGCTTCGGCCTCGCTGAAGCGCCCGCTCATGCAGGCGGTGGTGGATCGCAGGGCGGCGACCTGCGCCAAATGCACGGGCTGACGCAGACGCTCGGCAAGCGCAGCATAGGCCTCGATCGCCGCTTCGGCGCCGGCGGCATCGCCAAGCTCGAGCAGACAGATGGCGCACCAGCCGTGGCCGGAAAGCTCCAGCGCCAGGTTCTGCTCGGCCCGCGCAAGCTGCACCAGCTCTTCGCTACGTGCGAGCCGTCGTTCCGGGTCGAGGGCGCCGCTCAACACTTCGAAACGCAGCGCATAGGCCGTCGCCTCAGCATCAGCCAGGCGGCGAGCCATGGCGGCGCCGGCTGTTCCCAGTTCAAGGCTGCGCTCGACCTCGGGGAGGTGCCAGAGCTCGATCGCGAGCCGGATAAGCAGCATCGCCCGCTCGCGGCTGTCGCCCTGCTCCAGCATGGCGAGCGCCTCGCCGAGCAGGCGCGCCAGCTCCGGGTCGCCGCTGTGGCGCTGCGGAATGTCGGCGGCGATTCCCTGCACCGCGCGCACGAAGCGGGCCTTATCGCGCTGCGCGAGGGCAGCCGCCCGGAGGAACGTTTCGCGAGCGATGGCGACGTCGCCCGCCATACGCCGGGCATTGCCCAGGCTCAGCAGCAGATCGCAGCGAGCGCTGGGCGTGCTCTCCTCTGCCAGCTCTTCGACATCGTTGCCGGCCAGGTCGAGCACGTGCAGCGCGCTCGCGAAGTGCTCAGCTGCCTCCTCGTAGGCGTAAATCGTCAACGCGTGGTCGCCCGCCCAGCGCTCGTAGCGGGCCGCCTTGCCGGCGTCGCGGGCCGGCGCGGCGCGAACGAAATGACTAGCGAGTTCGGCAAGCTGCGCGCCCGCGCCGCCGCCGTACAGGCGCTCGAGCGCCTCGCCGGCCAGCCGGTGCAGGCGCATGCGGCGGGTGCTGGGCAGGTCTTCGTAGAGGATGTTGCGGATCAGCGCATGAGCGAAGCGATACCAACCCGCGCTTGCCGGCACCGCCTCGATGATGCCGCGCGTCTCGGCCTCCTCGAGGGCGTCAAGCACGTCTTCAGCCGAGAGGCGGGCGTCGGGCAGCACGGCGACCACCGCCTGCAAGGGGCGGAGCTGAAACTCCTGGCCGAGCACCGATGCCGTCGCCAGGGTGGCGATACACGCGTCGGAGAGCAGTTCCAGCCGCCGGCCGATCGCATCGCGAACCGTGTGCGGAATCGTCCATCTGATCGCGCCGGTCGGTGTGCCGCCCCAGGCATCGAGTCGCCCATCCGCGCTAAGCAGCCGAAGGATCTCCGAGGCGAAGAAGGGATTCCCCTCGGTTTCGCGCGTGACGAGATCGACGAGGGGTTCCGGCGGTTGTTTGCCGGTCACCGTGGCCACCAGGCGCGCGATGTCGGGCTTCGTGAGTCCGGCGAGCGGCAGGCGCAGCAGGATCGGCGAACGCGCGAGGTCGGCGAGCGCCCGAGCCAGCGGGCGGCCTCGCGTCGCCTCGTCGTCGCGGTAGGTGGCCAGGATTACGAGCGGCGCGTCGCGCAGCTCGCGCACCATGAACTGCAACTGGAGCAGCGAGGCCGAATCCGCCCAGTGCAGGTCGTCAAGTACGATCAGCAGCGGCTGGCGCCTGGCGGCGGCGAAGAGGAACCGCGCCAGGCCGTCGAACATCTGGAACTGGGCCTGGTCTGGCGCGATGGGCGGCGGCTCCGGCTGTGCGCCGATCAGATCGTGCAGTTCGGGCACGAGCTGGGCGACGATCGGCGCGGCCGTACCCAGTTCCGCGCGCAGGCGCTCCGGCTCGGCTTCGCGCAGGCAGCCGCGGATGACCTGCACCCAGGGCCAGAAGGGCGGAGCGCCCTCGCTCTCGTGGCAGCGCCCCCACAGGACCCGCAGGCCGCGCGCGGCGGCCGCCCGCGCGAGCTCTTCGGCGGTGCGTGTCTTGCCGATCCCCGCCTCGCCGTAGACGAGGGCAACGCTGCCGCCCTCGACCACGGCATCCAGCAGGGTGCCGAGCAGGGCCAGTTCTCGCTCGCGGCCGATGTAGGTCGTTGCGAGGGCCGAAGTGTGCAGATTCATGCCTATCTCGAATCGAACCTGTCGAGGCAGCCAGCATAGCGGCGTTGCCGCGAGTTTGCACGGCGCGAGCCCGTGAGCACCCCGTTCGAAACGTCCACCGCCGCGGAGTTCTCCGGCACAGCCGGATCGGCGCCCCTCAGAACGGATTGTCGCTCCGCAGAAGGACGTTCCGACCTGGTGGGTACCGCCGGTTCATCAGCTTGAGAAACGCGGCGAAGCCTTGCTGCCCGCTCTTGCGAGTAAGCGTCCGGTACGTGTCGCCCAGGGTGTTGCCACCGGCCGCGATGATGTTCCGCCAGCTCTGCTTGCGCTGGTAGCGCAGGTAGTTGAGAAAGAGCACGCCGCAGCCGACCGAGACGAGCTCCGTATCGCTGTGCACGTCATCGTTGACGAAATCAGGACGGTCGGGATTCCCGGCTGCATCGCGGTTGTTCAGCCAGTATGACCCGGCCAAAAAGCCGCCGAACGCCCGCGGGTGCAGCTCTTCTGCCAGCACGCGCGACAGGGCTTCGCCGTTGGTGTGACGGCAGCGCCAGCCGTTGTGCTTCGTCGCGGCGAAGACCTCGGCGATCTCGGCGGCCAGCATCATCGGCACGACGCCGGGCTGGAGCCCCATGACCGCGGAGCAGTGGATCTCGGTCGCGTGGCAGCTCTCGTGCATGGCGCCGAACACGCCCTCGTCGATGTAGACATCGAAGTGTGCCGGCGCTGCACCGCCTGGATTGGCGGCCATCCCGAAGTAGGCGCATAGCCGGGCATAGTCGGCCTCGCACGACGCGAAGATGTCGGCGGCGAGCGACTCCCCGACCGGCACGCCTGTGCTGTCGAGCCGCATGTCGTACCGGACGGTGAAATGGGTGACTCCAGGCGGAGGGTTCACCACGACGTACTGGACGTTGTCGTACTGGCGGATGCCGATCGTCGCTTCCGGCGGCAACTGCCGCGCCAGCGCGGCTGCCGCCGCGCGCGTCGCGCCACGGGGCGGCAGCGGAACCGCCACGCTCTCCGAAGCGACCGTGGTTCCCATGCTGATCTCCGCGCTGACCACGAGCCAGTGCGCCTCGTTCCGCACGACGTAGGTGAAGTGCGGCAACACGCCCTGCCTGACGGCGCCGGCGATCAGCCTCCCCATCGCCCGGTATTCGGCGTTGCCTGGACTGCCGAGCTGCTTCAGCTGATTGAGCGTGAACTGGTCATTGGCGGAGAGGGCGAGCGTTGCCGGACGAATCGGCGTAGCCAGATAGTCGAGCAAGTCGCGCTCGATCTCGTCGGCCGCCCGCTCGCGAGCGGCGCGGGGCAAACTGAAGACGTTTTGCAGGAAGGTGTTCCATTTCACCGGCATCGGCACGGCAACGGTACTGTTCACGGCGCCGCTGGGAATGATCGGTCCAAAGGCCACGGCGGGGTCTCCTTCGTCCATCGCTCGCGCACGCGCGGGTGAACGGCATTGCCGCGGGCAATGCCTTGCACGCACTGCTCACTCGACCTGATCAACGAAGCGGAATGCCGTCTTTGCACACGGTCGAGAAGAAAATCGTGCGGCGCGGCCCGCGTATCGTTGCGAGCATGGACGAGAAGCGCTGCGGCCCGCCGCCTACTCCGGCTCGTTCACGCCTTCCACGATGACGCGGGCGTGGCTGAGCAGTTGCTCGCGGTAGTCGGCCGGCGTCTCGCGGCTGTCGAAGTAGCGGCCGAGCGCGTCGAGCGGCGCCATGCGCTCCGGCGAGGCTTCGTCGAAGGCGCGGCGGCGGCGCTCCTGCACCAGGCTCTTGCTGATCGTCGCGACGACGTGCGCCCCGGCCAGCGCCTCGCGCACGTCGTTATCGCGCAGGGCGGCGTTCTGCGGTGGCGTAAGCGTGATCAGTACGCGCACGATCGCATCGCGCACGTCGGCGCGGCGGATGGCGGCGATCACGTCGCCGGTCGCGTCCTCGCCGCGCACGGTGACCTCGACCGTGACGAAGCGGCGCGCCCGCACGCGCCGGAACTCAACCTCGGTGACGCGCTGGCCCGCGGGCAGCGCCGGGTCGAGGGTGGCGACCATGAAGCCCTTGTCGTCGTGCTCCTCGCCGAAGTCGACGCGCTGCATCGAGCCGGCATAGTACATCGGCGGGCGCGAGCCGACCTGCTGCTGGATGTGGTGGTGACCCAGGGCCACGTAGTCGAAGCGATCGGCGTCCAGCACGCTCGGCTGCAGCGCGGGGAAACGGCCGACGGTCATCCAGTCTTCGCTGCCCGTCTTCACCTTCGATCCGTGCATGGCGATGTGCGCGGTGAGGATCGCGGGGATCGACGGATCGAGCGCCTCGGCTTCGTCGCGGATCGTGTCGCCGAGGATCTCCTCGATCTTGCGATCCACCTCGTCGATGCTGAGGGCACGGTGCTCCTCTTTGGTGAGCAGCGTGCTGCGGCTGGGCCAGGGCACGCCGACGATCTGCACGGGGCCGCCGCGCGTCTGCACGCGCGTGGTGCCGATGCGCGAGCCGAGGTAGACGTTTTCGACCTGCAACGTGCGGAAGATCTCCAGCGCGTTGGCGCGGGCGGCGGCGTTGGGCAGGTCGTGGTTGCCGATCAAGAGATAGACGGGGATGCCGCTCGAGGCGAGCCTGTGCACGCGTTTGGCGAACTCGCGCTGGTGCGTCTGCGTCGGATCGCGCGTCTTGTAGGCGTCGCCGGCGAAGACAACGAGGTCCGCCTGCTCGCCCAGCGCGTACTCGACGAGCTCGTCGAAGGCGCCGAGGAAGTCCAGCAGGCGCGAGGGCAGGCCCGTCTCCGGGTCGGGTCGGCTGTAGTTCTCCACGCCGATGTGCAGGTCGGCGAAGTGGATGAGTTTCACGGGGCCGTCCTGGGGCGAATTGCAACGATGTGGGAGACAAGGAAATAGAATGTAGGAGATAGGAAATAGGGGAAGGACGGCCGAGGGCCGGAGGACGTCTCCGCGCTCACTTTCCTTCCCTTGCCCTCCGTACGTTTCGGCGCATGGACGTGAGCATACGGCCGATCTCCAGCATCATGGCGCGGGTTCGCTGCTTCCCCGGCCGGGAACCAGCCGATTTGCTCGCAGAGCGTGAGCAACGTTTCCACCTCTGCCAGCGAGCCTTGCGCGATAGACAAGAATTGCGCCTTTTCGGCACGTGACTCCCGCGCCCAACTTCCGCCACGTTCGTCGGCACGGAAACCGCCGCCCGCGTGATCTGCGAGCGCATTCCGTTTATCTCCTCATGCGGCAGTCGCGGCGCCAGCGCGTAGATCGACCGCGCCATCGCCATACCCTTCTGCCACACGATCAACTGCCAATAGGCCGGGCCACCGCTCCTCTTCTCATGCTCGTCCGCGGCCAACCCACGGTCTCCTGGAGACCACCCTCTATTTCCTATTTCCTGTATCCTATTTCCTCATTCCTTGGGCAGCTCCGGCTCGTAGCCCGCGGCCAGGGCGGCCGAACGCGCCACGGCCGCGTCGTGGCGCTCGCGCAGCGCCGCCAGCAGGCCGCCGATCGGCACGCGCTCCTGCGCCATGCTGTCGCGCTCGCGGATCGTCACGGCCTGGTCCGCTTCGACGGTTTGGAAGTCCACGGTCACGCACCAGGGCGTGCCGATCTCGTCCTGGCGGCGGTATCGGCGGCCGATCGCCTGCGAGTCGTCGTACTGCGTGACGAAGTGCGGCCGCAGCAGCTCCCAGACGCGGCGCGCGGTGGGCGTCAGCTTCTCGTTGCGGCTGAGCGGCAGGATCGCCACCGTCACCGGCGCGATCGTTGGGTGCAGATGCAGCACCGTGCGCTTCTCGCCGTTCTCCAGCGTCTCCTCGTCGTAGGCGTCGCAGAGCAGGGCGAGAAAGGTACGGTCCACACCGGCGGCCGGCTCGACCACATAGGGAACGATGTGCTGTTTGCTCTCTTCGTCGAAGAAGCTGAGCTGCTGGCCAGAAAGCTCGCTGTGCTGGCGCAGGTCATAGTCGCTGCGCGAGGCGATGCCCTCCAGCTCCTGCCAGCCGATCGGATAGAGATACTCGATGTCCGTCGTGCCGATCGAGTAGTGCGCCAGCGCCTCTTTGGGATGCATGAGATAGCGCAGCTTCTCCGGCTTGATGCCCAGGCGCAGGAACCAGCGAAAACGCTCCTTGCGCCAGTAATCGTAGGCGGCGTGGTGCTCGCCGGGCTTTACAAAGTACTCCATCTCCATCTGCTCGAACTCGCGCGTTCGAAAAATGAAGTTGCCGGGCGTGATCTCATTGCGGAAGCTGCGGCCGTTCTGCGCGATGCCGAAGGGCAGCTTCTTGCGCGTGCTGGTGAGCACGTTCTCGAAGTTAATGAACATGCCCTGCGCGGTCTCCGGCCGCAGATAGGCGACGTTCTCCTCCGACTGCACCGGGCCGACGTACGTCTGCATCATCATGTTGAACAGGCGCGGCTCGGTGAACTGGCCGGTCATGCCGCAGTCGGGGCAGGGGCCGGCGAGGTCGATATGGTCGGCGCGGAAGCGCGACTGGCAGTTCTTGCAGTCCACCATCGGGTCGTTGAAGGTGCTAACGTGGCCGGAGGCGACCCAGACCTTCGGGTTGGTGATGACCGTCGCTTCGAGGCCGACGACGTCGTCGCGCTCCTGCACCATCGCCCGCCACCAGGCGTTGCGGATGTTGCGGCGCAGCTCGGCGCCGAGCGGACCGTAGTCCCAGGCGTTGGCGAAGCCGCCGTAGATCTCGGCGGCCGGGTAGACAAAACCGCGCCGCTTGCAAAGGGAGACGAGCGTCTCCATATCGACGGAAGTGCTCGAAGTCTGGGTCACCAAGCCTGTCCTCTCGTCCGCCGCTGGCTGCGACGGCGGCGCCGTGCGCTGCGATCGTTGGAACAAATGTATGTACGAACCGTATCAATCCGGCGGGATGGGGTCAAACGGCGCGGCCGGTCGGCCCTCACCGCATTTCACATCCCCCTCTCCCAATCCTGGGCGAGGGGGACTCTGTGTCGCGCCTTCAGCCCAACCCTCCGTCTATCGATCTCCCCTTCCCCTAGAATTGGGGGCCAAGGAATGAACCGGGGGATGGGGGCCCGGTCTCAGCGCCCCTGCCAGGCCGCCGGGCGCTTCTCGGCGAAGGCGGTTGGGCCTTCGACGCTGTCCGACGTGGTGCGGATGATGCGTGAGAGCAACGCCTCGATGCGCAGCCCCTCGTCCAGCGGCGCGTCGTAGCCGCGATAGGCCGACTCCTTGATCGCCCGCAGGGAGAGCGGCGCGTTCTGACAGATGCGCTCGGCCAGCCTGCGTGCGGCCGGCAGCACCTCCGTTGCCGGCACGACGTGGTTGACCAGGCCCACGCGGTACGCCTCCTGCGCGGTGATGCGGTCGCCGGTGAACATCATCTCCAGCGCGACGCCGAAGGGAATCAGGCGCGGCAGCCGCTGCGTGCCGCCGCCGCCGGGAATGATGCCGCGCATCACCTCGGCCAGGCCGAAGGTCGCATGCTCGGCGGCGATGCGGATGTCGCAGGAGAGCGCCAGCTCCAGCCCGCCGGCCAGACAGTAGCCGTTGACCGCGGCGATCACCGGCTTCCAGATCGGCAGGCCGCGATTGAGGGCGGGCGTCTCCGGCTCCCAGAAGGCGTCGTGGCCACCCTCGTGCAGGGCGCGGTTGCGCTGGCTCATCTCCTTCAGGTCGGCGCCGGCGCTGAAGGCGCGCTCGCCCGCGCCGGTGACGATCGCCACCCAGGCCTGGGACGTGTCGCGAAAGCGCTCGAACGCCCCGCGCAGCAGCGTGCGCAGCGGCGTGTTGAGCGCGTTCATCGCCTCCGGGCGGTTCAGCGAGATCGTGGCGATGTGGCCATCCAGCTCGTAGAGAACCTCGTTCACGGGATACCTCCTCGTGCCGTACCGACAGAAACGGGGCGACGGCCCGAAGACCGCCGCCCCGCAGCGTACCGCATCCGCGGCCGAGCTTACCTGATCACCACTCGGCCACTACTTGGCGATGAACAGCGGCGCCAGCACCAGCGTGATCGTGCTGAGCAGCTTGACCAACACGTGCAGCGCCGGGCCCGCCGTGTCCTTGAAGGGGTCGCCGACGGTGTCGCCGACGACGGCGGCGGCGTGCGTGGGCGAGCCTTTGCGCACGATAGCGCCGGCCTCGTCCTTCATTTCGCCCGATTCGATGTACTTCTTGGCGTTGTCCCAGGCGCCGCCGCTGTTGTTGAGGAAGGTGGCGACGATGATGCCGCCGATCGTGCCGATGATCAGCACGCCGGTCACAGCCTGCCAGCCGGCGTCCTTGTTATTCAGCGGCCCCTGGCCGAGCAGGCGGAAGACCACGCCGACGGCTATCGGCAGGCCGACGGCGAGGAGGCCCGGCGCCACCATCTTGCGCAGCGCGGCGCGGGTGGTAATGTCCACCGCGCGGCCGTAGTCCGGCTTCACCGTGCCGTCCATGATGCCCGGATTCTCGCGGAACTGGCGTCGCACCTCTTCAATAATCTCGCCCGCCGCGCTGCCCACGGCGCGGATCGCAAGCGACGAGAAGAGGAAGACGAGCATCACGCCCAGCACGCCGCCCACGAACACTTCGACGCTGCCCAGGTCGGCGACCGGCGCTCGACCGATGACCTCCTTGACCTTATCCAGGTAGGCGCTGAACAGCAGGAACGCCGCCAGCCCGGCCGAGGCCACGGCATAGCCCTTGGTCAGCGCCTTCGTCGTGTTGCCCACCGTGTCCAACGAGTCCGTAATATGCCGCGCGCCCTCCGGAGCGCCGGCCATCTCCGTAATGCCGCCGGCGTTGTCGGTGATCGGGCCGAACGTATCCATGGCAAGGATGTAGGCGGCGGACATCAGCATGCCCATTGTGGCTACGGCCGTGCCGAAGACGCCGGTCTGCACCGATGTCGGCGCCGGGATATTCGTAACCACCGTCTTGATCTCGGCGTGGGCGCCGAAGATGAAGGCGGCCACAAGCGCCGAGCCGATCACGATCGCGGTGACAGCCGTCGTCTCGAAACCCACCGCGGTGCCGATGATGATGTTCGTGGCCGGGCCGGTGCGCGAGGCAGCCGCGATCTCCTGCACCGGCCGCCAGGCACCCGCCGTGTAGTACTGCGTGATGTAGACGAAGGCGATGCCGGTAGCGATCCCGACCAGACCGCAGAAGAAGAACCAGTACCACTGGCTGCCGAGCATGGCGCTCGTGGCGATCAGCAGGCCGATGACGGAGAGGATCGAACAGACGTAGTAGCCGCCGTTGAGCGGCTGCATCGGGTCTTGCTGACCCTCCTCCCTGGCGAAGAAGGGGACGGAGAGCAGGCCGAGGATCGTGGCGATGATACCGAAAGAGCGCAAGACGAGCGGGAAGAAGATCCATTTGATGTCGTTGGTAGCGCTGAAGATCGCCACGCCGAGGATCATGGCGCCGATGTTCTCGGCCGACATCGACTCGAACAGGTCGGCGCCGCGGCCGGCGCAGTCGCCGACGTTGTCGCCCACCAGGTCGGCCACCACGGCCGCGTTGCGCGGGTCGTCTTCGGGGATGCCGGCCTCGATCTTGCCCACCAGGTCGGCGCCCACGTCCGCCGCCTTGGTGTAGATGCCGCCGCCCAGCTGGGCAAACAGGGCGACGAAGCTGGCGCCGAAACCGAAGCCGACGATCAGGAAGGGCGTTGAGCCGACCGGATTGCCGAGCAGCTTGCTGTAGATGCCGAAGATGCTGGAGACGCCGAGCAGCGAGAGCGCGGTGACGAGGAAGCCGGAGACGGCGCCGCCGCGCAACGCGACGGTGATCGCCGCGCGCAGGTTGCGCTGGGCCGCCGCGGCAGTGCGCAGGTTGGAGCGTACGGAGATGTACATGCCGATGAAGCCGGAGACGCCGGAACAGGCGGCGCCGACCAGGAAGGCGATGCCGGCCAGCAGCCCCTGGGCGCCGGCGCTCACCGTCTTCGACTGGTTGAGCGGGTCGTGCACGTCGCTGGCCGTGGCGGCGACGATCACGCCGATGATGATCGCCACGACGATGGAAAGCGCGGCGATCGTCTGATACTGGCGCCGCAGGAAGGCCATCGCGCCCTCAAAGATGCGGTCGGCGATGTCCTGCATGGCCGCGGTGCCGGTGTCGTAGGTCAGTACGTCGCGCGCCAGCCAGCCCGCGAACAGCACCGCGATGACACCGACGATGGGTACGATCCACACGATACCCATGCCGTGCGCTCCCTTCTCGTCTCGGCGAATCCGTCCAAGCGGTAACGGGGAAGCCCGTTGGTATGCGAAGCGCCGGACCGGAAACGCGCACGTAACCGCCCAGCGCCCATCGATTGTGGAATGTATCAGCCGCCTATCCTACGTTCAAGCGCAGGCGCCGGGCAAAGAGGCGCCAAGCGGATAGTTCGCTACGGGAGTTGATTGCAGCGCGCCGCCAGCCCTCAACCCAGGGTCGGTCTCATCGTCCCAATCGCGGGAGAGGGGAGCTTCGGACCGGAGCTGGGGAGGCTCTGCGCCATGCCTTCAGCCCTAACCGCTCCGTGCATCGATCACCCCTTCCCCTAGAATTGGGGGAAGGGGTCGGGGGATGGGGGTCCGAGCAGCCGCGCCTCGAACGCCGCGAGCCGGCCTTCGAGCCGGGTTTGCAGGGCGGCCGTGGTCAGGTCGCCGCGGGTGCGCTCCAAGATGCCGCGGGTCACGTCCGTGGTGCGGCGCAGGCCGCCGGTGAGCGCGTCTGGATAGTCCACGGTCACGAGCACGTCATAGATATCGTCCATGGCGCGCAGGAAGCGCTCGCAGCGGGCGATGTCGCCGTCGCGCAGGCTGTCGAGCAGGTAGCGGCGCAGCTCGCCCACGGCCTCGCCCATGCCGTTGAGATAGGCGGCATGCTCCACGGCAAGCTCGGCGGGAGCCGGCAGCGGCTCGCCGGCCACCAATGCCAGCGTGAGCGCCGCCTCGGCGTGCTCCTTCTGCGCATCGTGCACGAAGCCGGCGAAGAAGATGTCGGCGTGGCCCTCCAGCGCCTCGCGGATCTGGCGCAACAGCGTCGTGGCCTGCCCGAGCAATTCGCGGGCGCGGGAAAACTCGTCGCGGTGCGTGGCGCGGATGCCGTTGGCGGAGAGGCGAATCACCTCGCGGCAGAGCGGCAGCGCCCGCTCGCGCGCTGCATGCTTGGCCACCAGGTTTTCCCGCACGCCAGCCATGATGCGGTCGAGCTGCGGCGCCAGGCCATCAGCGGCTACGGGCTCGGCCATCGCTCGGCTCCTCGCGCCGCGCCGGTTAGAGATCCTTGACCGGCTCCGGGAACTCGCCCTGGCGGGCGGCATCGATCATCGTGCGTGCCTCGGAGGGCAGCTCCATGCCCATCTCGTCGAAGCGTTTTTCGACCCAGCGGCCGATCTGGCGCGGGTCTTTGTAGGCGTCCGGCCCGGCGCCCGGCTCCGGCGTACCGTACTGCTCCAGGATCTGCTGCTCGCTGCGGTGATAGGCGAACTTGGACGGAGCGCGCTCCAGCGCCGCGCTGCCGCAGTGGCTGCACGCCGGCTCGACGGCCTGCGAGACGCTGCGCGTGAACACACTCGTCAGGCGGCCGCATTCTTTACAGCGGTATTCGTAGATGGGCATCGCCGCCCTCGCTCGTACTGAATCAGCTCAAAAGTCGTCGCCGAATTCGTCGCCGCCGTCGAAACCGCCGTCATCGAACTCGTCGTCATCGTCGGGCAGTTCGCCGGCTTCCATGCGCGAGAGCATGCCGTCGAACTCGGGGCCGAGGTCTTCGCCGCTCTCCTGCTGCATGCGCCGCGCCCACTGCGCCATCGCCCGCGGGTCTTCGTCCTCCAGCCCGTCGATGTACGACTCTTCGTCCGCGCTGCCGAACTCGCTGACGGACCGGTGCACGGCGAAGCGCGAGACGAGCCGGCGCAGCTCTGCGCCGCCGCAGGTGGGGCAGCGTTCGCCGCCCGCGGCGCTGACGCTGCGGCGGAAGACCTCGACCCGCTTGCGGCAATCGTTGCAGAAGAATTCGTAGATCGGCATCGCTGGCTCGCCTCTCCAGCATAACGGCGCCGGGCGTGAGGGCCAACGGGCCATCGGCCCTCATCCCCAACCCTTCCCCCAATCCTGGGTCAGGCGCTCCGCTCACGGTGCGGTTAGCCCGCCGCCCCGACGCCGCCCCGTACGATCCCCCTCACCCAGGATTGGGAGAGGGACCCGGGGGTGAGGGCCGAAAGCGCAGGCTCACCCCTCGATCGCGTTCTCGACGATCTGCACGTCGATGACCTTGCCGGTGCGGTCCAACGTGACGGCGGCGAGGTCGATGCGCGCCTCCTGCGGCAGCTCCGGGTGCTCGGCCAGGAACTGCTCGGCGGCGGTGAGCAGGTGGCGGCGCTTGGCCGGCGTGATCGACCAGAGGGCCGAGCCGAGGTCGCCCTCGCGCCGGGCGCGCACCTCGACCAGCACCGTCTGGCCGTCTTTCAGCGCGACGATGTCGATCTCGCCCGGGCCGGCCCGCGCGTTCCGCCCGACGATACGGTAGCCCGCGCGCTCCAACCGCCCCGCCGCCAGCCGCTCCGCGAAGGCGCCGAGCGCGCGGCGCGTGTCTGGGCGGCGAGGCGGGCCGGCCGCGGCTGGGCGTTTGTCGTCGTGATTCTGCGTCAAGGCCGGTGTTCCGGCTCTCGCTCGCCTTCGAGGCGCAGCGGGGCGAAGGAGCGGCGGTGGATGGGCGTGGGGCCGAGGCGGGCGAGGGCGGCGAGGTGCTCGGCGGTGGCGTAGCCGCGATTGCGGCCGAAGCCGTAGCCCGGAAAGCGGTGGTCGAGGCCATCCAGCATGCGGTCGCGCGCGACCTTGGCGATGATGGACGCGGCGGCGATCGCGCTGCAGCGGGAATCGCCGCGGATGATCGCCTCCTGCGGCTGCGGCACGCCGTCCAGGTGGAAGGCGTCGAGCAGCAGTGCCTCCGGCGCCGGGGCCAGCAGGACGACGGCCCGGCGCATCGCCTCGCGCGCCGCGGCGGCGATGCCGATCTCGTCGATGCGCCGGGCGCTGGCAACGCCGACGCCGTAGGCCGGCGCCTCGCGGCGAATCAGGCAGGCCAGCCGCTCGCGCTGCGCCGGGGCGAGCAGCTTGCTGTCGCGCAGCTCCCGGAGCCAGGCCGGATCGCGGCGCGGCAGGATCACGGCGGCGGCCACCACCGGCCCCGCCAGCGGCCCGCGGCCGACCTCGTCCACGCCGGCGACGCGCCGGAAGCCGAGCGCCTGCCAGTCGTGCTCGATCTCTCGATCCGGCACGGTGGCTGCCCACGCCACGGCCTTCAGGCCCGTGTTCCCGATCACGCCAACGACGCCTGAAGGCGTCGTTCGGGCCGAAGTCGGTCGTTTCATGCTGTGCCGTGCGTCACTTCAACGCCTAGCCGAATGGGCGATAGTATCAGTAGCCCGTTCTTCGTTGGCGGGTTCCTCAAGCGATGGTATACTTTTGCTAGAGTAGCTATCGCCGCTCACCGCAGCGCGCCTCGGGCCGGCGTTCCGGCCGCTGGTACGCTGGTCCCGAACCGGAGCTGCCATGTATTCCCGTTGGCTCAGGAACAGCTTTATCTATCTGCTGATCCTGGTGGCGGTCATCGCCATCGTCTTCAGCTTCTTCGCCGGGGGCAGCAGCACCCCGAGCAAGCCGCTGGGCCAGGTCGTGACCGACGCCCGCAGCGGCAACATCAAGCAGATCGACGTTCAAGGCAACAGCCTCTCCGTCACCCTGAACGACGGCTCGAAGTACCACTCGCGCAAGGAAGACGGTGGCACCGTTTACAGCGTGCTGAACGACGCCCACGTCGACCCGGCGCAGATCGAGAAGGTGCCGGTCAACGTCAAGGAGCCGAGCCAGTTCGGCAACTGGCTGGGCATCCTCTTCAACTTCCTGCCGCTGATCATCTTCGGCGCCATCCTGCTGTTCATGATGCGCCAGGCGCAGGGCTCCAACTCGCAGGCGATGAGCTTCGGCAAGAGCCGGGCGCGCATGTTCACCGGCAATAAGCCGACCGTCACCTTTGTCGACGTCGCCGGTGTGGATGAGGCGAAGGAGGAGCTCGCCGAAGTCGTCGAGTTCCTCAAGTACCCGGAGAAGTTCGCCGCGCTCGGCGCGCGCATTCCGCGCGGCGTGCTGCTGGTCGGCCCGCCCGGCACCGGCAAGACGCTGCTGGCCCGCGCCGTGGCCGGCGAGGCCGGTGTGCCCTTCTTCTCGATCTCCGGCTCGGAGTTCGTGGAGATGTTCGTGGGCGTCGGCGCCAGCCGCGTGCGTGACCTCTTCGACCAGGCCAAGCGCAATGCGCCCTGCATCGTCTTCGTGGACGAGATCGACGCCGTCGGCCGCCAGCGCGGCGCCGGCCTCGGCGGCAGCCACGACGAGCGCGAGCAGACGCTGAACCAGATCCTGGTGGAGATGGACGGCTTCGACACCAACACGAACGTGATCGTGCTCGCCTCCACCAACCGCCCGGATATCCTCGACCCGGCGCTGCTGCGCCCCGGCCGCTTCGACCGGCAGGTAGTGCTGGATCGCCCGGACGTGCGCGGTCGCCGCGCCATCCTCGAGGTCCACGCCAAGGGCAAGCCGCTGGACAAGGACACCAGCCTGGAAGTGCTCGCCAAGCAGACGCCGGGCTTTTCCGGCGCCGACCTCGCCAACCTCGTCAACGAGGCGGCGATCCTGGCGGCGCGGCGCAACAAGAAAAAGATCAGCATGGAGGAATTCAACGAGGCGGTCGATCGCGTGATCGCCGGGCCGGAGCGCAAGAGCCGCGTGATCAGCCCGCGCGAGAAGGAGATCATCGCCTTCCACGAGGCCGGCCACGCGCTGGTCGCGATGAAGCTGCCCGAGGCCGACCCGGTCTTCAAGATCACGATCGTCTCGCGCGGCATGGCCGGCGGCTTCACCCGCTTCCTGCCGGAAGAGGATCGCCACCTCGGCAACAAGGCGCACTACTCCGCGCAGCTTGCCGTGGCGCTCGGCGGCCACCAGGCCGAGGAACTGGTCTTCGGCGACGTGACCACCGGCCCCTCCGACGACATCTCCCGCGCAACCAAGATCGCCCGCCACATGGTCACGCAGTGGGGCATGAGCGAGCGGCTCGGGCCGCGCACCTTCGGCCGCAAGGAGGAGCTGGTCTTCTTAGGCCGCGAGATCTCGGAGCAGCGCGACTACTCCGAGAAGGTGGCCGAGGAGATCGACGACGAAGTGCGGCGGCTGGTGGAGAGCGCCAAGGAAGTGGCGCACCGCATCGTGGCTGAGAACCGGCACGTGCTCGACCGCGTGGCGCGCAAGCTGATCGAGGATGAGACGATCGAGGGCGACGATGTGACGCGGTTGTTCAGCGAGGACGAAGACTTCGCGGCTGAGCCGGCGGCGCTGCCGAAGCCGCCCGCGCCGCCCAGCCGCGGCGAAGAGCCGGACGAGCGCGACCTGCCCAAGCCGCAGCCGCGGCCGGGCCTCGCCTGGGGCGGCAGCGCCACCTCGCAACTGCTGCCGCCGGAGCGGCCGCTCGGCTAGCGCCAGCGCAGATCGCAGCGAAGCAGGGGGGAGGCGTTCGCGCCTCTCCTCTTTCGCGTGCGAAGATCCTTCGTTGACGAACTGCCGAACCGTTTGCTACGATCGCAGGACGTGACCGGAAGAGAGGCCCGCATCTGATGTACGCAGTGATTCGCAGCGGCGGCAAGCAGTACACCGTCCGTGAGGGGGACACGCTCGACGTCGAGCTGCTGACCGGCGAGCCGGGCGAGCGGGTCGAGCTGACGGACGTGCTGATGGTCGGCGAGGGCGCCGACGTGACGATCGGCAAGCCGCTGGTCGCCGGGGCGAAGGTCGTGGCCGAAGTGGTGGAGCACGGGCGCGGCGAGAAGATCATTGTCTTCAAGTACCACGCCAAGACGCGCTACCGCCGCAAGATCGGCCACCGGCAGCACTTCACCCGCCTCGCCATCCGCGAGATCGTGGCGAAATAGCCGGCGCACACATTCTGGAGGTTCTGCATGGCACATAAGAAGGGCGTCGGCAGCTCGCGCAACGGGCGCGACAGCAACTCGCAGCGGCGTGGCGTCAAGCACTTCGACGGCGAGCTGGTGCAGTCCGGCAACATCCTCGTCCGCCAGTGCGGCACGCGTTTCCATCCCGGCAAGAACGTCGGCATGGGGCGCGACTTCACGATCTTCTCGGTGATCACCGGAACGGTGAAGTTCGAGCCGCTCGCGCGCGGACGCAAGCAACTCAGCGTGTATCCCGTGGCCGCCGTGGCGGCCGCGCCAACCGAGGTTTCCACCCGTGCGTGAGAAGATCCATCCCAACTACGTCGAGGCGCGCGTCGTCTGCGCCTGCGGCAACACGTTCATGACGCGTTCCACCAAGCCCAATCTGCACACCGAGGTCTGCTCGGCCTGCCACCCGTTCTTCACGGGCGAGCAGCGCATCGTGGACACGGCAGGCCGCGTCGAGCGCTTCAACAAGCGCTGGGCGAAGGCCGAAGCGGGCCGGCGGTAGGCAGCGCCGCCCGCAGGCGTTTCAAACGCAGAGGCCGGGGGCGGAACGAGAGCGCTCCCCGGCCTTTGGCGACCGCCTGAGGCTCGTCATCGTGGATGCCGCCACCGGCTTCGCCGGCCAGCGTCACGCGCGGGCATCAGAAGGCGAGCCCGAACGGCCCGACCGAGTGCTGCCGCCGAAAGCGCAGCCCGTCCACCGGCCCGCCGCGGAAGGCTTGCCAGAGTCGTTCTTCTGCCTCCGTCACCACGAGCGCAGCGACCGCGCTGCCAGCATTAGCTCGCGCGTCTTCCCGGCCGCCGCCGATTCGTCCGTACCCGCGCATCGACTCCGTATCCCTCCGCCACAAACCTCAACCTCCCGCCCAATGATCCCCCCTTTCCCTGTTATCGGGGGAAGGGGTTAGGAGGAGGGGGGCCGCGTGCCCGCCGCGGCCGGCATCACGTTGAAGAAGCAGCTCGTGGCCCCGGTGTGGCAGGCGGGTCCGACCGGATCGACGCGCACCAGCAGGCAGTCGCTGTCGCAGTCGGTGCGCACCTCGCGCACGTAGAAGAAGTTGCCCGAGGTGTCGCCTTTGTGCCACAGCTCCTTGCGGCTGCGGCTCCAGAACCAGACCGTTCCCGTCTCCAGCGTCTTCCGCGCCGAATCCGGGTTCATGTAGCCGATCATCAGCACCTCGTTGGTTGCAGCGTCCTGGATCACGGCCGGCAGCAGGCCGTTGTCCTTGAACTGCAACTCCGCCGCGCTCGTCGCGGCAACGGTTTCACTCACTGCATTGCTCCTGTCGCTTGCTGTTCAGGCGGGCGCACCGGCAGGCCGCGCTCCGCCAGGTAGCGCTTCACCTGCGCGATGCTGTACGTGCCGAAATGGAAGATGCTGGCAGCCAGCACGGCATCCGCCTTGCCCGCGGTCAGCGCCTCGTGCATGTGCTCCGGGCCGCCGGCGCCGCCGCTGGCGATCACCGGCACCGTCACCGCCTCGGAGATGGCGCGCAGCTGGGCAAGGTCGTAGCCACGCTGGTGGCCGTCCTGGTCCATGCTGGTGACCAGCAGCTCGCCGGCGCCGAGGTGCACGGCCTCTTTGGCCCACTCGATCGCGTCCTTGCCCGTGGGTGTGCGGCCGCCGTGGGTGTAGACCTCCCACTGGCTCGGCCCCACCTGCTTCGCGTCGATCGCCACGACGATCGCCTGCGAGCCGAAGCGTTCGGCGCTGCGCGCGATCAGGCCGGGATCGTTCACCGCGGCCGTGTTGATCGATACCTTGTCTGCGCCCAGCTCCAGCAGCAGGCGCACGTCCTGGTCGGAGCGCACGCCGCCGCCCACGGTGAAGGGGATGAAGACCTCGGCGCAGGTCCGATCGACCATCTCGTACACGGTCGTGCGGTCGTCGCTGGAGGCGGTGATGTCGAGAAAGACCAGCTCGTCGGCGCCGGCCGCGTCGTAGGCGCGGGCCAGCTCCACCGGGTCGCCAGCGTCGCGCAGCTCGACGAACGAGACGCCTTTCACCACGCGGCCGCGGTTCACGTCGAAGCAGGGGATGATGCGTTTGGTCAGCATGTTTCGATCCTCAGCCGGCGAAGCGGCCGGGTGTGAGAGCACGGGCTGCCGCGCGGGGCCACTCCCCGGCCGCCGGGCGGTCGTCTCGGCCGGCTATGCCGGCCCGGCGTGGCTGTGCGCATGCGTTGGGGGCTGGGCGCTGGCGGAGAGCGCCGCCAGCGCCTCCGCGAGCTGCACGTCGCCGGAGTAGAGCGCCTTGCCGGCGATTACCGCCTCGGCGCCGGTCGCGGCGATGGCCGGCAGGTCCGAGACGCGCGTCACGCCGCCGGAGGCGATCACCGGACAGCCGGCCGCGGCGATGAACTGCCGCAGCGCGGGCAGGTTCGGCCCCTGCAGCATGCCGTCCACGCCGATGTCGGTGTAGACGAAGCGGCCGGCGCCCAGCGCCCGCAGCTCCCGCGCCAGGTCGAGCGCGGCGATGCCGGAGCTTTCGATCCAGCCACGTGTGCGCACGTTGCCGTCGCGCGCGTCGATACCGATTACCAGCGCCTCGCCCAGCAGGGCGGCAAGCTCGGTCACCAGCGCCCGATCTTCGACCGCGGAGGTGCCGAGGATCACGCGGGCCAGGCCAGCGTCACGGTAGCGTTGTGCATCGTCCGCGGTGCGGATGCCGCCGCCGACCTGCACCGGCACGGCCACGCCCGCGGCGATACGCTCGACGATCGCGCGGTTGCGCGGCGCGCCCTCGCGGGCGCCGTCGAGGTCGACCACGTGCAAGCGCGTGGCGCCGCCCTCGATCCAGCGCCGCGCCACGGCCACCGGATCGGCGTCGTACACGGTCTCGCGGGCGTAGTCGCCCTGGACGAGGCGGACGCAGCGGCCGCCGCGGATGTCGATCGCGGGGATCAGCTCCACTATTTCGCGCCCCCGCCCAGCGCCTCGCGCAAGAAGTTGGCGTAGATGCGCAGGCCGTGCTCGCCGCTCTTCTCCGGGTGGAACTGCGTGGCGACGATGTTTTCCCGCGCGATCATGGCGGGGAACGGCTCGCCGTAGTCGGTGACTCCAAGCGTGACTATGCCGTCATCAGGCTCAACGACGAACGAGTGCACGAAGTAGAAGTACGATTCGTCGGGAATGCCGCGGAAGATGAAATGCGGACGCGCCTGGCGCACGGTGTTCCAGCCCATGTGCGGAATCTTGAGGCCGTCGCCGCCGCGCAGCCGCCGCACGCGGCCCGGCACGACGTCCAGGCAGTCCTGCCGCCCGTGCTCCTCGGAGAAGGTCATCAGCGTTTGCAGGCCGATGCAGACGCCGAGGAACGGCCGGCCGCCGGCGATGTACTGCTGCACCGGCTCGACCAGGCCGCAGGCGCGCAGATGGCGCATGGTGTCACCCGCCGCGCCCTGGCCCGGCAGGATCAGCGCATCGGCCCCAAGCACGTCCTCGGGCCGGGTGGAGAGCAGCGGCCGCCAGCCCACGCGCTCGATCGCGCGCAGCACACTACGCAGATTGCCTGCGCCGTGATCGACGACGACAACACCCGTACCCACCGCTGCACCTCGGCCGGAAAAGTGTATCACAGCGGCTGGCCAGGGCCGGGGCGGCACACGAACGTGGGCGGCGGCGAAGCTCCAGGCTCCGCCACCGCCCTGCGCGTGCTCGGCCGCGCCGCGCCTACGCGCGCTCGAGGATCGTGGAGATGCCCATGCCGGCGCCGATGCACTGCGTCGCCAGGCCGTAGCGGCTGTTGGAGTTGCGCATCTCGCGCGCCAGCGTGCCCACCAGCCGCGCGCCGGTGGCGCCCAGCGGGTGGCCGATGGCGATCGCGCCGCCGTTCACGTTGACCCGCTCCAGCGGAATGCCGAGGTCGTGGCAGGAGGGGATCACCTGCGCGGCGAACGCCTCGTTGAACTCCACGCGGTCGATCTGGTCCGCGGTGATGCCGGCGTGCTTCAGCGCCCTCAGCGTCGAAGGGATCGGCCCGATACCCATCAGCTGCGGCTTCACGCCGGCTACACCGAAGCCGACGATGCGCGCCATCGGCTCCAGCCCCAACTCCAGCGCCTTCTCCTCGCTCATCATCAGCACGGCGGTGATGCCGTCGTTCGTCGGGCAGGAGTTGCCGGCGGTGATGCGCAGCTCCTGGCCGCCGTAGCTCTGGATGCCGTTGACGGTCTTGAGCTGGCTCAGCGCCTCCATGTTGGTGCCGGGGCGGACGCACTCGTCGCGGTCGAAGGTGACCTTCTTGCCGTGCTCCTTCTCCAGCCAGTTGCCCTGGTCGTCGAAGACCGGCAGCTCGACCTCGAGCGGGATGATCTCGTCCTTGTAGAAGCCGCGCTCGTAGGCGGCCACGGTCTTTTTGTGGCTGCCGACGGCGAACTCGTCCATCGCCTCGCGCGAGAGGTTGTAGGTCTCGGCCACGTTCTGCGCCGTCTGCGTCATCGAGGTGACGGGCGGCGCGTCGAGGATGTAGTCGGGGAACTTGACGGAGAAGATCTGGTCGTGGTCGGGCGCCATGTCGCGCTGCTCGCGCGACATCTGCATGCGGCGCGGGTTGAACTCGGTGATGCGCGTGCGCGGGGCGCCGCCCCCGCCGCCGCCGAGCTGCCGGCCCATGCGCTCGATGCCGAGCGAGATGCCCGTGTCGATCGCGCCCAGCATGATGCCCTGCGCCACGCGGTGCAGCGTCTCCATCGAGGAGCCGCACTGGCGGTTGGTGTCGAAGGCGGAAAGCTCGTGCGGCAGACCAGCCAGGTGCGCGACGGTGTCCGCGCCGATGCCCGCCAGCTCGCCGGCGCCGGCCACGTTGCCCAGGCCGATGTCCTCGATCATGCGGTCAGTGACTTTGGGGTTGCGGTCGAGCAGCGCCCGCAGCACGGTCGCGCCCGCTTCGTCGAGGCGGGTGGCCACGAGCGAGCCGCGCCCGCCGCGCCCGAAGGCCGAACGGCAGGCATCCACGATCACGGCGTTCCTGAGTTTCATCGGTCTCCTGCTCCCCTTCTTTCCTCCGGGCCACATCCAGCTGCTAGCTGGTAAATGAAGACGTCGCCCGGTTCCTCGGCTGCCGCGTGGCGCGGCGTTTCCGCTCTCTCGCCGGCCGCGAAGCGCAGTGGGACGCACGTTATGACGGCCAGCAGCCGCAGTATAGCGCGTCGCGCCCGCTGCGAGCACGGCAAACCACGTTTACCGCGCGACCGCTTACACCTGCGCCGCCACGCCCGGCATTCGTCCGGCCTTGCAAGACAGTACGGCATCGCGGTACAATTGCCGCATGGACGCGGAGCAGACCGACGAACTCCGCCGCCTCTACGGCCAGGTCGTGCACAACCTCGACAGCATCCGCCTGCGCCAGTGGGAGGAGCTGCGCGTGACGCTGCCGCAACTGCGCGTGCTCTACGCCGTGCGGCGGACGCCGGGCATCACCACCGGTGAAATGGCGCGGTTGCTGGGCATCTCCGTTTCCACCACCAGCGGCCTGGTGATCAAGCTCGTCGATCGCGGCCTGTTGCAGCGGACGACGTTGCCGGAAGACCGCCGCCAGGAGCCGCTCTACCTGAGCAGCACCGGCGAGGCGCTGGTGGGCGAGCTTTTGGCCGAGGGCCGCGTCTTTCTCGACCGCGTGGCCGAGCGGCTGGGCGACGACCTGCCCGCCGTGCTCGCCGCGCTCGACCGCCTGGCGGCGGCGTCGAGCGCGGTGCGGTCAGAGGAAGCGCGAGCCAGCGCTGCCGTTTCCGCACGGGCCGCACAGCCATGAGCGTCCGTGCGGCTGCGCTCGGCCGCCGGCAGGACGGCGCCCGCCCGCCGCTGCGCGAAACGTTCCGCGCCCTGCGCAATCCGAACTATCGCCTCTTCTGGTTTGGCCAGCTCGTCTCGCTGATCGGCACCTGGATGCAGTCCACGGCGCTGGCCTGGCTCGTGCTGAAGATCTCCAACTCGCCGCTGGCGCTCGGCACGATGACCACGATCCAGTTCACGCCGGTGTTGATCTTCGTGCTCTTCGGCGGCGTGATCGCCGATCGGCTGCCGAAGCAGCGGCTGCTGGTGGCCACGCAGAGCACCATGCTGCTGCAGGCGCTGGTGCTGGCCGTGCTGACCTCGGCGCACCTGATCACGCTGCCGCTGATCTACTTGCTCGCCGCCGTGCAGGGCAGCGCCAACGCGCTCGACAACCCGGCGCGGCAGGCGCTCGTGGCCGAGCTGGTCGGCCAGGAAGACCTGCCCAACGCCGTGGCGCTCAACTCGACCCTGTTCAACACGTCGCGGCTGATCGGCCCGGCGCTGGGCGGCGTGGCGATCGCCACGATCGGCATCGCCGACTGCTTTTACCTCAACGCCGCCTCGTTCCTGGCGGTGATCGGCAGCCTGCTGCTGATGAAACCAGAGCGCTTCTTCTCGCTGGCTCGCCCGCCGCGCGGCAAGATGCTGAAGCAGGTGGGTGAGGGGCTGCGCTACGCGCTGACCACGCCGGACATCGCCCTGATCGTGCTGCTGATGGCGGTGCTGGGCACCTTCGGCTACAACTTCTCCGTCTTCCTGCCCTTGATCGCCAAGTACACGCTGCATATGAACGCCGTCGGCTACGGCGTGCTCACCTCATCGGTGGGCATCGGTTCGCTGGCGGCGGCGCTGGCGATCGCCTACAGCGGCGCGGCCACGCGGCGTACGCTGCTGATCGGCGGCGCCGGCTTCAGCGTCCTGCTGCTCGGCGTGGCGCTCTCGCACTGGTGGCAGGTGACGGTGCCGCTGCTGGTGGCGCTGGGCACGTTCAGCATCGTGTTCACGACGACGGCCAACTCCCGTATGCAACTGATCACGCCGTCGCACCTGCGCGGCCGCGTGATGAGCATCTACACGCTGCTCTTTCTCGGCTCAACGCCGATCGGCAGCCTGGTGATCGGCACGCTCGCCGAGCGGCAGGGCGTGCAACTCGCCGTGGCTGAGATGGCGCTGCTCTGCCTGCTGGGCGTGGCCGCCGCGCTGCTCTACCTGCGCCGTACGCGCGAGCGGCTGCTCACGGACATGGCGGTGCCCCAGGTGGCCGGCGACGGCGCCGCTGCCGATCCGCAACCAACCGCGGCGCAGAGCCGCGAGCGCTTGAGCAACGAGGAGGGCGGCGAACGAGCCGAGGTCCAGCCGCACACCACGCGCGTATAACGAACGAGGCGCGCCCGCGGCCGACCGGCGACGGCGGCAAGCGGGCAGGCAGCAGCGAGCGGCGGTTCGCTGAATCCCCTCTCCGCTGCCAATCGCCCGTTGAAGGACGGCCATGTTTTCGCGGATCCAGTACAAGTATCTCGTCGCGATCGTCTACATCTTCGGGCTGTTCATGGACATGCTCGACAGCACTGCCGTCAACGTCGCGGTGCCGCGGCTGACGCTCGACTTCCACACGCAGCTTTCCACGGTCGAATGGGCGGTGACGGGCTACCTGCTCAGCCTGGCCGTCTTCATTCCCGGCTCCGGCTTCATCGCCGACCGCTACGGCACAAAGCGGACGTTTCTCACGGCCATGGGCATCTTCATCATCGGCTCGGCGCTCTGCGGCCAGGCGCAGAGCATCGAGCAGCTGATCGCCTTCCGTTTCATCCAGGGGATCGGCGGCGGCATGATGACGCCGGTCAGCACGGTGATCCTCTCGCGCGAGTTTCCGGGCGAGGAGCGCGCGAAGGCGGCGGCGATCATGGCCGTGCCGGTCGTATTCGTGCCGCTGGCCGGCCCGGTGCTCAGCGGCTATCTGGTGCAGTACCAATCCTGGCGCTGGATCTTTTACATCAACCTGCCGGTCGGCCTGATCGGCCTGCTGCTGGGCAGCAAGGTCCTGCGCGAGCACCGCGAACCCTACGCACAGGGGCGGTTCGACATCCTCGGCCTGATCAGCGGCGGCGCGGGCGCGGCGATGGTGCTCTACGCCCTCTCGCAGGCCGCGACGAAGTCCTGGACCTCGGCCGTGGTGGCGGGCTGGGGTCTCGGCGGGCTGGCGGTGCTGGGCGTTTTCGCCCTGCTGGAGCTGCACCGGGCGGCGCCGCTGCTCGACCTGCGCCTGTTCAAGCAGAACCTGTTCGTGCTGGGCAACGCGATGAGCGTCGGCGCCTTCGCCGGCTTCTCCGGCTTCCTCTTCCTGCTCACGCTCTTCCTGCAGGACTTGCAGGGCCATTCGCCGCTGCACGCGGCGCTGATCCAGGCGCCGAGCGCCATCGGCACGGCGATCTCGCTGCCGATCGCCAGCCGGCTCTATCCGCGGGTCGGCCCGCGCCGCATGATGCTGATCGGCTTCGGCCTCGGCGCGCTGACGCTGCTGCCCTTCGCCGCGCTCGACCAGAACGCCAACCCCTGGATCATGATCGTGCTGCTGGCGCTGCGCGGCCTGCCCTTCGCCTTCGCCATGGTCGCGGTGCAGACGATCGTCTTCGGCCCGATCGACAACGCCAAGCAGGGCCCGGCGTCCTCGATCTACAACACGGTGCGACAGGTGGGCGCCTCCTTCGGCGTAGCGCTTGTGGCCACGGTGCAGATCAGCCGCGCCATCCATAACACGCCCGCCGGCCTGCGCGCCGCCTGCGCCCAGAACCCGCACCTCGCCGGCTGCGTGCATGCGCAGGTGCAGGGCTACCACGACGCCTTCATCGCCTCGTGCGCACTGCTGGTGGTCTCCTTCGGCGCGGCGTTCTTTGTCAGCGACGAGAAGGCGCGGGCCTCGATGCGCCGGCGGGTGGACCGCCTGAAGGCGCAGGCAGCGCCGGGCGCCGGCCGCGAACCGGCGGCGGTGGGCGCCGGCCATGCGGCGGGCGGGGCGTAGCCGCATCGCGTGCCGCACCCGATCTCGCAAGCCCCGTTGGACAGACGATGTTCAGCGGGCGGCGGAGCCAGGCGCCCCGCGCAACCGCGCGCGCAACGTGCTCGGTCGGATCGGGGCGCGAGCGATCTCACGGCCGTCCAGACAGATCACCGGCACGGCCTGGTCGTAGCGGGAGAGCAGATCGGCGTCCGTGTCGATGTCGAGTGTCTGCCAGGCGAAGCCAAGCTCGGCGGCGAGGCGCGCCAGCAGGCGCTCGGCGTCTTCACAGAGGTGGCAGCCGGCGCGGCCGTAGAGCAGCACACGCGGCGCGGCGTCATTGCGGCCCGCGCTCACGTCGTGGCGGCGAGCGTGTTCAGTTCCTCGACCTGCTGGTCGCACCAGGCGACGTTGTCCACGTGCTCGCGGCGCATCTCCAGCAGCTCTTTGCGCGATTCTTCGTCCGAGACCGCCTCCATCACCGCGTCAACGCGCCTCACCACCCAGGTCTGGCCGCGGCTGAGCAGCTTCAGCCGTTCGGCCAGCGTTTCCAGCGCCAGCACCTTCTGCGCGAAGTCGCCGGTGGCGTGCGAGGGCGCCCCGCCGGCCGTCTCGACCGCGCGCACCAGCACGGCGCAGGAGAACGCCTCATCGGCCTCAATCTTGACCAGGTGGTTGCGGAAGTAGCCCTTCGGCACGGTCTTGAGCAGCGCCTGCAGCGTCTCTACACCGGCGCGCTCGGCCTCAAGCAGCTCGTTCAGGCGTTGTACGGTCTCGGCGTTCATGGCTGGCGGCCTCCTGGTATGCGGCGGGGCTGGCGCTCATGCCCGCGAGGAGCGGCGGGGCGGCGGCGCGGTGCTCCGCCTGCCCGTGGCTGCATCGTAGCACGAGGCGGCGCGAGGTCAGTGTTTCTTCGGCGGTGCATGTAACACAGTTTTCTTCCATCTGTAACGTTCAGGATACTGCCCCGAAACGCCGTCCACGCACGCTGGTACGAGGGAGCATGGCTTGTCCCGCGCAGGCGGCCGCTCTGCGGGTAGGATTGTCCCAGCGTCGTGCCCCAGCGTCGTGCCCCAGCGTCGTGCCCCAGCGTCGTGCCAAGGAGGGAGGGGATGACGGCAGCCCAGCGCATCGAGGCGTTCCCGGCGCTGCACGGCGCCGCCGCGCCGCGCCGCTACCTTGTCGTCAGCACCGATCCCTGTAAGCTCGCCGGCCTGGTGAGCAGCCTCAGCAGCCAGCCCGCCGAAGTGACCACGACCTATCCGGCCGCGGCCGACCGGCACCGTATCCTCGCCCTGCGGCCCGACGTCGCCCTGCTGCACGTAGACACCCAATCCGAGCTTGAGGAGCTTATCCGCGAGCTGCGGGGCTGGCGCAGTGTCTCGCCAACACCGGTGCTCGCCTTCGTCGGCCCGCGCCAGCTCGACGCCACGGCGCTGCCGCCGGGCGTCGACGACTTCGTGGTCGAGCCCTGGGACGCCGCCGAGGTGCTGGCGCGCCTGCGCCGCTTCACCCACGATCGCGGCAGCGCCGCGCCGCCGGAGGTACTGGAGGCCGGCCCGGTCACGCTGGACATCCGCCAGCGGCTCTGCCTGATCGACGGCGCAGGCGTAGAACTGACCTTCATCGAGTTCGAAATGTTGAAGGCGCTGATGGCGCAGCCCAACCGCTTCCTCGGCCCGGCCGAGCTGCTGCGCACCGTCTGGGACGGCCGACACCCCGTACACATGGTGACGCTGCGCGTCTGGATCAAGCGCCTGCGCGACAAGCTGCCGCCGGCGCACCGCGCCCTGATCGAGACGCGCCGCAGCGTGGGCTACCGCTTCGCGCTCGACGCCGCCCCGCTTTCGGACGCGGGTTGACGCGCGTCGCACGTGAATGGCGCTACGGCCCCTCGTCGCCGGGACGCGGCAGGGCGCGCGGCGGGAACTCGCGGTAGGGATACTGCGCCAGCACGTCCTCGCGCAGTTCGAGGCCGAGGCCCGGAGCAGTGGGCAGATCGATGTAGCCGTCCTTCACCACGATCGGCTTGACGGAGACCTCGTCGCCGCGCGCCCGGAAGTTGACGAAGTACTCCGTGATCAGGAAGTTGGGGATGCAGGCCGCGACTTGCAGCGTGGCGGCAAGGCCGATCGTCGTGCTGTTGTAGTTGTGCGGCGAGACGACGACGAGATACGGCTCGGCCATCGCCGCGATCTCTTTCAGCTCGAGGATGCCGCCACAGTTACAAACATCCGGGTTGATGATCTCCGCCGCGCCCTTCTCGAACACCTGGCGAAACTCGGCCTTGGTGTAAAACTCCTCGCCGGTGACGATCGGCAGGTTGATCTCGCGGCGGCAAAGCGCCAGCTCATCGATCTGCCGCCCGGAGACCGGCTCTTCGTACCAGAAGGGGCGGAACTCCTCCATGCGCCGCGCGATGCGGATCGCGTGCATGGGGGCAAGGCGGCGATGGACTTCGACCAGGATCTCGATTTCAGGCCCCACCGCCTCGCGCACGGCGCGCACGTTTGCCACCGCCGCGTCTTCGACCTCGCGGCCGACGTGCGTGCGCCAGGGGCCGGGAAAAGGGTCGAACTTCAGCGCGCGGTGGCCCTTCGCCACCGTTTCGACGGCCAGGCGCGCGAAGTCCTCCGGCTGTTTTGCGCCGTGATACCAGCCGTTGGCGTAGACGCGGATGCGCGCGCGGCAGGCGCCGCCCAGCAGGTTGTACACCGGTTGGCCCACGGCCTTGCCGGCGATGTCCCACAGCGCCTGCTCGATGCCGGAGAGGGCCGACCAGAAATCCATGGCGCCGCGCTTGCCGGCGAAGTCGTGGTAGGCCATGAAGGTGAAGTGCTTGATCTGGAAGGGGTCGCGCCCGCAGAGGTAGCGGGCGAGCTGCTGCACGTGCGCCACAATGCTCTGGTCGCGGTCGGCCTGCGTGTAGCATTCGCCCCAGCCGTAGATGCCGGCATCCGTTTCCACTTTGACCAGCAGCCAGTTCTTGCCGTTCCCCGGATCGACCAGGATCGGCGTCACGCCTGTTACCTGCATCGCCGCCACCTCCGACTCACGACCTGTTCGCACCTACGAGTCCGCCGAAGCGAGATTGAGCGTGAGTTGTCGGTGCGAGCAAGCCTGCAGCGCGGGCACCGCTTCGAGCAGCCGCTGAGCGGACACCCTGCCTAACTCGCTCGGCTCAATCTTATGCAGCCCGCCACCATACACTCTGCCCTCGCCGCGAAGATCTTCGCCGGTGATCTCCTGCAATACCTCGAATATCGTCGCAACAGCATTGGGTTGTTGCTTCAGGAGGGAACGCAACGGCCCGTCCGGGTAGAGCAACAAATACAGATTGGTCGCCACGGCCTGAGACTTATTCCAAATGAACCTGAACGGCCGAGTCTCCCCCGCGCCGCGGCCCATGTATGTGCAGAGGAATGGCGCCGGTTCACGCTGCTCCTGCCGATACCACGGCGAGCGCTTTCGAACGAGGTAGCCTTCACGCACACCACGTGCCGTTGCTGTCTGCAGATACGACCAAAGCGCAGGGTACTCAGACTGGATCGTAGTCTCGCCGAGATCACAGTCGATGAGCGCAAGCTGCGGCTCAAGCACGGGATAGCCATCACTATTCGATTCAATGACCGTGCTGCGGAGACGCCGAACACTCGGCAGAACCGGCTTCAGATACCGCTCGGGCAGATCTCGAGCGTGAGCCTCCTCGCGCGGAAGGATGAAGAACGCGTTGTCGCCCGTCGCGATACCGCGCTGAATGCGGAAGAAGTCTCGGAGCAGCAAACCGGACGCCGCGGGTATCAGCGCGTTGTCTCGTGGAGTCGGCGATGGATATGCGGTCCACTTATGCGCATGGCTCAATCTCCGCAGAGGTACATCTTCGGCGATGCGCGGAGAAGAAAGCATACCGCCGAGCGAAAATCGGGCCGTCGCGTTGGCTGCGGGCGCTGCCTTTCGAAACACCACCACCGCGGAAGACACCAGCGCATCGTCGAACTGCGCCTCGGCTGGGTCGAAGCGGTGGATGCTGATGAGGGTTACACGCTCGGTGAGATAGCGCCTCACCACGGAGCCGTAGTTCACGTCCATGAATTCCGAAGGGATCAGCCACGCTGCCACGCCGTTTTCGGTAAGCCACTCGGTGGCCAGCAGCA
>Ga0209166_10000323_pt1 | contig 56679 bp, 50 predicted proteins | sample Coa_R1_3_FD_187151 | JGI IMG/M metagenome (GOLD analysis project Ga0209166, IMG submission 187151) | Surface soil microbial communities from Centralia Pennsylvania, which are recovering from an underground coalmine fire - Coalmine... | ecosystem: Environmental > Terrestrial > Soil >...
AGCTGCGACCACCGGGAGCAAGCTCATAACTTGAAGGCTGAGGGCGCCCGGAAAACGCTCCAGTGGAGCGTTTTCAGCCCGAAGGCTGAGGCGTAAGCCGAAGCGCATGCAGGTTCAAATCCTGCCCCCGCAACCAACAAAAAAGCCCGTCGCTTACGCAGCCACGGGCTTTTTGCTTTTTTTCCCTTAACTCAGGTTAGCGAAAGCTGCCGGTGTAAAATCGGCAATTTCATCAACGCGACCCTGTCGTACCTTCTCAAGCCAAGCCGGATCTTGCAGCAACGCACGCCCGACTGCGACCAGGTCGAACTCGCTCCGTTTCAGCCGCGCGAGCAGCCCATCCAGTGGCGCGGGTCTGGCGCTTTTGCCCGCAAAGGATTCGTTGACGTCGCCAGACAGGCCGACGGCGCCGACCGTGATGGCGGTGAGGCCGGTAAGTTTCCTCGCCCAGCCGGCCAGGTTCAGTTCCTTGTCGATCTCGGGGAAGGCGGGGTCCCAGAATTTCATCTGCGAGAAGTGGAAGGCGTCCGCACCAGCTTCGGCGAGTACGCCGAGCCATTGTTCCAGCGCCTGCGGCGTCTCGGCGATCCGTGCGGTGACGTCTGTGGGTTTCCACTGCGAGAGGCGAAGAATCACCGGAAAGCCGGAGGTCACCGCTGACCGTATCGCCTTCAGGGTCTCGACCGCGAAGCGCGAGCGCTCGACGAGCGTCGAGCCGCCATAACGATCAGTGCGACGGTTCTGCTGATCCCAGAAAAACTGATTGATGAGGTAGTTATGGTTGCCGAGCACCTCGATACCGTCGAACCCGAGCCGTTCGGCATCGGCGGCCGCGCGCGCGAAGGCGTCGATGGTGTCCGCTATGGCGGCCTCGCTCATCGGCTGCCCCACCCGCTCGCCCGTCATGGAGAGCCCTGATGGGCTCTCATAGGGCGCCGACGGAGTCCAGGCGGGATGGGTATTCGAGCGCTTCTGTCCCACATGGGCCAGCTGCGGCGCGATGCGCCCGCCCGCCGCATGCACCTCGTCGACCACCTTCTTCCAGCCGGCGAGCGCCGCTTCGCCATGAAATCGGGGCATGTCAGGGGCGTTGAGAGCGGCCGGGCGGCCGATTCCGGCCCCCTCCGTTATGATGAGGCCGACGCCGTTCTCCGCGCGGCGGCGATAATAGGCGGCGACCTCGGCGGTCGGCACGCCGCCCGGACAGACATATCGGCTCATCGGAGCCATGACGACGCGGTTCGGCAGATCGAGGGCGTTCAGCCGATAGGGGCTGAACAGAACGTCCAGATTTGGCATGGTATATCCAAAAAGTCGGCCAGCTTGGCCATCGCATAAACGGAATAGCTGGGGACACGCCACGCCGGGCGGGAGTAAAGGTTTTCCGACAAAGGTTATGCGTTTACGCACCGCCCGTGACCTGCTCGTTGATGGAAAGTCCAAGGACAATGATTCCGCGATTGCACCAATGGATGGAGTTTTCTCTGCTCCGTCTGGTGGTTTATCTGGTTCTTGCCACCGTCAGCCTGCTCGTACCCTTCCAGATCTTCGCCCTCTATCTGGAGGCGCACTACCCCATGCCGCTGGTGCGGGGGATTTATTATTTTACGCTAACCCCCTATGTGGGTTTTGCCGCAGGCATCCTCTCGGCCCTGGTCTATTACGGTATGGTCGCGGTGGTCGAAAGGCGGCCGGTCAGCGAACTGCGCGGACCCAGGCCGATCCAGGCGTTGCTGGCGGGTCTATTGCTCGGGGTGGGGCTGATGGCGGCTGACTGCGGCATCCTGGCGCTGTTACGCAGCCTCTCGTTCGGGGAACCGCCTCCACCGCTCAGCCTATCCTTATTGCATTCGGCCATGAGAGCCGCCGGCGCGGCGGTTGTGGAGGAGGTAATCTTCCGGGGAATCCTGTTCCGTCTTCTTCAGCAAGGCTTTGGCACCGGCGTCGCCTTGGCGCTTTCTTCCCTCCTGTTCGGACTGCTTCATCGCGCAACCGCCGATGGCTCCGTTTCGCTGGCCGGCACGCTGTCCATCGCCATCGAGGCCGGGCTTCCGCTGGCGATGGCCTATACGGCGACACAGCGTCTTTGGCTGCCCATCGGGCTTCATTTCGGCTGGGATCTGGCTTTCGGGCAGCTTTTCGGTCAGCCCGGCACGGGATTGCTGGTTTTGAGCGGCGATGCTTCCGGTTTCGCCGTCCTGACCCTCTCCGCTTTGCCGAATGTCGCTCTTGCCGCCTATTTCGGGTGGAAGACATGGCTCAAAGGATTGTGGCACCCCGCCGTGCTGCGGCTACGCCTCGCGAGCGGCCGTCCGCAGAACCCGGATGAACCGGAACGCCAGGGCTGACATCCAAAGACAGCCGATCATGCTGGTGATGCGTTCCAGCAGACCGGCATGCACCGGCTCGCCGGCCAGCGCATCCGCCGACGCCGAGACGCTGGTGAAGAACCAGGTGAAAAAAACCAGGATGAGGCTGCCGGCGATCCGTGATCCGATCGACCAGACCCGCCAGGCCGGATCGCGCGCGAACCGGCGTCCCATCACGAAGCAGATGGCGGGCAAAGTGAGGAACACGGTCAGAGCGGCCAGGTTGTGGATCGTGCCATGCAGGCTTTCCGGCAGGTGCGCCGGGGAATGGAGCGGATAACCCAAGCTGGGATCGGTGACGAAAATTCCCGCCAAGATGAGGCCGATTCCGACGATGGCGAACAGGATCGGTCCCGACAAGGAGGCCACCCCGCTTTTCAGCACACGCTTGAGTCCGACAGCGAAGAAAAGCGTCAGAAGCCCGAACAGATGGAAATTGGCGATCTGCACCCAGCCATTATCCGACAGGCTCAGTGTACTGATGGTGGTCCGCCAGGGGTTGTAACCGGGACAAAGCGCCCCTTCGATCAGAAAGGCGGTGACGAACAACAGCGGCCCGACCGCGCCACTCCACAGCAGAAACCAGGTCGTCGGATGATGATCTATCGCTCTTCCGTCTCGCATGGCCAATCTCCTTCAGCCGAGAGAAGGTCCACCGGTATAGCAAGACGTGGGTCTTGCTTCAGTGATGGACAACCTCGGCGCGGTGATTAGTTTGAGATCGTGCTGGTGCGAAATAGAGGCCGAACCATGGCCGGAATTGGGCAGTTCGAAAAATACCCGCTCGCCCCAGCGGACGCGCCGTCTGCCCCAAAGACCGTGCGCCGCCCCGCTTTGCCCCTATAGCCTGCGGGCGAACGTCACTTTGAAAGGGGCTGTTAGAATGATGTGGCAGTTGATCGAACTCTCTCTGCTCGGCGCCGGCGCCGTGCATGCTTACGTCACGCCGAGCCGGTCGCCGGCCAGGATAGCCGAAATGATGCTGGTCTATCTGCTGGCCGGCTATTGCGGTGTGACGATGCTGGCGGTCGGGCTCGTGGCCGTGGTCAATCCGGACTGGGTCGCCGTCAATATGGCGCAGGTGCCGCCCGGCAATGCGGTGATGATCTGGGCCGGGTTTCTCTTCATCGGTCTGTCCCTCGTTTCCATCATGACGATCTGGCTGCGCGGGATCTTTCTGATCGCTCCCGTCGTCATCTGGTCGATCTATTGGGCCGGCGCCACTTATGCGCATCTCGTGGCGGACCGGCAGAACGGCCATGCTCTGACGTCGGATGTGGTGTTCCAGACCTTCGTCAGCCATGGCCTGATCGCGGTAATCCTGCTTGTGCTGTCCGGGCTCCTGTGGCGCTATTCCTCGATGCCGCGGCGTGAAGCCATGGCGTGACAAAGGTCCGAAGGGGCGGGCAGGCGTCGATGACACGAATTCTTCTATCCCTGCTCGCCGCTTTGTGGACCTGTCTCTGGCTGCTGGTGTCCCTGCTCGAGATCGCCGGCAATCTCCATGATCCCTCCGTGCGCTGGTGGCAGTTGGCGGCTCTGCTCGCTCCTTCGGCCTGTGTTCCCGCTCTCTGGCTCGGTGTTTGGCTGGGGGCGGGGGCTTTCCGGCGTATACCGCTCGATCGTCCGGCCGGGTGGTTCCTGCGGTCTCTGGCGCCAAGTCCGCTCTTCGCCGCTGCGGCGATCGTTACCGTCCACGGTGGACGTACCGCGCTGCTGGCATTGGCGGGCCGCGATTACCTCCATCTGCCGTGGCCGGGGCTTGTTCTGTATGAAGTCATCAAGGTCACGCTGTTTCAGATGCTGTGGCTGGGCTTCGCTTTCGGCGCCAAATCCTTCGTCGACTGGCAGGAGCAGGGCCAGAGATTGCTGCACAGCCAGCGGGCCCTCGCCGAATCGCAGCTGGCGCAATTGCGCGAACAGCTGCGTCCGCACTTTCTGTTCAACACCCTGAATACCATCTCGGCGCTTATGCAAAGCGATGTCGCCCGGGCCGACCGTCTGATCGCCCGGTTGGCCGATCTGTTGCGTCATAGCCTGTCTTTCGGCGAGCAGGCGATGGTGCCGCTCGAAAGCGAGCTCCGCTTTCTGGAACTCTATGCCGGTATCATGATCGAGCGGTTCAGCGGCCGGGTCGAGATCGATTGGCAGATCGACCCCGCCGCACATCCGGCGGCCGTGCCCGCGCTCCTGCTGCAGCCGCTGCTGGAAAACGCCTTTCACCATGGGGTCGAAGAAGTGGCTGGCGCGCATCGGATAATCGTCGCCGCGCGCCTGCCGGTGGAGGGCGAAAGGCTGGAGATCAGTATTCATTGCAGCGGGGGAAGCCTGAAGCCCGATGCGCGCGATGGCGTCGGGCTGCAGAATTGCCGGCGCCGGCTCGGCGTCCATTACGGCACTGCTGCGGGCCTGACCTTATCGCCGGCGCCGTCCGGCGGAGTGACGTGCCTACTATCCTTGCCGCTGCGGCTGGAGGCGGTGCAATGATCCGCGCCGTCATCGTCGAGGATGAGGTGCATGCCCGCACAAAATTGCGCCGCTGGCTGGAGCAGGAAGCCGATTTCGAGCTGGTCGGCGAAGCCGAGGACGGCGTGACGGCGGGGAAGGTCCTGACCGAGCAGCGGCCCGACGTCGTCTTCCTCGATATCCGCATTCCCGAGACCGACGGCCTGGCCCTGGCCGAGCGGCTGAGGGCGGAAGATGCGCCGATCGTCGTATTCGTCACCGCCCATGCCGAACACGCGGCCGCGGCCTTCGACATCGACGCCGTCGATTATCTTCTCAAGCCTTACGACAAGGAGCGGTTCGACCGCTGCGTCGGCCGGGTCCGCGAGACGCTGAACAGCCGCGCCGCGGCGCCGCGGCCGCTGGTCGTTCCGGTCCGGGATGCGTCGCGGCTGCTGGACGGTTCGGCGATCACCTGGCTCGAATCGGAAGACAATTATGTGCGCGTCCATGCGGGCGAGCAGAATTATCTGCTGCGGCGAACCCTGCAGGATCTGCTGGACAGATTGGGGCGGAAGTTCCTGCGCATTCATCGCTCGCGGGCCGTCAATGTCGCGGCGATCGCGACCGTTCGCCCCCTTCTGCGCGGCGACGCCGAGATCGGCCTGCAGGACGGCAGGACTCTCCGGGTAAGCCGCCGCTATCGGCAAGGATTGAAGGACTGGTTGGGAGGCTGCGATTAGAGGCTTCGGCGGTCCTTACGCCGGCCTTATGCCGGGTTACGGCTTTCGCCGTGGATTTTTTACGGCCCAATTCCTTACGGTGCCAGGCAGGTAATCGAGACATTCAGCATTGATGCATACCCGTCATGGCCAAGGTTTCCGGCAGTCGCAAATATTGGGGTTCGGATCTTTTTGAGCCGGCCTGGCCGGGAACCCGGCCGGCCCTGGAAATCCAGTCGGCGGCCCTTCCATATCGGGTGACCGCCGGCGGAGACGTCGAATTCCTGCTGGTCACGACCCGCCGGCAGGGGCGGTGGGGGCTGCCCAAAGGGAGCATCCCCTGCACCCTCTCCATGGCTGAGTCGGCTGCCCGCGAAGCCTATGAGGAAGCCGGCGTAATCGGCGAACCCGCTCCGCTGTCCTGCACCTCTTACCGGAAGATCAAGCGGCGTCCGGGCGGTGGAAAAATGCAGGTCGAAGTCTGGGTCTACCCCCTGCTGGTGACGAAGATGCTGCGCTCCTGGCCCGAACAGGGGCAGCGGCTGCTGAAATGGTGCGGCGCCAGCGATGCTGCAGCTTTACTCGGCGAGGCAGATTTCGGTCTTGCGATCCGGCGATTATGCCGGGACGTCCTGGCCGTTCTGCCCGGAAATCCCCGCCCATTGGGCGCACAGACCGACCGACACCGACAGCTCCGCTGACTGCTGCCGAGGATCGACTGTGCCGACCGCAAGCCGGGCCATCCGCCCGGCGGATGGGGATTTGTCATGAGCAAGATTTCATTCGTCCTGAATTACACCAAGATCAAAGCGGTTCCGCCGGCTCAGGCCGCCGAATTCGAAAAGTCCTTCCCGACCCTGGCCGAGGCGCTGACCTTCTGCGTGCGGCTGATCGGTCTGGGCGGAGATGTCCTCTACATCATCAAATGCGTCCGGGGCGTCGAGGAGTCCGTACTCGAAGGCGATGAGCTCGCGCGGGCCATAGCGAACCACCGGCCGGGGCGGGAAGCGGCTTGAGGCCGCGCCCCGCCATCGCTCTCCATCATCCTGTCGAAGAGGAGGCAAGACATGCCGTTCGCGTTATTGGTCGGGGTGCAACTTCCCGCCATCGATGATTTCGCGTATGCCGCCAGTCTCGACGAGCTGAGCCACCTGGTGGAAACGCTCGGTTATGAAGTCGTCGGCAGAGTGTCGCAAAAGCGCAGTGTGGTCGACGGCAAGACCGTGCTCGGAAAGGGCAAGCTCGAGGAGCTTGCCGGACTGACCGCGGCGCCTCCGGGCCAGGGCGGTACTCCGCGGCCGGATCTGCTTGTCATCGATCAGGAGATATCGCCGAGCCAGGTGCGCAATCTTGAACAGGCGACCGGCGCCAGGGTGCTGGATCGCGCCGGTGTCATCATGGAGATCTTTCATCGCCATGCCCGCAGCCGCGAGGCGCGGGTGCAGGTCGAGATCGCCCGGTTGAAATATCTCGCGCCGCGTCTTCGCGAGATGTCCTCCGGCAGCGAGCGGCAACGGGGGGCCGGCGCCGGTGAAACGGACGTGGATCTCGATCGGCGCGCGGTCCGTGACCGCCTGGCCGAATTGAAGGAACGGCTCGAGGATATTCAGCGTGAAAGCGATTGGCGCCGCTCCGCGCGGGCCGATCATCTCCGGGTGGCGCTGGTCGGCTACACCAATGCCGGCAAATCGTCGCTGATGCGGGCCCTGACCGGAAGCGAGGTTCTGGTGGCGGACCGCTTGTTCGCCACGCTCGACACGACGGTGCGAGCGCTGCGCCCGGAAACCAGTCCGCGCGTGCTGGTCACCGATACGGTGGGCTTCATCGACAAGCTGCCGCACGATCTGGTGGCTTCGTTCCGCTCGACGCTTGCCGAGGCGCTGGAAGCGTCATTGCTGCTTCACGTCGTGGATGCGTCCGATCCCGGTCATGAGCTGCAGCTCGGCGTGACGCGCGCGGTGCTCCGCGAAATCGGTGCGGCGGATGTTCCCTCGCGGCTGGTGTTCAACAAGATCGACCGGCTGAGCGCCGGGGAACAGGCCGATTTGCGCAACAGACATCCCGACGCGCTTTTGCTGTCTTCCCTGCGACCCGATGACGTCGCCGCGCTACGTCAGGCGATCATCGATTTTTTTTGAGGCCGCGATGGTGGATGACGACATCGTGTTGCCCTATGCCAAGCAAAGCCTGCTCCGCGACATATACGAGACCATGCGCGTCCTGTCGGAGAGATATGAAGCCGCGGGGCATATCATGAAGGTACGGGGTCTGCCAGGATCGATCGCGAGGCTGCACAGGAGTCTCGCCGACTAGAAAACCGTGCCGGACGCTTTACGGGTCATCCTCGATGACGATGGCCGGCGGCTGGCCGAGCGGCAGGCGGATTTCGAAACCGGCGCCGCCCAGCTCGGACGGCACGGCCCGGATGGTGCCGCCATGGGCGGTCACGATGGTGCGGCACAGGGACAGGCCCAGACCCACGCCGGGAATGGCGGATTCCACATGGCCGCGGGCGAAGGGAGCGAACAGTTCCTCGGGATCGACCGGGGGAAGGCCCGGCCCGTCATCTTCGACGATGATGATCATCGCGTCCCCGTCGGCGTGGGCGCGCAGGCGGATCGTGCTGCCCGGCCTGGTATATTTCGCGGCATTGTCGAGCAGGTTGATCAGCACGCGCTCGAACAGCGCCTCGTCGACATAAACGAGCGGCAGGTCCGGCGGCAGCATGGTCCTGACCTGGCGGTCGCGTACGGCGGCGCTGGCGCGGGCCAGAGCGCTGCCGATCACCTCGCCCAGCGGATGCCAGTCGCTGTTGAGGCGCATCCCTTCATTCTGCATGCGGGCGAGATCGAGGATGTTGGCGACGAAGCGCTGCAATTCTTCGGATTGCTGGCGGATCGAGCGGGCCAGGTCGCGCTGATCGTCGATGCTCAGCCGGTCCGGCTCTTCCAAGGTTTCGGCCAGTCCGCGGATCGCCGTCAGCGGGGTCTTTAGGTCGTGCGACACCGCCGAAAGCAGGGCGTTGCGCAGCCGCTCTCCGGCCATGCGCACCTGGGTTTCCTGCGCCACCGTGACGAAATGGATGCGTTCCAGCGCCATCGCCACCGAAGAACCGCAGGCGAGCAGCAGGCGGCGGTCATCCGCGTCGGCGGGCAACGGACCCTGATCCGGTTCGAGGGCCAGCACGCCGCGAATCCCTTCCGGGGCGGTTAGCGGCAGATAATAGGTTTTCGTCTGGGGGGCTTGTTCCGGCTGGTCGAACGCCTGCTGGGCGGCAGGAAGATCGGCGAAGCCCGCCTCCGGCCCGGCCGCCAGTCTGCCCTGCGCGTCGGGCAGCAGCAACGCGGCGCGGGCGTGGAACAGCTGGGCGATCGAATTGCGGCAGATCCAGTCGATCTGCTCGGTATCCATCGCCGCCGCCAGGTCGCTGGCGACGCGCGCCAGCGCCGAGGCGCGCCGCTCGCCCTCGGTCGCCAGCCTGGCCTGCAGCTGCAGCCGCGCGGCGAGCTGGCTGATCAGCAGGGCGACGATCAGCATCAGGGCGAAGGTGAAGACATATTGCGTGTCGCTGACGGCAAACGAGAAACGGGGTTCGACGAAGAAGAAGTCGAAGCTCGCCACGCACAGCATCGACGCATAGGCGCCGGCGGCACGGCCCAGTTTCAGGGCGATCAAGACGACGGTGACGAGGAACAGCATCACCACATTCGACAGGTCGAACACCCTGAGGAGCCACGACGCTAATGCAGTCGTGGCGGCACAGGCGAAGGTCGTCACGAACAAGGAGCGGGGCAGGCTGTCCAGCATCCCCGCCTCATACAGGGTTCACGGGCGAAAGATCAAGGGCCGGTCCGCTATCCGGCCAATTCGTAAACTATGTTTCCTAAATCTGATAGTCTCCTGGTCGGGGGGAGCAGGGGAGACGATCTTGGCGTTGCGCGTCCTGTTTCTATATCTGGCCGTCATGGCGGGCGCTGTCCGTGCGGGCGACACGAACCATGTCATCCGCTGGATGGTGACCGGCGTTCCGCCCAAGCTGATCCAGGACGGTCCGTTCCGCGGCACCGGTTACGGCGAGCAGCAGGTCGCTCTGCTGACCCGGCATCTGCCTCAGTTCGGCCATCACTTCGAAGTCGTCACTCCGGCCCGCCTGTGGCACGAGATGCAAGCCGGCCAGGGGGTCTGTTCGGTCGATATCGCCGATCTGCCGGAACGGGAAAGCTGGGCCGTGTTCAGCCGGCACCAGACTTCGATCCCGGGCTATCGGGTGCTGGTGCTGAAGGACCGGCTGCCCGAATTTTCCGAATTCCGTGACCGCGACGGCCGAGTAGATCTGGATCTGCTGGCGGCAAGCGACCGGTTTACCGGGATCTATGTCGCGGGCCGGCATTACATGCCGGAGATCACCAGATTCCTCGAGAGTCCCGCGCGCAAGACTCACATCGACGCGATGAGCGCGTCGACCCGGATTTTCGAAATGGTCGCCGGGGGCCGGGGTGATTTCAGTTTTGCCGCGACGACCGAGATGAATTATTTCAACGCCCTGAACGCTGCGGCTGCGCCCGGCGGCAAAGCGTGGCCGGCGTTGGCGATGATGCCCGTCAAGGGCATCACCGCACAGGTGCATGGCCATATCGCCTGTTCCCGCGATCCCTTGGGCAGGGAGCTGGTGGAGGCGGCCGACCGGCTGCTCGACGACGAGGCGCTGTGGAGCGAATTCCTCGCCCCCGAACAGCGTTGGATGAACGATATCTCCGGCGGCAAGTGACGCGGGGGAACGACTCCCCTGTTCATGGGCTATTAAATCCAGGCTAAGCTATTGATCGCGATAGAGGTAATGAGGGGAAACCTCGATGCCGTCCAAATTGCCGTCCCATTGGCTGGATTATCGCCGGAAGCGCTTTTGGGCCATCATCCTGGTCCTCGTCTATGTGCTGGCCGGTTTCTTTGCGGTGCCGCCGATTCTGCGCGGACAGACCGTCTCCGCCTTGCAGAAGGCCCTCGGCCGTCCCGTCGCTCTCGACGGGGCTGGATTCAATCCGCTGACTCTCGGCGTCGACCTGCGCGGCCTGCGCATCACCGAGAAGGACGGCGCGCCGCTGGCCGGCTTCGACCGGCTGCATGTGCGGATTTCCCTCGACAGCGTAGTCCGCCGCTCCTGGAGCGTGGCCGATATCGAACTGGACGGCCTCAAGGCCGACCTGATCCGCGACCGCGACGGCAGTATCAATATCGCCCGCCTGATTCCCCCTCCCGCCGCAGGGCCTGCCCCGGCCAGGGATGAGGGCGGCGTCCGGCTGCTGGTCAAGCATCTGAAGATCAAGGATGCCGGCATCACGGTCACCGACCGCACGATGGCCGAGCCCTTTACCACGCGGATCGGACCGGTGAACGCCGATATCGACAGGCTCGGCACGCTGCCGGATCAGACCGGCAAGCAGCATGTGGTGATCGACCTGGAAAAGGGCGCGACGCTGGAATGGACCAACGAGTTCGGCCTCGAACCGCTGCACTCCTCGGGGCATGTGACGGCGAAAGGTCCCTATGCGCCGCTGCTGTTGCGGTATCTCGGTGAAGCCCTGCATCTGTCGGCGCCGACCGGATCGCTGGATCTGGCGCTCGATTACCGCCTGGAAAGCCGGCCGAATGGAGGCCTGGGCGTCGCGATCGATCATCTCGGCGTCGCTCTGAGCGATCTGGTTTTGCGCGAGACGCAGGAGGGCGCTCCCCTCCTGTCCCTGCCGCAGTTCCGCCTGGCGGGCGGCCATCTGGCCTGGCCCGAGCGCGAGGCCGGTGCCGACAGCCTGGAGATCGATGGGCTGAGCGTCGCTCTGCAGCGGCAGGAGGATGGCCGGTTCGCTTTACCGGCACTGCCTGCATCCCCGGCTTCCCCCGACAAGGCGCCGCAGCAGGCCGGCCCCGACTGGTCGGTCTCGCTGGGCAAGCTGGCGGTCAAGAACGCCAAGGGCTCGTTCGAGGATCATTCGCTGCATGAAACGGGCAAGGTCGATATCTCGTCCCTCGATCTTTCCGCCGAATCCCTGTCCGCCAAACCTGGCGCGGCATTTCCGTTTTCCCTGTCCGCTGGCTTGGCGCAGGGCGGTTCCGTCAAGATGCAGGGCAAGCTGACCGCGCTGCCGGCCTTGACGATGGATGCCAAGCTGGCCGTATCCGACCTGCCCATCGCCATCGCCCAGCCTTATCTGCACGATGTCGCGCGCCTCGGCATCGGCGATGGAAAGATCGAGGCCGAGGGCGACGTCAAGCTGGCGCCGCCCGATGGTTTAAAGATCGTCGGGCAGGCCGAACTCCGCTCTCTGAAGCTGGACGACGAGGTCGAAAAGCGGCCGGTCCTGTCATGGGACAGCCTGACCATCGACCGTTATAGCTATTACCAGTCCGCGAATGAGCTGCGGGTCTCGCAGGTGACACTCAACTCGCCCTTCGCCCGCTTCCAGGTGGCGGCGGACCATTCGACCAACCTGGCCCATGTCATGGTCCCGGCGGCGCCGCCGAAACCGCAGGCCGCTCCCGCTTCCCCCGCCGCGCCGGTCAAGATCAGCGTCGGCAGGATCAACGTCGCCAAGGGCAGCGCCGATTACGGCGACGCCTCGCTGCCGCTGCCCTTCGCGACCCACATCACCAACCTGCAGGGGCATATATCGGGGCTTTCGTCGACAGCTCAATCTGCGTCGGGCATTTCGCTGCAAGGCCAGGTCGACCAATATGGCGAAGTGAACATCTTCGGTCGGGTCAATCCGTTCCAGATCGGCAAGGCGATGAAGATCAACGTCGTCTTCCGCAATGTCGATTTCCCCGGCTTGTCGCCCTATACGATGAAATTCGCCGGACGCCGCATCGCCAAGGGTCATCTGGACCTCGATTCGCGATATGCCATCGACGATGGGACGCTGAACGGCTCGAACAAGCTGGTCATCCGCGACATGGAACTGGGCGAACGGGTCGACGTTCCGGGCGCTATGGATCTGCCGCTCGACCTGGCTATCTCGCTGCTGAAGGATGACGAGGGCAAGATCAATCTCGATCTACCGGTCAGCGGCAATGTGAACGATCCCCACTTCGATTTTGGCGGCGTGGTGACCAAAGCGATTGCCGACGTGCTGGGCGATCTGGTGACCGCACCGTTCCGCGCCCTGGCGGGACTGTTCGGCGGAGACGGGGAAGCCCTCGACCATATCGATTTCATGCCCGGCCGCTCGGACCTCGAACCGCCGGAAAAAGAGAAGATCCGGCACGTCGCCGAGATCCTGAAAAAGCGGCCCAAGCTCGGCGTTTCCGTGTCGGGCGTGGTTGATCCGCAGGCGGACCGTCAAAGGCTGCAGCGCGACGGGCTCGATGCCGAGATGGCGAAGGAGCTGGGCGACCACGACACCCTGAGCCATCAGCGCCGTTTTTTGGAATCCCTGTATGAGAAGCGGATCGGTTCGGACCAGCTGGCGGGGGTGAGGAAAGCCGCCGGCGTGTCCGGCGGCGCGCTGGATGATCCCGGCTATATCGCGGAACTGCGGCGCCAGGTGGCGAAGACCGAGCCACTGGATCAGGCGAGCCTGACCGCCTTGTCGCAGGCTCGCGGCAAGGCGGTGGCGGATGCCCTGAACGACCCGCAGCGGGTGACCTTGAGCGGCGGCAAGGAGGCCAAGGCCGGCGATGACGGCCGCATTCCGCTCAAGCTGGAGGCGGCCGAGCGCTGAAAGAAAGGCGTGGCGGCCTGGGGGCGCGCCACGCCCAGGACCGTCAAGCCTTGAAGAAGGCCAGCAGGTCCTTGTTGATGGTTTCGGACTCGGTGGTCGCCATGCCGTGCGGGAAGCCCGGATAGGTCTTCAGCGTGCCGTGCTTCAGCAGCTTGATCGACAGCAGGGCCGAATCGGCGATCGGAACGATCTGGTCGTCTTCGCCATGCATCACCAGGACCGGCACGTCGATCGTCTTGAGATCCTCGGTGAAGTCGGTCTCGGAGAAGGCCTTGATGCAGTCGTAATGAGCCTTGGTGCCGCCCATCATGCCCTGGCGCCACCAATTCCAGATCACGCCCTGGCTGACCTTGGCGTTCGGGCGGTTGAAGCCGTAGAACGGACCGGCCGGCACGTCATGGAAGAACTGGGCGCGGTTGGCGACCAGGGCGGCGCGGAAGCCGTCGAACACTTCCAGCGGCAGCCCGCCCGGATTGGCGGCGGTCTTCAGCATGATCGGCGGCACGGCGCCGACCAGCACCGCCTTGGCGACACGGCCCTTCTCGGCGCGCGCGACATAATGGGCGACCTCGCCGCCGCCGGTCGAATGGCCGACATGGAAGGCATTCTTGAGGTCAAGATGCTTGACCAGCGCGATGACGTCGGCGGCGTAGGTGTCCATCTCATTGCCGGTGTCGGTCTGGGTCGAACGGCCATGGCCGCGGCGGTCGAAGGCGATGACGCGATAGCCCTGGCCCAGGAAGAACATCATCTGGGCATCCCAATCGTCGGCCGACAGCGGCCAGCCGTGATGGAACACGACCGGCTGGCCCGAGCCCCAATCTTTATAATAGATCTCGACGCCCGGGGTGGTGGTGACGAAGCCGCTTTCGCGCTTGGAAGTCATAGTTCGGTTCCTGAAGATTGATGGGGGGGCATCCTGCCAGGGCGGAGGACCGGATTATTGAAGCGGCGAGCGGTGCTTTGGACGATTGCGGCGCAATCACATGTCGAATTGCAGGCGCATCCACCGTTTGAGCGCGATCACGCCCCAGATCCCCTCGACCAGCCCGAAGGGCCAGGCGCCCTGCAGGAAGCCGTAGGCCGAGCCCAGCCAGCAGCTGAAGGCGAAACCCAGCACCCACCAGGGCGACCGCGCCTCGAAGGCGTAGCAGATCAGCATGGCGGTGACGGCGAACAGGCCGAACAGGGTAAGGGGGTCCAAGATTGGCTCCGTTGGTTGATTAGAGTTTCCGTTAGAAAACGGGGATATTATCCGACATGCGCATTCACGACCATTGGCCGGCTCTGCCGATGATCGAGATGGCGGTCTATGGCGAAACCGGTGAAAACGCGCCGCTGGTGCAGGCGCTGGCTGTTTTTCTGAGCGAGGACCTGACCGGTCGGGCAGGTCCTCGTCAGACCCTCTGACTCAGCTGATCCGCGGTCCCGATTTCTGCTTGAGAGCCTCGGCGACCTTGTCCGAGACCTGATCGAGCGCGCGGGCGGTGATTTTCTGCCAGTCGCTCTCATAGACCGCCATCATCTGGTCATTGACCTCGCTGTGGATGATCAGGTCCGGCGTGAGGGCGGGCAGGGCACCGTTGAGCGTGATGTCGGCGCGGTTGGCGATGGTGACCTGGATCAGGCCCGGTGTGAACCACGACCAGAATTCGCCCACCCGCAGCGTGACGGGCACCGCTTTGTCATAGCCGGGCTCTCCCGCGCTGATCACCCGATAGCCGGCTTTGCGGAAGCCGTCGGCGACCGCCAGCTGGACGATATCGGCGACCGTTTCGCCCTTGGCCAGCAGCACGTCGCCGAGGGCCATGCCATAGCCGTTGCGCTTACGCGCGATGGCGCGGCTGGTAATGGCGGTATCGCCGATCTTGTCGTCGGTCAGCGACGGGGTCGACGGTTCGGGCGGCGAAATCTGGAAGTGGCGCAGATCGTCGACCCTGACGATGGCCACGGCGGTGCCGGTATCCGGATTGGCCAGCCTGGCCGGTTGGGCCATGCTGATTTCACTGCGCGAGGTCGCGCAGGCGCTTACGGTCAGAAGCATCGCGACGGCTGCGATGGCGCGTAGGTGTCGTGTCATTTCCCCACTTTTCCCCTAATGGATGCATCAGGGGATTGTCCATGCGCCGCCGCGAGCCTGTCAATGTCGGATCAGTGGCAGGGCGCGTTATGGCCGGCCGAAACCTGATGGGGGCTGGTCAGGCCGCCCACCGCCGCACCGGCCACGCCGCCGACCACCGCGCCCGCGCCGGGACTTCCCGCCACCACGGCGCCGACGATGGCGCCGCCCGCCGCGCCGATCGCGGCGCCGGTGGCGGCGCGGCAGGCGCGGGTTTCGCCACAGGCGCTGAGCGACAGGGCGAGGGCGGCGGCCAGGCTCAGGGCCATGCCGGTACGCAGGGGAGTGGAGTAGCTAGGTCGGGTGCTCATCGGGTGATCCTTTATTTTTCCTGTAATGGAACCAAATGAGATGTAGCCGCTCGGCCGGGGCGAAAGTGTGACCTCTGCGTGCGCTCTTTATGACAAAAGAAAGACCATGACCGACCTCTCCGCCCTGCAAGACTTCGTCGACCGCCATTCCCGCCTGTTCGTGCTGACCGGGGCCGGCGTCAGCACCAATTCGGGCATCCCGGACTATCGCGACACCGACGGCAATTGGAAGCGCGTCCAGCCGGTCACCTACCAGGCCTTCATGGGCCAGGAATTGACGCGCCAGCGTTACTGGGCGCGCAGTCTGGTCGGCTGGGTGCGCTTCGGCAGCGCCCGGCCCAATGACGCCCATCGCGCGCTGGCCCGCCTCGAGGCGCTGGGCCGCAGCGAGATCCTGCTGACCCAGAATGTCGACCGCCTGCATCAGAGCGCCGGGAGCGCTCAGGTCATCGACCTGCACGGAAGACTGGACCAGGTGCGCTGCATGGGCTGCGAACGGCGCATCCCGCGCGGCGAGTTCCAGAACGACCTGATCCGCCTCAATCCGGGCTGGGCCGATCTGGATGCCGCTTTCGCCCCCGATGGCGATGCCGATCTCGACGGCATCGACTTCACCCGCTTCGTGGTGCCGGTCTGTTCCGCCTGCGGCGGCATGCTGAAGCCCGACGTGGTGTTCTTCGGTGAAAATGTGCCGAAAGACCGGGTCGAGACGGCGGCGCGCCATGTAGCGCAGGCCGATGCCATGCTGGTGGTCGGGTCCTCGCTGATGGTCTATTCGGGCTTCCGCTTCGTGCAGATGGCGGCCAAGGCCGGTAAGCCGGTCGCCGCGGTCAATATGGGGCGTACCCGCGCCGACGATCTGCTGGCCGTCAAGGTCGAGCAGCCCTGCGAAACGGCGCTGTCCTTCCTGCTCTAGCCAATCCCCTGCCAGCGCTGTCATGATAGGCGCAAAAGGGGAGCGTTCATGTTGCCGGATCTGTTTTCGCCGTCCGTCTGGGGCAGTGTCGTAGAAGCCTTCACCACCGTCCTGGCGCCGCATGGCGCCAAGGGAGCGATGGCGCCCGGCGACTTCAGCGTCCATTTCTTCCTGCAATTGGCGGTGATCATCGGCACGTGCCGGGTCGTCGGCTGGCTGGGGCAGAAACTGCTGGCCCAGCCCCAGGTGGTGGGCGAGATGATCGCCGGCGTCGTGCTCGGGCCGTCGCTTCTGGGCCTGTTGTTTCCCGACTTCTCCGCCGAGCTGTTTCCCAAGGAAACCAAGAACGTGCTTTACGCGGGCGCCCAACTCGGCGTCGGCCTGTACATGTTCCTGGTCGGCACTACTTTCCGCGGCGACCATTTCAAGAGCAACGGCAAGAGCGCCTTCGCCGTTTCGCTGTCGGGCATAGCCGCGCCTTTCCTGGTGGCGGTGGCGATCACGCCGATGCTGCTCGGTGTGCCGGGGCTGTTCGCCGACGGTCTGCCGGCTTCGCAGGCGACGCTGTTTCTCGGCGCTTGCATCGCACTGACGGCTTTTCCCATGCTGGCCCGCATCATCAATGAACGCGGTCTCAGCGAGTCCGCGCTGGGCACCCTGTCGCTGACCGCGGGCGCCTTCGACGATGCCGCGTCCTGGTGTGTGCTGGCCATCGTTCTGGCGGTGTTCGGCGCCGGGCCGGGCGTGGCGGTGCTGGCCATCGGCGGCGGATTGGTCTTCGCTCTGTTCGTCATCCTGATCGGCCGCAAGCTGCTGGTCCCGCTGGGAACCGCCGTTGAGCGCCGTGGCGAGATGAGCCATACGATCCTGGCGGTTACGCTGGGCCTGTTCTGCCTGGCCGCCTTCATCATGGATGCGGTCGGCATCCACGCCATTTTCGGCGGCTTCATCCTGGGCACCGCGATGCCGCGCGGTTTGTTCGTGGCTGAACTGAAGAAGAAGGTCGAGCCGGTCGCGGTGGTCCTGCTGCTGCCTATGTTTTTCACCTATTCGGGCCTCAACACCCGCATGGACGTCGTCAATTCCCCGCAATTGCTGCTGATCGCCCTGGGCGTTCTGGCGGCGTCGATCGTCGCCAAGGGAGTCGCCTGCTATGCGGCGGCGCGGCTGTGCGGCGAGGACAACAGCACGGCTCTGGGCATCGGCGCGCTAATGAATTCGCGCGGGCTGATGGAACTGATCATCATCAATATCGGCCTGCAGAAGGGCATCATCGGCCCGACCCTGTTCTCGATGCTGGTCTTGATGGCGATCGTCACCACGGTGATGGCCACCCCATTGTTCGAGCTGGTCTATGGCCGCAAGGCGCGTCTGTCCGGCGCGCTGGGCAGTGTTCCGGACGAGGCTCTGAGTTAATTAGAGCATCGTGCGCCATATCTGGCGCACGATGCTCGGAGGAGCGAAGCGACGACCCCGAGGGTCTGCGGGGTAGGCTACCCCGCACGAGTGATGCAGATTTTCTGCATCACGATCTAAGCGCTGTCGCGCAGGCTGGTCTCGTCCTCGTCGGGCTGATATTCGAGGATATCGCCCGGCTGGCAGTCGAGATATTTGCAGATCGCTTCCAGGGTCGAAAAGCGGATGCCTTTGACCTTTTCGGATTTCAGCAGCGACAGATTCGCCTGGGTGATGCCGATGGCCTGGGCCAGCTCGTTCGAACGCACCTTGCGCTTGGCCAGCATGACGTCGAGGCGGATGACGATCGGCATCAGACGAACTCGTCCCGTTCCTGCTCGATCTCGCGTCCGGCTTCCATGACCTCGGCGATGATGAACAGGACGATGCCGAGGCCCAGCGAATAGATCTCGGTATTGTGGAACCAGGCACGGTCGATAACGAGGTCGAGCAGGGTGAGGATCTTGACGCTGATGAACGGCGTCACCGCGTAGACGATCAGCCATTGCCCCATGCGTTTGAAGGCCCGAGCATTTTCTTGGGCGAAGACGATACCCTTGGCGTAGAGCCTGAACAGGCCGCGCAAATGATACATGACCAGGACCGCCGGACCGAACTGGGTGATCCCCGCGAACAACATGCCCAGGCGATAGGGAAAGGCGAGGTCGGACATGAAGATGTAGCCGGGCGGCAGCGGGTCGATGGGGCCCGGATAGGTGACCCAGCCGCCCTCGGGCCCGAAAGCGGCGCTGTGCCCCTTATAGAACAGGGCGCCCACCAACATTGCCGCGACGCTGACGGCGACGAACCAGAAGACCCCACCGAACACCGCCGCCAGAATCCGCCCGCGCTTGCGCAGACGCTCATGACGCAGCGGCGGTGTGTCGGCCAGCGGCTGAAAGTTCAGAAGAATCCCCATCTCCACATCCTAGGACGGGAAATATTTTCCGTAAATCGATAATTACTTCGGCAGCGACTTCAGAAATTCATCCAGCGGCCCGGCATAGAATTTCGCCATCACCAGCGTGCCGTGGCCGCGGGTTTCGGTGCTGGCCGGAACCAGCAGCAGCTTGGCGTTTTTCACCTGCTTCAGATAAAGGTCCATGATCCCGGTTTCGGGCGGATTGCGCTCGTCATCGGCGGAATTGATCGCCAGCACCGGGGCGGCGATCTTGCCGAGGTCGGGCGAGGGGTCGTAGTCCGACGAGGCCGAATAGGCGAACAGCAGGTCGTTGGCGTCGATGTTCAGGCCGGACAGCAGATTGTCGACATATTTGTCGGCCAGTTCGCGGGTCGGCGCCTGTGCCTGCATGGCCAGGCTGCCGCCGGCGCTGGCCAGCAGATGAGCGGCATAGGCGATGCGGGCCTCGCGCGGCTGCTCGGTGTAATTGCCGTCCTGATAGCCGGGATCGTTCTTGATGGTTTCGATCAGGACTCGGCGCAGCATCCAGTTGCGGCTCGACATCGGGCTGGGCTGGGACGCCATCGGCACCAGCGCGTCCATGAAGCCGGGATGGCGTTCGCCCCAAAGCCAGGTCTCCATGCCGCCCATCGAATAGCCCATCACCAGCCGGACATGGCGGATGCCGAGGCCTTCCTCGACCAGCTTCTGCTGCGCTTCGACCAGATCGACATAATTGAATTTGGGGAATTTGGCGCGCAGCCCGTCGGACGGCTTGGACGAGCCGCCATGGCCGATGGCGTCGGGCAGGATGATGAAATATTTGGTGGCGTCGAGCGGCTGGCCGGGTCCGAACAATTCGCCGGCGAAGGCGGGCGTCAGCAATCTGGTGCCCGAACCGCCGGTGCCGTGCAGGATCACCACCGGGATGTTCGAGGGCGAGCCGATGGTGGTGTAGTGCAGCTTCAGCTCGGGCAGGACCTGCCCGTCATTGAACTTGAAGTTCCTGGCGGTCCAGTCGTGCTGCTGGGGCGCGGGATAGTCGGCGGCGGGGGCCGGGGAAGAGAGCATCAGGCACAAAACGGCGCAGACCGCCGCACTCCAGCGGAAATCATCGAGCTTCATGGTCGTCCTCGCATGCGCCCCCCGGCGGAACCGGAATGATGGGCCAGGGGGCGGCGGGGCGCAAGCCGCACTCTTTACTGTTTGGCGAATTTCTCGCCGAAGAAATCACCCTTGTTCCAGGCCGGCCTGACCGGGTTGTCGGCCAGTTCGCGGGTGATCTCGTAATTCAGTTTGGCGAATTTGGCGCCGACATCGAAGCGCAGCGGCAAATTCATGTCGTCGCTGGGCTTGTGATAATGCTTGGCCATGAAGTCGGTAAACGCCGCTTCGCCGCCATTGGCGAAGCCGGTGATCAGGAAAACCGCCGGCACGCCGGACTCGACGAAGCGGTAATGGTCCGAGCGGGTGAAGATGCCTTCGTCGGGCATCGGATCGGGCGACAGCTTGACGTTCATCTTGCCGGCCGCCTTCTTCGCCGCCGCGCCGATGCTGGAGCGGTCGGCGCCGAACGCCACCACGTCGGTGAATTCATAGGTCAGGATCGGCATGTCGAGATCGATGTCGGCGACGATCGACTTGGCCGGCACCGTCGGGTTGCGGGCATAGAATTCCGCTCCGACCAGCCCTTTCTCCTCGGCGGTGTCGATCAGGAACAGCAATGACCTTTTCGGCGCCTTGCCATGGGCGCGGAACAGCTTTGCCACTTCCAGGGTGGTGGCGACGCCGGCTGCGTTGTCGAGCGCGCCGTTATTGATCGAATCGCCATCGACCGGCGGAGTGATGCCCAGATGGTCGAGATGGGCGGATAGCACCACCACCTCGTCCTTCAGCTTGGGATCGCTGCCCTCCAGCAGGCCGACCACGTTCTCGCTCTGCACTTCCTTGAGTTCGGAATGCAGGGTGGCGTCGAGCGAGAGAGGCAGGTCGAAACCCTTCATCGCGCCATCCTGGCTTTCGGCGGCGGCCAGGATCGCCTCGGCCGATTGTGGCGCGCCGGCGAACAGCTTGGCGGCGCCGGCCACGCTGATCGAGCCCAGGCCGGGGACCGGCGAGGGAATGAACGGCTTGCCCTGGGCATCGCGCCATGACACGCCCCAGCTCTGGTATTGGCGGACCTGGTTGGCGAAGGGGTAGAGCTTCTCGCCCGTCGGGGTGTCGACCGAGATGATGCCGACCGCGCCGTGGGCCAGGGCGGCGGCGGCCTTGGTGCGGCCATTGCCGTAATAGGCGCGTTCCTCGGTCTGATAGTTCTTCGGCGCACCGGCGATCAGCACGACGATCTTGCCCTTCACGTCCAGGCCGGCATAGTCGTCGCGGCCATGTTCGGGCGCGACCACGCCGAAGCCGGCGAACACCAGCGGGGCGGCGCGCTTCACTTCGGCCCCGAAGGCCGAGCCGCGCACCATGTAATCCTCGCCGAACACCAGCCTGGTTTCCTTGCCCTGGGCATCCTTCAGCACCAGCGATCCCTGATCGGCGGCGCGGTAGGACAGCAGCGGCACCGGCTGCAGATAGGATTTGCCGTCGCCGCCCATCGGTTTCAGGCCGAGCTGCTCCATCTGCGAGGCGACGTAAGCGGCGGCGATGTCGAAATCGACGCTGCCGGCTTCACGCCCGCGCAGCAGGTCGCTGGCCAGGAACGCCATATGGGCATGGATGTCCGCGGCCGACTGGGTGTCTTCAGGCGAGGCCGCCTGAGAAAAGTCGGGCAGGGCGAGCAATGCCGCCAGTGTGAGGGAGGCGGCAATCTTGAAACGCATGGGCGGTTCTCCTCGGGATCAGGTCTCGTCGTCGCGGCCGAAAAAGCCGTTCAGCACGGCGCCCGCCACGGTTCCGGTGATGGCGGCGCCGGCGGCGGTGCCGACGCTTTCGGATGCGCCGCCGCTGCTGATGTAAGGCGTCAGCGCATGGGCCAGGTTCGGCACGGTCAGGGTCTGCAGCCAGACCTTGCCCGGCCCGGTCAACTGGGCCAGGAAGAGGCCGTCGCCGCCGAACAGCATATTGCGGAAGCCCTTCATCAGGGTGACGTCGAAGGACACGGTGTCCTCGAACATGCCGACATGGCCGGGATGGACCTTGATCATCGCGCCGGCCGGCAATTCATAGGTGACGACCTCACCACCCAGTTCGACCCAGGCCGAAGCCGGCCCGGACAGTTTCTGCAGGACGAAGCCGTTGCCGCCGAAAATGCCGGCGCCCAGCGTACGCTGGAACCCGACCGAGACCTCGATGCCCGGGGTGCCGCACAGAAAACCATGGCGATGGACGTAATAGCCGCGCCCCTGATTGAGATCGAGGCGGATGATGGCGCCCGGCAGCTTGGCGGCGAAGGCGACCATGCCGCGGAAGCGGGGGGCGGTATATTCGGTCATGAACAGCCCGCCGCCGCCGAAGGCGCGGGTGACCGCGCCCCAGATGCCCTTGGCTCCGCCGGTCGCGGTGGTGGTGTGCATCTCGATGGAATCGGTCATCCAGGACAGCTGTCCGGTCTCGGCGACGATCTTGTCGCCGGGATCGAGCACCATTTCCAGGACCGGCAGGATGCTTCCGGTGATCTTGGGTTCCATGGTGCTGCTCCTTGAAATTCGACGGCGCGACTTTGCCCTGTTTAATCCAGCCAGTCCAGCAGGCCGAGGGCCGCCGCGCGGGCAGACGCGTAGGTCGCCTGCAGCAGATAGCCGCCGGTCGGCGCTTCCCAATCCAGCATCTCGCCGGCGGCGAACACGCCCGGCAGGCGCTTCAGCATCCAGCGCTCGTCCAGCTCGGGCAAAGCGATGCCGCCGGCGGTGGAAATGGCGCGGTCGATGGACGCGGTGCCGGTCAGCGTCAGGGGCAGCGAGCGGATCAGGCCCACAAGCTCTTCGGCTGTGTCGGGCAGGGCCGGAGCCGCCTCGCGCAGCAGATTGATGGCGACCGGCGACAGGTTCAGCGTCTTTTTGAGAAAGGTGCTGTGCGACTGCGCCTTGCGCGGCCTGGAGAGCTGCCTGATCAGATCGGGCAAAGGCCGGTCGGGGCAGAGGTCGAGGCGCAGCTCGGCCTTGCCATCCCGCTCGATGGCGGTGCGTAGCGCCGCGGACAAGGCATAGATCGCCCCGCCTTCGATGCCGTATCCGGCGATCATCGCCTCGCCGCGCAAGGTGCGGCCGCCGAACGACAGGGACAGCGGTTTCAGCGGCTGTCCGGCGAAACGGTCGCGGAAGACCGGGCTCCACTCGACGCGGAACCCGCTATTGGCCGGGCGCAGCGGAGAAATAGCGATGCCGCGCCGGGTCAGGCGCTCGACCCAGCCGCCATCCGCGCCGAGGCGCGGCCAGCTCGCCCCGCCCAGCGCCAGGAATACGGCATCCGGCCTTTCGGTCTGTTCCGAGCCGTCGCGGCGGCGGAAGCGCAAGGAACCGTCTGCGTCCCAGCCCAGCCAGTCGCTGCCGGTGTGCAGCGCGACGCCCTGTTCCTGCAGCCGCGCCAGCCAGGCGCGCAGCAACGGCGAGGCCTTCAGCGCCTCGGGAAAAACGCGGCCCGACGAGCCGACGAACGTGGTCTGTCCCAGGCCTTGGGACCAGTCGCGCAGGGCTTGCGGCGGAAAGGCCTCGATGGCGGGAGCCAGGAAATCGCGCGCCTCGCCATAGCGGCCGAGAAAGACGTCGAGCGGTTCCGAATGGGTGATGTTCAGCCCGCCGCGCCCGGCCATCAGGAATTTGCGCCCGACGGTCGCCATACGGTCATGCAGGCTGACGGCGATGCCGGCCCGGCTGAGGATTTCCGCGGCGAACAGCCCTGCCGGGCCGCCGCCGATCACTGTCACGGCTGCTTTGCTCATCGCGCCCTTATATGTTGGAAGCGGTTGCGGCGTCCGGTTTTTTCGCGGATCGTGTGACGCTTTCTTTACCGACCTTGCCGAGGAACCCGATGTCCCGCCGCTCCAAGCTGATCGCTTCCGCCCTTCTGGTCCTGCCGCTGGCCGCCTTCGCCGCCTCCGACTTTCCGTCCGGCCCGATCAGCCCCAAGGAGATGTCTGACACCGTCAAGACCATCGCTTCGGACGAGTATCAGGGGCGCTCTCCGGGGACGCCGGGCGAGGGTAAGACCGTCGAGTATCTGATCAACCGCTTCAAGGCGCTAGGTTTGGCTCCGGCCGGCGACAATGGCGGCTGGACCCAGGCTGTGCCGCTGCTGCGCGGCCAGGTCGGGCCGTCTCCGGCGATCTCGGTTTCCGGCGCCGGCGACACGCTGGACCTGCAGCAATTCTCGCAGGTCTCGCTGTCGACCCTGCAGCCTTCCGATACCGTCGAGATCACCAATGCGCCGATGGTCTTCGTCGGCTATGGCGTCAAGGCGGCGGAGCGCGGCTGGGACGATTTCAAGGGCGCCGATCTCAAGGGCAAGGTCGTGGTGTTCCTGATCAACGATCCGGATTTCGAGGCGGCCGAGGGCGACGATTCGTTCGGCAAGTTCGGCGGCAAGGCGATGACCTATTACGGCCGCTGGACCTACAAATTCGAGGAAGCCGCCCGCCAGGGTGCCGCCGCCGCGCTGATCGTGCACGAGACTGCCGGGGCCGGCTATGGCTGGTCGACGGTGATCGCGCCGCAGGGCGAGACCTATGATGCGGTGCGCGGCCCCGATGACGCCAAGCCGGTGCCGGTGCAGGGCTGGATTCAGCGCGACGCGGCGGTCGAGCTGTTCCGCCGCGCCGGGCTCGATTTCGAGGCTTTGAAGGCCGCTGCCCGTCGCGCCGACTTCAAGCCGGTGGCGATCGGCCAGGCCACGTTCTCGGCCAAACTGGCGGTGACCCATTCCGTCGTGCAGAGCCAGAACGTGCTGGGCAAGATCGTGGGAACCAAACATCCCGACGAGACCGTCATGTATGGCGCCCATTGGGATGCCTATGGCATCGGCGCGCCCGATGCGACCGGCGCGACCATCCGCCATGGCGCCAATGACGATGGCATGGGCGTCGCCGCGGTGATCGAGGTGGCGCGCGCCTTCGCCACCGCCAAGCGCAAGCCCGAGCGCAGCGTGGTGTTCGCCCTGTGGACCGCCGAGGAGCGCGGGCTGATCGGGTCGGAGACCTATGCCGCCCATCCGCTGGTTTCGGTCGCGAAGACCGTGGCCAACCTGACCTTCGACGTGCTGCTGACCGCCGGTCCGGCCCATGACGTGGTGCTGGTCGGCGCCGGCCAGGATTCGCTTGAACAGGATCTCGGCCAGCTGGCGGCCAAGCAGAAGCGCACCCTGACCCCCGATCCCCATCCGGAGAAGGGCCTGTTCTACCGCGCCGACCATTTCTCCTTTGCCAAGCGCGGCGTGCCGACCTTGCTGATGATGTCGATGGCCGGCGGCGCCGATCTGGTCAAGGGCGGACGCGAGGCCGGCAACAAATGGGTCGATGACTACACCGCCAATTGCTACCACAAGACCTGCGACGCCTGGAGCGCCGACTGGGATCTGCGCGGCGCCGCCCAGGATGTCGATCTGTTCTACGAACTGGGCCGCGACCTGGCCTTCTCCCGCCGCTGGCCGAGCTGGAACGCCGGTTCGGAATTCACCGCCCTCCGTGCCAGGACCGAGGGCGAGCGGAAGTAATTCAATCTTCCCAGGGAACGGCGATCCGCTCGTTGTCGCTGCGCACCACGAGGAATTCGACGGTCTCGGTTTCGCTGAGATTGCGTTCCTGGTGGGGAATGCCGGGGGTGAAATAGGCCAGGTCTCCCGGACCGATTTCGGCCTTGTGGGCGAGCTTTTCGCCCCAGGACAATTCGACGCGTCCCGACACCACATAGACCACCACCTCGTGACGCCCGTGATGGTGGCCGCCGGTGCAGCCGCCGGGCTGCACCGTGACAGTGCCGATCCAGGTGCGGGTGCTGCCGCCTTCGCCGGTGAAATTGAAGGCGGTGGCGCGCCCGCCGCCTGCTTCGCGTTCCGTTCGCTGCTGTTCGGCGCGGACGATGCGCACGCCTTGTTCCCCGATGCCGCTCACGCCTTTCTCCATTGCATCCCGCCGGTGCCGTGGCAGCATAGAGGAAACCCTTCAGGGCGCGGCGATGTTTCGCAAAGGTCTCTGTATCGTGATCTGCCTGACCGTCATCGGGACGGCGCTCGCTTATTTGTCCGAGCGCCTCCTGTCGGTGGGGTATGGGGTCACCGTGCTGTGGCTGGGTGCTGCGGTCGTCGCCAATGGCGGCATCTGGTTCGGTGCCTGGGGGATCGCCGCCGGCGTGATGTTCCCCTTCCTCGCCGGGCAATTGCAGGAACTTCCAATCGAAGACGGCCTTTCGGCGGTCCTGCCGAATCTCATCGAGGGGCTGATGCCGGCCTTGGCGTTCCGCTGGCTGGCGGCCGATCCGGCGCTGTCGGACCAGCGCAGCCAGGCCGCTTACGCCGTATGGGCGGCGCTGCTTCCCTCGGTGACTGGCGGCGTGCTGGCTGCCTGGTTCTGGGTGGTGCTGGGCAAGGCCGATCCGGACACCTTCCGGCTGCTGGCCCTCGATTGGTCACTCTCCAACACCGCCGTCGTGCTCATTTTCGGCTTTCCCGCGGCGTATCTGCTGACGCCGATCCTGCGCGAGCGCGGCTGGCTGGTGCAAGGCTGGTGGCGGTAACTCTTCAATTGGGAACCCAAAGCGTCTTCTGAACGTTTCTCCTGGGCCAGTTCATCCTGGGAGAGCGGATATGTGTGGTTTATGCGGCGAAATCAGTTTCGCCGGACCGGCCGATGTCGAAGCGGTTCACGCCATGACGGGCCGGATGGTGGCGCGCGGCCCGGATGCGGGCGGCATCTTCGCGCAGGACAATGTCGCGCTGGGGCATCGCCGGCTCAGCATCCTCGACCTTACCGCCAGCGGCCAGCAGCCGATGATCGACCCCGATCTGGGCCTGGCGGTGGTGTTCAATGGCTGCATCTACAATTTCCGCCAGCTCCGCGAGGAGTTGATCGGACTGGGCTATCGCTTCTTCTCGACGGGCGATTCCGAGGTGATTCTCAAGGCCTATCACGCCTGGGGCCTCGCCTGCGTCGAGCGCTTTTTCGGCATGTTCGCCTTCGCCCTGTGGGAACGCGACAGCCGCCGCCTGGTGCTGGGGCGCGATCGCCTGGGCATCAAGCCGCTCTATCTCGCCGAGGTCGGCGACAGGCTGCGCTTTGCGTCCAGCCTGCCGGCGATCCTGGCGGCGGGCCGGGTCGATACCGCCATCGATCCGGCCGCGCTGCATCATTACATGAGCCTGCACGCCGTGGTGCCGGCGCCGATGACCATCCTCAAGGGGGTCCGCAAGCTGCCCGCCGCGACATTGCTGGTGGTCGAGCCCGACGGATCGCGCCGCGAGATCGTCTATTGGACGCTGAAGGTCGGACCGCGCGACGAGGACCGGCATCTTACCGAACAGGATTGGCAGGAGGCGGTCCTGGACAGCCTGGGCACCGCGGTCGAGCGGCGCCTGGTCGCCGACGTGCCGGTCGGCGTGCTGCTGTCGGGCGGACTGGACAGTTCCCTGCTGGTGGGGCTGCTGGCCGAGCGCGGCCAGACCGGGCTCAAGACTTTTTCGATCGGCTTCGACGCGGTAAACGGCATCGACGGCGACGAATTCAAATATTCCGACATCATCGCCCGTCATTTCGGCACCGACCACACCCGCATCATGGTCGATCCGACCCGCACCCTCGACGCCTTGCCGGGCGCCGTCCACGCCATGTCGGAACCGATGATGAGCCACGACGCGGTGGCCTTCTACCTGCTGTCGCAGGAGGTCTCGAAGCATGTGAAGGTGGTGCAGAGCGGGCAGGGCGCCGATGAGATCTTCGCCGGTTATCACTGGTATCCGAAAATGATGGACTCGGTGGACCCGGTGTCGGACTACGCGGCGGTCTATTTCGACCGCGACCATGAGGAGATGCGGCGCACCCTCGATCCGGACCTGCTCAACGGCGATTATTCGCGCGACTTCGTGGCCGACTTCGTGGAGTCGCTGGGCAATACCAGCTCGATCGACAAGATCCTCCAGCTCGACACCGACATCATGCTGGTCGACGATCCGGTCAAGCGCGTCGACAATATGACCATGGGCTGGGGCCTCGAAGCCCGCGTACCCTTCCTCGACCATGAGACGGTCGAGCTGGCCGCCCGCATCCCGGCCGAACTGAAAGTCAGGAACGGCGGGAAACATGTGCTCAAGGAAGCCGCCCGCACGGTGATCCCGGCCGCGGTGATCGACCGGCCCAAGGGCTATTTTCCGGTCCCGGCCCTCAAGCATATCCGCGGGCCCTATCTCGATTTCGTGCGCGGCATCCTGGACAGGCCGGAAGCCCGGCAGCGCGGCATCTTCAACCGCGCCTATGTCGAGAGTTTGCTCGCCGATCCCGACGGCACCCTGACGCCCAAGGGCCATTCCAAACTGTGGCAGGTTTCTCTCCTTGAATACTGGTTCCAGACCCATGGGATATAACGAAGCGGTTACCGCCCACCTCGCGGCCTTCTCGCAATCGATGCGGGATCTGCGCGAGGAGATCGAGGCGGCCCGGCACCTCGAAGACGGTGCGTTCTCGCTTGGCGTCGAGGAGGAATATTTCCTGGTCGACCGCCAGACCGGCGAGGTCTCGGTGGAAACGCCGGAGGCCCTGTTCGAAGAAGCCTTTGCCGGCACGGAGGGGCGGGTCGAGCGGGAATTGCTGCAGGCCCAGGCCGAGACGGTGACGCGCCCCTGCAGCAGCCTGTCGCAGGTGCGCGCCGAGCTGAGCTTTTCGCGCAATGTGCTGTCGGCAGTGGCGCACACGCACGGCCTGGCGATCCTGGCGGCGGGCACCCATCCCACCGCCACCTGGCGCGGCGCGGTGCAGACCGCCAAGGAACGCTACGATCAGGTGATGGCCGATCTGCAGATGATCGGCGAGCGCAACATGCTGTGCGGCATGCATGTCCATGTCTCGCTGCCAGATCCGACCCGGCGGGTCGACGTGATGCGGCGCATTCTGCCCTTCCTGCCGCTGTTCATCGCCTTGTCGACCTCGTCGCCCTTCTGGCAGTCGCGTCCGACCGGGCTGCGCGGCTATCGTCTGGCCGCCTACGACGAACTGCCGCGCACCGGTCTGCCCGAGCTGTTCCGTGACGCCGAGGAGCTGGAAGCCTATTGCCGGGCGCTGGTCCAGGCGGGGGCGATTCCCGATGCCAGCCATTTGTGGTGGGCGATCCGGCCTTCGCTGAAATATCCCACCCTGGAACTGCGCGCCGCCGACAGCTGCACGCACCTGGATGACGCCGTGGCGATCGCCGCCCTGTACCGGGTGCTGGTGCGGCATCTCTACATCAACCCGGATTGCAATGAAGGGATCGGCCCGGTCGAGCGGGCCATCGCGGTCGAGAATAAATGGCGGGCGCAGCGTTATGGCATCCACGGCAGTTTCGCCACTCCCGAGGGGCCGCTGACGGTGGGCGAGTTCCTGGACAAGGCGATCGCTTTGACCCGGGAGGACGCCAAATTGCTGGGCTGCGTGCCTGAGGTCGCGCATTGCCGCAGGATTGTCCGGCGGGGCACTTCGGCGGATTTCCAGATCTCGCTCTATCAGTCCCGCGATGACGTACCGTGCGACGAAAGGTTGCGGCCGGTGCTGGACTGGCTGATCGAGACGACCGCCAAGGCTGGTTGAGATGTGCCGCTGGATCGCCTATCGGGGTGAGAGCATTCCCCTGGAATCCTATGTCATCAAGCCGGTTCATTCGCTGGTGTCGCAGAGCGTGCATGCGCTCGAATCGACCGCGGCGTTCAATGGCGACGGCTTCGGGCTGGGCTGGTATGGCGAGCAATTCGAGCCCGGCCTCTACAAGGAATTGCGTCCGGCCTGGTCCGACGAGAACCTTCAGCATCTCTGCAGGCATCTGCGCTCGCATCTGTTCTTCGCCCATGTGCGGGCGGCGACCGGCACCTCGGTGGCGCGGCCCAATTGTCACCCCTTCGCCTATGGGAAGTGGATGTTCATGCATAACGGACTGGTCGGCAATTGGGAGATCCTGCGCCGCGATGTCGAGCGCATGATCCCCGACGAACTCTATCCCCGCCGCGGCGGTACCACCGATTCCGAAGCCCTGTTCCTGGCTGCGATGGGGTTCGGCCTGACCGGAGAGGAGCCGCGCCAGGACCCGGTTACCGCGGTCTCGCGGATGGTCGAGGAGGTGACCGGCCTGGTGCGGGAGAAGGGGGAGGGAGCGCCTTTCAAATTCACCGCGGCCCTGACCGACGGACGCGATCTCTATGCCTTCCGCTATTCGGCCAATGACGGCTCGAATTCGCTCTATTACCGCTCGCTCGACAATGGCGTGGTGGTGGCGTCCGAACCGCTCGACCAGGATCGCGGCAGTTGGATGGGGGTATCCGACAATACGGTGCTGGTCGCCCGCTGGGGCGAGCCTGTCGAGGTTCGCCCCTTCCTTCAGGACTCGGAAACGACCGGGGCGATGCCGGCGGCCCGGTAGAATGCTTTCAGCTGTGTCCCGGTGCGGGCGGCGCGCCAGGCCTGACGCAGCATCTCTTCCTGCTCCTGCTGGTCGGGGACCTCGTCGCGGTCGAAGCACAGGCCGGTGATCATTTCGACCATCGCCACTTCGGCCGCGCCCTCCAGCCAATAGCCGGCCTGGCCGGACTCTAGCAGGTCGGGCGCCTGGGCCACGGACCGGATCGGTAGGATGTCGAAACCATTTTCCAGGGCGATGGTCTCGGCATGGCTTCCGCTCAGCACGACGACCCGGTTGCCGGCGGCGGCGCCGGGCAGGCTGGCAAGGACGAGAGACGAAGCGAGCGACATGGCATTTCCGATCAGTTCGGAGGAGCAATGTCTCTTGTGTACTCGGTTGTGAGGTAGCTCACAGTCACCATTTTAGGGCGAGTTTTGAGATTTAATCCATGGTGCAGTGCGAGACTGGCCAGGGTCGCCAAGCCTATGCCCGACAAGACGAAATCGCCGATCTTGAGGCTGAGGTCGCCCGCCGCGATCATCACCGCCACGCCCACCATGATCAGGGTGCGCGGCTCGGTGAAATCGACCTTGTTCTCGACCCAGATGCGCCCGGCCGCCGCGGTGATCAGCCCGAACACCACCAGCGACAGGCCGCCCATGATCGGCATCGGAATTGTCTGGATCAACGCGCCGAATTTCGGTGACAGACCGAAACAGACGGCGAAGAGGGCGGCGAACAGGAACGTGCGCGACGAGAAATTCCGCGTGATCGCCATGACGCCCATATTCTCGGCATAGGTGGTGACCCCGGTGCCGCCGGCCGCCGCCGAGAAGATGGTGGCCAGGCCGTCGCCCAGGAAGGCGCGGCCGAGCGAGGGGTCGAGATTGCGCCCCATCATGATGCCGATCGAGCGGACATGGCCGAGATTTTCCGCGACCAGGATGATGGCGACCGGGGCGATCAGCAGGCTGGCCGAAACAGTGAAGACCGGCGCCACGAAATGCGGCAAGCCGATCCACGGCGCTGCCGCGACCGGAGCGAAATCGATCGGCTGCCCCAGCCCGCCGAGATTGCACAGGACGAAATAGAGCAGATAGGCGGCACCCCCGCCGATCAGGATCGGCAGGCGGGCGAGGAAGGCCGGCAGATAGATTGCCGAAACCGCCATCAGCGCCACGGTGGCCAGGCCGAGCGTGATCTCGAAGGCGCCGCTGCCCATGTCGTGAACCGCGACCGGCGCCAGGTTGAGGCCGATCACCGCGACGATGGCGCCGGTCAGGGCCGGCGGCATCAGTCTTTCGATCCAGCGCGTGCCGGTCAGCAAGACCAGCAGCCCGATCCCGGCATAGACCAGCCCGGTCACGAGAATGCCGCCCAGGGCGATGGCGATGTTGGGATTGGGCCCGCTGCCCGAATAGCCGGTAGCGGCGATCACCACGGCGATGAAGGAAAAGCTGGAGCCGAGATAGGACGGGATGCGGCCACGGACGATCACGAAGAACAGCAGGGTCGACAGGCCGGAACAGAGGATGGCGACGTTGGGGTCGAACCCCATCAGCAGCGGACAGAGGATGGTGCCGCCGAACATGGCGATGACATGCTGGAAACCGGCCACCATGCTCTTGGCGAAGGGCAGACTGTCTTCGGGATAGAGAATGTCGGAACCGGGTGCCGCCGCCATGAGATTTGCCCCTTGGTCTTGGTTTGCTGGATTTGCCCGCCTATATCAGAAACATGGCCTTATTCTCCCGCACTGCACAAGGGCTTAGGCTCGAGCGCATCAAAGCCTCGCCGCAATTCGGCGACGGCACCTTCGTCAACCGTTATCCCTCGGGCTATCGCGCGCCCGGCGAGGTGGATCGTCCCGATCTGAAAGGCTTTCTGTTCGGCGGCGAGAACCGCACGCCGTCGGCGCCGCTGCCTTCGGTCGATCCCCGTCATGGCTGGGCCCGGCCTGTCGACGGCGGCCTGCGCGCCACTTGGCTGGGCCATTCGACGGTACTGATCGAGATCGATGGACGGCGGGTGCTGACCGACCCGGTGTGGGGGCCGCGCGCTTCGCCGCTGACCTTCCTGGGACCCAAGCGTTTCCAGCCGGTGCCGGCGCCGATCGGGGCGTTGCCGCCTTTGGACGCGGTGGTGATTTCGCACGATCATTACGACCATCTCGATTACCCCAGCGTCCGCGCCTTGGCTAAATTGCGCGTGCCGATCATCACCTCGCTGGGCGTCGGCGTGCATCTCGAAGCCTGGGGCATCCCGCCCGAGCGCATCACCGAATTGGATTGGTGGGAAGAAGTCCGGCTGCCCGGCCTGACCCTGACCGCGGCACCCGCCCATCATTTCTCCGGCCGCTCTCTAGGCGACCGCAATGCCACGCTGTGGTCTTCCTTCGTCATCAGGGGCGAGCAGCATTCGGTCTATTTCGGCGGCGATGGCGGCTTGTCGCCCCTGTTCAGCGAGATCGGCCGCCGCCTCGGCCCGTTCGATCTGGTGATGATGGAGATCGGCGCCTTCCATCCGTCATGGGGCGCCATTCATCTCGGTCCCGACAATGCGCTGGAAGCCTGGCGCCTGATCGGCAGCGGCAAGTTCCTGCCGGTCCATTGGGGGACCTTCAATCTGGCCATGCATGCCTGGGACGATCCCGCCGAGCGCCTGTTCGCCCAGGCGCCGGAGGGTGTGCTGATGCCGCGTTTGGGCCAGCCGATCGATCCGCTCAGGGGCGAGCGCATCGAACCCTGGTGGCGCGGCGTCTCGGAATCGGACGTCGTTCGTCGATTCGTCGAAGGCTGACGGCATTTCATCCGGCGCGGTCGAGCCGCGCCGGTTCTTGGTCGAACCCGCCGTGTCAAGCGCCGGTGCCTGATCGAGCTTGTGACATCGTTCACACGATTTCACGGTCTCGATCTCATGAATCGCCAGCAGCGCCGCGCGGGAAAGAAGCAGAACGGAAGCCTCCCGCCGTCCCAGCCACCCGTCACCGGGCGTCTTCTGCGCCAGGCCGCCCTTCTGCATCAGGAAGGGCGGATCGCCGAGGCGGCGGAGCTTTACCAACGCATTCTGCGGATCGATCCGCGCCATGCCGACGCGCTGCACCGCCTCGGCATCGGCGCGCATCAGAGCGGGCGGACCGAGATGGCTCTGGAGCTGATCGGCCGCGCCGTCGAGCGTGACGGGAACCATCCCGGCTATCATGTCGATTTCGGCAACATCCTGCTGGAGCGGGGCCGTGTCTCCGAGGCGGTCGAGTCTCTGCGCCGCGCCGTGCAGCTGCAGCCGGGCCTGGCCATCGCCCATTTCAATCTCGGCAATGCGCTGCGCGCTCTGGGCAAGCTCGACAAGGCGATGGCCGCTTATGCGGAGGCGGCGGCGCTGCAGCCGGCCTATGCCGAGGCCCATAACAATCACGGTTTGGCCGCCCAGGCGCTGGGCCGGCTGGAGACCGCCGAGACCGCCTTCGCCCTGGCCCTGGTCAACCGCCCGTCCTATGCCGAGGCGCATGGCAATCTCGGTATGGTGCAGCTCGATCGCGGCCGCATCGCCGAAGCGGGCGGCTGTTTCCGCCGCGCCGTCGCGCTGCAGCCGGCCTTGCCCGAGGCGCATAACGGCCTGGGCAACGTGCTGAAGCGGCGCGGACGCCTGGAAGAGGCCGAGACCGTGTTCGGCCGGGCCCTGGCGGCGCGGCCCTCCTATGCCGAGGCGCACCACAATCTCGGCATGACCCGCCAGGAGCAGGGCCGTTCGCGCGACGCGCTGGCCGATTTCGACCAGGCCATCCGCCATGCCCCCAATCTGGCCGAGGCGCATTTCGCGCAAAGCCTTTCCTTGCTGCGGCTGGGCGCCTGGTCCGACGGCTGGCGCCAATATGACCATCGCTGGGCGCAGAAGAGCGAGCCGACCGTGCGTCTGCGCAGCTATCCTCAACCCTTATGGACCGGCGACGGCCCGCGGGGTCGGACCATTCTGCTGTGGCCGGAGCAGGGGTTCGGCGACACCATCCAGTTCGCCCGCTTCGCCCGCGACTTGGCCCGGCTCGGCTGGAAGGTGGTGCTGGAGGTGCCGCGCGAGCTGAGCCGCCTGCTTTCGGCGATGCCCGACGTGACCATCGTGTCCGAGGACGTCGCTTTGCCGCCCTTCGACGTGCATTTCCCCCTGATGAGCCTGCCGGGCCGCCTGGGTGTCACGCCCGATCATCTGCCGGCTTCGCCCAACCTGAAAGTGGATGTCGAGGCGGCGTTGCGCTGGCATGCGGCATTGTCCGGCGGCAAGGGGCTCAAGGTCGGTGTCGCCTGGCGCGGCAGTCCCGGCCATAAGCGCGACCGTTACCGCTCGATGGCTTCCGCAGCTTTCGCCGACTTTCTCGATCAGCCGGGCATCCAGATCGTCAGCCTGCAAAAGGACGGGCGGCCGGAGGAGCTGGACGCCTTGCCGCCGGATCGGCTGCTGTGCGACGCCGGACCGGATCTGGGCGATTTCGCCGATACGGCGGCGCTGATGACGGCGCTCGATCTGGTGATCTCGGTCGATACCTCGGTGCTGCATCTCGCTGCCGCGATGGGGCTGCCCTGCTGGGGTCTGATCGATTTCGCCGGGGATTGGCGCTGGCTGACCGGACGGCGCGACAGCCCCTGGTATCCCTCGCTCCGCCTGTTCCGCCAGCCGGCCCGCGGCGATTGGGGCGCGGTGGCGGCGGTGGTACGGGGCGAACTGGGTGACCTGGCCGAGCGCCGCGCGGCATCCTGAGAGCCTGTTTGCAAACAGGCTCTCAACCACCGGAAAAACACAGACCCGGCGCCCGGATGCTGTTACTTTCATGGGGTTATGAGATGCCGGGCGTTGAAGGTCTTGCTGCTGCTGGGGTGGACCGCCGTCCTCCAGCTTCCCGCCGGCGCGGCCGATCCCCAGCCCTATGACGTCAGTTTCTCCCCGACCGGCGATGGCGATCTCGATTCCACGCTCCAGGCCAGTTCCCAGCTGAACAGCTTGCGGGACAAGGCGCCGATCAGTCCCTTCTCGCTGAAGATCCGCGCCCGCCAGGACATCGAGCGGCTCGACACCGTGATGCAGAGCTTCGGCTACTACCAGGCCTCGATCGCCATCAGGATCGCCGGCCGGGATCTCGACGATCCCGACCTGATCGATAGGCTGGTCGATGCCCCGGCCGATCCGGGGGTGAAGGTCGAAGTCTCGATCGACAAGGGGCCGCTGTTTCATCTCGGCCGCATCGAGATCGAAGGACCGGCGCCCGACGAGGCCAAGCGCGAACTGGACCTCAAACCCGGCGCGCCGGCGGTGGCGTCGGACGTGCTGGCGGCGGCGGGGCGGCTGGCCACGGCGCTGCAGGAGCGCGGCTACGCTCTGGCCAAGGTCGATACGCCGGACGCGGTCGAAGACCCCGACACACAGACCATCGACGTCACCTTCAAAGTCGATTCCGGGCGGCTGGCCAATATCGGCGCCATCGAGCTGCAGGGCCTCAAGGACGTCGACGAGGAATTCGTGCGCCGCCGTCTGCTGCTGAAAAGCGGCCAGCCCTACAGCCCCCGCGACATCGAGAAAGCGCGCCAGGATCTGGCTGGCATCGGCGTCTTCTCCTCGGTCTCGGTACGGCCGGGCACCGCCATCGCGGCGGACGGGACCATTCCCGTCACGTTCATCTTCGACGAGCGGGCCAAGCATGTGGTTGGCGTAACCGGCGCTTATTCGACCGATCTCGGCGGTTTGTTCAAGACCACCTGGTCGGACCGCAATCTGTTCGGCGGGGCCGAGCAGCTCAATCTCGGCGCTGCCGCGACCGGGCTGGGCGGGTCGGACGTCAATGGCCTGGGCTATGATTTCACCGCGCAGTTCATCCGCCCCGACTTCCTCGACCGCGATCAGTCGCTGCAGGTCGACCTCGCCGCCGTTAAGCAGAATCTGCAGGCCTATGACCAGACCGCCCAGACCGCAGGGGTGGCGATCAACCGCAAGCTGGGTCCGGAATGGTGGGCTTCGGTCGGGGTCACGGGCGAGCGCGAGCGTATCGCGCAGGAAGGGGTGACCCGCGACTATCTGCTGACCGGCGTTCCGCTGGTGCTGAAATATGACAGCACCGGCTTGAGCGATCCGCTGAAAGATCCGACGCACGGCATCCGCGCCGCGCTCAATCTGACCCCGACCGTGTCGCTGGGCAATGGCACACGGGAATTCGTGATCGCGCAAATTTCCGGCTCCACCTATTTCGATGTGGGCGAAACAGCGGGCCGCAGCGTTCTCGCCCTGCGCGGCCTGCTGGGTACGATCGAGGGCGCATCCGAATTCGAATTGCCGCCCGACCAGCGCTTCTATGGCGGCGGCAGCGCCACCGTGCGCGGCTTCAAATATCAATCGATCGGGCCGCAATTCCCCGACGCCAATCCGATCGGCGGTACCGCCATCGATTCCGCCACCATCGAATATCGTCAGCGGTTATATGAGGATTGGGGCTTCGCCACGTTCCTCGATGCCGGCCAGGTCAATGCCGGCCATTCGCCCTTCATGGGTGACTTCCGTGCCGGACTCGGGGCCGGGCCGCGCTATTACACCTCGATCGGGGTGGTGCGCCTCGATGTGGCGGTGCCGCTCAACCGTCCGCCGGGCGGAGACACCTTCGAGCTTTATATCGGGTTGGGACAGGCTTTCTGATGCGGCGCTGGGTGCTTATTTCCGTTGCCGTCCTGGTGCTTCTGCTGATCGCGCTGCCCGCCGGGTTCGTGATGTGGGCCAATGGTTCGGGCGGCCATCAGGCGCTGGAGCGGCTGATCGCCGAGCAGAGCGGAGGCCTGGTCAAAGTCAGCGGGGTGGAAGGGCATTTCCCGGACTCCCTGCACATTGGTCATGCCGAGGTCGCCGACGGGCATGGTGCCTGGGCCATCGCCGACGGGCTGGCGCTCGACTGGTCGCCATCGGCTTTGCTGACCGGCGCCGCGAAGATCCGGCTTCTGTCCGCCGATCACATCCAGATTCTGCGCCAGCCGGTGGAGGAGGAGGGCAAGTCCTCGTCGTCCTCGTCTTCGTCGGGCGGCCTCGATCTGCCGGTGCGGGTTTCGCTGGAAAAGCTGCTGGTGGCCAGGCTGGACCTGGCCGAAGCGGTGGCCGGCGCGCCCGCCAGCCTGGCGTTGACCGGCACCGCCGAGCTGCCGTCGCCGACCCGCCTCAGCGCCCGGCTGTCGGCCAAGCGGCTCGATGGTGCGGGCGATTATGGAATCGAAGGGGGGTATGGGCGCGGCGGTGCGGATCTGGAGATCAGCGCCGACGAACCGGCCCAGGGCCTGATCGCGCGGCTGGCCGATCTGCCCGATCTCGGCGCGCTGCGGCTGCGGGCCAGTCTCAAGGGGCCGAGCAATGACGAAACGCTCGATCTTCATCTCGATGCCGGCGAGCTTCGCGCCCAGGCGCAAGGCAAGGTCGATCTCGATCATCGCCGCCTCGACCTGGCGGTGGGCCTGACCGCGCCCGCCATGACGCCGCGGCCCGATCTCGGCTGGCGCTCGGCCAGACTCGATGCCCACCTGCGCGGCGCCTTCGCCAAGCCCGAGGCCGATGGCCATTTGACGATCGAGGGGGTCACTTCCTCGGCGGCGGCGCTGGACAGGCTGGAGGCCGATCTGCGCGGCAAAGACGGCACTGTGGAGATCGATGCGCACCTGACCCATCTGCGCGCCGGCGGGGTGCCGCCCGAATTGCTCGGCGACGCGCCGATCGGGGTGAAGGCCGAGACCCGGCTCGACACCAGACCGATGCCGGTCGATTTCTCGATCAGCCATCCGCTGCTGCAAATGACGGGCAAGGCGAAACTGGCCGAGGAGCCTGACGTGGCGGCGGACGTTACGGTGCCGGACCTCGCCCCCTTCTCCAAACTGGCCGGCACCCCGCTGCAAGGCCGTGCGACCCTGACCGCCAAGCTGTCCAGGGGCAAGGCCGTCTCGGTGGAGGCAGAGGCCGATAAGCTGCGCCTGTCCGCCAGCGGCACCATCGGCGACAGGCTCGATCTGCGCTGGAGCGTGTCGGTGCAGGACCTCGCCCGGTTCGGCGCGCCGATGGCCGGCAGCCTCGACGCCAAGGGCACGCTGCGGGGCGCGCCGTCGAATTTCCAGGCCAGCGCCAATGCCGAGGGCGAACTGGAATTTCCCGGCATGCCGAAAGGCAAGGTCTCGCTGTCCGTCGAGGCTTCCGGCCTGCCCGGCAAACCGAGCGGCAGGATCGACGCGCGCGGCGACCTGGCCGGAGCCCCCCTGGCGCTGGCGGCCAAGGCGGACCAGCTGGGCGACGGCGGCGTGCGCGTCGCCATCGATCAGGCCCGCTGGAAGAGCGCCGAAGCGTCGGGCACTCTGTCCCTCGACCGGCGGGGCCGCAAGGCATCGGGCAAGCTGCAGGCGCGCATGGCCGATCTCGGCGATCTGTCGCCGCTGGCCGGCATGGCGCTGAAAGGCTCGGCCGAGGCTGCCATCGAGATGACCGGCGCCGGCAAGGGTACTCAGGCGCGCCTGCACGCCGAGGCAGGGGGACTCGATTGGGGCGACGGTCACCTGGGCCATCTCGGGTTGGATGGCACGGTGGACGACCTACTCGGCCATCCAGCCGCGTCACTGAAACTGGCGCTCGACGGCATCGCCGCGTCCGGCGTGACGGGCAAGGCGGCGATCCAGGCGGATGGTCCGACCTCGGCGCTCAAGGTCAAGCTGTCCGCCGATCTCGACAGAGCGTCGGGAACCGCCGAGGCGCAGCTCGATCTCGGCACGAGCATGGTGCGGCTGTCGGCCTTGCAGGCGGTCTATGCCGGCAAGCCCATCAAGCTGCTGGCGCCCGCTATCGTGACCTATGGCGACAAGACCCGCGTCGAGAAGCTTCGGCTTGGCGTGGCGGGCGGCGAACTCGACATCGACGGGCAGGCCGCACCAACCCTGGCGCTCGATGCGACGCTGAAGAATGGCGACCTCGCTCTGATCGGCGGCAAGGGAAGTGTGGGAATGGAAGCCCATCTGCGGGGCGATCCCTCGGCGCCGTCGGGCGATGTCCATGTCGCCGGCAAGGGGCTGCGCTGGCAGGGAACGCCGCCCGTGTCGTTGGAGGCGAAGGCGCATCTCGATGGCGGCGTCGCGCATATCGACGCCCGGCTCGATTCGGGCAAAGGCGGGGCGGTCACGCTGACCGGCGCGGCGCCGATGACGCCCTATGCCGCGCTCGATCTGCAGGCGGCGGGATCGCTGGACCTGGCATTGCTCGATCCGCTGCTGGCCGCCGACGGGCGTGAGGCGCGGGGCAGGATCACCCTCGATGGCGGGGTGCAGGGCACGATGGACGAGCCGCGCATTTTCGGCCATGCCACCTTGGACGATGTCAGTTTTCGCGATTTCGCTCAGAGCATCAGCTTTACCGACATCAAGGGAAAGCTGCAGACCGATGGGGCCTCGATCCAGCTGACGGATATCACCGGGAAGTCGGGGCCCGGAACCTTCACCCTGCAGGGCCATGTCGACGTGCTGGCGCCGGGCATGCCGGTCGACATCGCCATCACCGGGCATGATATGCGGCCGCTGGCCAGCGATCTGCTGACCGCCGACATGAACGCCGACCTGACGGTGAAGGGCAACGCCGCCGAGACGTTGACCATCGCCGGCAAGGTCAAGATCCACCATGCCGATATCAACATTCCCGACAGCCTGCCGCCCTCGGTGGCGACGCTCAACGTCAAGAAAAAGGGAGCTCCGCCCGCGCCGCCCGCCGAACCGGGCCTGGCGTTGATGCTGGATGTGGCCGTCGACGCTCCCGAACAGATCTTCGTGCGCGGCCGCGGACTGGACGCCGAGATGGGCGGCAGGCTGCAGCTCGGCGGCAGCGTGGACGATCCGGAGATCGGCGGCGGCTTCGATCTGCGTCAGGGCACGCTCGCTTTGGCCGGGCAGACCCTGACCATCACCAAGGGGCGGATCGGCTTCGATGGCCGCGGGCCGGGCGGCGGGCTGGACCCGACTCTCGACATCACCTGCGAAAGCAATTCGGGCGGCATCGATGCCATCCTGACGGTGACCGGCTACGCCGATCATCCGCAGCTCAAGCTGACCAGTACCCCGGAATTGCCGCAGGACGAAATCCTGGCCCACCTGCTGTTCAATTCGAGCATGTCGCAATTGACCCCGCTGCAGATCGCCTCGATCGCACAGGGTGTCGCCTCGCTGAGCGGGGCGGGGGGCGGCTTCGATCCGCTGGGGATGGTGCGCAAGACCCTGGGCATCGACCGGCTGAGCGTCAGCAGCACCAATCCCGCCCCGGGCAATACCAACACCAATACGATGGTCGAAGCCGGAAAATATGTGGCCACCGGAGTCTATGTCGGAACGCGGCAGGGCATGTCGGGCGGGACCCAGGCACGGGTGCAGATCGACATCACCCGGCATCTCAAGCTGGATACGAGCTTGGGGACCGGCGGCGGAACTCCCGCCACCGGCACCACCATCGAGAACGATCCGGGCAGTTCGGTCGGCCTCACTTACCAGTTCGAATATTAACGGCAGGAGTAAGTGACCGAACGGCTGCCGTCCGGCGCCGTCGTGACAGTCTCGACCGCCTCTCCGCCATGGCTCGTGCAATAGCGCTGGGCGCCGCGCGAGGTGTCGAGCAGCTCCTCATCGGTGCGATAGGTGTAAGGCGTGTTCGGGCTGATGGTCGACACTGTGGTGATCGAGGTGCCGGGCACGCATTCGAACACCGCGACGCGGCCCTCGTCGCCGCGCTCGATACGGACGGTGCGCGGCACGGCCTTGTACTGGTTACAGTAGGTCACGGCGTTCTGGTTGGCTTGCAGCAGCTCCTGGTCGCCGTGATATTTGTAAGTCACGGTCGGGTTGGAGGCAGCAACTTCCCGCGGCTCATGCCGCGAGGAGCCGCAGCCGGCAAGCATAAGAGTGGCAGCGGTCACCGCGACGGGCAGGATATAGGCGTTCTTCATAATATTCAGATCCTTCTTTTCGTCTCGGATGTACCAAAACGACTTAGGATCATTTCTCTGAGACGCTATTGCCCGCCGCGTGACAATGCTGTGGTCTATTAGACCGTGATGCAGAAAATCTGCATCACTCGTGCGGGGTAGCCTACCCCGCAGACCCCCGGGGTCGTCGCTTCGCTCCTCCGAGCATCGTGCGCCAGATATGGCGCACGATGCTCTAATCCTTCGCGGCGATGACGATGATTTCGACCTTATAGCCGGGCGCGGCCAGCTTGCCTTCGCTGGTGGCGCGGGCCGGCGGGTTGGCCTTGTCGACCCAGGCATCCCACACGGAATTCATCTCGGCGAAATCGGCGATGTCGGCCAGCCAGACGGTGGCCGACAGGATCTTCGCCTTGCCGCTGCCGCACTTGGCCAGCACCGCGTCGATGGCGGCGAGAACTTCCTGGGTCTGCTGGGCCACCGGCGCGTCCGGGGTGCCGACCTGGCCGGCGAGATAGATGGTATTGCCGTGAATGACGGCCTCGCTCATGCGCGGGCCGGGATCGATGCGGGTGATGGACATGACGGTCCCCTCAGGTTGGAAGAGGGGCCTTAAATAGCAAACGCCGCCGGGGTTGTCCCTCGGCGGCGTCTGTTATTTTCGGGAAATCAGATTTCCACACCGATCAGGGCGTCGATCGATTTCCGTCCGGCGCCGCGGACCACGTAGGACAGCGCCAGCAGACCCCACAGCAGGGGATATTCGAAGCCGCCATCGGTCCAGAAGAAGCCGTTGGCGAGATGCACCTGCAGCACGGCCACGATCATCATGCCGGTGATGAAGCCGGCGGCGATGCGGGTGGCGAAGCCCAGGGCCAGGAACAGGCCGCCGAAGAATTCGACGATGCCGATCACCAGCGCCATCGAGGCGGGCAGGCCGAGCTTGGTTTCGAAGAACTGGCCGGTGCCGGCCAGGCCGTAGCCGCCGAACAGGCCGAACAGCTTCTGGGCGCCGTGCGGCATCAGGAACAGGCCGGTGGCGACGCGCACCAACAGATCGGCATAGGGGGTCAGGGCGTCCTGCAGCGGACGGAAAGCGGGGATCAGGGGCTTGGTGACGGAAGAGGAAGCGATCGTAGTCATGTTGGTCATCCTTGCGCGTAGGGTTCAAAACATGCAGGAACAGTACGCCTCGGGTTGTTATGCAACAATCAGCTATTATTGAACATGATTGTTGCATAAATTAGAACGACATTCCCAGGAATGTCACAGGCCAGCACCGGCCGTTCAGATTAGAATTTTTATAGAAAGAGCTGGGGGTTGGCTGTTTGTTTACGGTCGTCTCCGTGCTAGCTTTTGCTCTCCACGGTAGGTAGAGGACCATGGCCGTATCCGGACTGTCAGCACCTATCACGCTTCTTCTGGCGGATGATCACCTGCTGATCCGGGCCAGTCTCCGGTCGTTGCTGTCGGAATTCCCAGGGTTCGAAGTGGTGGCCGAGGCCGGCGACGGCCGCGAGGCGCTGGATCTGGCGGGCAAGCATCAGCCTGACGTGGTGCTGATGGACATCGCCATGGCCGGTCTCAACGGCTTGGAGGCGACCCGCCTGATCCGCAAGGAACATCCCGACGTTCACGTCATCGTGCTGTCGATGCATGCCAGCGAGCGCCATGTGCTGCAGGCCCTGCGCGCCGGCGCTCAGGGCTACATCCTCAAGGAGTCCGCCCCGCGCGAGCTGGAACTGGCGATCGAATCGGTGGCGCGCGGCAAGCTGTTCCTCAGCCCCGGCATCTCGCGCCAGGTGATCGAGGTGTTCCTCGGCCAGATGGGCGAGATGGCCGACCCGCTCGACCAGCTGACCCCGCGCCAGCGCGAGATCCTGCAGCTGATCGCCGAGGGCCATTCCAGCAAGCAGATCGCCCATCGCCTCGACGCCAGCGTCAAGACCATCGAGTCCCACCGCGCCAGCCTGATGGAGCGGCTCGACATCCACGACATCGCCGGACTGGTCCGCTACGCCATCCGCCAGGGCCTCGTTTCTCCCGAAATCTGATCGTCTCGGTGGTTTCCGGGAGCGTTCCTCGGGTAATCCCCCATACGCACGCGCTTCGTCCTTCATTACCCTGGCAGGTCAGAGGGCCAGAACAATCGAGACGAAGCACATGATGTTTCAGGAGCACCAGATGTCGGGTTCGATGGGCTTTCCCGCCACCGGCACCTTGGTTCGCGTTTTGTTGGAAGGGCTGCCGCTGGCGGTCTGCATTCACGACGAGGCCGGGTCGATCGTCGATTACAATGCCCAGGCGGCCTCGCTGTGGGGTGGCGCTCCGCCGCGCGGCTACAGCGCCGGGCGCTATGCCGGCTTCCAGCAATTGTTCACCCGGGAAGGGGCGCCGATGCCCCAGGCGGCTTCTCCGGTCGCCCATGTGATCGAGACCGGGCAGGCCGTGATCGAGGCCAAGATCGTGGGCGAGCGGCCCGACGGTTCATTCAGGACCGTCATCATCAGCGTGCTGCCTTTGTCCGAGCATGGCTCCATTGCCGGCGCCATCAGTTGTTTCCGCGATGTTCCCGCCGACAATCCCAATCCGCTCGACGAGCCGCATGAATGGGAAATGCTGTCGCGCCTGTGCGGCAGCCTCGGCCACGACCTTGCCAATCTGTTCCAGTCGATCCGGCTCAATGTCAATCTGGTCGAGCGGCGCACGGGCGAGCAGTCGCCCGATAATCCCTCGATCGAGAAGCCCCTCCGCGGGATGGCCCAGGCCGCCGATCGCGGCCTCGGGCTGACCCGCCAGCTGCTGGCCTATGCCGGCCGCCAGCATCTGTCCTGTATGCCGACCGACATCAACCGCCTGCTGGCCGGGATGGCGCCGTCGCTTGGCGCCCTGGCCGGCCCGCGCGTGCGCCTCAAATTGCGTCCTGCCTCGCAGCTGTGGATGGCCCATGCCGACCCGGAACAGGTCAAACAGGCGGTGTTCAACGTCGTCACCAATGCTTGCGAGGCGATGAAGGGTGTCGGCGACATCACCATCGCCACCGCCTTCGCGACCTTGCCGGCGGAGTCCGGCGTGCGGGTGGCCGGCGATTATGTGCTGATCTCGATCGCGGATTCCGGGCCGGGCATGGACCGCGATACCTTGACGAGTGCTTTCCAGCCCTATTTCACCACCAAGAAAGGGGCGGAGGCGCAGGGCTTCGGGCTCAGCACGACCCTGGGAATCATGCGCCAGCATCGCGGCGACATCCAGGTCGACAGCCGCCCCGACCATGGCACGCGGGTGACTCTCAGCCTGCCGCGCTCGACCGCCGAACCGCTGCCGATCCGCAGGGTGACCGAGGTGGAGGTGGGGCCGATGCGCGGCAAGACCGTGCTGGTGGTCGATGACGATGCAGAGGTGCGCGGCGCCGCCGTCGACATGCTGGAAAGCTATGGCTTCGATGTGTTGTTCTCGGCCAGCGGCCATGACGCCCTGGGTTTGCTCGGCTCGGCCCGGCCGATCGATTTGATCCTGGCCGATTTCCGCCTCGGGGTCATGGATGGTGTCGAGCTGGTTCGCCAGGCCCGTGTCATCAATCCCGGCCTCAAGGCGATCCTGATTTCGGGCTTCGGTGATGTTCGCAACAAGATCACCGACGAGGACCGGATTGTCGTGCTGCAGAAGCCCTTGCGCGCCGACGCATTGCTGCAGAATGTGCGGGATGCGCTCTCTTTAGAGGGACTCTAGACGCATCGCCTCCGGCTCAGCGTTTTCGCCGGACGACCGGCGCGGCGCCAGTCGGCGCCGTGAGCAGTATGCGATTCTAAGGGATCGCAAACCGCTCTAGGTAAATCCTCCCCCCAATATCAGGAATTCCCTAAGTACCTATCTGTCCTCGCTGCAGCTAACATTTCTTCATCAAGGTCAGCGGACCCTGATGAAGCCCCGCCGCAAACTGCCCCCACCTCTCCCCCTCGTTTGCGGCGGGGCTTAACATCTCCCCCAAAATCCCCCGGCTTCCTCAGCCCCCTCAGGTTTTTCCCCGACGGCCTTCAGGGATTCCCCGAGAAGGCTCCGGCGCGGTGTTCCGATAGGATGGTCACAACGTGGTCACAGTGGCCGCGCATCGACGCGCCTATCGTCGCGTTACGTTTTCAGGGGGAATGACATGCTGCAGATTGCCGAGACGCTCGAGCCGAAGCAGATGTTGAAAGCGTTGCGCGCGTTGAAGCGCGGGGATTTTTCGATTCGTCTGCCGCTGGACTTGATCGGCATTGACGGCGAGATCGCCGAAGCCTTCAACGACGTGGTCGAACTCAACGACCAGCTTACCCGGGAATTGAAGCGCATCAGCGTCGGCGTCGGCAAGGAAGGCAAGATCGCCCAGCGCGGCAAACTGGCCAATGCCTCGGGCTCGTGGGAAGCCTGCATCGACAGCATCAACAGCCTGATCGGCGACGTGGTCCAGCCGATCACCGAAGTGGCCCGCGTGATCGGCGGCGCCTCGCGCGGCGATCTGTCGCAGACCATGATGCTGGAAGTCGACGGACGGCCCCTGAAGGGCGAGTTCCTGCGTATCGGCAAGATCGTGAATACGATGGTGGATCAGCTCGGCTCCTTCGCTTCGGAAGTGACGCGCGTCGCGCGCGAGGTCGGCACCGAAGGCAAGCTGGGCGGTCAGGCCCGGGTGGAAGGCGTGGCCGGCACCTGGAAGGACCTGACCGACAGTGTGAATTTGATGGCGGCCAACCTGACCGGCCAGGTGCGTAACATCGCCGAAGTGACCACGGCGGTGGCGTCGGGCAATCTGTCGAAGAAGATCACGGTGGACGTGAAGGGCGAGGTGCTGGAGCTGAAGAACACCATCAACACGATGGTGGATCAGTTGAACTCGTTCGCCTCGGAAGTGACGCGCGTCGCGCGCGAAGTGGGTACCGAAGGCAAGCTGGGCGGCCAGGCTCAGGTGAAGGGCGTCGCCGGCACCTGGAAAGACCTTACCGACAATGTGAATTTGATGGCCGCGAACCTGACCGGCCAGGTGCGCAACATCGCCGATGTGACCACGGCGGTGGCGTCGGGCAATCTGTCGAAGAAGATCACGGTGGACGTGAAGGGCGAGGTGCTGGAGCTGAAGAACACCATCAACACGATGGTGGATCAGCTGAACTCGTTCGCCTCGGAAGTGACCCGCGTCGCGCGCGAAGTGGGTACCGAAGGCAAGCTGGGCGGCCAGGCCGACGTGAAGGGCGTGGCCGGCACCTGGAAGGATCTGACCGATAGCGTGAATTTGATGGCCGGCAATCTGACCGGCCAGGTGCGTAACATCGCGGAAGTGACCACGGCGGTGGCGTCGGGCAATCTGTCGAAGAAGATCACGGTGGACGTGAAGGGTGAAATCCTTGAGCTGAAGAACACTATCAACACGATGGTGGATCAGCTGAACTCGTTCGCCTCGGAAGTGACGCGCGTCGCGCGCGAAGTGGGTACCGAAGGCAAATTGGGCGGCCAGGCCCGGGTGGAGGGCGTGGCGGGCACCTGGAAGGATCTGACCGACAGCGTGAATTTGATGGCCGGCAATCTGACCGGCCAGGTGCGTAACATCGCGGAAGTGACCACGGCGGTGGCGTCGGGGAACCTGTCGAAGAAGATCACGGTGGACGTGAAGGGCGAAATCCTCGAGCTGAAGAACACTATCAACACGATGGTGGATCAGCTGAATTCCTTCGCCTCGGAAGTGACGCGCGTCGCGCGCGAAGTGGGTACCGAAGGCAAGCTGGGTGGCCAGGCCCAGGTGAAGGGCGTCGCCGGTACCTGGAAAGACCTTACCGACAATGTGAATTTGATGGCGGCGAACCTGACCGGCCAGGTGCGCAACATCGCCGATGTGACCACCGCGGTGGCGTCGGGGAACCTGTCGAAGAAGATCACCGTGGACGTGAAGGGCGAAATCCTGGAGTTGAAGAACACCATCAATACGATGGTGGATCAGCTGAACTCCTTCGCCTCGGAAGTGGCGCGCGTCGCCCGCGAAGTGGGCACCGAAGGCAAGCTGGGCGGCCAGGCCCGGGTGGAAGGCGTGGCCGGCACCTGGAAGGATCTGACCGACAATGTGAACTTCATGGCCGGCAATCTGACCGGCCAGGTGCGTAACATCGCCGAAGTGACCACGGCGGTGGCGAATGGCGACTTGTCGAAGAAGATCACGGTGGACGTGAAGGGAGAAATCCTGGAGTTGAAGAACACCATCAACACGATGGTGGATCAGCTGAATTCCTTCGCCTCGGAAGTGACGCGCGTCGCGCGCGAAGTGGGGACCGAAGGCAAGCTGGGCGGCCAAGCCCAGGTGAAGGGCGTCGCCGGCACCTGGAAAGACCTTACCGACAATGTGAATTTGATGGCCGCGAACCTGACCGGCCAGGTGCGTAACATCGCCCAGGTGGTGACCGCGGTGGCGACCGGCGACCTCAAGCGGAAACTCGCCGTGGAAGCGTCGGGTGAAATCGCCGCGCTGGCCGATACCATCAACGGCATGATCGACACCCTGGCGACCTTCGCCGATCAGGTTACCGACGTGGCCCGCGAGGTGGGCATCGAAGGAAAACTGGGCGGCCAGGCCCGCGTGCCGGGCGCCGCCGGGCTGTGGCGCGATCTGACCGACAACGTCAACCAGCTTGCCGCCAATTTGACCACCCAGGTCCGAGCCATCGCCGAGGTGGCGACCGCGGTGACCAAGGGCGATCTGACCCGGTCGATCACCGTGGAAGCGCTGGGCGAAGTGGCCTCGCTGAAGGACAACATCAACGAAATGATCCGCAATCTGGCGGATACCACCCGAAAGAATACCGAGCAGGACTGGCTGAAGACCAACCTCGCCAAATTCACCCGCATGCTGCAGGGCGAACGCGATCTGGTTACCGTCACCAATCTGATCCTGTCGGAAATCGCCCCGCTGGTCAGCGCCAGCCATGGCGTGTTCTATCTGCACAAGGTCGAGGGCGACGAGCAGTTCCTCGATCTGGTCGCCTCCTACGCCTACAAGCACAGGAAGCATCTCGCCAACCGCTTCCAGATCCGCGAGGGACTGATCGGCCAGTGCGCCTATGAAAAGCGCCCGATCCTGCTGACCCATGTGCCGGCGGATTACATCCAGATCAATTCGGGCCTCGGCGAAGCGCCGCCGCTCAACATCATCGTCCTGCCGGTGCTGTTCGAAGGCGAGATCAAGGCGGTGCTGGAACTGGCCTCGTTCGAGCAGTTCAGCGAAATCCACCAATCCTTCCTGGATCAGCTGATGGAATCGATCGGCATCGTGCTGAACACCATCGCGGCCAACATGCGCACCGAGCGCCTGCTGACCCAGTCCCAGCTGCTGACCTCGGAACTGCAAAGCCAGCAGGAAGAGTTGAAGAAAACCAACGACCGCCTGGAACAGCAAGCCGCCTCACTGCAGAAGTCGGAAGAACTGCTCAAGACCCAGCAGGACGAATTGCGCAACACCAACGAGGAACTGGAGGAAAAAGCGCAGCTTCTGTCGATGCAGAAGAAGCAGGTGGAGATCAAGAACCAGGAAATCGAACGGGCCAAGGTGGCGCTGGAAGACAAAGCCGAACAGCTGGCGCTCACCTCGAAATACAAGTCGGAATTCCTCGCCAACATGTCGCACGAGCTGCGCACGCCGCTGAACTCGCTGCTGGTGCTGTCGAAGATCCTGTCCGAGAACGTCCACAAGACCCTGACCGACAAGGAAGTGCAGTTCGCCGAGACCATTCACACGGCGGGCACCGAGCTTCTGACCCTGATCAACGACATTCTGGATCTGTCCAAGATCGAATCCGGCACGGTCACGCTGGATATGGGCGAGCTCAATTTCGCCGACCTCAAGGACTACTTCCAGCGCAGCTTCGGCCAGATCGCCACCGACAAGCATCTCGACTTCACCATCGAGGTCGATCCTTCGCTGCCGCCGATCATGCAGACCGACAGCAAGCGCCTGCAGCAGGTGATCAAGAACCTGCTGTCCAACTCGTTCAAATTCACCGAGAAGGGCGAAGTCGAGCTGAAGATCTCGCGGGCGACGGCGGGCTGGAGCTCGCGTAACAACACGCTCAATTCGGCCTCGATGGTGGTGTCCTTCTCGGTGCATGACAGCGGCATCGGCATCGCATCCGACAAGCAGAAGGTGATCTTCGAAGCCTTCCAGCAGGCCGACGGCACGACCAGCCGCAAATATGGCGGCACCGGTCTCGGACTGTCGATCAGCCGCGAGCTGGCCCGCCTGCTGGGCGGCGAGATCACGGTGACCAGCGCGCTCGACCAAGGCAGCACCTTCACGTTGTTCGTGCCGGTGACCTATGACGCGGCCAGCGCGCCCGGCCCGCTGCTCGGCGTGGTCAGCCAGCTGCGCGACGAAATGAGGAAGATCCCGGCGGCGGCGCTCGCTGCCGCGGTGATCGAGGACGACCGGGCGGCCTTGCATCCGGGCGACCGTATCCTGGTGATCGTCGAGGACGACCCGAAATTCGCCGAGGTGCTGCTGCAGGCGGCGCGCGACAAGGGCTTCCGCGGCCTGGTCGCCGGCAATGGCAACGACGGGCTGATGCTGACCCGCAATTTCAAGCCCGACGCGGTGGTGCTGGATGTGAAGCTGCCCGACATGGATGGCTGGCGCTTCCTCGATCTGATGAAGCGCAATCCCGACACCCGCCATGTACCGGTCAATATCGTCTCGGCGGCGGACGGCATGGAACTGGCGCCGCAGCTCGGCGCCTTCTCGGTGCTGTCCAAGCCGGTCGAGCGCGACGCCCTGTTCGGGCTGTTCGACCGTACCGCGCAGTTCCTCGACCGTCCGGTCAAGAGGCTGCTGGTGGTCGAGGATGACGAGGTGCAGAGCCTCAACATCACCATCATCGTCGGCGACGGCGATGTCGAAACCCGCGTGGCGAGCAGCGGCGCTGAGGCCATCAAGCTGATCGGCGAACAGCAGTTCGACTGCGTCATCCTCGATCTCGGCCTGCCCGATATGGATGGCCTCGACGTGCTGGAGCAGATCCGCAAGAAGGAAGGGGCGCATCTGCCGGTGATCGTCTACACCGCCCGCGACCTGACCCGCCGCGACGAGGTCAAGCTGCGCAAGCTGGCCGAGACGGTGATCGTCAAGAACACCGAGAACCTCAAGCGGCTCTATGACGAAAGCGCCCTGTTCCTGCACCGGCTGGTCGCCGGCCTGCCGCCCGAGAAGCAGATCCTGCTGAACGGCGTCCGGCAGCGCGAGCCGTTGCTGGCCGGCCGCAAGGTGCTGATCGTCGATGACGATGTGCGCAACATCTTCTCGCTGGCCAGCCTGCTGGAGCAGCATCAGATGGAGGTGCTGCATGCCGAGAATGGCCGCGACGCCATCGCCATCCTGGAAAAGACTCCGTCCATCGACCTGGTGCTGATGGATGTTATGATGCCCGAGATGGATGGCTACGAGACGATGCGCTCGATCCGCGCCCGCGAGCGCTTCCGCGATCTTCCGGTGATCGCCGTGACCGCCAAGGCGATGAAGGAGGACCGCGAGAAATGCATCCAGGCCGGCGCGTCGGATTATGCCGCCAAGCCGGTCGACATCGACCAGATCATCTCGGTGCTGCGCGTCTGGCTGCGTAAGACGCCCACTCGTCACATGGCCAAGCAGCCGTGAGCATTCTCGGGAGGGAACAGATCGACCGCGAGATGAAGGACCTGTCGGGCGAGGGGGGCCTCGGCATCGCGCCGATCCTGATCGTCGACGACAAGCCGCAGAATTTGCTGGTGCTGGCCGACCTGCTGGCGCCGCTGGGCGAGGAGATCATCCAGGCCCAGTCCGGCAAGGAGGCGTTGCGCGTCCTCTTGAACCGCGAGGTCGCGATCCTGCTGCTCGACGTGCAGATGCCCGACATCGACGGCTACGAGCTGGCCGATCTGATCCGCAAGCGCGAGAAATCACGCTCCACCCCGATCATCTTCATCACCGCCCATGACCGCGACAGCGAGGAGATCTCGCGCGGTTATGCGCTGGGCGCCGTCGATTACGTCTTCAAGCCGGTCGATGCGGTGATCCTGCGCGCCAAGGTCTCGGTGTTCGTCGATCTGTTCAAGAAGACCGCGGCGATCCGCGAGCGCGCCGTCCTAGAACGCACGCTGCTGTCCGAGAATCTGCGCGTCCGTACCGAGAAGATCGAAGCCGAGATGGCCCTGCGCAAGGTGGAAGAGCGTCAGGCGATGATCGTCCGCTCGTTGCCGATCGCGCTCTACACCGTCGGGCTGGGCGCCGAATTCTCCGGTCCGCGCTTCCTGTCCGAAAGCATCGCTACGCAGATCGGTTTCAGTCCGGCGCAATTCGTCGACGACCGCGAACTGTGGGCGGCCCGGGTCAATCCCGCCGATTTACCCGAGATACAGGCGGCGCTGGCCAATATCGAAGCGACCGGATCGGCCTCGATGGAATATCGCTGGCGCTGTGCCGACGGCAGCGAGCGGGTGTTCCTCGATGAAGCCGTGCTGGTGCGCGACGAGGACGGGCACCCCAAGGAAATCTTCGGCACCTGCCTCGACGTCACCGAGCGCCGGGTGCTGGAGGCGCAGCTGCTGCATTCGCAGAAGATGGAGGCGATCGGCCTGCTGATGGGCGGCATCGCCCACGATTTCAACAATATGCTGAGCGTGATCATCTGGAACCTCGATCTGCTGGCGCGCGACCTTAAGGGCACTCCCGGCAAGAATTACGAGCGCATCCAGAACGCGCTGGGGGGCGCCCTCAATTGCACCGAGCTGATCCGCCAGCTGCTGGATTTCGCCCGCGAGAAGCCGCGCCGCGCCGAGGTGGTCGATCTGTCGGAAATGGTGCCGCGCCTGGTGCGGATGCTGGGCTCGGTGATGGGCGAGACCATCAATATCGACGTCAAGCTCGAGCCCGGCCTGTGGCGGATCTTCGTCGATCCGGCCCAGATCGAATCGGCACTGGTCAATCTGTCGGTCAATGGCCGCGACGCCATGCTGGAAAAGGGCGGAACCCTGACCATCGAGGCGGTCAATATCCACCGCGAGGACGATCCCGCCGATGGCGATTGCGTGATGCTGGCGGTCACCGACACCGGCACCGGCATGGACCCGGAAGTGGCCCAGCGCGCCTTCGAGCCCTTCTTCACCACCAAAGGGCCGGGCCATGGAACCGGTCTCGGCCTGGCCATGGTCTACAGCTTCGTCAAACAATCGGGGGGCCGCGTGCGGATCGACAGCCAGCCGGGCGTCGGCACCTCGGTCATGCTCTATCTGCCGCGCACCGACGCCCATCTCAAGGCAGGCAGTGTCGAGGCCGAAGGCCCGGTGCGCATGGAGACGCGCTGCATCCTGATCGTCGAGGACAATGACAATGTCCGCAAAATGGCGATCTCGCGCCTCGAAGCGCTGGGCCACGAGGTGATCGAGGCCGAGACGCCGGCCCGGGCGCTCGAGATCCTCGATAATGATGCCCGCATCGAGCTGCTGTTCACCGACGTGGTGATGCCGGGCGGCGTCAATGGCTTCGATCTCGCCCACAAGGCGACCGAACGGCGGCCGGCGCTGAAGGTGGTGTTCGTCTCGGGCTACGCGCCGTCGCTCTATTCCGGTGAGGGGCTGAAGCAGGAGTTCCTGCAGAAGCCTTATAGCGAGGAGGAACTGGTCCGCGCGCTGCGGGCCGCCTTCGCCGAAAAGGAGGAGCCGGTGCTCGCCACCGAGCCCAAGCGCGGACGGGCGGGGGGGCGCCGCCACTCCTCAGGTCTCTCGTAAGCTTGGTTTAGCTGGGGTAAGCTGGTTCCCTGACGTCATGGAGGGGGACCATGAGGATTCCGATCATTCCCGCATCCTATTTCGGCATCGTGCTCGGCCTGGCCGGGCTCGGCGGCGTCTGGCGGGCCGCCGCGCAGGCCTGGCAGTTCCCGGCCATTGTCGGAGAAGCGGTGATGGCCGTCGCGGTCGCCGTGTGGGCGGTGCTGCTGGTTCTGTTCGCCCTGAAATGGCTGGTAGCCCGGACTGACGCCGAGGGTGAGGCCGCCCATCCCGTGCAATGCTGCTTCATCGGCCTGGCCGGAGTCGCCACCATGCTGGCGGCCTGGGCGCTGCTGCCCCATGCGCGGCTGGCGGCGGAAATCATCGCGACGCTGGGCGGCGCCTTCACCCTGTGGTTCGCGATCTGGCGCACCGGCGCGCTGTGGCAAGGCGGACGCGATCCCTCCACCAGCACCGCCGTGCTCTATCTGCCGACGGTGGCGGGCAATTTCGTCGGCGCCAACATCGCCGCCTCGCTGGGCCATGCCGATTGGGGGCAATTGATGTTCGGCGCCGGGTTCCTGTCGTGGCTGGCCATCGAATCGGTCCTGATCCACCGCCTGCTGACCGCGCCGGAAATGGCCGAGCCGGTGCGTCCCACCCTCGGCATTCAGATTGCCCCGGCGACGGTCGGCCTCTCGGCCTATCTGTCGGTCTGGCCTGGCGAGCCCGGCCTGGCCGCCCATATGCTGCTGGGCTACGGCCTGCTGCAGACCCTGATCATGCTGCGGCTGATGCCGTGGATCGCCAAGGGCGGCTTCTCGCCGGGCTTCTGGGGCTTCACCTTCGGCATCACCGCCTTGGCTGCCGGTCCGCTGCGCATGATCGCGCGGGGCGAGACCGGTCCGGCGGCGGTGATGGCGCCGTTCCTGTTCATTTTCGCCAATCTGGTGGTCGGACTTATCGCTCTGGGAACCGTCTGGCTATTGATCCGCGGCCGCCTCAACCTCAAATGGAGCGGGGCGCCGATGGTCGGCTCAGAGGGAAAATAATGAACTATCTGCACACCATGATACGGGTCAGCGATCTCGAGCAATCGCTGGAGTTCTTTTGCGGCAAGCTGGGTCTGGTCGAAGTCGACCGCAAGGAAAGCGAGAAGGGCCGTTTCACCCTGGTTTTCCTCGCCGCCCCCGGTGACGCCGAGGCGGCGCGGACCTCGAAGGCTCCGCTGGTCGAGCTGACCTATAACTGGGACCCGGAGACCTATGCCGGCGGGCGCAATTTCGGCCATCTGGCCTATGCGGTCGACGACATCTACGCGCTGTGTAAAAAGTTGATGGATAACGGCGTGACCATCAACCGTCCGCCGCGCGACGGGCATATGGCCTTCATCCGCACGCCCGACGGCATTTCCATCGAATTGCTACAAAAAGGTGGCGCCCTCCCGCCCGCCGAACCCTGGGCCTCGATGGCCAATACCGGCTCCTGGTAAGCGGCGATCCCTATGAATGACAAGGGAGCAGAGCCCAGGCGCATGACGATCAACGACGTCGCGCGCCTGGCCAAGGTCTCGAAAAAGACCATCTCCCGCGTCATCAATAATTCGCCGCTGCTGAAACAGGAAACCCGTGACCGGGTGCTGGCGATCATCGAGGAGGTCGGCTATCAGCCCGATCCCCAGGCGCGCGGGCTGGCGTTCGGCAGCTCGTTCCTGATCGGGCTGATCTACGACAATCCCAACGCCCAGTACGTCATCGACATGCAGCAGGGCATCCTCGATGTCATCCGCGGCTCCGGCTACGAGCTGGTGGTGCATCCCTGTTCGCGCCAGCACCCCAATTTCCTGTCCGACATCCGTAAATTCGTCGAGCGTCAGCGCCTGTTCGGCGTGGTGCTGCCGCCCCGCGTCTCAGAGGACGAGGCGCTGATCGAAATGTTCGAGGCGATAGGCTGCCCCTATTCGCGGATCGCCGCGGTGTCGCTCGACCTGCCCGGCCGCATGGTGGTGACCCATGACCGCCAGGGCGCGGCCGAGGCGGCGCGTCATCTCGCCGATCTCGGCCATCGGGTGATCGGGCATATTTCCGGGCCGGCCAGCTTCCGCTCGGCCCTCGAGCGTCATCAGGGCGTGATCGAGGGATTGGCCTCGCGCGGGCTGGCGCTCGATCCGCGCTATTACGCCGAGGGCGGCTATACCTTCGAATCCGGCATTCTCGCCGCGCAGACGCTGCTGGCGCTCGATCCGCGCCCGACCGCCATCTTCGCCGGCAATGACGAGATGGCCGCCGGCGTCATCCGCGCCGCTCGCGAGATGGGGCTGGATATCCCGCGCGATCTGTCGGTGATCGGCTTCGACGACAGCCCGATGGCGGGCAAGGTGTGGCCGCCTTTGACCACCGTGCGCCTGCCGATCCGCGAGATGGGCGCCATCGCCGCGCGCAAGCTGCTGGCCCAGGCCCCGGGCGCCGTTCCGGAGCAGCGGGAAACCCTGGTGGAACCCAGCCTGGTGGTGCGCCGCTCGACCGCCGCCCCGCTTTTGTCACGGGTCTAACCCCCTGACACGCCTTGGAATTTCCACAATTCCGAGCGATTCTCCTCGCATTACATAACCTATCGTGGGGACACGAAGAATGTTCACTGCCCATACCCTGACCCGGACCCTGTCCGCCGTCCTCGTCGCCGCCAGCCTGGCTTCCGTACCGGCCTTCGCGCAGGCGCCGGCGGCAGCCGGCCGCAGCAACGGCCTGGAGACCCGCATCTCCGAGCTGCATCAGAAACTTCAGATCACGCCCGAGCAGGAAGACAAATGGAAGGCCGTGGCCAAGGTCATGCGCACCAACGCCGAGGCCAGCCGCGCGCTGGTCGAGGAAAAGCGCAAGGACGAGGCCAATCTGACCGCCGTGGCCGACCTCAACGCCTATGCCGAAATCGCCGAGGCCCATGCCAAGCATGCCCGCAAGATGGCCAAGGTGTTTGCCGCCCTCTATGACGGCATGAGCGACGACCAGAAGAAGGTCGCCGACGAAGTGTTCCGCGATCACAAGCGCCGCGCCAACGAAGACCGGGCCCAGGCCCAGACCGGCGCGCAGTAAGCTTCCGGAGGTATCCGATCATGATCAAGACCCTGCTTGCCCTGACCATCGCCGCCGGCATCGCGGCGCCGGCCTTTGCCGATCCGCATGACTGGCACGACCGGGAATGGCATGAGCACGAGTGGCGCGACCGCGAATGGCACGATCGCGAATGGCGCATCCACCATCCCTATTACGCGGCCCCGCCGGTCGTGGTGTCGCCGCCTCCGGCCGTCGTCTATGCGGCGCCGCCGGTCTACGCGCCGCCGCCGGTGGCGCCCGGCATCAACATCGTGTTGCCGATCCGCATCCACTGAACCATGCTCTAGGAGCTGTGGACTCTTGGGGGATTCCCAAAGAGCGGGAAAAATGATTCAAGACTGCTTTTGGAGAGGCAGTCTTGGGCGTTTTGGATCGACTTGTGCTGAATGATGGTCAATGGGAGCGGA
>Ga0209166_10000324_pt1 | contig 56648 bp, 47 predicted proteins | sample Coa_R1_3_FD_187151 | JGI IMG/M metagenome (GOLD analysis project Ga0209166, IMG submission 187151) | Surface soil microbial communities from Centralia Pennsylvania, which are recovering from an underground coalmine fire - Coalmine... | ecosystem: Environmental > Terrestrial > Soil >...
CTCGGCATCGCAAAAACCTGCGCCAAACTCAAAATCAGCTTCTGGGATTATCTCGGCGCCAGGCTCGGAACCGCCGGCCCTCCCGACATCCCCTATCTGCCGGATCTCGTCTCGCAGCGCTGCGCTCTCGCCTGAGCGCCCGGGGTTTTGCCCCTCTTACGCAAGCTCGCCAAAACTCAGGCCGCGGTTGTCAACCCGCCGAGAAAAGCATGGATTTGCGCCACCACCGCAGCGCCTTCGCCGACAGCAGCAGCGACCCGCTTGGTTGAGCCGGCCCGGACGTCCCCAATGGCGAAGATGCCGGGCATCTGCGTCTCCAGGGGCAGGCGCGCGCCCTGACCGGTGACGACGAAACCTTTTTCATCGGTCTCGACGCAGCCTTGCAACCACTCGGCATTGGGCTCGGCGCCAATGAACAGGAAGAGGTGACGCAATGGTCGAGGCTTCAGCTCCCCTGTCCGCCGATTCTGGAAGGTGGCGCCGGTCAGGCCATCGGTTCGGTCGCCTTCAAGCTCGGCGATCTCGGTCTCAGCGTGCAATTCGACGTTTGGAAGGGCGGAAATGCGCTCAATCAGATAGCGCGACATCGAAGCCTCCAGCCCTGGCCCGCGCACAATCAGATGCAGCCGCTTCACCCTCGGAGCCAAGAAAACCACAGCCTGCCCTGCAGAATTCCCAGCCCCGACCAGCGCCACCTCTTCGCCTTCGCACAGCTTGGCTTCAACAGCCGACGCCCAGTAGGAGACGCCAGCGCCTTCGAAGACCTCCACATTGGCAATATTCGGACGGCGATATCGCGCGCCTGAGGCGACCACGACAGCGCGTGCGCGCACCGTCGAGCCATCGCTCAATATCAGGGGAATAAGCTCCCCCGGGCGCGACGGGGAACTCAAGTCCAGCTTTGTAACCTCAAGCGGCACGGCGATCTCGGCGCCAAATTTTTGCGCCTGGTTCCACGCCCTTCCGGCCAGAGCCTGCCCAGATATGCCGGTCGGAAAGCCAAGATAGTTCTCAATCCGCGCTGAGGCGCCGGCCTGTCCTCCTACGGCGCGCTGGTCAATGACCAGGACCGCAAGTCCCTCCGACGCCGCATAGACCGCCGTAGCCAGTCCCGCCGGGCCCGCGCCAACGACGGCCACGTCATAGATCTTCTGCGGGTCGAGCGGGATGATCAGGCCAAGACAGGCTGCAGCCTCGGCGTTGGTCGGGCGGCGAAGCACACGCCCCGTCGGACAGACCATTAAAGGAAGCTCGTCAGGAAGAACTCCCAGGCGCTCCACAAGCGCATGCCCCTCGCCGTCTCCAAGCGCCCCCAGCACGGTGTACGGATAAGCGTTGCGCGTCAGAAAGCTCTGCAAACGGATCACGTCAGGGTGGTCAGGCGCACCAACCAAGATCGAACCGACGAACGACGATTCCAACAGCCCCATGCGACGCAGAATGAGCGCGCGCATCACGACCTCACCCAGCTCAGCGGCCCCGATCAACAAGGCCCGAAGATGGGCGCCGTCAAATGGCAAGGCGGTCGCGCCCTTGGGTCCGGCGCGCGCGGTCGCCAGTGTGCCGCGCCCGGCAAGCTGATTGATTTCTCCAGTGAACTGGCCCGCCGTTTCAACGGCGATATCTTCTTGCCGGCCCAAGCCATCGTGACGGGTAAGTTCGATGGCGCCGTCGAGCAGCAGCCAGGCTGGCACATCAGCCTGGCCGACATCATAGATCAGCTCGCCGGGGAAAAACGACTTTGCAGGGGCGCTGGCAAAGCGCCGTGCGGTTTCGATCTGAGCTGCGTCAAGCACCGGAAACATTTGCGCATGGCGGGTTTCGACCAGGCTCATGGATGACTAGCCCTTCAAGCCCGCCGAGGGCGCTGCCAGGCCGGCCGCCAGATTTTCCGGCGTTGTGAAGGAGGTGTAAGAGCCCTCGAACCGTCCAGGATCACGCCAGGCGCGACCCGCAAGCCGCCGGCGAGGGAGACCTTGCGTCGCTGCGTCCGGGTCAGCAGTTGGGTGCGCGTCGTAAACCAAGGACATATCCGGATTTGTCAGCCTTAGATCCAAAAACCATCGGCCGCAGACTGAACCCTCCAGGATTATAGCAGATGGGCTCGCAGCCGTACGCCTCGGACGCCGGCGCCTAGAAGAACATGCGAGCCTCGCGCGAAGGCAGCACACACCTAGCTGCGCGTGAAAACCGGATCTCGGCGATCGCGGAATGCGGCGACGGCGACTTTGTGGTCGCTCGAGCGCCGCAATATGCGCAGCTCAGGCGCGGCCATCGCAACAGCTTCCTCTGGCGACAGGTCTGGCGCGCGATTGGCTGTGCGCTTGGTGGCCTCGACAGAAAGCGGCGCACGGCTGGCGATCCGTTCAGCCAAGGCCACGGCGCCATCGCGCAGGTCTTCCGCAGCGTGCAGGCCCGTAACAAGGCCATACCTTTCGGCAGTTTCTGCGTCATGCGGCAAGCCCGTCAGCAACATCGCCTTGGCGCGGCCCACCCCGATCAGACGCGGCAATCGATAGGTCGACGCCATCAGGCCGACATTGACGCCTGCACAGACAAACTTGGCCTCCTTCGAGGCGATCCGGATGTCGCAGCAAAGCGCAAGTTCAAACCCGCCCCCGACACACCAGCCATTGACTGCAGCGATCACCGGCACGCGCGTCGCCTCCAGGCGATCCAGCAATCGGCCAAAGCCCGCCAGGTCCTCCCCGGCTGGCCCAACGCGCTTTAGATCATCGCCAGAACAGAACGCGCGTCCCTTGCCGGTGACGATCAGACAGCGCAGGGCGCTGTTGGCCTCGACGTCGTCGAGCGCCGTCATGAATGTCTGTCGCATCTCGACACCGAGCGGGTTCATCGGCGGATTGTCGATCTCAAGCAGAACGATTGCATCGCTGATCGGATGAAGATGGACAGCGCCGCTCATCAGGCAACCTCTTGTTTTCGTTCAACCGCAGCGGCGCCCGAAGCGACGAGCCCTTCGATTTCATCGCCCGTGAACCCGGCCTGCGCCAACACCTCGCGCGTGTGTTGGCCCACCTCGGCAGGGCCGCAGCGCAAGGCGACCGGCGTCTCATGCAGCTTAATCGGCGTACGGACAAATCGGCGACCTTCAACCTCGGACAACAGACCTCGCGCCTTGATCTGCGGGTCGTCCCAGGCCTCAGCAATCGTGTTGAGCGGCCCGGCGGGCACGCCCACGGCTTCCAATTTCGCCATCCAATTTGAGGTTGTATCGCGTGCGAGGACGCCCTCGATCCGCAACTGAAGCGCATCGCGATTTTTCACCCGCCGATTGGGTCGATCGAAACCCTCTTCGGTCGCCAAATCTGGCTCGCCCAGCGCGTCACAGAACCGAAGCCAGAGCCGCTGGTTATTGACGCCGACCACCATGTGCCCGTCGGCGGTCTTTAGAGCCTCATAGGGCGCGGCCAGTCGGTGGCGCGTACCTTTGCGCTGAGCGACTTCGCCGGTCGTAAGAAAAAGCCCGCTTTCCCAGATCGTATAGGCCAAGGCTGATTCCAGCAGCGAGGTCTCCACGTGCTGACCCTTGCCTGTGGCGTGGCGGCTCTGCAGGGCCGCCAAGACGCCAACGGCCCCGAAGACCCCGGCGTTCAAGTCAGAAAGCGGAACACCCGCCGCGCAAGGCGTCGCGCTGCCCTCTTCGCCCGTAAAGCTCATGATGCCGCTCATGGCTTGGGCGATGAGGTCAAAGCCGCCACGATCACGATAGGGACCATCAAGTCCGAAGCCGGAGACCGAACAATAGATGAGACGTAGATTGAGCTTGGCGAGTTGGGCGTAACCAAGTCCCATCCGGTCAAGAGATCCTGGACGATAGTTCTCCACGAAAACATCCGCAGTCTGGGCCAGCCTGCGAAGGGTCGCCGCACCCGCATCAGTGGATAGATCCAGGGCGATCGCGCGTTTGTTACGATTGACGAAATCAAAGGCGCGGAACGCTGCGCCGGGATGACCGCGCGTGGTTTCGCCGGCGGGAGGTTCAATCTTCACGACGTCAGCTCCGAGGTCGGCCAAGACCATCGAACAATAGGCCCCCGCAATAACGTGGGTGCAGTCCAAAACCTTCAGCCCGTCCAAAGCCCCGCCGCCAGCTCGCGTCATCGACCTCGTCTCCCTAGGTGACCAATATGCAGGCTCGCGCGAGCGACACCCGCGTGACCTCGCCTCGACGGGCGAAAACCTTCATCGCGGAGCTGGTCGGGTCACGGCTCTTTTGCCATTCGCCAAGATCGCGATAGCCGGTCATCAACAGAAGACGCCTGGCGCCTTCCAAAAGATCGTCCTTGCTAGGTCTCAGTGCAAAGAGACCGAAAATCTTGGTCGCAAAGCGCGCCTCAAAGTCGGGCCAGGCCTCACCCGACAGTTTGACAAATTCGTCAAAGCCTTCGGCGTCAACCGTGAACCAGTTGTGGACATAAATCCCACCCGCCGGCGGGCGCGCGCCATCCCGGGGGCGCAGGGTTGGCGTCAGGCTGTGACGTTCGGCTGAAACGACGCCTGGCGCGCCCATGACCGCTTCGCTCGGCGCTTTGGCGTCTGTCAGTACGAGGGACTGGTTCGAGGCGAACCCGAGGAGCGGCGAAAACACCCCGATCGCCTGGTCGCCAAGGCTCTTATAAACGTGATCGGCTATGGAGCGTTGCACCGCCGGTCTGCGGCTGAGGCGAAGCTCATAATAGTTATAGTCCATAGGCATGGGATCTAGTAGTTCGCACGATTGGAGACCGCGCCGTCGACCACCATATTGATCCCTGTGGTGAAGGCTGAGCGCGGGCTCGCCAGAAACACCGTCGCCGCAGCGATTTCCTCAGGCGTCGCCATCCGGCCGGTCGGGTTGCGCTTGATCATGAACTCGAAATAGCTCGGATTGTCGCGCTTCACCCGCCCCCAGACACCATCTTCAAAATAGACCGCGCCTGGGGAGATGACGTTGCACCGCAGGCCCTTGGAGGCGTTCTCGCGTGCGATGCCCTTGGCGAAGTGGATCTGGGCGGCTTTCATGGCGCCGTAGGAAGAGGGCGTGTCCGCCTGGGCCATCGATACCGACGAGATCATCAAGAAACAGGCGTCGCCGGATTTAGCGGCGGCAGCCTCCAAAAGCGGCTTTCCAGCCTCCCACGTCCTTACCGCGCCCAAAATATCGATATCGAACATCGCCTGCCAGTCTTCCTCGCGGATGCCTTGGACAAGGGCGCTGGCGTTGGAGACCAAGGCGTCCAGTCCGCCCAGCGTCTGGCCGGCGCGCGTGACAAACGCCTTCAACATCGGCCCATCGGCGATATCGACAGCCTCGCCCCAGGCCTTCACGCCCTTGGCTTCGAGCGATTTGATCGTTTCAGCCACCTGCTCTGGGTTTCGCGCGCAGATCGCGACATTGGCGCCCTCGTCGGCGAAGGCCTCAGCAATGGCTCGGCCAATGCCGCGCGTACCGCCGGTGACAACGGCGACTTTTCCCTTGAGATTCAGATCCATGCGTCGGTCCTTTTGAGTTGATTCAGCGCGCGGCGAAGAGCCCTGCATAGCGTTCGCGTAGCAGGTTCTTTTGCACCTTGCCCATGGCGTTACGTGGCAGCTCGTCGACGAAGACGATGCGTTTGGGCGATTTATAGGGCGCCAATTGGCGGCGACATTCATCGATCATCAGCGCTTCGTCGCCCGAGCCGATCACCACGGCTACGACACCCTCGCCGAAATCGGGATGAGGCACGCCCACGACGGCGCTTTCCGTGACCCCTCCAAGCTCGTCCAGCACAAGTTCGATCTCTTTCGGATAGACATTGTAGCCCCCCGAGATGATCAGGTCCTTCGCCCGCCCAGTGATTGAAAGCCTGCCGTCGGCGTCTTGGCGACCCACATCGCCGGTGATGAAGAAACCGTCAGCCGTAAAGTCCTCGGCGGTCTTGTCTGGCATCCGCCAATAGCCGGAAAAGACGCTGGGGCCGCGGATCTGGATAACCCCTGTCTCGTCGCCATCAATCCTCAGTTCGACGCCTGGCAAAGGATAGCCCACAGTGCCTGGGATACGTTCACCCAGTCTCGGATTGGACGTGATGATGACCGCCTCGCTCATCCCGTAGCGCTCCAGAATTTGCATCCCGGCGCGCGCTTCAAACTCCGCAAAAGTGGATTCCAACAAAGGCGCAGAGCCGGAAATGAACAGCCGCATGTGCTTGACGCGATCGCGGGAGAACTGCGGGTTCCCCAAGAGGCGGGTATAAAATGTCGGCACGCCCATCATGACAGTGGACGTCTGCAGCCCGGCCAGAACCTGGGCGTCGTCAAACTTCGCCAGCCAGACCATCGTACAAGTGCTCAAAAATGCGCAGTGCAGCGCCACAAAGAGGCCGTGGACGTGGAAGATCGGCAAGGCGTGGAGCAGCACGTCGCGCGACGAAAATCCCCAGATTTCGTGAAGGGCCGCGGCGTTGGCGGCGAGATTGCCATGGCTCAGCATCGCCCCCTTCGATCGCCCCGTGGTGCCGCTGGTGTAGATCAACGCGGCAAGGTCGCTGTCACTGCGTGGTGCGGCCTGGTTGAGCGGCAGGGCCTTTTGGGCGTCGGCGACGAAGGCTTGAGCGTCAGTCACAAACACTCGCGGCTCAGCGTCGCTGACGAAATAATCGACCTCGCTTGAGGTGTAGGCCGGGTTGAGCGGCAGGAACACAGCGCCCGCCTTCAGCACGCCCAAATAGAAAATCACCGCCTCAACCGACTTTTCAGCCTGTAAGCCGACGCGCTCACCAGGCCTGACGCCCTGAGCCACGAGATGCCCAGCGACCTGGGACGCGCCGGCCTCTAGCGCCGCATAACTGACCGAACGGCCGTCGTGCAGCAGAAAGGCCGGTTTGGAGCCTGCCGCTGAAAATCCCGCGGCGATGATATTGTAGAGGTTCGCCATGGACTTAGGACTTAGACTTCCATTCGGCGAGCAAGGCTGCTTCCCGCTCCGCCGTCAGGCCTGCCCGCATCTTCATCTGGCGCTCCGCAGGTAGGGTCTTGAACCAGGCCAAGGTTTCGGCGGCCGTTTGCGCCAGGGGACGAAAGGTAAGTCCCGACCGCAGCGCCCGGTCGATGCTGCGATGATGAAACCCCGCAGTGTCGCCTTGGCCAGGCGTCCAGACCGGCAGGTCGCTCCAAGCCTGAACCTGGTGTTGCTCAAGAAACGTCGTTGGAACCCAGGTGAACCGCGGGTCGGCGCGAACCCCTTTGGCTACGCCTGCGAGAAACGCCTTCATAGACAGCGGTCGCGCAGGGCCAGTGGCGTTGAAGACCCCCGCATCGCCCGCCTCGGCCATGCGCACGGTCCATTCGGCCAGGTCTCGCGCGTCGATGAATTGGACCGCATCGGCGCCGTCCCCCGGCGCCAGGACTTCGCCGCCCTTGGAGAGCCGCACCGGCCAATAGCTGAAGCGATCGGTTTCATCGCCAGGCCCGACGATTAACCCCGGTCTGATTATGGTCGTCGCCGCCTCGCCAAATTGGCGGCGGGCTTCGGCTTCGCTGATCGCCTTTAGTTGCCCATAGAGCATCGGCGACTTGGCGAGCGTCTGCTGGGTCTCGGCCAACGGGTCAGCGCCGACGTAGGCGGCAAGGGCCGCCGTCTCGTCTGCGGGTTTATCGTTCTGCGCATAGACCGAGATCGTCGAGATGAAGACGTAGTTTTTCACCTGGCCCTTCAGCACGCGGCCTGCATCACGAACCCAAAACGGCAAGGTGGTCGGATTGTCGATGCATGCATCCCACTTGCGACCTTCCAGCGACTTCAGGTCGCCGGTGTTTCGATCTCCAAGCAGCTCTTCGACGTGGCCAGGCCATTCCTGCGGCTGACGACCGCGATTGAAGATCGTCACGTCGTGCCCGCGCGAGAGCGCATAGCGAACCTGATGCGGCCCGATGAAGCCCGTTCCGCCAAGGATCAGGATCCGCCGTTTCTTCGGTTGCTCGGACCCGCGCGCGGGCGCTGCGGCCTGGGCCAGGCCGGCGGCGGCGGCCATTGCGAGATATTCACGCCGGCTGGGCATCGTCTCGTTCTCCCCTGTCGCCTTAACCCGTGTTCCTCAAACCGGCCGCGACGCCGTTGATCGTCAGATGAACGCCTTCAATGATCGCGGCGTCCATATCGCCGCGTCGGCGGCGGCTGATGAGCTCTATCTGCAGGTGATTGAGCGGATCAATGTAGGGAAGGCGCGAGCGGATGGCCGCGGCAAGGTCGGGGTTCTTCTCAAGCAGGGCAGATTGCCCCGTGATCTTGAGAAGCGCCTCTGTCGTGCGCTCCCACTCAGCGCGGATCTGACCAAAGACTTCATCAGCAAGATGTCGGTCCTCCACAAGCCCCGCATAGCGACCCGCGATCGCCATGTCGGTCTTGGCTAGAACCATTTCCATATTGGCCAGCGCCGAAGAGAAAAACGGCCAGGTCGCGTGCAACTCCGCAAGGGTTTCGATCGAAACGCCGGCGTCGCGCACAGCAGAACCCACCCCATACCAGCCCGGTAGCATCGCGCGCGACTGGGCCCATGAAAAAACCCAAGGAATGGCGCGAAGCCCGCCGATGCTGCGGCTGGCCTGGCGTGATGTCGGGCGACTTCCGATGTTTAAGTCGGCGATCTCACTGATCGGCGTGGCCCCATAGAAATAGTCGACGAAGCCGGGCGTATCGTGAACCAGCGCCCGGTAAGCCGCCATCGAGCGCTGCGAGAGCGCCTCCATGATCTCGACATGCGGTCGCGCGACTTCAGCGCCTGCGGCCTTGCGCAGCGAGGCCAGGACGACCGCCGCCGTCAGGGTCTCAAGGCTCTGTCGCGCAAGTTCTGGATCGGCATATTTGTTGGCGACGACTTCGCCCTGCTCGGTGATGCGGATCCGACCGTTCACCGTCCCGCTTGGTTGCGCCAGGATCGCTTCAAAACTTGATCCGCCGCCGCGGCCGACCGCCCCTCCCCGGCCATGGAAGAGCTGCAGCCGCAGGCCCTTTGCATGGGTCGCACGACCAAGCGCGCGCGATGTTTGATAAAGCTCCCAGGTCGAAGTCAGATAGCTGCCGTCCTTGTTGGAATCGGAATAGCCGATCATCACCTCCTGCAGGCCGATCGGCTCGACCAGCTTTTCGATCAAAGGCAAGGACAGATAGTCCTTCAGCGTCTGCGGCGCAGCGCGCAGGTCATCGATCGTCTCAAACAAGGGTTCTGCAAAGACCTGTGTACGCGGCCGATCGCCAGGCGCGAAGAGCCCGACTTCCTTGAGGAGCAGGTAGACTTCCAGCAAGTCCGACACCGAGGTGGTGTTCGAAACGATGTAGGCGCGAATTGCGTCCTTGCCGTAGAGCCGTTTCGCCTCGGCCGCTGCGGCCAGGATCTCGATTTCGCGGCTCGTCTCGTCGCTGTATTGCGCGAAGGGCGAGTGCAGCAGCCGGCCATGGCTCAGCTCGGCGATCAAGAGCTTTCGTCTGGCCGCTTCATCCAGCGCTTCGTAGTCGTCGCAAACACCCGCGACTTTCAACAATTCAGCCGCGGTGCGTGCATGGACCGACGAGTTTTGTCGAAGATCGAGACGCGCCAAATGGAAGCCGAAAGTGTCAACGGCGCGGATAAGATCTGGCAGCGGTCCGCACGAGAACGCTTGGCCCTGCTTGGTGATCAGACTTTCAAGTACGGTTTCCAGATCAGCCTTGAGGGCGTCTGGGCTATCATAGGGCTCAGCCGTCACCACCGGGGCGCGCGCTGGCGTCTGGCCGGTGAGCAAGACATAGCTCGCCGCCAGCCGTGCATAGATGCCTGTCAACGCTTGCCGATAGGGCTCATCGGCCCGGTGGGGCGAGGCGTCGTTTGCGGCGTCCGCGAGAGCCTTGAGCTGCGGCGTCACCTGAGCCAGTCGGCCAGACAAAGACAGCTCCGCCCCCAGGGCATGGATTTTCTCCAAATAGGCCTGCAGGGCCGCTTGCGACTGGCGGCTCATGGCGCGACGCAGCACCTCAGCCGTGACGAACGGGTTGCCGTCTCGATCGCCCCCCACCCAAGACCCGACGCGCAGGAAACTGTTCAGCGCTTTTGGCCGCCCCAGGACCTCCATCCAATGGGCGTAGAGCCGCGGGAGTTCTGGGAGGAAACTTCGCTCGAAATACGAGACTGCGTTTTCTATCTCATCGCCCACGCCAGGCTTCACAGACCGCAAGAGGCGCGTACGCCAGAAGATCGACACCTGGCGCACGAGTTCGCGCTCGATCGCAGCTCTCTCGGCTTCGGTGGAGGCGTGATCGAACGCGTCGAGGTCGTCGGAGATCGCGCCGACCCGATCAAGTACGCTCTTACGCCGCACCTCGCTCGGGTGAGCGGTGATGACCGGGGCGATCAGGGCGTGGCGCAAGAGTTCGACCACCTCTTCGAGGGGCGAGCCGTCAGCCTTCAGGGCGCGGATCGCGCCAGCCAGCGTGTCGGGCCGGCTGTCGCCGCCGCGACCACGCTTTCGCTGGATCTGATCCTCGGCGATGTTGGTGATCTGCAAGAAACAGGCGAACGCGTGAGCAAAGCGCACGGTGTCAGGCAGGCTCAAACCTTCCAGTCGCGCAGCCAAGACCTTGGCCTTATCTGGAGCGCTCTGCCGATGAAAAGCCACCGAGGCCTGTCGGATCTCCTCAATCTGACTGAACACAGCCTCGCCGTCCTCGGCGCGGATCACATCGCCCAGGACACGACCCAAAAATCGCACCGTCGTGCGAAGCTGATCTGGCAGGGGTTGGGTCATGACGCCACGAAAAGCCACAGCCAAAAGCGTACGTCATCTGGTTTCCTGACGTCGGACCAGCAATAGTCACTCGTTCACAAGGGAAGCTTGATGTCACCCGACGAAGCACTGGTCCGGATCCGCCGTTATGACCCCCGCCTCAAGGCGTTCGTACGGACATTCGATCCGGCTCTGGGCGGGGGCGACGGCCCCACGTTTGCAATCAAGGATCTCTTTGATGTCAAAGGTGTTCCGACCGGCGGCGGCGCGCGCACGCCCTTGGCCCAGAACCCTCAGACAAACGCCCTCGCCGTTCAGAAGCTCCTCGATGCTGGATGGCGCGCGGTCGGTAAAACCCAAACCGTTGAACTCGCCTACGGCAGCTGGGGCACCAATCGCGCCGTCGGCGCGCCTTGGAATCCATGGGACGCCTTGGTGCATCGCGCGCCGGGCGGATCTTCGTCCGGCTCAGCGGTGGCGATCGCAGCCGGCCTGGCCGACGCCGCCCTTGGCAGCGACACCGGCGGTTCGGTTCGGATCCCGGCGGCCACCTGCGGCGTCGTCGGCTTGAAACCAGGCAGAGGCCTGGTGAGCCTGCTTGGCGTGCATCCCCTGGCGCCGGCGTTGGACACGGTCGGAGCCCTCGCCCAGGACGTCGCGACCGCCGCCAGGCTCTTGAGCGTAATCTCGGGCCCCGACGGCCATGACGCGACACGCGGACCTTTCGACGCCGAAGCCGCCCTCCAATTGGAGGTCGAGGGCAGACGGCTCGCGGCTATCCCGCTGGACCATCTGGGCGAAGTCGATCCTGACATTGGGCGGCTCTACCTCTCCGCCCTGGATCGGCTGCGCAAAACCGGCGTCACCGTACAGATGGTCCGCCCGCCCAAGGCGCTAGACGAAAGCTTCGCTCCAAACGGCCTGATCATGGCTGGCGAAGGATGGAGGATTTGGCGGGATCGAATTGAGACCCAAGGCGAGAAGATGGACCCTTGGATCATCCGCCGCTTTGAGGTCGGCCGAGACATTTCCGACGCGCGGCTCGAACAAGCCCACGCTCAACGGGAGGAGGAACAGGTTCAATTCCATGCCTGGCTCTCGGCCTATGACGGCCTGCTGACGCCGACCTGTCCGATAGCCGCCACGCCGATCGCCGACGTCGATGAGGCCGCCTCGCCGCTCAGCCGCCTGACCCGAGCCGCCAACTATCTTGACCTTCCGGCGATCAGCGTGCCGTGCGGCCTCACGCATGGGGCGATGCCCGCCGGACTACAGATCATGGGAAGGCCGCGCGATGAAGCAACCGTGGTCGCGCTGGGCGCTGCGTTTGAACGGGTGTCCGGCTGGAATGGGCGCAGACCCGATCTCAGCGGTTTTGACTAGATCCTGCAGCACGCCTTCAACAAGAACTTCGGGTTCAACAGGGACTTCGGGTTCAACAATGACCTCGGGGCTGAAAGAACCCAGGCCTCCTTCAGCAGGTCAGCCGGGCGCGGCTGCAGTCAACACTTCCTTCTTTTCGAGCCGGCGCCGCGCGGCAAGCGCTTGAGGCTGAAGCTCTCACGGTTTCTTGGGGAGCGCCCTTCCATAGTATCCCCAGGCCAGTCCCTTCCCGCCGCGCACCTCAAAGGCCAGTCGATCCCGCTCGGAGCGGTCTTTGAGGTGCGTTTTGCGCCTCGCTATTCAGATCTCAAAGCCGGGGCAGGCCTCTTGGAGAGCGCCTGGAACGCCGCCAATAGTCCCCCGAAGCCCGCGACGACGGAAGCCGCCGCCAGCAAGGCTGCGACCCCGGCCCAATCCATGCTCCATTTGGCGTGAAACACCCGAACCACGACAGGCCAGGCCGCAGCATAGCCCAGGGCGACGCCCGCCGTTCCAGCAATCGCGCCGACGCAGCCATACTCGAGGACATAGGCCGCCAGGATTTGCGCGCGCGAAGCGCCCAGGACCTTCAAGGTCGCAGCCTCCCTTGTGCGGGCGCGGGCGCGTGCAGCGATCGCCCCGGCAAGGACCAGCAATCCTGCCAGTGCGGCCACGGCCGCAGCGCCACGGACAGCCAGCGCCAGACGGTCGAAGAGGTCGGTGGCGGCTTCCAATTGTTCGCGAACGGACACCACATTTACGGTTGGAAATTTCAACCCGAGCTCCCGGATCACAGCGGCTTCCTGCGCCTTTGAGGCCTTAGCGATGGCGACTTGTCTGAGATTGGCCCCCTGCACGGCGGCGGGCGTCAAAACCAGTGGAAAGCTCGCGCCGAAGCCGCCGAAATCGATTTTGCGAAGGGCTGCGACGCGCGCGTCGATATCGCGGCCCAGCACCGAAATCGTGACGGCGTCGCCAACGCGGATGCGCTCACCCTTCGCCACGTCCACATCCATGGCCACCAGAGGCGGACCGACGTAAGGGTCTGGCCACCACCGTCCCTCGGTAAGACCTGGGTCCTCGGGTCTTGGACCAATAGCTGACATGGTGATGTCGCTGTCGTAGGCCCAGCGATCAGCCCGCGGGATTTTGGCGGGATCCACGATCTCCCCACGAACCTTGGTGATCCGTCCGGAGACGAAGGGTTCGCGAAGATAATTCTTGGGCGTCAATCGTCGCCCAAATGCGCGCGCTACGGCCGCATCGAACTCTTCGACGCGATCGCCCGGGATATCTGTGAACACCAAGGCTGGAGCCGTGCGAGGGGCGATCTCGGCGACCTGGTTCAAAAGCGCAGACTGGATCAACACGACCGCAGCCAAGAGCGCCACTCCCAGTCCAATAGCCGGGGACGCGGTTCTGGCGGCAGAGTGCGGTCCCGCGAGATTTGCAAGACCAATTCGTAATGGACCGTGCGCTTTCGCGCGGGCTTTGCCAGCCGCCGCCGCTGCGCCCCAGCCGATCGCCCAAAGCAGGCCAAATGACAGGGCGACGCCGGCAATCATGATCGCCGCCGCCAACGGCGTCGGCGCAGTAATCACAGCCATTGCGGCTAGACCTGCGGCGGCTAAGGCTGCGCCGACAATTTCCGGACCAATTTTGACGGCGCCGGCAAGGTCGCTGCGAAAGAGGCTGGCCGGCGGCGTCGACCGCGCCCGCCCCAGGGGCGCCAAGGAAAAGGCGGCGGCGGAAAGAAATCCGAAAAGGGCGGCCTTTGCGAGCGGTAACGGATAGACTGAAAATAGGGCTGGGATCGGAAGCTTGTCCTTGGCGAACAGGCCTATCACAAGCGGAGCCGCAGCGCCGATCACCAGGCCGACGGCGACACCCAGCGCCGCAAGAAAAGCAATCTGGATCAGATAGATATCCCTCACCAACCGCCCTTCGGCGCCGAGCGCCTTAAGGGTCGCGATCACCGGCTTGCGGACTTCGAGATAGGCGCTCACAGCTCCGAAAACGCCCAAGCCTCCAGCGACCAGGGACGCCAGGCCGATGAAGCCCAGGAAGTATTCCAGCTGATCGATAAGGCGGTGGATTCCGGGGGCTGCATCTTCGCGGTCGCGAATGCGCGGCTCGCCGCCTAAAGCCTTGCGCAACGCCTGCTTGGCGGCTTCCAGCGGCGTTCCGGGACGCAAGGCCACCCGGGCCGTCTCGCCATAGGGCAAGCCCGGAGCGAGGAACCCGCCCTTTTCAAGCGCACTGAGGTTGGTGACGACGCGTGGGCCGAGCGCAAAGCCGCGCGATAGGCGATCTGGCTCTTCAAGCAGGACGGCGCGCACGACGAGCGGCAAATTTCCTGCCAAGAACCGGTCGCCGAGCTTCATGTGCAACCGATCAAGCAGCGATTGCTCGACGACCGCGCCATCCACCCCGTCGGCCATGGCGATCGCGCCTTGCAGCGAGGGCGCGCCGCGCAGGGTGACTGTTCCGGCGAGCGGATAGGTCGTGCTTACGCCGCGTAGTTCGATCAGGCGACGCTCGCCAGATGGCGCCTGGGCCATGGCGATCGAACCCACGGCATAGGAGACCTGGCCTTGACGTTCGAGCGCGTCTTTTTCTGCTGGTTTGAATTCGCGCTGACGTATCGAGAGGGCCAAATCACCCCCGAGGATTTCGCTGGCCTTGCTGGCCAATCCTTGCCGAAAAGCCTCAGCCGTCGAACTGGCGGCTGCGATCGCCGCAACACCCAGCGCCAGGCACGCCAGGAAGATGCGAAAGCCACGCACGCCGCTTCGCAGCTCGCGCGCCGCAAACCGAAATGACAGTGGCGTCATGCGGGCTCCGCCACGCGACCATCGCGGAGCCGCACTTTGCGGTCCGCCCGCGCGGCCAGATGCTCATCATGGGTCACCAGCACCAAGGCTGCGCCGGTTTCAGCGACGAGCTCGAACATCATGTCAGCGACCTTGGACGCGTTCGCCGCATCGAGATTGCCGGTCGGCTCGTCGGCGAACAGCAGCGCAGGTCGCGAGGCTAGCGCGCGGGCCAGGGCCACGCGCTGTTGTTCGCCGCCTGAGAGTTGGTGGGGGTAGTGTCGCCCGCGGGCTGCGAGCCCGACCCTTTCGAGCCAGGCCTTGGCGGTTTCATGCGCGGTAGCGACCCGTGCGATCTCCAAGGGCGCAGCGACGTTTTCCTCAGCGGTCATATTGGGCAGCAAATGAAAGCTCTGAAAGACCAACGAAACGCGACCGCGTCGCAGGCGAGCGCGGCCGTCTTCGTCAAGCCGCGCCAGGTCTTCGCCAAACAACGACACCCGCCCGCCGCTCGGCCGCTCCAGCCCCGCGGCCACAGCGATCATTGACGATTTTCCGCAACCGGATGGCCCGACCAGGGCCACACGCTCGCCGTGATCAACCCTGACATTGAGGCCGCGAAGGATCTGCACAGGTCCGGCCGCAGACGGCAGCGTCAAAGATACATCTTCCAGCACCAGCGGCGTGGCGGCGGCGTCGACGTCTGTGGAGAGCAAGGGCAGGCCTTAGGCGTTTAAGTGGCGGTCGCGATCTCTTAGATAGGACAGACGCATGGCCGATACACGACCTCATATGATTTCTCGCCGGACTCTCTTCGTCGCCGGCGCCGCAGCAATCCCCGCCTACGCCCTGGCGGCCCCAGCTCCCATCGTCACGATCCTCGGCGACTCCATCACCGCTGGATTTGGACTGATCCAGCAAGCCTCGCTGCCCAGCCAACTGCACGTCGCGCTCGAGAAGCTTCACGTTGCAAATGTGGTGCGCGGCGCTGGCGTTTCAGGCGACACGACCGGCGACGGCGCAGCGCGCGTCGATTTCAGCGTCAGGGACGACACTCAGGTCGTGGTCGTGGCGCTTGGCGGCAACGATCTCCTTCAGGGCGTCGACCCCAAAACCACCCGCGCCAACCTCGAACGAATTCTTGCGCGCCTCAAAGCGCGGCGGATGGGCGTTGTATTGGCCGGACTTCACGCTCCGCCTGAGCTCGGCGCAAGCTATGCACGTGAGTTCGACGCCGTCTTTCCCGCCCTTGCAAAAGCCTATGGCGTCGCCTTCTACCCCGATCTGCTGGCCGGCGTGGCGCGCAAACCGGCGCTCAATCAGCCCGACGCCATCCATCCCAACGCTCAAGGCGTGTTGGTCATCGCCAAACAATTGGCGCCGGTCGTGGCCAGGCAGCTGGCCAAACGCCTCTGAGCCGAACGCCTCCAAGGAAGCGCCGGCCAGGGAGCCTTCAGATCATTTTCCAACGACCAGAATCTGGAATGTTCCGGGAACCAGGGGCGGGCGACGCCCAGGCGTTGTCACCGGACCGTATTTGGCGGTCGGAAGATAGACGCGGCCGCTACGCTCATCGAGGGCTATGGTCCGGGCGCCAACCTGGGTCGCTACAGTATCGACGATGGCGGCCTTGCCTTTGACGAAGGCCACGATCGCCATGTTCCCTTCCCTGCCCGAGGGCACGAAGGCCAACTTCTGACGGGGATCGAACACAACACCGTCCGCACCCTTACCGGTGGCCAACGTCTGGAGCACCTTGCCGGTCTTTGCATCGACCACGTCGGTGGAGCCGTCACAGGCTGCGATCAGGATCTTATCGGCGGCGTCATAGGCCAGTCCTGTCGGTCCATCACAACCGCTCAAAGGGTAATGCGCCAAGACCTTCCGTTGGGCGATATCGACGGCCACAACCTCGTTTTTATTCTCGACATTGACGAAGGCCTTGCCCGTTCCGTCCGTCACGGCGGCTTCGAGGTCACCGCCGACATCGATGTTCCCAGCGGCCTTGTGGGTTTTGGGGTCAATCAGAGTAATCTGTCCGGCGGCGTGGTCCATAACCAAGGCCAGTCCGGTGCGCGGATCAAACGCTGCGGCGTCAGGGCCCTTGGCTGTCTCGACGCTTGCAACCACGGCGTTGGTTTTCGCATCGATGAAGACTGCGCTCGCCGTTCCGCCGTTAGTGACCAAGACCTCCGAACCCCCGTTGACCGGCATGGCGTCGTGCAAGATCGAGCCGGCTCCAAAGGAACTGACGGCCTTGGTCGCCAGATCGACGGCCATCACCGAGCCGCCATGGGTCACGAGCACGCGATTATGGGTGGGATCGACGCGGATGTAGTCCCAGCCGCCGTCTGGACCATCGATACGGTCAACCACATGGTATCCGGATGGGGCTTGATCAGCGGCTTGGGCGCTGGCCCCTAACGCGCAAACCCCAAGGCACAAGGCTGCAATGCGACGAACAGTCATGGCGTTATTCCTCCGTTGGCCCTGCCTAGGCGCGAAAGGTTGGCTGGGCGATGGCGATCAGATTAGCAATCGCCAATGTTGCGGCTTTTGGCGGCCAGCCTCAGCGCTGCGCAAAGCCCGCCCTCACTCAGGCTCCTGCAGGATGTAGCCGGCGCCTCGCACAGTGTGGATGAGCTCGCAGGCATGGCCGCGATCGACCTTGCCGCGCAGCCGGCTCATATGGGTCTCAACGATGTTGGTCTTGGGGTCGAAGTGGAAATCCCAGACGCTCTCCAACAACATCGTGCGGGTCACCACGCGACCTGCGTGGCGCAACAGGTATTCGAGCAGCTGGAATTCGCGTGGCTGCAAATCAATGCGCCGGCCCCCACGCGTTACGGTGCGCTTCAAGAGGTTAAGCCTCAGGTCGGCGACTGCGATCTCCGTCGGCATTTCCTGGGTTGGGGGGCGTCTGGCCAGCGCATTCACCCGGGCCAGGAGTTCAGCGAAAGCAAATGGCTTTACGAGGTAGTCATCGCCGCCGGCTTCCAGCCCCTCCACCCGATCGTCTATTCCGCCCAAGGCGGTCAACACCAAGACCGGGGTCTTGACGTTGGATGCGCGCATCGTCCGAAGAATCCCCAATCCGTCGATTTCAGGCAGCATCCGATCAAGAATGATCACGTCATAGGGCTCACCAACCGCAAGCATCAGCCCATCGCGTCCCGCTGCGGCGTAATCCACCGAATGGCCGGCCTCGGAGAGAGCGCGCTTCAGATAGCCGGCCGCCTCCTTGTCATCTTCTACGATCAACAGCTTCATGGGCCGACCCTGCCCTGAACCTTTCGCCACGTGAAGCCTGGGCGGCGCTGGCGGGCGCGAAAGCCCCGCCAGGCTGGCGATTTGGACGCCGCGCCCGGCGCGGTCCGGCCCAGGCCCTGGGGTGAGAGGCTCCAGGAAGTCAGCGGCTGAAGGGCCAGTCCCGTTGGCTATCACCCTAGATCAAGCAGCTCGCGCCCAGCGTCGCGCGCCGTCGTGCAACCCGTAAGGATCATCGCCACGGCGAGCTCCGCACGCAGCGTGCCCAACATTTTCGCCACCGCCCGTTCACCTCCGGCCCCAAGGGCGTAGGCCCAAGCTCTTCCGATGAAGCAAGCCTTGGCCCCAAGCGCCAGCGCCTTAAGGACATCCAATCCGGACCGCACGCCGCCATCCATGAAAACATCGAGGTCAGAACCGACGGCTTGAGCGATGTTCGGCAGGGCCGAGATCGACGAACGAACCCCATCCAATTGGCGGCCGCCGTGGTTGGAGACGACGAGGCCTTGAACTCCCGCCCGCACGGCGTCTTTCGCATCGGCCGGGTCGAGAACTCCCTTTATGACGATCGGACCATCCCAAATCTGGCGAACCCAGTCGAGATCAGCCCATGTCACCGTGCGGTCGAAATTGCGCGCCACCCAAGACAGAAAATCGGTGACCCGACCGTGACGGCCTTCTACAGCGCCAGCGACCGAGCCAAGGATATGGGGTCGGCCATTTACCCATACGTCCCAAAGCCAGGCGGGGTGGGTCGCGCCATCCCAGGCGGTGTTGATGGCGCCGGAAAGTCCGCTCGATCCGGTAAAGCCGGAGCGGATGTCGCGATAGCGCGCGCCAGGCGTTGGAAGGTCGACCGTGAAGACCAACACCGGGCAACCCTGGGCTTTTACGCGCGCCAGAAGCTCGCGCATGTAGCCGCGATCCTTCAGCATGTAGAGCTGGTACCAAGGGGCGAGCCCGGCGCCGGCCGTCACCTCCTCGGCGCTGCACACCCCCATGGCGGAAAGACAAAACGGAACGCCAGCTTCCTTGGCTGCGCGCGCCGCCTGAACTTCGCCGCGGCGTGCATACATCCCAGCCATTCCCACCGGCGCCAGACCGACCGGAAGAGCGAAGGACTGGCCAAGGCTGGTCACCGTCATGTCAAGCACCGACATGTCGCGCATCACCCGCTGGCGCAGCGCGATCGCCTCCAAGTCGGCGACATTGCGCGCCAGCGTCGTTTCGCTATAGGAGCCGCCGTCGATATATTCGAAGAAGATGTTGGGAAGCCGCCGCCGCGCGAGCTCCCGGTAATCTAAGACTGACGCTGCGCGCAAAAGCCCCTCCCGCTTGAAGTCGCAAGTTGGAGCCTGAAGCGAAGATCAGTGCAAGTTTCGCCAGACGGATCGCACAAAACGGGCGTCGCGCGCGTGGCCCAGGAGGCTGAGCGCGCGCGGCGGAAACGACGCTGCAGAGACCGCCGCGGGCGTGAATCGCTCATGATCAAGACCAAGTCGCCGATGACCGTGACTTTTCGACAGCCGGCGCTGAAGACGAAACCCCAAATCGACAAGCGCGACATTGGAGCCGGCGGCGGCACGCGCTAGTTTGACCGCCAGACCGCCCGTCGGCGGATTCGAACATGACGACGAACTGGGAGAGATCGGGTGAGCGAGCGAATGGAACGGCCATGGGCCTTGATGCGCCACCACGCCGGCTGGGCCGATGTGTTCCACATCGAGACCGAGAACGCCGATTCCATCACGGGCTTTTACCCGGATCGCGAAACCGTCGGCCCGCCGGTCAGCTATTCCGTGCGCGCCGTGCTCGCCCGCTTCGCCACCCTTGAAGCTGCACGCGCGGCGCGCGAAGGCGCGGTGTCGGAATGGCGCAAGCATGACAAGGGCGTGCGCGATGCAGAAGCTGCGTTACGCCAAGCTGAGAAGGATCGCGAGGACGCGTGGCTGAAGTGTCTCAGGGATGCAGCCGAACGTTAATCGCGGTGCTGCGGCCTTAAGATCACCAATAGGCCGCGGCGATTTTTTCGCTAGCGCCCGTGCTTTTCGCGGGCGCGATACTTTTCGTGGCAGGCCTTGCAGGCGTCCTCCGTTGCACGGACCTGCGCCTTGAGACCATCGGGGTCGCCGGCCGTCGCCGCTTCGGCCAGTTTGGCGGCCTCGACCTGAAGCCTGGTTGCGGCAGCCGCAAAGCCCGCCGCGTCAGTCCAAATCTCGGCTCTTGCCGCAGTGGGCGCACCGGTTTCTGGTCCGCTGCCCTTGGGAAACCAACTCGGAAGCGCCGCAGCGAGATCCTTTACCTGACCCGCGCTTGTTGTGAGGACGGCTTTGTCTGGAGCGTCCTTCTTCAGTTCGACAGAGACGCCCCTGAAGGCGAGGTTCAGATCCTTTTGGCGGGCTTGTCGAACCATAATGGCGCGAGCGCCTGGCGTGGCGGGTGCAGGGGCAGGGTCCGCAGCCAGCGCGGCTGCGGCCCGAAGACCAAGACCGGTCGCTAGCATGAGCGTTATGAGTCTCGTTCTTGGCGCCATGACGCTTCTCCAGGAACTTGCCTCAGCTGGCGCCCAAATGTGAAAGGATCGGCGCAGCGGCGTCAACGGGCCGACGTATGGGGCGCGTTGAGCGCGGGATGATTGGCGTTCGCCGCCTCCAGATTGGGCCTCGACGTCAGGTTTGCGCAGCTTGGGTTCTTGGCGAGCCCCGCATCGACGAACGGCAGTACGACAGCGGCCGGCGCGAGGATGGTGGAGAGCGCAATGGCGGCGCCTGCCTGGGCGATCGCCTGGCCTTTCTCTACGCCGACCTTAGGCGCCGAAATCGGGCCGCTGATGGTGATCGGCGCCACGAGACGCAGAATGTGAAATTTTTTGGGATGTCCGCGAATCCTAAACGCCAAGGTCTCGGTATCCAGATTTATGGTTCCCCCGCCGTCGATCAGCATCGGATCGGTGTCGATTGTCATTCGATCCGCCGAAAAGACCCCGCCCTTGGCGGTGAAGTGCAAGACCCCGCACCGCAAGGGTGTCGTGGCCTGGCTCTTTTTGAGCAGGAGACTGAGGCCCTTGACGACGTCGATGCCGGTAAGTTCGGCCACCGACTGCCGGATCTGCCCGCCGTTCGCGACGATCAGCACTTCACCGTACGCATCGGCCACCGCATCGTGAACCGAATCTCCGACGCCGTGCAACCTGGCCCGACCCACCACGGGCCCCAGGAATGGGGGCGCGCCTTGGAAGGTCACGGGCATCAGATTTTCCAGGCGTCCATTTTCCAATCGAAGATCGAGGTCGGTGACGGCGTTGGCGTGGCTGCCGTTCAGTTGAACAAAGCCGGAAAGTTTGCCCTGCGGCAGCTGCAATTCGAGGGGCTCAGCTCTCAGCACGCCGGCGTTGAGCTTCACGCGAACCGCGCCGGCGCGCAGATTGACGGGGGCGTGGACAATTGTGGTCGCCTTGTAAGTCAGGTCCGCGTCCACCGCGCGAATTCGGCTGAAGTCCAAGGTGGCGATCGGGAAGATACGTTTTTCAGCCTGCAGAACACGCGCCGCCAGCTTCTGGTTGGGTGAGGCGAGCGGGCCTGTGACGCGAACCCCGCCGAACAGGGCTCCAATATCTGGAAAATTGAGCGTCTTGGACCTTAGGTCGGCCGTCAGGAACGGCCGTACGCCCGTCTTGCGAAAAGACATCGAGCCCACGAGATCGGAGGTCCCCACCGATCCGGCGAGATTGTCGACTTTCCAGAGGCCTCCATCTCGTGCAAGCCGACCGTGGAGATTGTAGGGCGGCGTGTTTGGGAACGGCACGCCGGTCAGGCGGTAAAGGTCCGCCAGGTCCGGGCCGCGCGAGGTCAGATCGACATAGAACCTTGAAAAGTCGAACGGCTTGGGGACGGCGCCCCTGGCGACCAAGAAGGTCGCACCCGCCTGGATTTCCGTACTGAACGGATAGGGCTTGTTGCGATCGATATTGAGGAGAGGCGCGCCGGTGAACTGCATGGAGAAGGGTTCGCCATTGAGCTGGCCTTTTCCAATGATCTCGAAGCCCTGGCTCTTTTGGCTGAGCCGCTCACGCGCCTCCACAGCTCCCGCAAAAGCAAGATTGCGCTGGTCATCTATGATCTTGAGCCTTCCGCCATCGATAATGAAACGATGAACCGGGGGAAGCCTGAGCGCCGCATTTGGCTTGGCTCCATCGGAAAAGTCCCATGTGGCGCGCCCCTTCTCGTCGCGATAGAGCCGCACATCGGGGTGATCGAATTCTAGAAGACGAAGGTCGAGATGGCCTCCCAGCAGGGCCATCAACCGGATCTGAATGGTGATCCGACCGATATCGGCGAGATCCGACTTGGTCGCCCAGGCGGGGTTGGCGATGCTGACCTGGTCCAAGGTCGCGCTTGGCCGCCAAGACCACAGATGGACATGCAGATCGCCGTTGATCGTCACCTTGCGATGCAGCCTCGCCGAGGCGAAGGCCGCCACAGGTCCGCGATATCTGTTCCAGTCTGATGTGGCGGCCACGACTGCTAGGGCTATGGCCGCCACCGGCAAGAGGCATCCCGTCCAGATCAGCACGCGCCGCCGTCTAGCCGATGGTTTGGTTGGCTCGTTCGTCAATCAATCTCCCTCCAGAACGCGGCGGAAAACATGTGGCGGTAGGATTGGCGTCGCTTAGTGCGTCACGTCTCGCCCTGAAAAAGCTGAGAACGCAGTCACCGCCAGAATTCTCAAATCAAAACCGATCGACATCCGTTCCAGATATTCGCGGTCAAGCCGGGTTTTCTCGCCAATTGTAAGTTCGTCGCGGCCATTGATCTGCGCCCATCCCGTCAGGCCGGGACGCAGCACATCGACGCCGGCTTGGGTGCGCAGCGCCACCAAGTCAGCTTGATTGAAGAGCGCCGGGCGCGGTCCAACCAAACTCATGTCACCCTTCAAAACACTCCAAAACTGAGGAAGTTCATCAAGGCTGGTGCGCCGCAGAAACCGGCCAAGCGGCGTCACCCAAGCTTGCGGATCCTCCAAAAGGTGGGTGGCTACGTTTGGGGCGCCTGTGCGCATCGTTCGGAATTTTGGCATCGCGAAGACCCGATTTCCCCGCCCCACACGCAACGACCAATGAAGCGCCTGGCCGGGGCTCTCGGCGCGAACAGCGATAGCCAGGCCCAACAGCAGCGGCGACAGCACGATCAAGGCTGCGAAACCGACGAAGATATCCAAGGCCCGCTTCAAGTTCGCTCCCGCCCAATGCCGCAAAGCTGCGCGCCCAAGGTTCTAAGCGTTCCTTGGCGACAGGACCAAGCCGTGCGGGTCTACAAATCCGACTTTGGGGCGGTCGCTTTCTTCCTTGGCTTGTCCGAAAGGCCAGATTGCAAGGCATGCTCAGGCCTCGACATGACGTCTTGCTCACTTCCAACGTCCGAAGTGGGCGAGGCTGCATCAACGCCGACGTGCGGTTCGGCGGCTTCGAGCGTGTTCAGCGCGACGACGAAGGGGGGGTCAAGAGCCGGCCCCGGCGCTTCGAACGGCCCCGGTTCTGACCTGTCGGGCTCGACGCTCGAGGCTGCAGCCGGCGACGCCGGCTGCGGGTCATTCGGTGTCTCAGGCGATGTCTCAGACTGTGTATTTGGCGATGTCTCGCTCCCAGCTTGGCTCGTGGGCCCTTCTGCGCCCTGCCCTAGCAAATCCGCGTCGGGGTCCAAGACCGTCCCAGACCGGGCTGCGATAGAGGCCTCGGCGACCAGAGCCGTGGGCGGCTCAACTTTCGTCGTGGCGCGAACGCCGCCGGCGGGTTGCGATGTCGCGCCAAACATCGCCTCGAGGTTTTGCGGCCGCATCCAGCGGGTCATCCACCACCACGTCGCCCCGGTCACCGCCGCGCCGGCGAATAGACCCCAGAGCGGTGATGTCAGACCGACAGGCACGCGCATCAAGGTTTCAGACTTTGCGAAAGGCTGAGTATCGGGAGTGAACGACAAGGCGACCTCCTTGGACTTTGTGCAATGCAGCATATCACACGCGAAATTTCGCAAGTGCGAAATATCCGTGATAGTGCAAATTCAGCAAAGGCGCCTTTGTTCCAGGCGCCGCGGGCTTCAAAGCGCGTAGACGCGCGCCTCGCCGTCCTGACCGAGCGCCTTGGCTGTCCAATCGCAAATGGCCGACATTTGGCCCTGAAGCGCGTTTGGCGCATTCATTGCGACCAGCGCACAGCCATTCATCTTCATGGGATCGCTTAAGGGACGCATTCGCGTCTCAGCCACGATCAGCGGCGCAGAAACACCATCTTCCAGGTCGCGCAGGAAGGCGTCGAGGGTTTCCAGATCCTTCAAGGGCAACCAGACCAGCGCCAGGGCGCTGCGATTGCGCCCTTGCACCCACATCAAGGTCTCAACGATGCGCTGATAGTCGCTCGCAAGCTCAAACGGCGGATCGATAAGGATCAGTGGGCGTCCCGTGCTCGGAAGCCGGTCGGCGACAACCTTGAACCCATCGGCGCAGAGGGTCCGAACGTTGGACCGGGCCTGCATCAATTGGCGAAGCGCAGCGTGCTCATCAACCCGAAGCTCGCAGGCGATAAGCTCGTCGTTGGACCTCAGCGCCTCGGCGATCAGCCATGGCGAGCCGGCGTAGCGCCTAACGCCGCCAGGGCCGTTCAGCCGTTTTAGCGCGGCCGTCAGGCCCGCAAATTCCCCCGGAAAATTCCGGGCCGCCATCAATCGGCTAACACCGGCTTCGGCCTCGCCCGATTTCTTCGCCTCCATACCCGCAAGATCATAGAGGCCGCGACCCGCATGGGTGTCGATAACCAGCAGCGGCGCTTCATGGCTCAGCAGGCCCTTGAGCAGGTTGATCAGCGTCGCATGCTTCACCAGGTCGGCGAAGTTCCCCGCGTGGAAGGCGTGGCGGTAGTTCAACGTCGAGGTCTCCGTCCGCGGCGCGCGGCGCGCCTGCGCATATCACGATGTCGGCCTAAGCGAAGAGATTGCGTCTGGCGGCTAGCCTTCCGCCACGTCCGCATCTTAAGACGCATATGCGGGTTCTGAGCCCGTCTCGGAGAACACCAATGCTGCCCCAGCGTTTGCGCTTCGGCGCGTTCATCGCGCCATTCCATCCCCTTGATGAGAACCCCACCCTCGCCATTCAGCGCGATCTGGAGCTCGTCGAATGGATGGATCAGCTGGGTTTCGATGAAGCCTGGATCGGGGAGCACCACTCTGCCGCCTATGAGCTGATCGCCAGCCCTGAGGTCTTCATTGCAGCCGCCGCTGAGCGCACCAAACATATCCGCTTGGGCACTGGGGTCTCATCGCTTCCCTATCATCACCCCTTGATGCTGGCCGACCGCATCAATCAGCTCGACCATATGACCCGTGGGCGGGTGATGTTCGGCGCAGGTCCCGGCGCACTGGTCTCCGACGCATTTATGATGGGGATCCCTGTCGCCAAACAGCGCGATCGAATGGACGAGGCGCTCGGCGTCATCGTGCGCCTGCTGCGCGGGGAAGAGGTCACCCACAAGTCCGATTGGTTCGAAGTCGACAGGGCGCGCCTGCAAATGACCCCCTATTCGCGGCCCAGCGTCGAGATCGCTGTCGCAAGCCAGGTGTCGCCGACCGGCGCGCGCGCTGCGGGTCAACATGGCCTGGGTCTATTGTCGTTGGGCGCGACATCCACCGCGGGCTTCAATGCCTTGGCCTCCAACTGGGCGATCGCCACTGAACAGGCGGCCGAACATGGCAAGACCATGGATCGCAACGCCTGGCGCTTGGTGGGGCCAATGCATATCGCAGAGACCACCGAACAGGCCATGGAGGACGTCCGCTTCGGACTGGAAAAATGGATCTTCTACTTTCGTGAAATCGCCAACCTGCCCATCGTACCGCCGGGCGATGATCCAATCGCGGCGATGATCGACAGCGGCATGGCCGTGGTCGGCACGCCGGACGACGCCATCGCGCGCATTCAGCAACTCGTGGAGGAAAGCGGCGGGTTCGGGGCCTTCCTGATGATGGCCCACAACTGGGCCAATTGGTCGGCCACCCGGCGTTCCTACGAACTCATGGCCCGCTATGTTTTCCCGAAGTTTCAGAATCTAAACGACAATCGCGCGGCCTCCATGGATTGGGTCAAGGAAAACAAAGAAGAATTCACCACCCAGGTGCGAGGCGCGGTCGGCGCACGCATTGTGCAGCACATGATGGAGAAGGGTGCAGAAAACATCCGCCCCGAAATCGTAGCGCTGATCACCGGCGCATCCGCGCCGGCGGATCCGCCCGGCTAGTCAGCCTACCGCCGATAGGAAAAGCCAATCCGGAAGGTTCTGGGTTCGGAAAAGCTGTCGACGAAATCGGCCGTCTTGCCGGTGGAGATTTTTGCGTCGGCGACGTTGTCGAGCGCAACATAGACCTCCTCGCCCGGACCCAGGCTCCAGGCCCCGCGCGCATCCCATTCTGCACCGGGCGCAATTCGACGGGTGTTTTGGTCGTCGTCAAATTGCGTCGAGACGTACCTGATCAAATTCGTCACGGTGAGCTTTTCCATCGGACGCCAGTCAAGGCCGGCGGTGACGGTCAAGGCGGGCGTCTGGGCAGGTCTTAGGCCGGTGAGCTGGGGCGCGCTGGCTGCGCCATCGACGCGCGCATGGGTGTAGGCGAATGCGGTACGCCACGTGGTCGTTGCACCTAAATCGCCGTTTGCGTCGCCTTCCACGCCCCAGGCGTCAATCGCTCCGGCGTTTTGGCGCTGCCGAAGCGTGCCGCCCACCGGAATGAAGCCTGCGATGGGCAGAGCAGCAAGCGTTCCGGGGCCGACCCCGATTGTGACATTGGTCACCGGATCATTCAGCTGGTTATAGAAGACGGTCGTCTGCCACTGGAAATAGGCGTCCCCGCCGATACCGAGCTCAACGCCATCAAGCCTTTCCGGCTTTAGCAGCGGATTGGCTTCGGTGACGTCATTGCCTACCCGGAAAGGGCGATACAATTCGTTCAACGTGGGCGGGCGAAACCCTGCATAAGCCGCCGCTCGCACCCAAAGATCCTCCTCGAGCGTGTAGCGCGCGCCAATTCGCGCGGTGGGCACCGTTCCCGAAGCATCGGGTGCGGGCGAATTGAGGGTCGTAGCCCCGGTCGCCAATACAAATTCGTGGCGCCGCCCATCGGTTGATCGCCACTGGTCGACGCGCGCGCCTGCGGTCACGAGCCAGGGCCCCTGACTGTAGGCGCTCTCCGCATAGACCCCGCCCACAAAGGTCTGTCCGCCCGCCTCGCGCCCCATGGTGAAGGCGCCATTGACCACCTTGAACCGTTCATGATCGGTGCCCGCCGCCCAACGGGCGTCAGCGCCCAGCTCCCACGTCGCCGCGCCAACCCCCCCTTGCAGAGCTGCGTTCAGGCCGTAACCTTGGGCCGGGGTGGAGAATTCGTCGTTTGCAGGAGTTGTCGTCGCCCGGTTGGGCGCAACCGACACGGAGGTGTTGGCCAGATCGCTGCTACGCGCCCAGGCCTGCAACCGCCATCCGCCAACGCCTTGGCTTGCGGGTTGGACCAGTGTGAGGGTCTCAGCCGTTCCACTCGCCGTCGAACGTGCGCCAAGCAGGCCCGCCCCCCGGCGCTCCTCAAAAGCCTCAACCCGCGCGGCGGCTTCCACACCGCCGAAATCATGCTGGACGCGCAAGGCTGCGTTGGAATCTTCAAGATCAAGGCGGGTGTCAGCCGCCCCCGCTATCGGGCCGCGCACGGGCGTATATCCATCGGTGCTCTCGCCAGACGCCGTGATCAGGACATTGGGCGTCCCGCCTGAGACGGCCGCGCGATAGCTGTTGCGATCCCCGGCCGAGACATCGATCGCGCCCAACCCGTCGCGCCCTGCGCGTTCTTGCAGGGCCACGACGCCCGTCAATGCTCCGGCGCCGTAAGGGCCCGCCCCAGCACCCCTGACAATATTGACGCCTTCAATTCCCTCGGAAGGAAGGGCCGTCCAGATTACCCAGCCGCCGAACGGATCGTTCACCGGCGCGCCGTCAAGCGTGACGAGCGCACGTCCAGCCCCAGATCCGGCGATCGAGCGCAAGGATACGCCCTGGGTCGTTGGATTGGCCGAAAGAGACGTTGTGCGGCGGAAGAGCGAAAATCCCGGAGAGCTTTCCAGGGCCGCGTCAAGTCTGGGGATTTCTTTCAAAGTCTCCGGACCGATTTGCACCGCGCTGAACGCAGCCTCGCCTCCCAGCGGCGCCAGTCTTGGGGGATAGACGACGATGACCTCGACGCTAGGCGTCGGCGGGGGTTCAGCAACAGCCATCCAAGTCTCCCCTCCCTAGCGCAGCATTGTGCACCAGCCCGCGTTAGGGCTATCCAGCCGTGATGCAGAGCGCAACATCCAACGTCGCAATCGTCACAGGCGCCGGGAGCGGGATCGGCAGAGCTGTGTCCCTAGCGCTACTAAATGACGGCTGGTCGGTCGCCTTGGCGGGCCGCCGCGCAGCGCTCCTGGATGAAACCTTAGAATTATCTGGAACTTGCGCGCAGCATGGCTTTTCTCACCCGACCGACATCGCAGACCCCGATTCTGTGCAGCGGCTTTTTGAAGCAGTCAGGTTGCGCTTCGGCAGACTTGACCTGCTTTTCAACAACGCCGGTGCAGGCGCGCCTCCCGTCCCGCTGGAAGATCTGTCGCTCGATCATTGGAAGAGGGTCGTCGACATCAACCTGACCGGGGCGTTTTTGTGCACCCAGGCCGCTTTTCGCCTGATGAAGGAGCAAGAGCCGCGCGGCGGACGGATTATCAATAATGGTTCAATTTCCGCCCATGCGCCTCGTCCGCGCTCGGTCGCCTATACAGCCACCAAGCACGCCATCACCGGCCTGACGCGTTCGACATCCTTGGACGGACGCGCTTACGGCATCGCTTGCGGGCAAATCGACATCGGCAATGCGGCCACCGAGATGACCCGCGCCATGGGCAAAGGCGTCATGCAGGCCGACGGCTCCATCGCCGCCGAACCGGTGATGGACGTCTCAGCGATCGCTGAGGCGGTGCGCTATATGGCCAGCCTCTCCCTCGACGCCAATGTCCAGTTCATGACCGTGATGGCCACCCAGATGCCGTTCATCGGTCGCGGCTGAAGTCGCAGACGCAACGACGCCCCAAGCGTTGCTTGAGCGTCCGAAAGGCCGAACAGGATCGCCACAAACATCCCTGTTCTTCGCGTCGGACATGACCTCCTCCAATGAAGAGGGTTCTGGGTCGCCCACCAACGAACGTAGAGTTATGGCGAAGGCGTATTGCTCTTCTTCATCGAAGCGTGGCCCGCCAGCCCTTCAAGGTTTTACGGCGGCGGTTTTCAAGACCCATGCATGCGCCTGGCGTTCCACGCCTAGGTTCAGTCGGCGTAGACGGCCACGCGCTTCTGCAGGTTGGCCGTCACGGCTTCGACCTGGTTGGCCGAGCCGATCAGCGCGCCCTGCTCGCGGCTCTCTTCGAGGAGGATGGCTTGCTGGTCGCCCTCAGCCATCAGGTTAAGCAACCGCTTGCCGGCGCGGATGGCGTGGGGGTTCTTCGATGCGATCTCCGCGGCCAGCGCCAGGGCCTCGGCGCGCGGATCGGCGCAGACCCGCGTGGCGAGGCCCATCGCCACGGCCTCCTCCCCGCCGAAAATGCGACCGGTCCAAGTGAGCTCACGAGCCACGTCGTCGCGGACCAGGCCGCGCATCAGCACCATGCCTGCCATGTCGGGGATAAGGCCCCATTTGATCTCCAACACCGCCAACTTCACGTCGGCGGTGACAAGCCGCAGGTCGCAGCCCAACGCCAGCTGGAAGCCGCCGCCGAACGCCACCCCATGCACGGCGCCGATCACCGGCACGGGAATCTCACGCCAAACCATACAGGCGTGCTGCGCACGGTTGGCGCCGCCTTGGGTGCGCTTGGGGGTCAGCAGCGCAGCCGTCGTATTCCCGCCACCGCTGCGCGCGCCCGAGGCCATGGCCTGGAAACTCCCCATATCCAGCCCGGCGCAAAACGCCCGGCCCTCGCCCGACAGCACCACGGCCCGCAATCCCGGCTCGGCCTTCAGCCGCTCGCCGGTCTCAATGAGGGCGGAGAACATAGCGTCATCCAGCGCATTCATTTTGTCGGCCCGAACCAGGCGCACGTCGGCGACGCCGTCCTGGATGTCCACCCTCACCCGATCGTTCATCGAAAGCTCCTCAGGTCTCAAGCCGCCGCCAGCAGATAGCCGATGCGGGGAAAGTGCAGATGCACGAGGTCGAGTTCACCGGTCTCGCGCGCTATGGTGATCCGGTCGGGTCCCACCGCCACCAGGCGACCCTCGATAGGATCGCGCCCATAGTCATCGGCCCGTACGCTCACCATGGCGCCTGGCTTGAGACCCGACGGATCGGCGGGATCGCTGGCGGGCGCCTTGGCCGGTGTCGCCGCCCTGGCGATTTGCAAGGCCTCCGCCCCAGTCATCTCGATGCCGCGGCCGTGGCCCAGCGCCTTCATCCGCTCGCGCCAGCCGTTGGTTTTTGGCAGGCCGTCGAGCAAGGCCGCCGCCGCGCCGGGCGCGGCGCGGGCCAGCCACCAGACGTTCATGTAAGCTGCAATGTCGGCCAGGGACGGCGTCGATCCGCCCAGGAAGTCGTTGCTGGCGAGGCCGCGCTCAATCCAGGCGGCATGCGCCCGCCATTGCGCCTTCATCGGCCCTGCCGCCGCCTTCATGCCGGCGATGTCGAAAGCCCGTCCGGTAAGCTTTTCGCGATCGTCGATGAAATCCTGGGGCACCGCATCGCCGAGCTCGCCGAACACCACCGCCACGGTGGCCTGGAAGAACAGCCGATCGGCCCACAGATTGACCGCCCAATCGGCGCCGCGCACCACAGCAGGTTTGCGGTGCCGCGCCTCGATCTCGGCCAAGATCGCCTGGGTGTCGCAATAGACATCGGCGCCAATCTGCATAACCGGAATGCGCCGATAGCCGCCGGTCAGGGGCACGAGATCCGGTTTCGGCATGATCACCGGCTGGATCACCGAGCGCCAGGACAGGCCCTTTACCCCCAGCATGATCCGCGCCTTCTCGGAAAAGGGCGAGGTCTCGTAGTGGTGCAGGATGATCTCGTCAGCCATCAGGTGAACTCCCTCAACCGAATTCCGGCGAGAAGCGGATGTTGTCGCGCTCCAGGCCCTTGAGCACGACCTCGACGCCGCCCGACTTGATCATCCATTCCAGCCGGTGGTCGCGGTACTCGCGCTTGAAGAGCCCCTTCTCCAGCAAATCGGCGACATTGGCCATGCCGGAGGTGCGCGCCATGGCGGCGATCTCGGCGGTGGTGTCCGACACCGAAGGCCGGGCGTTGGCGCGCGCCAGCCAGTCGGCCAGCCCCGAGCCTTCCGCGGGCCGGTGACCATGGCCGCCGGCCCCGTTGAGAAAGGGAACCACCGCCAGGTCGCCCCAGCCAAAAGCCTCGCCATTGAACCAGGCGCGCCCGTCCAGTTGGCGCTCCAGCCAGGCGAAGAAGCCGGTAAGTTGACGCCCCGCGGCGGCTTCGATCGTGCGCGCCTCATCGCCCTTGGCCCGTTTGAACCAGCGTAATTCCGACAGCCCCCAGACGATCGGCTCGAAGTGGGTGTCCATCACCTCCTCAAGCATCCGCACGCGCGCCCGCTCGGCTGCGTCCTTTGGCAATAGAGCGGGCGTGGGCCGGCTCTCCTCTAGATATTCCAGGATCACGGTGGAATCGAACACAGCCAAGCCGCCGTCGATCAGGGTCGGAACCTCGGCGCGCGGATTGGCGTCCGCCAAGGCGCCCCCCGCCCCGCCCGCGCCGAATCCGCCCGGCAACACGGCCTCGAAAGCCACGCCCTTTTCGCGCAGGGCGATCTTCACCTTCTGTCCGTAGGGCGACAGCGGATGGTCGTAGAGGGTGATCATCGAGCAGTCCTCATGTCGGGAAGGCCTCGGCGCCTTCCGGCGCGTGACGGCGTTGCGCAGCCTTGGCCGCCAAGAAGGCCGGGCGCGCTTTGAGACGGGCCCAATAGGCCGCGATGGCTGGCGTGAACTGCGCGTCGAGCCCTAGCTGGGCGGCCAACAACAAGGCGTAGCCGACGGAAATGTCCGCAGCGGTGAACCGTCCAGCGCACAGCCAGTCGCCTTGCGGTGGGGCGCAGGCCTGCAGGGCCCGATCCACAGCTCGCAGCCTCGCCAAAAACCACTTGGCGTAATCGTCAGCCACCACCTCGGCCTTACCAGGTTCGAAACGGCGGTAGCGCAGCACCAGGGTTTGCGGAAAGGTCAAGGTCGCCTCGCCGAAATGCAGCCAGTTCAGCCAGGGGCCGTAGGCGGCTTCCTCCATCGCCACCGCCAACGGGCTCGGTCCGTAGCGCGTGACGAGGTACTGCACGATCGCCGCCGACTCGGTCATGAACGTCTCGCCGTCCACCAGGGCCGGAACGGTGCCGAGCGGGTTTACGGCCATGTACGCCTTGGCCTGGTAGCGCGGCGGAAACGGCATGACCGTCAGCTCGTAGTCGAGCCCCAGCTCCTCGAGCGCCCAAAGCGGGCGGAACGAGCGGGCGTCAGTACAATGGTAGAGCTGGATCAAGATCAGCCTCGCCGGCCGACATAGTCGGGCTTGCGCTTCTCCAAGAAGGCGCTCACGCCTTCATCGAAGTCGCCGTCGCTGATGCACAAGATCTGATTGCGATCCTCCATGGCCACGACGGCCTCCAGCCCCTGGGCGTCGATGGCGTGGTTCAACGCTTCCTTGGTCAGTCTTAGGCCCAACGGCGTGGCGGCCAGCATGTCGTCCACAAACGCTTGCGCCTCCGCAGTCAGGCTTTCCGGCGCCACGATGCGGCTGACGAGGCCGAGCTCGCGCGCCCGCTCGGCGTCGATGAACCGTCCGGTCAGCATATATTCCGCAGCCACCGAACTCCCCACCATCCGGGGCAGGAAATAGCTCACCCCAATGTCGCAGGCCGAAACGCCGAGGCGGATGAAAGCGGCGTTCATGCGTGTCGTGGGCGTGGCGATCCGCACGTCGCTGGCCAGGGCCAAGGCGAAGCCGCCGCCGGCCGCCGCGCCGTTCACACAGGCCACGATCGGCTGCGGGCAACGGCGCATGGCGATCACGATCTCGCTGATCTTGCGCTGGCGGGTGAGGCTCGCGCCGACGGAACGCTCAGCCTGCGGCTCGGCTCGATCCTTCAGATCCAGGCCCGCACAGAAGGCTTTGCCGGCCCCGCCCAACACCACCACACGCACGTCGCGGCGCCAGTACAAACCCTGGAAGAAGTCGCGAAGCGCATCCACCAGGCCAGGGTTGAGCGCGTTCAGCCGCTGCGGGCGGTTCATGGTCGCCCAAACCACTTCGCCGTCCTGGCGCAATTCCAGCTCGTCCATGCCGGCTTCCTTTTTAGAGTGATTTCAACCAGTCAATCAGAATCGCGTTCACCTCGCCCGGCCGTTCCTGCTGGGTCCAGTGGCCGCAACCGGGCAGCACATGCACGCCGCGCAGGTCAGTGACGTGCTGGCGCATCATCGCGCCAGGATCGGGGATACGTCCAAAGCCGTTGAACGCCGGGTCGCGATCGCCGCCGATCAGCAAAGTCGGCATCTCGAGCTTGCGGCCGCGGAATTGCTGCAGCCAGGCAAAGTCACGCTCGTGGTTGCGGTAGCGGCTGATCGGTCCAAAGAAACCCGAGGCCGTGAACTGGTCGACGTAGAAGTCGAGATCGGCCGGCGTCAACCATGCCGGGAAGACATCAGGATCGACCATGCCCTCCAGCAAGCTCGCCCCATGTTTCTTCTGCGGCCAGGTTCCGTCTGGCGCATCACCACATATGCCGTAGTAGAACTTGCGCAGGAAACCACGGACATCGCCTTCGGCCTCCGCTTCAGGCGGCCCGACGTCCTGAAACCACGCCTGATAGAAGAAATGTCCTTTGGAGGTGAAGGCCTCGGTGAATATCTCGGTAAACGGCCGGTTGGGGACACCGGAAAAGGGCACTGACAGCCCTGCGACCGCCGTAAACTGCTCAGGTCGGGACAGGGCCGAATTCCAGACGATCGGCGCGCCCCAGTCATGGCCGATGAGCACGGCTGGCCGCTCGGGCTGCAATGCGCGCGCCACGCCCGCCACATCGGACGTCAAGCTTGCCATATCATAGGCTGAGACGTCACCCGGCTTATCGGAACCGCCATAGCCTCTTACGTCTATGGCCGCGGCTTTGAAGCCGGCTGCGGAAATCGCTGCGAGCTGATGGCGCCAGGAATACCAGCTCTCCGGGAACCCATGGACCAGGAGCACAAGCGGCCCCTCGCCCTCGAGCGCCACGCGAATTTGGCATCCCCCTGCATCGACCGTCTTAAACTCGGGCATCGCCTCTTGCTCCCTCTCATCGCTATCGTCCCCGTTGAGCGAGGCCGTGGCAAGCATGACGACGGGTCATGCCATCAAGCGTCATTGACCTGAACAGCGTCCATGCGACGATCTATTTTGGGAGGCCAGCTGATGAACGAGCTCGATTTCAGGGGCAAGGGCGTGTTGGTGGTGGGTGGCTCCAGCGGGATCGGCAACGGCATAGCTCAGGCTTTTCTTGAACGCGGCGCGGCCGTGCATGTCTGGGGAACTCGCGCCAGCGCGAAAGACTATGCCGCCTCAGAGGGGTCCAATCTCCACGGACTGTCCTACGCCCAGGTCGATGTCAGCGATCGCCAGCAGGTTTCGGCCGCATCTCGCCTGTCGGGCCTGGATATTCTGGTCCTTTGCCAGGGCGCAGTCGTCTACCGGCGCGGTGAGTTTGAGCCCGAAGGCTGGGACCATGTGATGGCGGTCAATCTCGATAGCCTGATGAGCTGCGCCACGAAGTTTCACGATCAGCTCGCCATGCGAAAGGGCGTCATCATCATTGTCAGTTCGGTCTCTGGCTATAGGTCCAATCGGGGCAACCCGGCCTACGCTGCATCGAAGGCGGGCGCGGTCAGCCTGACGAAGACGCTGGGAGAAGCATGGGCCCGGGACGGGATCCGGGTCGTGGGCCTGGCGCCAGGCCTCGTCGATACGAAGCTGACCAAGGTCACCACCGAAAATCCCGAGCGCTTGGAAGGCGCATTGCGCTCAATTCCGCTGGGACGAATGGGAACACCGAAGGACATGGCGGGCGCCGCTCTTTTTTTGGCCTCACCGCTCGCCGCCTATGTGGTCGGCCAGACGCTGATCGTCGATGGAGGCCTAAGTCTTTGACCAGCAATCCCCGCTCCGTCGCTGGTTCGACAGTCCTCATCACCGGCGCTGCAAGCGGCATGGGCCGTGCGACGGCGGAAGTCTTCGCCTTGGAGGGGGCTCACGTGGCGCTGACCGATGTCGCTGCAGAGTCCGTTCGCGAAGTCGCCGATGATCTCGTCCATCGCGGCCTAAGCGCCGAGGCCTGGACCCTCGATGTTTCAGACTTGAGCGAAATTGACGCGGTCGTGGAGGCGGTGGCGACGCGTTTCGGAAGCCTCGACATCGTCGTCAACAACGCCGGCGTCGGCGCTTTCGCCGCCATCGATGCAGAGAACTACGAAGCCATTTGGACGCGCGCTCTTGGGGTGATGTTGACCTCGCACCAGCGGGTCATTCGCGCGGCCCTTCCCTATCTTCGAAAATCGGCGGCGCCGCGGATCGTGAACATCGCCTCCACCGAGGCGCTCGGCGCCACCGCCCGCGATAGCGCCTACGCCGCCGCCAAGGCGGGCGTCACGGGTTTGACCCGAGCGTTGGCCGTCGAACTTGGACGCGAAGGGATTACGGTCAATTGCATCTGCCCCGGCCCCATCTTGACCGGCATGACCCAGTCGATCGCCGAAGCCGACCGCCAGACCTTTGCAAAACGCCGCACCGCAATCGGGCGGTATGGCCGGCCAGACGAGGTGGCGCACATCACGCTCAGTCTTTGCTTGCCGGCCGCGTCCTACATCACCGGGGTTACGATCCCCGTGGACGGCGGACTGATGGCGCGAAACGCTTAGGCCGCCTGCGCCGGCGGCCGAGGGTGCTCTAAGACGCGCCCATTCAATCGCCTTTAAACCTCGCGGGGCGCTTCTCGCGAAAGGCTTCTATTCCCTCTCGATAGTCATTCGATCGGCTGGCGAGAAGGTACTGATCGCGGTCCATATATATGCTGGCGTGAGCCGTGACCGAGCTAATCGCGCTGACCGCCTCCTTGGTCATTCGCACCGCAAGCGGCGGCAAGGCGGCGAGCTTTTCAGCCCATCGCCGCGCCGCGCCAAGCGCCTGGCCAGTGGGCGTAACTTCATCAGTCAAGCCCCAGTCCATGCACCGCTGCGCGTCGACCGGCTCCCCGAACATGACATACTGTTTGGTGCGCGATGGGCCGATCAGCGCAACCAGTTTTGGCAAGGTCCGCCAGCTCATGTTCATTCCAAGCGGCACCTCTGGAAGTCGCATGTAGGCGCCTTGGCCCATCACCCGGAAGTCGCAAGATACAGCCAACGCGCAAGCCCCACCGATACAATACCCCTCTATGGCGGCGATGGTGACGGCCTCTATCTCATCCCATGCCTTGCATAGATCAGGGCCCGCCATGATCGCGCGTCGCGTATCCAGCAGCGTTGACCTGGATGTCCGCGCCTGGCTCGCCGAAAGGTCTGCTCCAGCTGAAAAATAACCCTCTGCGCCAGTCAGGATCACCGCCAGGATATCGGAGCGAAGACGCAGCATTCGTGCGGCTTGGGTCAATTCCTCAATCAGGTCTGCGTTGAGGGCGTTACGCGCCGCCTTGCGCATGAGCACGACCTCGCAGACCGTGTCGCGCCGGCTGACTTGAAGATGCGCCCAGGCCCTGTCGAAAAGCTCGTCCATGATCAATCTCCAAACCTTCGGCGCGACGTTACACGAAGCTGGCGACGATCAAGACGGCTTGCCAGCAAGCCCAAGCGAGCGAACAATCCGTCCCCATGACCAAACTGACCCGATCGATCGCCATCATCTCGGCCAGCGCGCTGATGGCGATTTGCGCAACAGCAAGAGCCGGCGACTACCACGCCCCGCGCAACGGCTTTGGCCAGCCCGACTTGCAGGGCACTTGGACCAATGCGTCTTTGACGAGCTTGCAGCGGCCGGCGATGTTCAAGACCCTGACCCTGACCGATGACGAAGCGGCCGCACTGGAAAAGCGTCGGGCCGCAGCGCGCGCCGTCCAGGATCGGCCCACCGATCCAAATTCGGGTGCGCCGCCGGTCGCCGCAGACCCTGGCGGTTACAATGCGTCCTGGACCGACCCAGGCGTGAGCCTTGGACGCATCAACGGCCAAGTCCGCACTTCGTGGATCGTTGATCCATCCAATGGCCAGCTACCCTACTCCGCCGCTGGTCACACCGCTTATGTTGAGGCCCTGCGCAAGGCCCGTAACAGCTGGGACGGGCCGGAGAACCGACCGCTTGGCGAGCGCTGTATCCTGGGATTTGGATCGACCTCCGGTCCGCCAATGTTGAATGTACTCTACAACAACAACTATCAGATCGTTCAATCCAAGGATGCTGTCGCTATCCTCGTTGAGATGAACCACGACGCGCGGATTATTCGCCTGACGGACAAGAAACATCCCCCTTCGAATATTCGACCCTGGATGGGCGATAGTTTCGGCTGGTGGGAGGGAGATACGCTGGTCGTCGAAACGACCAACTTCAACCCGGGCGAGAGCTTGCGCCCCTACTTCAATAACTCAATTCTGTTGTCACCGGGGGCAAAGGTCACTGAGCGTTTTACACGCGTCTCGCCCAAACAGATCCTCTACCGGTTCGAAGTCGATGATCCTGCGACCTATAGCCAGGTCTGGAAGGCGGAGATGCCGCTCAATTCTGCGTCAGGACCGGTCTACGAATATGCTTGTCACGAAGGCAACTACGCCCTTCCAGGGATACTGGCCGGAGCCCGAAAGGCCGATAAGGAGGGGCGCAAGATCGAGGCCGTTGACGTTAGCGGTCGGTAGATCCCTTCGCGCGACGGTTTCGCAACGCGCGCGCTGGCGATCATGCAAACCTTGGGAGCAAGACCTTAACCTGATGCGACGATGTTGCGTTCATGGCAGCCTTGAACGCCTCCAAAAACGCCGCGACGGGTCCCTCAGCGAGCCCGAGCTTCACAGCCCTGCCGATCGCAATGGCCGTGCTCGACGGCGAGCTGTGCATTCTTGACGTCAACGACGCGCTGGCGAGCCTCCTGCAGGTCCCGGCGGCGAGCTTGACCGGTGAGCCCTTGGGCCACCGCCTCCGCTCAGCCGCCCTCGAGGCGCCCGCCGGCGAGGGCGTGCAGACGTTTTCGTTCCAATGCCCCGATGGACTGCGTTGGCTGCGCCTCGATTTGCAAGCGTTAGGCGATCGTGTCTTGGCCGTGCTCGTCGACGTGACGGGTGAGCGGACTTTGCTCGAGCGAATGAAGGCTGACTTTGCAGCGCGTGGCCGGCTTATGCACGACGCCGAGGTCGGCATCTGGCGCTACGACCCTGACGCAGAACTCTACCATTTTCCAAGCGAACTCGCGCTCGGCCACTCCAAGATCCAAGAGCCTGTGCCCGTCCACGTGCTGAAGTCGATCCAGCACCACGAAGATCGAGCGATCGACGCCGCCATTCGTGAGAAATTGACCCGCGAAGAAGGCGCCGCCGAAGCCGATATGCGCTACATAACAGGCGACGGCGGCTGGCGGCATCTGAGGGTTCTCTACCGCTCTGGTCGCAAACTGCGCTCAGGCCGATATGAAATGTACGGTCTCAGCCAAAACGTGACCGACCTGGCTGAAGCGCGCGACCAGGCGAACCTCAGTGCTGGACGTCTGAAGCTGGCCCTGGCCGCCGCGCGTGCAGGGGTATTTGGGTATGACTTCGCCAAGAATGAATACTGGCTGTCGCCGGAGTTCCGCGATCTTGTCGGCGAAGCCACAGTAGAAGCGGCGGGCGCCGCCGATGATCCGCGGATCCTCTTTCACCCCGATGACCGCGACGCCCTGCATACGCTTGACGAGGCCAGCATCAAGGCCGGCCAACCCGTCTCGCTTGAGGCCCGCATCATGCGGCCAAACGGTGATTTGTGGGTCAGGGTCTATTGGCAGACGGAATGCGACATAGCTGGCAAGCCTAAACGGGGCGTAGGCCTGTTGCTCGACGTCGACGACCAGAAACGCCAAGAGCTCGCCCTGAGAGAAGCGCGCCTGTTGGCGGAATCTGCGACGGCGTCGAAGTCCAGTTTCTTGGCCTCAGTCAGTCACGAAATTCGAACGCCCATGAACGGCATCGTCGGGGTTTTGAACCTGCTTGAACGCGAAAGCCTGAGCTCCGAAGGGCGCGATCTCTTAGGCGAGGCCTTGGCGTGTAGCGACATGCTCGCCCAGTTGATCGATGACGTGCTCGATTTCTCGAAAATGGAAGCCGGCAAGCTCGAGGTTTCGCGCGCACCCACCGATCCGGCCGCGGTCATGGCCAGCGTCGTGGCGCTCCTCCACCCGCAGGCCGATGGTAAAAACCTCTATCTGCGCGCCGTTGCAACACCTGCGGACACCGAAGCGAGCCGCTGGGCGATGATCGACCCGGTCCGTCTGCGACAGTGTCTCTTCAATATCATCGGCAACGCCGTGAAATTCACCGAGACCGGCGGCGTCGAGGTGAGGATGCGTTTCATCGGCCAGGCGTTTGACCCTGGCCGAAGGCTGCGCGTCGAGGTGCAAGACACAGGCGTCGGTGTTCCCGAAGAGGCCAAAGCAGCCCTCTTCGATCGCTTCCAGCAGGCCCATTCCGGAACGACGCGAAGATTTGGCGGCACGGGCCTTGGACTAGCCATTTCGCGCGGCCTTGCCGAACTGATGGGCGGAGAGATGGGGTTTGATTCAACCGAGGGCGTCGGCTCGCTCTTCTGGTTCGAGATCACCGCCCCGCAAGCCGAGGCTCCGCCGATCGCCCCGCAGCTTGCGGCCCGCGAGGCGCCCTTAGCGGACCTGCGCATCCTGATCGTCGATGACAATCGAACCAATCGCCTTGTCGGCCTAAAGTCGCTCGAGGCGCTGGGCGCCGAGGCTGAAACCGCCGACAGCGGTCAAGCTGCGATAGCGGCCGCGGCCAGGGGCGGATACGATCTGATCCTCATGGACGTCAATATGCCGGGCATGGACGGCCTGGAAGCCACCCGTCTGATCCGCGCGCTCCCCAAGCCGCAGGCCGACGTCCCGATTGTCGCACTGACCGCCGATGTGATGACGCACCACCAAGCGGCCTATCACGCGGCCGGCATGAACGGCTTCGTGCCGAAACCCTTCTCACCAACGCAGCTTCTGACCGAAATCGTCCGCATCGCCGGCTAGGCTGGCGGACCGGCTATTTGCCGTCGACCGAAAACGCCAGAAGCACGTTTACGGCGTTGCCGCCGGTGTTGGCGGCCCCAAGAAAGCCGCTCATCGTATAGACCATGCCCCCTGCAATCGCTGGGCCCATGCCATCGATCCCTCCGCCAGGCTGGCCCTTGACCTGATTGACCGTGTCGTAGGTTTGGGCGGTTGTGGAATAGGCCCAGATGATCTTTCCGCTGGACGGATCATAGGCGCGGAACCAGCCGTCCATCGTCCCGGAAAAAACGGCCCCTGGCATAGCCGACGGCGCAGCCGATTGGGCGCGAATACAGGCTCCCTTCGCATAGTCGCGGCTGCGATCGCCGGCGTAGTGGCAGGGGGCCTGAGGCGCAGGCGTGGTCCAAAGTATCGCACCGCTCGCGGGGTCGAGCGCGCTCAGCCCCGGTTTGCCGGGGGCGAGCTTGTCGCCCGTCAAGCCGGCGCCGCCAGGTCCAGCCAGCTCGTCAAAAAGATTTATGACGTCGGAAATGGCCACATAGAGCCGCCTATTGTCGGCCGCCATGCCCCACTCGACGCCGCCTAGCGCCGAGCCTGCGCCAACGGCCTTGCGCCAAAGCATTTTTCCGGAATCCGGATCCATCCCATAGACGATCCCCGACTTCTGGCCGCAGAGCAAAATCTGCTTGCCGCTGGGCAGACTGAACAAGATCGGCGAGGCGCCAAAATCATAGTCAGGCCCAACGGGCGTCGGGCAGTTGGGCAACTTGGCCTCGCAGCCCACGATGAAGTTGTCCTTCTCCGTAACCTGGGTGCTCCAGTCGATCTTGCCGGTTTTCATTTCAATGGCGACGATGGCGTCATCGCCCTTGGTGGGCTCGTCCGTATAGCTGTCGCCTGTCGCCACATAGACCAGGCCTCGTTTGGCGTCGACTGTGGGCGCCGACCAGATCGCCCCGCCCGCCGGTCCCTGCATCATCACCCCTGAGGCGTTTTGGCGGGTTGGATGCAAGGGCTCGGTGATGACGTAGGTCTTCCACTGGGTTTCACCGTTCGTCAGATCCAGCGCCACGAGCGATCCGCGGAAGCTGCAGCACGGATATTTGGGCTGGCGTGCAGCGCTTTCTTCACCGGAGGTCAGGGGAACAAAGAGCTGATCGCCTGACACCACAGGCGTCCCGGTGATCCCCGCCACGGGGTTGGCGTCGAGCTGAGCACTCTTCCAAATCTCCTTGCCGGTTTGCGCGTCGAAGGCCCGAACCGTTCGGGTGCGTTCGCCGACGAACGTCGCCCAGCCGCTTGGTGAAATCGCGCTCTTGATGATCATCGGCGTCGTGCGCGACGCCACATTTTCGAGCACCCAGTGAACGCACCCGGTCTTTGCGTCGAGCGCGTAGAACTTGCCCGAACGATTGGTGATGAAGAGCCAATCGCCGATCACCGTCGGCATTGATCCCCCGGTCATGGCGAAGGCCCACTTCACCTTCAGCCTTGGGATATCGGCGGCTGTCAGCCCCGGGTTGGGCTGATAGCGGCGCGAATTGACATCCATCCCAACGCTTCGCCAGTCGTGCGCCGTCTCCTGGATCGGCTGATTGGCGGCGCACATGACATCGACGCCGCGCGCCGCGGCCGCAACCGGACGGGCCGCCCCAGGAGCCGGATGAGCCTCGGGTCCGACTTGGGCCGTGGTCAAATAGGCGGCCACGGCTTCCTTGTCAGACTGCGACAGCCCCTGGGCCATCGGCGCCATGACCCCGTTGGTCAGCGCTTGAAGGATCTGGGCCGCTGGAAACGCCGACAGCGCCACGCGGCTTGGGGCGCGATCAATGGCGGGCTCATGACATGCCTTGCACCGGGCGTTGAAAACCGCCTCGCCGGCGCCGGGCGCCGGGGTTTGGGCCAGCACCGCAGACGCAGCCATAAGTGCGCTCGCCCCGATCACTGCGGCGAACGCCCTCCAAATTACCTGCCTCATCGTGACGCCCCCAAACCTATTTTTCGAAACCTAGACGGCGTTGGCCTGGCCCGGCAAGGCGCACGAGGCCCCAGGGAAGCCCCAGGGAGGCCCCCGGGCCTGCAGGTCTCCACGGGGATCTAAATGCTCCGCCACACTGACGCCAGCATGATGTGGTTCAGTAACATTCCGAGGGCGATTTATTCTGAAGTGTTAGATTGGGTCGCATGAGAAAGAGTCTAGGCGAACCGGGCCTCCTCCTCGCAGCGGCCATAGCCGCGATCACAGGGGCTGGCGCCGCCAAGGCCGAACAGTCCATCAGCGGCCATGATCTGGCTTTGCTCAACCGTCTCACCTGGGGGGAGACAGCCAGCGCCGCCGTCGATTTTCAAGCCAAGGGCGCCAAGACCTGGCTGGAGGACCAGCTAAGGGCCCCGTCGCGCGGAAAGATGCCGATCGCTGCGCAAGCCCAGATCGCAGCCCTGCCCATCGCCAATTCATCGATGGCCGAGCTGGTCGTGCGGTTGGACGCGCAGAACAAGGCTGCAGCGAAACTGCCCGATGTGGACCAGCGCAAGGCCGCCCAGCAAGCCTACCAGCAGGCGATGAGCGACGTCGCCAGGCAGGCCGCCGCACGCTCGCTGCTGCGTGATCTTTATTCGCCAGATCAACTGCAAGAACAGATGACCTGGTTTTGGCTGAACCACTTCAATGTCCATATGTATAAGCGCGACATTCGCGCAATGATCGGCGACTACGAGGATCAGGCGATCCGCCCGCGCGCGCTGGGCAAGTTCCGAAGCCTCCTCGAAGCGACGCTCAAGCACCCCGCGATGCTGCGCTACCTCGACAACGACCAGAACGCAGCCGGCCACATCAACGAGAACTACGCCCGCGAAATCATGGAGCTGCACACCATGGGAGTGGGCTCAGGCTACACCCAGAAGGATGTGCAGGAACTGGCGCGAATTCTAACCGGTGTCGGCGTGGACCTCTCGCCAGACGCGCCAAAGCTAAAGGCCGAATATCAGCCCTTGTTGGTGAAGAACGGCCTCTTCGAATTCAACCCCAATCGCCATGACTTCGGCGACAAGATCTTTTTGGGACACAGCATTCGCGGCTCCGGCTTCGACGAAGTCGAGCAGGCGCTTGACATACTCGCCCGCGAACCGGCCACAGCCCGGCATGTCTCAACGCAAATGGCGGCTTACTTCATGGGAGATGATCCGCCAGCCGCCCTGGTCGATCGCATGGCCAGGACGTTTCAGCACACAGACGGCGACATCGCAGCGACCTTGCGCACCCTATTTAGCTCTCGCGAGTTCGATGCCACGCTTGGCAAGGCGTTCAAGGATCCGGTTCACTACACCGTCTCGGCGGTGAGATTTGCATACGACGATAAGGTGATCCTCAATACCCAACCCATGCAAAGTTGGCTCAATCGAATGAGCGAAGGCCTCTTCAATCACGAGACTCCGGACGGCTTTGCGACGGCTGCAGCGGCCTGGAGCGGTCCTGGTCAAATGGCGGTTCGATTTGAAATCGCCAGGCAGATCGGTTCTGCCTCAGCGGGGCTCTTCCGGCCTGATCAGCCCGCCGCCAAGGAAGCGCCAGCCTTTCCGCAACTCCAAAACGCCCTCTATTTCAAGGCGGGCCTGGACCAGACCTTGGCGCCAGCAACCAAAAATGCGCTTGGCCAGGCAGGATCGCCTCAGGACTGGAACACATTATTCCTTTCATCGCCGGAGTTCATGCGCCGATGAGCCTGCGCCGCCGACAATTTCTGGGTCTGACCGCAACAGCGCCCTTCCTGCTGGGCGGGCGCGTGTGGGCCGCGCCCCGGACGACGACGCGACTGCTCGTGGTTTTCCTGCGCGGCGGCTATGACGCAGCGAACATCGTGATCCCCACGGGGAGCGACTTCTACTACCAGTCGAGGCCGACGCTTCACATCGCCAAGCCCGATCCGGCAAATCCTGATTCAGCCCTGCCGCTCGACGCCGATTGGGGCCTGCATCCCGCGCTCAAGGACACCATCTATCCGCTCTGGATGAGCGGCCAGGCGGCGTTCGCGCCCTTCGTTGGGGCAGGCGATGATCTTTCGCGCAGCCACTTTGAGACGCAAGACACCATCGAACTTGGCCAATCCTTGCGGGGCGCGCGAAACTATCGCTCCGGCTTTATGAGCCGGCTGACGGGCCAGTTGAACGGGCCGCAGCCTATCGCCTTTACTGACCAGTTGCCGCTGGTGTTCCGGGGCGGCGAGGCGATCCCCAATGTGGCGGTCGGGGCGGTTGGAAAGCCAGGTGTCGATGAACATCTGGCGGGCCTGATCCAGCAGATGTATCAGGACCAAGCGCTTGGCCCTGCCGTAGCCGAGGGCTTTCAGGTTCGAGACGAGGTCTACAAAAGCGTCTCAGTAGAAATGGTGGCCGCCAATCGCGGTGCGGTCTCGCCCAAAGGCTTCGAGCTATCTGCCCGACGGATGGGCCGACTGATGAAGAGCGACTACAATCTGGGGTTTGTCGACGTCGGGGGCTGGGACACCCACGTCAACCAAGGCGCAGCCCAAGGTTATTTGGCCAACCGAATTGGCGAGCTTGGTCGAGGCCTGGCAGGCTTCGTCAATGAAATTGGACCGGACGCCTGGAAGGACAGCCTCATCGTCGTTGTCTCGGAGTTTGGCCGCACGTTTCGAGAGAACGGCAATCGGGGCACCGACCACGGCCACGGAAGCGTCTACTGGGTGCTGGGCGGCGCAATCAAGGGCGGTCGGGTGGTCGGCGAGCAGACAAAAGTCATTGAAGCCAACCTAAATCAGAACCGCGACTATGCGGTCCTCACCGATTACCGCGCGCTCATCGGCGGGCTTTTCGCGCGGGTCTATGGGCTCAGCAAGAACCAGCTTGATCAAGTATTTCCTGGCGCCGAGCCTCAGGATCTGCAGCTCGTCTAACCCAACCGCCGGCGTTTTTTCGCTGAGGGCCGTCAAGCTGTTCGAGCCCCTGCAAACTAGGGTCCCGCCGTCTTGCGCGGGTTCATGATCAACCCCGAGGTCACACCCGGGCGGCCTAGCCGAAATCCTTGCCGGAACTGAGTTTTCACCGCTCGGCTTGCGCGGCCAAGCGGGTCGACCAATAGTCCAGCCGCCGCGCTTTGCGGTGAAGGGGAGTCCCATATGATCGATTGCGCAAAACCAGTGTTCGTGGCGCTAACCGCAGCCCTAGTCCTGGCGAGCGGGTCGCAAGCCCTGGCGCAAGGTCGGAGCTATTCTCTGAAGGTTACGCCCTCGACGGTGGCATGGGGCAACTATGACGCATCGGCCAAACCTGTCTTGACCATCAAATCCGGCGATACGGTCGTGGTCGACACGCTGCTCACCAACAACCCGGCCGGTCTTGAGCGCAATGGCGTGCCGCCCGATCAGGTTGAGGCCTCGCTGCGCGATGTCTACGCCAACGTGCCAGCCTCCGCCCGCGGCCCGGGCGGGCACATCCTGACGGGCCCGATCGCGATCGAAGGGGCCGAGCCTGGGGACACGCTGGAGATCCGTATCCTAAAGATCGATCTGGCGATCCCTTACGCCTACAATGGCTTTCGCTACGGCGCGGGCATCCTGACCGACGATTTCCCCTACGCGCGCACAAAGATCATACCGTTGGATAGGGAGAAAATGGTCGCCCACTTCGGCCCGGGCGTCACCATTCCCTTGCACCCGTTCTTCGGCAGCATGGGCGTCGCCCCGCCACCGGCGTTTGGACGCTACGATTCGACGCCGCCGACCATCAACGGCGGCAACATGGACAACAAGGAGCTGGTCGCCGGCTCAACTCTTTATCTTCCAGTTCACGCCAAGGGCGCTCTCTTTGAGGTCGGTGACGGCCACGCCGGGCAGGGCAACGGCGAGGTGGATGTGACGGCCATGGAAACCTCCCTGGTCGGCACCTTCCAATTCGTATTGCACAAGGGCGAGCTAATCTCAGGGCCGCGCGCCGAGACCCCTACCCACTTCATCGCCATGGGTTTCGATGACGACCTGTCCATTGCAGCCCATAAGGCGGTTCGTGAAATGGTGGCCTTCCTCGTTGAAAAGAAGGGTCTGAGCCGCGACGACGCCTACATGCTCACAAGCGTTGCGGGCGATGTCGATATCACCGAGGTTGTCGATCGAAACAAGGGCGTGCACGTGATGCTGCCCAAGGCGATCTTCACAAAGTAGGCGTCGGCGGCGCGGCGGCGCGCCGGGGGTGGCCAGGGCCAGTAAGCCGGACGCCGCCACCGGCGATGTTCTTCCGCAGCAGGTTGGTTCGAGCCGGTCCTGCTTGAGCGACCTGGGGCGCGGGAGGATGATTTGCTGGCTCTTCTTGTTGCGGGGCCTTACAGCCAAGACCCGCCAAACGGCGGAGCCGGCGCCAACTAAGGCTTCGTCGGGAATTTGAACGCCAGGTAGCGAAAGACGCCTCCCTGCGGCGTGGTCTGGTGTGGCGCCCCAGCAGGGATCCAGAGCACGTCGCCTGGCGCAAGGTGATAGTCTTTGCCGCCGGTGATCGTTCCGCCCCGCCATTCGCCAGGCGCAGTCTGGTGGTTTCCGCTAACCTTGCCCCCAACACGAACCGTCGCCGAGCCTGACTGCACAACGAACTCGTCGTTTTGCCCATCATGCACTTCCACCTCGCCCATACGATCCCGACGCGCGGCAAGAATTGTGGCGCCAGGTCCCGCAGGCACCGGAACAGTCTTTAGGCCGGTGTTCGCATCGGGTGCGGCGACCATGGCTGCGAGTTGGGCGGCCGACACGTAGCGGCCTTCATCGGCCGTCTGGGATCGGGCGCCTTGCGGCAGGAAAAGAGCGGCTAGACCCAGCGCAGACAGTCTAAAATAGGCGGGCAGGCGCATTGCAAATTCCGGTTCACTTGGACGGCGATCAGGTGAGTTTATTCACGGGCTGAGCAGCCGTACAAACGAAAGTCGCCTCCTGCGAAATTGGCGCGCTTGAACTTAATGGGCAGGAACAGGGGTTAGGGCGTATTCGTTCAATCTGCGATGGATCGCTCGCCAGCTGCTGCGTTGCGGAGAAATACTAGGTTTGAGCAAATCGAACGGCCATAGGGTCGCCGGCTCTGAAGCGCCGGCTTTGAAATCCACTAGGGTTCACAACGCGACCCTCGGGGTCGGGCTCCTGTGCAGCGGCGTCGCGATCCTTCTGGGATTGATCTACATCGCCAACGACACCTCCGAGCTCAGCGAACACCTGGTGTTCAGCATGGGACTGGCCGTAACCAGCCTGGTCTCAGCGTTGGGACAGGTCTTGGCCATCTTGGGATTGGTCTACCTTTGGAAGGCCCGCAGAGCTTCCTCAGACCGATAGACGAGCGTCGACTAGGGTTCGTAATCGAAGCCCGAGGATTTAGATTTCTTCGCACTGCCAAAGGTATAGACGAGGCCCACATAGGCGATCTGGCCGACTTGGCGGCGCAGGTAATCGTCGTTGAGGACGGGTGTAACGATAGTTCGCTGAAACCGCTGGCCGTTGAAGGCATCGGCGATCGTCGCAACCAAGGAAAGATCAGGTCGTAGCTGGCGGCGGTAGCCGAAGTTGATGATGTTCAGTGCGCTGACAAACCCTTGCGGGGTGAGGCGCTTATCGGTGCGTACGATCGTCACCTGGGCCGTATCATTGCTCGTGGGTTTGTAATCAATGCTGGCCTTGAGGTTGACGCCCGTTGTGGACCGAAGGCCCGTCGAACTAAGCGCCAAAGCGTCGATCTGGCTGTAGAACGCCTCGCCGCTCAATCTATAGGACAGGTGAGCGCCGAGCTTTCCGTCAGCATTGAATTCAAGACCCGCCGAGCGGCTCACGGGGAGATTGGCCTTGGTGGCCAAGACCACATCGCCGCTTATCGGCGTCAAGACGTCAGTGACGCTGTCGCGATCAAAGCGATAGTAGGCTGTCCCCCCCAGGCTGACCGGGCCCGGGGCGATGGCGTATCCGACTTGATAGGACCAGGTATCCTGCGGCGCCAGGTTGGGATTTCCCGCCCGTAGATTGTGAGTGTCTTGGCTGTCTGCAAAGGGGTTCAGGGCCTCCGGATCTGGGCGGGTTATGCGCCGGGCGACAGAGATCGAGAGTTTCGCGTCGTCGCCTATGGTGCGGTCTAGATGGAGACTGGGATAGAGGCCGGCGTCGTGGCGTCCGCCAGGAACATCGCCGATTAGCTGCAGCGTCGAGACGTTATCAGCTTCGATGCGCAGGCCCCCCAATAGGGTCCAAGGGCCCAGCGGCGTCTGATATTGGCCGTAGATCGCACTTATGTCTTGGCGATAGCGAAAGTGATTGGTGACCGCGGGATTTAAAATTGGCGCGCCCGTCGCATCGAGGTTGTCACCAACGCTGTCGAACGCGTTTCGATCAGCCTCGAAGTCATAGCCAAGCCGTACCTCCCTATCCCTCGACAGCGGAAGGTCATAGTCGAGGCTGAACTCGCTCGTGATCAGGTCGTGGCTAAGACGCAAGGTGTCGAAAGTCGGCGCCATGACCGGCAAGGTGAAGCTATTTTCGTAGGCATAACGCTCGCGCTCATGGTTGGCGCTGCGCTGGAACGCCAGGTTCAATGTCTCGCCGGGACGCCAGAGCTTTTGTTCGAAATGAACATCTTCCCCAGTATCGGCGCTCCAGGCAAATCCATCACTATGCCGGTCCGACTGAGAGGTGATCGTCCGACCCTCAGGGCCGCTGGTGTCAAGTTGATCGAAAAACCGGCCTCCTGCGCCCTCACGATGAGAGAATGAAGCGCCCAAGGATTGTTCATCATCGAAGGCGTACTCGAGCGCCGCCGTCGCCGACGGGGTAAGCCGGCGCAATCGTTCGTCGAGCGATTGGCCGCTGGCGACGGGAAGGCCGCTGTTGGGATCGGTCGCCATTCGACTGTCACCGATTATGCGTTCGCGAAAATCCTGGCGAAGACCCAACCCTCCGGAGAGCTTCAATGGCCCTTCGTTATAAGCCCCGCTGGCGCTTGCAACGTATCGACGATCCTCGCCCAAGCTCGCCTGAAGGCTCCCAGAACCGCCCGCCTTGCGCGTCTTTTTAGTAATAATGTTGATGACGCCGCCGGACCCCTCGGCTTTGTATTGCGCGGGAGGATTGGTCAGGACCTCAATGCGATCGATCTGATTGGCAGGAAAATCCAAGAGGCTCTGGCCGCGCGCCGCGCCTGAGAACTGCGCGGAAGGCTTGCCGTCCACCAAGATTGTGACGTTGCTGTCGCCGCGAAGCGTAAGGTTGCCATCTACGTCGACGGCGACGGATGGAACGTTATTCAAGACGTCGGCGGCGACCCCGGTCGTGGCCTGAAGATCCGTTGTGATCGTATACACTTTTCGGTCGATCAAAGTCTCAGCTTGCGCCCGCTGAGCGGTCACAACGACTTCCTGAACTTCGAGCCCCGCGACATCCTTAGGCGTAGTGCTGGGCGGTGCAGCCTGAGCAAGCGCCGACGAGGAGATCGAGGACGCCAATCCCACAATGCTCAAAATCAGCCAGGTCGTTCGTTGAAATTGAGACAGGGACGCGACCAGGTTCCTAACCCCCTCCAGGATTGCCGGCCAAAGTGGCGGATATCGCTTTGCGGCCGCGTGACCCCAAGGTTGGCTTTCGCCAACTTGAGAGAAACGCTTAGAGTTGCCGCATCGCCAGGACTGCGATGAGGGCTGCCGGGCCTTGCTGGCTGCGGCAAGTCCTAGGTTCGATCGCCACGCCAGAGGATGTATCCACCACGATCATCGGGGCAGACCGTTTTCGTCATGGCCGATGACGTCCTCAGGCGTTCGAGCGTCGCTGTCTTCCTACCTGCAAATCGTGCAGGCCGGCCTCCACCGGCCGCGATCTTGGCCCAATCAGATCGCGCGCTGGGCGGCGATGCGCTCATCATGCTCGAAAGCATCGGCGAAGCTGTCGAGCTCCATCTCCGTCATCCCGATGGCCCGCCCTTCGTCACGCCATGCGGCGACGCTGTGCTCGACCTCCGCCAGGATCGCTTTCGCCCGAGCAGACGTCAGCCTGAAATAGGGCAGGACGGACATGAGCGCGTCTACGGTGGCTTCGGGGCCGGAATCCTCGGACACCCAGGTCTTCAATTCGCGCAGGCGCTCCGGAAATGGGTTGATGTCGAAGGCTGGCGACAGGCGCCAAAGGCCGCGTTCGACATGCAGGAGACCGTGATTCATCAGGTGATCGTCGATGTTGGTGATCAGGATCGAGAATGCGATTCGGCGCCACAGCTCCTCGATGTCGGCGGATGGCGTTGCGCCGTGCTGACGAAGCGCGTCGACCAGTTCGGTGTAGGCGTGTTCTCCCGGGTCGCCGGCTTCGGCGCCGATCATGGTCGCGGCCGAGACATACATAAGCCGCCCCCCGCCGGGCGGACGATCGAAGCGACGGATAAGGGCGACGGGCGCGCCGTCGCTTTCGACCAGCCGGGCGTCGGCCGCATCGATGCCGGCGCGCTTGGCCAAGCCCATGGCCAATACCTCGCCCTTGGTCACCGGTCGTTCGTCCCTCACGCTGGGAAACTTGCCGATTGATAGCCGCCCCTCGTCATCGATCACCGAGCATTTCGGGCGCAGGCCGCCCAGCGACGTCCCACGCCCCCGGAGATGGGCGAGGTCCGCTGCGGTCTCGGTGTTGGTCTCCACCGCGCGCGTGGCCGCCAGCAGGTAAGCGAGCTCGATCAAGGGCGGCGTGGTCCGGCGGCCCTCCTCGGAAGCCCGCTGAAACAGCCCATCTTCGTCTTGCAGTCGAAGCGCGCCGACCCGGCTGACGTCATCGACGGCGAGAAGGTAGTCCACCGCATTGAGCAGTCTCTGATCGACGGCCTCGCCGCTGCGGCGCGCTTGCTGGCGGCGCTTGGCGTGGTCGCGCTGAATGACCTGGCGACCCCAACCATCCGGCTCGGTGTCGGCGATGACAGCGTGGAAGATGGATCCGTCGCGAGCCTTGCGATGGAATTGCGGACCGGCGACCAGCGCCAGCGCCGGCTCGATGGCGAAGCGCTCGGCGTCGGCCAGCCAGGCAGCGTCATATTCGAAGGCCGTGCTCTCCCGGGCGCCCTGTTGGTCGTAGTGCAGCGTTCCGACCAGGCGCGCCTCGTCGCCGATGTGGACGCGGATCGTCCGTTTCACAGCGGCCTCGGCGTCTTGGGCCTCCGGACCCGCTGGGGCATGCGCTCGGCGTCTAGGAGGAGGCCCTGATCGTCGCGTCGGGCGTCAAGGATCTCGCCCAGGACATCGCCGAAGCCCAGGACAAAGAAGGTCATCGCGTAGGTTCCCAACGCCACCGTGGGATCGCCCTTCTCGACTTTCAGGTAGGTGCTCTTGGCGACGCCCAGCCGCTCGGCCATCATCATGGCGGTGAGATTGCGCTTTTTGCGGGCCAGGGCGACGTCGGCGCCCAATTTCGCGAGCGCGCGCTTTACCCGCGGGGGCAAGGTATCAGTGACGGTCGATCTCATCTTACGGTCTCATGTAGATGACTTTATAGGCCATATGGTCTCGTATATAATACCTTACCGGTCCGATGTCGAATGCCCGTTGAGAACGTTCTTCGCAATTCGTGAATGATATTCGCATTGCAAAGCCCCAGGTGACGCCTTATCTGCGGTGATGATTTTTCGCAGAATCTGGCGATGAGTGATATTATCTTGCAGTCCGTGATGGATTTTCACGGCGTTCGCCTTCCCGAACCGGGCGCCCCGTCCGGATACGCCGCGCTCATCGAGCGCTATGGCCTCGCGGTCCCGCTCCCGCCGGTTCTGACCGCCATCGCGGAACGGCACCATCCGGTCTCCACCGCCCGGTGGCGGATGCTCACGCCACGCCACGCCCCCGCCCCGACCCTGGGCGGCCACCTCGAATTCGCGCTGAAGTGGGAGGGCGTCGACCTCGGCGTGCTCGACGCCCTTTTTCGGACGGTCGAGGCCAACGACGTCGCTGCGGTCATCCGCGCCACACCCACGGGCGCCTATGCGCGACGGCTGTGGTTCCTATTCGAATGGCTCACCCACCACCACCTTGATCTGCCCGACGCCGGAAAGGTCCGCGCCGTGCCGGTGCTGTCGCCCGATCAGCAATTCGCGCTTGCCGGGGGCGCGCCATCACCCCGCCATCGTGTCATCGACAACCTTCCGGGCACGCCCGCCTTCTGTCCGCTGATCCGCCGGACGTCGACCTTGGAGCGCTTCGCGGCTCGGGGCCTGGACCGGCTCGCTCGCGAGGTCGTCGGCCGAACCCGCCCTGACGTCCTCGCCCGCGCCGCAGCCTTCCTGCTGCTGCGCGACAGTCGCTCATCCTTCTATATTGAAGGCGAGCGTCCCTCCGCCCAGCGCGCGGCGCGTTGGGGCCAAGCGATCGGCGAAGCCGGCGCGCGTCCCCTGACCCTGGCGGAGCTGGAACGCCTGCAACGGGTTGTCATTGGAGACGCCCGCTTCGTTCGTCTCGGACTACGGGACGCCGCCGGCTTCGTCGGCGCCCACGACCGCGACACCGGCGAGCCGGTTCCCGACCATATCAGCGCGCGCCCCGACGATCTGCCCGATCTGATGGCCGGCTTGGTCGCCTACGCCGACCGAACCGCTGGCCACGTGGACCCGGTGATCGCCGCAGCGGCGATCGCCTTCGGCTTCGTCTACATCCATCCGTTCGTCGACGGCAACGGCCGACTGCATCGATGGCTGATCCACCACGCCCTCGCCCGCGCCGGCTACAACCCGCCAGGGGTCGCCTTCCCGGTCAGCGCCGTCATCCTGCGCGAGATTGACCAGTACCGCGCCGTTCTGGAGTCCTATTCGCGCCCGCTCCTCTCCTTGATCGACTATCGGGCCACGCCCGACGGCAACGTCGAGGTGCTCAACGCCACGGGCGGCTACTACCGCTATTTCGACGCCACGGCGCACGCGGAGTTTCTCTACGGGTGTGTCGCCGCGACCATCGATCACGATCTTCCTGGCGAGGTCGCCTATCTCCAGGCGTTCGACCGTTTCGCCGCAGCGGTTCAGAACATCGTCGACATGCCCGATCAGACCGTCGACCTGCTGCATCGATTTCTCCGTCAGGACGACGGGCGGTTGTCGCAACGCGCCCGTCGCCGTGAGTTCGCAGCCCTCGCCGGTAAGGAGGTTGCAGCGATCGAGCATCTCTATGCGGACGTCTTCGATGGCGTGGCGCAGCCGCCCTTGCCGGCCCGATGGCAGGGGCGATGACGGCTCAGCCTAACGAGCTTGCACAATCCGAGCGAAGCGCCAGATTCCATCCATGACGACCGATGAATCAGGGGTCACCGGCTACTGGAGAGACGCCAAAAACGCCTGGATTTAGGCGGTCCACACGTCGTTGATCCCAGACCTGGTCGACGACACCCGCTTTCGGGAAGCTGGCGCCATGGCGCGCCGCTTCGAGGCTGCGGTCGCGCGGTGGCGGACGTCCGGCGACATCCGGCCCGTGATCAACGACGGAAACGAGCTTTGCGCCTTCTAACGCGCGCGCCATAAGCTCGGCGTGTATGGGATCACCAGGCCGAGGAGATGCCTTTGCGACGGCCCCTGGCTCTCGTCCATCAGCGGAGCAGGCTTGGTCCATTTTCCCCCGTAATTGCTGCCCAATAGTCCGAAGGCGCGGGAATGCCGCCGCGAAACTCGATCTGCAATGCAGGATTGGGCATCGACAGGCGTGCGTGACGGGCGTCCTCGCAGAAGCCATAGGCGCGGGCCCAGGCCTCGATCGCCTGATCCGCCGTCGGCGCCGAGCAGGCCGCGGTGACCTTCTGGCAGAACTCCAGGGATCGCACGAAGATCGAAGGATCGCCTCGGCGGGAGAGCGCGCGCAAGGCGTCGAAGTAGTCGTTGCGGAACACCGTCGGGATGATGATGCGGGACAGACCGGCGGCCAGCAGCTCCTTGGTCATCATGATCCGGCTGATGCGGCCGTTCCCGTCATTGAATGGATGGACCTCGACCAAGAGGAAATGAATGAAGATCGCCCTGGAGAAGGGGTCGGAGATCGAGCGAAGGATGCTGACGCCCTCGCGCAGCGTTCCGCGCACGAGATCGGGATGGACGAAGGGAGTGTTTCCGGCCTGGTTGGGCTTGGTCTTAAGGGCGCCCGGCTGGATGGACGGGCGTGGCGCCATCAGGTGGCGATGGCGCTCCTGGACCTCGTCGATGAAGGCGTCCGCGTCGATCGCGCTGGCCGACCGTTCGCCCCGGTCCATGAGCTGGAGATAGGTGCCGAGCACGTCATGGCCGTCCTCCGGACGGGTTTCGGGGACCCGGCCTTCGAAGACGATCTCGACGGCCTCGCCGACGGCGAACTCGGTCCCTTCGATGAAGTTGGAGAAATAGGCCTCAATGAACGCGCCGGTGCGATTGCGGTCAGGGGAATTGTCGGCGTTGGGCACGGCGAAGGGCGAGCGGACCTGCATGAACTCGACCAGCTTGACGAGGCGGTCGACACAGGCGGGATCGCGCGGATGACCCTCGGCGCGCGCCTGGCCCTGGGGCGTCAACGCCTTGGCTTCGCGCGTCTGCAGCAGGGTGCTGATCATCACGTTCAGCGCCTCGAACTCCGCCTTCCGATCGATCAGCGGCGCCAACTGCCGGGCCTTGTCCCGAAGGGTGTTGAGGTGGTTGACACCATGCGTAGCGCATAGGCTGTCCAGGCGTTTCTCCACCTCGGCCGGACCCAAGGTCCGGGCGGGCCCCGAGCGCGTGCGGGACGGCGCCATGTTGTCGAGTAGGCGGCGGGCTTCGCTGGCGAGATGGGTTCCGAGATAAGGAATATCCTCGTCGACCGGTCCCACGCCCTGGCGGATGTTGATGACCAGTCCCGGCAAGGCGATGGCGGCGCGGCTGCGCGGAGCGCACATGAACAGGATGGCGTCGCCCTTCGGCGCGCCGCCCGAGCGGTCCCGCCAGGGCTGAGCCTCGATGCCGGACCGATCCGTGACGACGCCGTCCGGCACAAGCCGAGCGACGATCTTGGGCCAGTTGCGCAGGACGACGCCCTCTACCGGCCCGCTGGTCGGGTCGGCGTAGACGCCATTGGCCAGGCGCAGGAGCTTGCCTGCGGCGAGGTCCCTTCGAATTTTCCGATCCTGGGCTTCGTCGCCGAGGCCTGTGAAAAGGATGTCCGCCATGGTCGCTTTACACCCCGCTGGCTCGCGAGAATGTCCGTCAGATTTGCATAAAGCGGAAAAATGTCCGCCAAATTCGCATAAGGTGCTTTTGCATAAGCGGCAAGCGGTACAGCCACATGTCCGCCAGATTTTCATAAGGGCGGGAAATGTCCGCTCAATTCGCATAAGCGGTTTGAGCGGACGGATCGCAGCAGAGCTCGACCATGGGGCGAGACTTCCTGTTGCCGTGGAGCTGGAAGCCGCTCAAAAATCCGATCGCTGTGAGCGTTGCAGCGTAGGCGCGCACCAGATCTGTTGACCCCGCTTGCCTGGCGGTGTTCGCCTCGGTCCAACACCAGCGAGGATGTGGATGAAAGACGAAGCGCAACTCCGGGAGAAGCTTCGTAAGATCGAAGCCCTGTTCGCTGGCGCGGGAACCGTCGGAGAACGGATCGCCGCGGAAGCCGCGCTCGAACGGGTCCGGGCGCGCCTGGCCGAGCTCGAACGCAGCGATCCCCCGATCGAAATGCAGTTCTCACTGCCCGACCAGTGGTCGCGCCAGCTGTTCCTGGCGCTGTGCCGCCGCTACGGACTGAAGCCGTACCGGCTCTACAGGCAACGTCTCACCACGGTTATGCTGCGCGTGCCCAAGGGCTTCGTCGACCAAGTGTTGTGGCCCGAATTCGGAGAGTTGAACGCCGCGCTGACCCAATACCTGAACGAGGTGACCACCCGTATCATCCGCGATGAAGTCCATCGCGATACCAGCGAGGCGGCGGAGGTCGCATCAGCACTACCGGCCCGATAACACCATCGGATCGATGCGTGCTTTCAGCCGACCATCAACTGCGGCCTACACCGGATGCGTACCTCGCGCCTGAGCGCAGCGCTGCGAGACGAGATCCGGCAGATAGGGGATGTCGGGAGGGCCGGCGGTTCCGAGCCTGGCGCCGAGATAATCCCAGAAGCTGATTTTGAGTTTGGCGCAGGTTTTTGCGATGCCGAG
>Ga0209166_10000325_pt1 | contig 56594 bp, 54 predicted proteins | sample Coa_R1_3_FD_187151 | JGI IMG/M metagenome (GOLD analysis project Ga0209166, IMG submission 187151) | Surface soil microbial communities from Centralia Pennsylvania, which are recovering from an underground coalmine fire - Coalmine... | ecosystem: Environmental > Terrestrial > Soil >...
GATCTCGAAGGTCCAACGAATAGGGTTTGGTCATCCCTGCTGGCCTCCCGTCCCAGCAGGCATGTTGAATCAGACCTCAGCTGATTTGGGAATCGGCCGATTCACAGAAATCCCCACCCGCTCTAGAGGCGAAGATCTGATGCGTCCTTCGGCAGGATGCTCTTCACATCGAAGACGACCGAGCGGGCCCCACCGAAAGCGCGAATGGCGTCGGGGCCAAGCGTGCGGAATTGGTCGTGCGCCACGGCCAGGACGATCGCGTCATAGGCCGACGGCTCAGGCTGCTCGGTGAGCTTGATCCCGTGCTCGTGCAGAGCTTCCGAAGGGTCGATCCAGGGGTCCCATACATCGACCAAAGCGCCACCTTCAGCCAACGGCTGAATGATGTCGACCACGCGGGTGTTGCGTAGGTCAGGACAGTTCTCCTTGAACGCCAAACCCATCATCAAGACCCGCGCGCCCTCGAGCGGCCTGCCACGACGCTGCATTTCATTGGCCAATTCACGCGCCACGTGACCGCCCATGCCGTCATTGATCCGCCGACCGGCCAGGATCACCTCGGGATGGTATCCCAACGCTTCGGCCTTATGGGTCAGATAATAGGGATCGACGCCGATGCAGTGTCCTCCGACCAGGCCGGGCCGAAAATTCAGGAAATTCCATTTAGTTCCAGCCGCCGCCAACACCTCCGCCGTATCGAGGCCCAGCTTCTGAAAGATCAGCGAGAATTCGTTTATCAGCGCGATGTTCAAGTCGCGCTGGGTGTTCTCGATGACCTTCGCGGCCTCGGCCACGCGTATCGAGCTCGCCTTATGGGTTCCTGCCGTGACCACCGATCCATAGAGCCTGTCTACAAAATCAGCAGCCTCGGGGGTTGAGCCTGCGGTCACCTTGACGATGTTGGCCAATCGATGGGTTGGATCGCCCGGATTGGCGCGCTCCGGACTATAGCCGGCAAAGAAATCCCGATTGAAGGTCAGGCCGGAGATCTCTTCGACCAGGGGAACGCAATCTTCCTCCGTGGCTCCTGGATAGACGGTCGATTCATAGACCACGACGCCGCCGTATCCGATCGCGCCGCCGACCGTTCGGCTTGCTGCAGTTAGGGCCGAAAGGTCTGGGCGTTTTAGCGCGTCAATCGGCGTCGGTACGGTGACAATGAAAACATTACAGGCCTTAAGGTCCGCAGGATCTGAGCTGAGCTTCAGGGCTGTGGCCGCAGCTAACTCGGACGCGGAAACTTCCAGCGTACGATCCTCGCCAGCGCGAAGCTCCGCGATCCGCTGTGCTTTGACGTCAAAGCCAATGACGTCGCCGATAGCAGAAAACGCCACCGCTAGCGGCAGTCCCACATAGCCCAAACCAATCACAGCAATCCTTGCCGGCGACTGGGTGAATGGGTTTAGCAACATGGAGAACTCGCGCTGATCAAAACTGCGCGGTCACTAGCACGGTTTGATGGGTCATCTAGAAATCGCCCACGAGTTTATCATCGAACGCCGGGCGAACTACCCGCCGCCACGAGGCGCCAGCTGTGATCTTGGGCATGCCGCGGCGAGCTTAAATATCCTTTTAGCGGCGAGGCCTGGCTCGAGGCTATCGGCGTTGCGAGGTAAGTCGCCCAGCCTCTACAGACTCAAGCACCGTGGCCGCCACGACCTCGGGTCTATCGTTCATCATCAAGTGAGACGATTTCACCAAGCGCTGCTGGCCTTTAAGAAACTCTCCGGCGGTCTCATGATGAAGCCCTTGCCAGACCATCGCGCTTGGATTGTCCTTGCCTGCAGGCAACCCCGTGGGCGACGCCGTCAGGATGATGACTGGCTTGTCTTTGAGAACTGGAATTGTTCTCAGAACTTGGGCGGAAGTCCCTTTGAACAATGTGTCCAATTCTGAGAGTTGTGTTCGCCAGGTACTTGGGCGCGACGCGATAACACGCATATCCGCGCTTTCTTTTGGGAGGCAACCCAAGGCGTCGAGAGCATCTTGCGAGCCCTTTATCGCGGCTTCCAAGCATGCCGCGGGACGGTGGCGCACTCCCTCAAGGCTGCCTGCGTTTGGCCCCACAATTGCGGCAACGCGTCGGTCCTGGAACGGGACAGAGGGTTCGACCAGAACAAGTGCTATGGTTTCTCGAACTCGCCTCGCCGCAAATAGTCTCGCATAGAGGCCGCCCGCAGAATGTCCGACGGCAACAAATGGGCCCCTCTCTCCAGCTCTTCTCAGCGTTTGATCAAGATCCCGCGCGATAGCCTCACCATCTCGCGGCATTCGGCCGGGATCACTAAATCCGTAGCCGGCGCGGTCGTAGCTGCAAACGCGGGTCTTGGCGGCGATAAGGGGTTGAACGCCAGCCCATGCGGACGCGCCGGCGCCAAAGCCGGACTCAAGCACAACCGTAGGCAAGCCCTTGCCCGTGCAATTAAGGTTGATCGAGCGGCCGTCGTTTAACCGAACCAACCGGCCAGGCTGGGCGTAGGAACTAGTACCCCCAGCTTGTGCACCAGCCGCTGGCCTGCCAATCGCGATAAGCAAGCCGAGCGCCAAGATCGTTCGCAAGTTCCGAAACGGACGAGAGCTTCCCTTGGACACCAATTCTTGTTCCAATACCTCTCGAACCGAATTAGCAGCTCGCTTAACGTTGCAACTGAGACTGCGCCAGTCAGGTCGTGCTGGCTTGGCGCCCTCTCGTCGGCATGGATTGTGCATGCAGATTTCTAAATAGGTGTGGTTGGAGGGCGACGTTGGAAACGGTTTATGACTGGATCACGGTAGCAATCTTCGGTGGATTGGTCGTTCTGTTCCTCCAACGGTCGATGGCCGAAGGTGAACCACAAGATACGATCCTACATTACCTGCCGCCGGCCATTGGCTGTGCGGTGGCGAATTATGTCGGCAACCAGGGTAATGGTCCAATTTCGGCGCTGATTGTTGTCGCGGTTCTCGTCTATATTTGGTTCGTATTGAAACCTTTTCAGGGGCTTAAGTTCTAAGTTCAACCCAATGGAAACCCACGCGAGCCGAGACGAGCCGTAACAACCTCGCTCGCGTCGGTGCGCCAGAACGTTCGCTACGCGTCCGTGGACTTTGTGACACCATTCGTCAGGTTTGCGAGCCTTGTGCCGATTAAGATCTTGCGGCGGTTTGGGGCGACGCTGGCAACAAGTTCCGCAACAAAAGCCTCGATCTTTTTCCAGTCTTGATCAGGGTTGTCTCCAGCGACCGAAAATCGCGCCAGGAGTCCATCAGGAATGATCCCCGACATAGCGATCGCCAGTCGGTCCACGCGTTGCTGACCCCTGTCTTGCGGCAGGTGTTCTCCCATCCGCGTCCAATAGATTATGTTTTCGCGCTTATCCCCCCCCTCGGCAGCCAGCCGGCGAGCCGGGACGACTGCACCACCTCCTACAGCGAGGCTCAAGGGTTCATTTCGGACCAAGCTGTAGCCGAAAGCCGGATAGCAGACTTCGGGCCGGTGCAGCTGAAGCTCATCACTCTGCCGACGTCCATAAGCCAGCAACATCAGCACTTCGACGCCACTCCTCGAGTTTCGATAGTCGCGAACGATAAGCTCATTGTAGAGCTTGCTCGAAAGCGTCTCCTCTCCGTTGACCGCATAGGGATCGCCGATGTCTGCGGAAGTCCAGGCGCCGAATGCAGCAGGGACGGCGTCAGCCACCTTTCCGCCTTGTAGAAGGGGCGTATGGTGACGCGGTTTTAGCCATTCAGCGGTGGCGGCAGCCATCAAACAGGCTCCGCCGAACATAATCTCGCGACGACCGATCACTGGGACCTCCACGACCTTGGCAGGACCCGCCACAGGACTGTGTCAAGCGCGAAGACGAGCAAGAGATCGATCGCGAACAAGAATAACCCTGCGGTCTGGTGTAAGAAACCTTGAGCGACTTCATCCCCAAAGAAGTACGTAAGCAAGATCAGTGTCATGATCCTGACTATATTGCCCAAGATGGCTATGGGGATCGTACTGGCAGTGAGAAGCGCTGCGTAACGTAGCTGAGAGCCTCGCAGAAGGTAGATATAGAGCAAGCTCACAGCCACCAGTCCAACGATTGAGTTCATGCCCGAGCAGGCGTCTTCGACCAAAAGTCGGTATGAGCCCACAAAGATCGTGACGCCTTCTCTGGCAACGGGAATTCCTGCGAAGGAAAGGACACTCATCGCGGCCCAGGAGACAAACTGCTTCAATGGCGAAGTGATTTGATCCATCAGCCAGCCGGGTGGCGGCACCAAAAATCCCAAGTAGAGGACAGGAAACCATAGGCGCAGAAGTGTCTTTAGACCGGCGCGCAGATAGATCGTTGACACGACCACGCCATAAAGACCCGCAACCTCAAACGTTATGAAATCAAAGGGTCTTCCAAAGACATAGAGTGCTAGAGACGCCGTTAAGCCTATTGTCGCCAACCATACCGAGCCAGGCTGCGCCACGCCTTTGGCCGCCGTCCATTCACGAACAAGCAGCCAAGATCCAACCGCCATGACAATGGGTCCGTGCGCGCCAGCTTCGGTCGTCCATACCTGGCTGCCGAGCGACACAATTGTGGGAGCTGCAAGCGCCAGGAGGCCGACAACAAGGATCAGTCCGGACGCGCTAATTTGGCGCCGCGACCAGACGCCGGCGTCCGAAAGGCGCGCCGCCTCATCCATTTCTGGTCACCCTCGATTGCATTGCGAAAATATCTGCAACTCCTGCGCCAGAGCTATGGTCATTCATGTTGGTGCTCGCAACTGATTCCCACAGGCTTCGACATTCAAGGCTCGTCTTTGAACGACTACGCGCGATGAAAGCCCGGGTTTGGGCGCAGTCAATTAGATCCCAGTTGAATGAGAGAGACTCAGGCGCACAATCATCTACCTAGGATCCTGAGCTGATTGATCTGAACGGCTCGGCAACGAATGTGACTTATCAATCGTCGCCACTCGCAAGGTCCGCATAGCGCCTTGCATTGGCGTTTTGTTGAGGACGAAGACCAATGGACGCCGCGCAGCAGAATCTGCTCGTACTTGTCTTAATCGTGATCATCGCTGCGGTGGTGGCTGTTTTTGTTGGCGTTCTGTCAAGCCGCACTCTGCGCGAAGAGGGCCTTCGACGCCTCGTGAAGCGTTGGCTCGGGCGCTAGAGATAGAGGACGCCCGGCCCAACAATGAATTCTCGAAGAACCTTCCCCTTCAGCGGCTTTGAACCGGTAATCGTGTGAGTCTATCCCAAAGTATGTCCCGGCGGCTGAAGGGCCTTGCATCACTTCGGCATTCGGGCGGCGCGCGCCACGCCTTTAAGGCCAGCGCGTGGTCGTTCAGCGGTTATGGCCTCACGACGGCGTTGCGCTTCGTTTCAAGACTTGTCCTGGCGAAGATGCTCAACATATCGAGCCCGATGGGTGATGTCGCGATCGTTTCCGTCATCCTGTCTGGTTTGGAAATGATTTCGGACCTTGGCATCGGCGTGAACATTGTTCAGCACCGCCAAGGCGACGATCCAGAGTTTTTAGGAACTGCATTTTCCCTGCAGGTGCTCCGCGGCGGCGCTTTATGGGCGATCGCCTCCCTGCTTGCGCTGCCGATAGCAAAAATCTACCACGCACCTCAATTGTTGGGATTGGTTCTATTCGGCGCCCTATCCACCTTAGTTCGCGGATTTGCAAATCCCGGCCTCTGGGTGTTGACTCGAAAGGTCGATCTTCGCGGGCCAACCTTGGTCACTGGGGCCTCGGAAATAGCCGGTTTCGTCGTTACGGTGGCGTGGTCGATCGCTTCCCCATCAGCTTGGGCGATCGTTGGCGGCACCGTCGCGACGTCACTGATCTATGCTCTTGGGTCTCACCTGCTTCGCACACGCGTTAAGCCCGCCTGGAACCCACAAGTCGCCAAGTCGATTGCACGATTTGGCGGTTGGATGATTCTGTCATCCGGCACCTACTTCATGAGCAGTCGCGGCGAGACGCTTATGCTGCGAGGTTCTGTGCCGGACCTGGAGTTCGGCAGTTTTGCTTTTGCTTCCATGCTTGTGACGACGCCGGTAGCTGCATTTAGCCAGCTGGCTGCGCAGGTTTTTCTTCCAACTCTTGCGTCCGCGATCCGTGAACACCCCGACAAGGCGCTGAGGCAGTTCACGCGCAGCAAATGGATCTTCACAGCGTTAGCGCTTTGCTTCGCATTCGGAGGACTTTGGGTTGGTCCTCCGCTTGTCGCCCTGCTGGGATTGAATCGAACTTTTCAAGGCCTCGCCTGGATGGTCCAGCTCCTAGGCTTGCGCGCGTCCTTGGAAATTTATGCCGCACCCACAAGTACGACCTTGCTCGCCTCAGGGGCGTCCCGCTATTCAGCCGTCGCAAATATTGTTAGGCTGGTATTCCTCGTAACAGGCTTATATTTTACAGTACATCATTGGGGATTACGGGGTGCCATGTGGGTTTTAATTGCCGCACCGTTCTTTTCATATACCACGTTACTTCCTGGACTCAGATCTCACATGCCGGGTGGAGTACGGATTGAACTCGCGGCGTCAACACTATACTTGGCCGGCGTCATCACGTGTGCGTTGTTGTTTATGGCGCAGTAGGCGATAAGGGCTACATCGAAGATGCGACCTACCATCAGCGCCATCATCCCAACCTATAATCGACGGCCTTACTTGGGACGGGCGATTCAGAGCATTCTGTCTCAAAGCATTGCACCAGACGAAATTCTCGTCATCGACGACGGCTCAACCGACGGAACGGCTGATTATCTCAGGAAGGAATTTCCTGGAGTCATACGCCTGGTAGAACAGACGAATGCTGGAGTATCTGCAGCCCGCCGTCGCGGTCTTTTAGAGGCGAGACATGACTGGATCGCGTTCTTGGATAGCGATGATGAGTGGTCAATCGGTCGACTTCAGGCCCTGCTTACTGCAGCTGAAAACCTTCCGGAAGACGTTAGATGGATATTTGGCGATACCTCTTTGGTATTCGATAATGAAATTATTCAATCCCTATATCAAATTCATGGATTAGGACCAATATATGGATCAGTTATTTATAGAGATCCGATTGAAACACAATTTCCGTTTTCATTTTCACTTTTACAAAGCAGCCTTATATCTCGCAATCTTCTGACACAGCTAAATGCATTCTCAGAACAACTTAAATCCAGTGAGGATTTTCTCGTTAGTTTTCGAGCATCACTTCACGGGCCACTGGCAGCAATTCCTGATATTGTGACGCGACTTTACCGGACATCCGATTTGGCAGATTCATCTCTCGACCAAGCCGGGAAGAGCGGGCCAGATTACTTTCGAGCGCGCATCCTGGCGTTTGATGAAGCCACAAGACTCGCGGGCTCAAAACCATGGTCGCGACTTCACGAAGAGGCCGTAAGGGGACTTTGTCGCGCCCTTGCCGACCAGAACTCACCAAGTGGGCTCCTTGCGCTCCAACAATTCAAGCACCGAATCTCTGCAAAGGCGATAGGATTTAGCCTTATGGCGATTCCTGGAAGTACGCTCCTATCCCTCATAAATATGATTAGGCAAAGATTCAGCTGATTTATAATATGTGATGGATATTCGACAACTGTTAGGTAGGAATACAATTCCTGAAGATTGAAATACAGTTCTTCGAGCCAGGGATCGCGTGACAATGGGACTGCGCCGAACGGTCGCTAGAGTACTTGAAAAGATTTCCGGGGCGATGATTATCCATCCTTCGGAATTTCACGAAGTTATCGAACAAAAACACCTTCGCCGATTCTTTGATCATTTTGATGTTGATTGCGTGTGGGATGTAGGCGCGAATCTCGGCCAGTACGCGACGCACTTGAGACGGGGCGTGGGATTCAAGGGGCCGATAATCTCATTCGAACCTGTGCCCGAAATTGCGGAGGAATTGAAAAAATTCTCTGCAAGCGATCCGCTTTGGTTCGTAGTCCCCGTCGCCCTCGACCGCGAATCTGGTCCTTCGACATTCAACATAATGGCGTCCAATACCTTCAGCTCTCTCCATTCGCCAGCGGGAGATCAGCCTGGGATTTTCTCCGGTCAGAACAAGGTAGAGCGCCAAATCACAGTCATGCGCTCTACCGTCGCGGAGGAATTTCCAAAGTGGAGCAAAATGCTTTCATTCAAGCGGCCATTCCTGAAAATGGACACGCAAGGAAACGATCTGGCGGTAGTCGAAGGTTCCGGATCTGCGCTGCAGGAATTTGTTGGAATTCAAAGCGAACTATCAATTCGTAAACTCTATAATGACGCTCCGGATTTTTCGGAATCACTGAAGAAGTATTCCGAATATGGATTTGATATTTCAGCATTTATACCAAATACAGCAGGTCACTTTCCGCTTCTTGTTGAAACTGATTGCATACTCTTTCGGAGGTCACTCACAAGCTCAGGAAGTGTGTGATTGGGGCTGCATACAAGCCTCGAACCGGCTCTAGGCCGCAAGGGCAGGCTTGGGCGCTAGCTGCGGGTCGTTGAGGAGATCAAGCCTGCTGGCAAGCCAGCGCCGCGCTGGCTCGTCATAAGCGACGAGCAGCAGCCACGCGACGGCGCAGGCGGTCGCAATCGCCACGGCCCCGACGACCGGCCCGGGGGCGCGGCCCTGAAGCGTGTGGCACACCATCAGCAGCACGGGCCAGTGGACGAGGTAGAGCGGATAGGACAGCCGCTCAAGGAACAGCAGGCGCGGGGAAACGGTGCCCTTCACGCCCGCGGCGACGATCAGTGGAAGCACGATCATGACCGCAACAGTCTGATATGGCCCCGTCCACGGGGTGACGGTCAGCAGGACGGCTACCAGGGCAAGCGGCGCGACGAAACTGGGAACGCGGGGCAGGCGGTTGCGATAGCGGCAGAGCACCGCGCCCAACAGAACCGGATAGGTGATCCGCAGGAGGCCTTTGGCGATGCCCGGCGCGCTACCGACGCCAAAGCTGATCACGTGGCCCGCCTTCCAGACGCAGGCGGCAAGGACGATCCCTGAGACCACGAGCGCCCAGGGAATGACCTTGGGGCAGATCTTCACGACCAAGCCGAAGGCCAGTGACGCCCCGATCTCGTAGGGGAGAGACCACATCGGAACGTCGAGCGGGAAGGCGAGATAGCCGCTCAGCCTGGGGATCATCACCATGGACATGGCGCCATCGACCCATGCCGCCTCATGGTTGACGTAGAGGTGGGCGGCAAAGCCAAGCAGCGCGCCGATGAGGATCATCGGGAAGAGGCGCAGCAGTCGCTTGTAGACAAAGCGCCCATAGGACAGCGCGCCCGCTTGGAGCCGGTCCCCGTAGGCATGAGCGACGACGAACCCGCTTAGGCAGAAGAAGAAGTCGACCGCCAGGCCCGTGCTTCCGGTGTACTTCGGATCGCCGAGGATATCGTTGGCGTGGCCGACCACGACGGCGAGCGCCGCAATCCCGCGCATCACGTCAAGCAGCTCGAAGCGCTCTTTACTCATCCCGCCCCCAAGGTTCGCCGAACGAAGGCATCCCGCGAGCAAAAAAGTCAACCTGACAACCCCTGATAGGCGAAAACGCCCCGGCTTTGACGGGGTGCGAAGGCGGCTCTAACTCGCATTTCTCAGTGCGCCCCGAAGGCGCGTATCACCAGTGGAGGGAGGATCCACCCAGATAGTTGTCGATAGGTCTGGTAGCTGACGGGCGGTTTTGTCGGGTGACCGGCAGGACTGAAGCCCCGTGACAAAGGCCGCCCTGGGCGGTTGAGCAATCCAGCGGGCCGTAACGCGAGTGAAGCTTGAGCAGGCTGCCGATTCCGGACTGATCCCGCCAGGGATTCCGATTTGATCCCGCCAGGCCGGGGCTTCGGATCGGGCGCTTCGTCGACGCTAGGGTTCCTCCTTTTGGGAGGGGCCGATGCCGACATGGGGTAATCGCGCCCTGAGAGCGTTAAGGCACGAGTTGGAGGGTGGTTGTTCCCCGATAGGATGGAAGTACGGGCTCACGACTGCAAGCCGGGCCCAAGCATCGAACGGAGAACAACCATGGAAGAGTATATTGGTCTCGACGTGTCGCTGAAAGAGACGGCGATTTCTGTGCGGCGTGATGGCGAGCGCGTCTGGCGCGGCAAATGCCCATCGGATCTTCGCCTGCTGGCCGAGGTGATCCACAGGCGGGCGCCGATGGCAAAGCGAGTGGTTTTTGAGACCGGACCCCTCTCGGTATGGTTTTACCACGCCCTGTCCGCCGAAGGCCTTCCGGCGATCTGCATCGACGCCCGGCACGCCAAGGCCCAAGGCCGCGCTCGACATGGCGGCAAACAAGACGGATGCGAACGATGCTGACGGGCTGGCCCACTTGGCCGAAGTGGGCTTCTTCCGCGAGGTGCGGGTGAAGGGCTACGACAGCATACTGACCCGCACGCTTGTGGCCGCCCGTCTTAGCGCTACACAGCTCAGCAACCCCAAGACCGATCCGAACCTTTCAGCCCCGAGGATCGCGAGCCTCCTGCGGCGCGCGGAGTCATCGACAATCCACCCGAGGCGCATCGAGTAATCTACTAGCTCAGCTCAGCTCCAAGGGTAATTTCCGACCGGCCACGTGAAGTTCCGGTTCGCTGTCCCGATGCGCCAAGCCCCTGGCGCGTCAGGGTTGGCGTAAAGCTGGCCGAGACCATCGTACGTCGTGAGTGGCGCGAAGGTGTCGGTCAGCGCCAATCCCGCGGGCCCGGCCTGTCCCGCGCTGAAGTTCGCCCACGTCGCCTCGTAGTTTGTGACGGTCGACCAGACGTCAGTTTGCACGTTGCCGCCGTCATGCGGCCCCGATGGAAGGCCGGTGACGTGGGTTACCAGCAGATTGTTGATCCACGCCGGGTAATTCGGATAATTACCTGAGGTTCCACCCTGATTGTCATGGCCGCAGATGATGTTCTGAGCTATGTGGCAGTAAGCGTCTGCCGTATCACCAGGAAACGTGTCGAAGAAACTATCGTATTGATTTTGAACGAAGTTGCAATTGCTGCATCCGTTCCCAAAACCAGCTGAACCTTGATTTGTCGTCATCTGCACGACGTTCCCAGATGCCCAACAATCGAAGAGAACACCTTCGAAGTTGAAGGGTTCCGAGGTCCAGAACGACTGAATGATCACATTGTTCTTAATGTAGACGTTCCACCTAGGTGTGCCGCTGGAATTGGAGTGATAAAATTCCGTGTGGTCCGATTGGCGGGTCTGAGCGACCGCGCCAGCGCCTGTCGCGGCGACGTTCGCAAGCGGCATGAGCAGTGCCGACCCCTGGGTCGCGTCAATCACAGTCCCGGTCCAGCCGCCGCCGGGAATGGCCGTGATCTTCGCCGCCATGTCGGTAATCGAAAAAGAGGCCGTCGAGGTCTCTGCACCGGGATTGCTGACAAGAGTGAAAGTCCCGCCTGAAACCGCCGTACCACTGACCTTGCAGATCAGCGTTGTCGCGCCGCCTTCAGTCGTCCCGTCGATGAAGACCGTCGAGTTTGCGGGGCCTTGGATGGTCAAGGCGTTGCGGAAGTTTGTCGCCGGGCTGACGTCGCAAAGGGTGACGAAGTTGCCGAAGCAGAAGTCGGTGTCGTCGGCGGGATCACCATTCATGTACCGGACCTTTGACCCGACCATACAGCAATTGGCAGAGGTACCCCCGGCGCTGTACTCGACGGTTGTGTTGAAGTGCCAGCCGCAGACAATGTCATGAGCGTCCGACCACGTCCGCATCGCAGGCTGGCCGGCAAGGTTCCACCCGAACATGACCGCATTGGCCCCGCCAGAGTTGGTAAAGGTGCAGCCGTTGAACGAACATGCGAGGTTCGAATAGAGCGACGTCCAATTCAGAAAATCTAGCGAGATGCCGGTTCCGAACTCGATTCCGTGCCAGCCTGGCCGCCAAGCCCAAGAGGTTGGAATGTCGCTGCCATTAGGGTCGTAGGCCGTGACACGGCCTATTGTAACGGCCACACCAGGATTACATTGGAGCTTCATCAGCCCAACATTGGAAGTGTTGCCGGACGTCGCTGTGTTCGTGGTCGCGTCGTAGAACGCGCCATTGTCCATGAAAGTCGCGCGGGTCGTCGTCGCGTTTGCGGCGATGGCGCCCGCGATGAAGGACGCCAGGTCTGGATAGTCCCAGGTCGCGCCGATCTTCTTGTCGAAGGCGTAAGCCGCCCTCGGGAAGACATTCATCTCCCAGTCGTTGCGGACTTGGGTCTTGGTACTGCTGGAGTCGTCGAAACGTGCGAAGCCGATGGTATTGACCAGCATCGAGCCGTCGTTGGCGGTAATGTCGGCGAAGAGGCGCGCGGTTCCGGTCGTGCTGATTGCGGTGAACGCCGCTTGGTTCAAGGTGATGTAGTAGCCGACGATTCCGTTGACGATGCCCGGAACGGTGAGCGTGGTGCTGGCGCAGTCGCCGTAGATCCGAACGCTGGCGATCCCGCCATAGGCGTCCGCGCTGACGCCGATCACGGTATTGCCAAGGATAACGTTCTGGTCTGATTGCAACCACGCTGCAGTTGGGTACGCCGTCGAGCGCGCAGCCGGGGTCGGCATGGCCGGAGCTGCGCCGCCAATGCCGGAAAGCGCGGTCCCATTCCACGTCGCGGCTGGACCGACGGCACCCGACGAGGCCGCAAGTCCGCGAAGCCTGATAAGACTCATCTAAGTCATTTCCAACAAAACGCCGCAGACGTCGTTGCCAGTGACGGTGTATCCAGAGAAAATGATTGAGGCGTTCATATATCCGCTAAGTTGATCGGAAATTACTGGAGCCCAAACTCCGTCGGCTTGATTGTTCAGGCGCATCGTCCAACCAGAAGGTGGCGTGATGACATTGTTGGGCGAGCCGCCCTCGGCGACCATCATCGATACAAACCCCTTGGATGAGCCAGATGGGGTAAGTCCAGTAAACGTCAGCGTATCGGTTCTTGAGGCTTGTCTTACATACTCAGTCTGAGCAACTGTTGTGGCGCCTGAGTAACAAGAAATAGAGATTTCATTGTTCAATCCACCGTTTGCAAGCGTCAGGAGACGTGCCCCGGAAACATCAGCGCCGTTCAAAACAAGCGCAAAGAGTTGGAAGAAAAACGCCGAGGGTGTAGTGGTAATTCCTGCGCCTACTGTGCCAATCGGTCCTCCGCTTCCGGCGGTTGTAAGCGCTTGCCCTGTATGACCAGAGCTATCTTGTAGCGCAATGACGCAAAGGTTGCCGGATACGGCCGCCGCAGGCAGTGCAATAGTTCCAGAAGAACCCAACGTACCGGAGGTCTTATCTACAAACACGGCACCCGCCGGATGTACCACGGGTGAGAGCAAAATTTGGCGCAGGACTGGTGTCACGACTACAGCGCCAGGGTATGAACTGTGACCTTGTAGACCTCGGAATTGGCATTGGGCGTGAACCCGCCAACGGTCACAAGGTAGGCGAACAGATGTGTCCCCGACAGTAGAATCTGCTTGTTGATGATGTTGCTCTCTACGTAGAGCGTCGAGCCCAGGTCAATGAGAGCGCCTAGCGGGATCAGGCCCAGAAAGGCCGCCCGATCCCCTGTTGGAAGATCAAAGGCCGAATTGTCGGCGATGGCTGACGGGGGCGTGACATTGTAGAGATAGAGCACCCATGAGGTCTGGCCCGAGGGGATCGCCGCTATATCCGCCTCAAGCTGTATCGACGTGATCATGACCGCAGCGCCGCTTGGACCAAGCACACCGAGATCCAATGGCCCTCCAAGTACGTCCCCAGCTGTGTAGACTGTGGTGTTGGCGGGACGGGTAATGGTAGTGGCGACGTCAAACGCGATGGAGGTCTGGGCGACCCTCAACGCAACGCCCCCATTAACTCCTTGGACCGAGGAAACACCACCAGCCGGCGATCCTGCGGTGCCAGTTGTCAGGTCGATATAATTGCCGTTGTCATCGTTCAGCGAAATCCGTTGAACTTCCTTGGTCTCCGAGTCTTCTCCAGTGAACGAATAGGTAGCGACGTTCTTGCCCGAACCCGGCGTCACCTTGACGTCTGAAGTTGTGACCATCTCAGGATGCCTTTGTCAGAGCGAGGAGTAGGCCGATGGACTGGCCGACAGAATTGGGGACGGAAGCTCGGGTCAGCGCGAGCAAGAGTCCGAGTGGTTCTCCGTCGGCGCTTGGCGGCGAACTTCGAGTCAAAGCGAGCAACAACCCAATCGGCTCGCCATCGTCGCTGACCGGCGAACTGTGAGTTAGGGAAAGAAGGAGGCCCAAAGCCTCGCCAACATCGCTCATGGCGACGACGCCAAGAAGGTCAAGCGGCTGCGGAGATCCCAGCGAGAAGGCATCCGCGGCGTTGCGCGCGCGAATTTCCAGAAGAGCGCCAGCGGACTAGGCGAAATACCCATACTGCGACTTCCGGTTTGGGAAGGGGTAGTCGACGTGAAATTTTCCCTGGAGTCAACCCGGGGTTGCTGTTGGCTTGCTGGAGACTGTAGCGATCACGAGTTCGCAGTTACATCGTTACACCATTCGCGGGAGCACGATCGTAATGGACAATGGACATGTACCTCAGCACGTTGCGGCATCTAATGACCTCACAAGGTGAAAATCATTGCGTGCACACGTCACCGAATATGGGCATCGTTTCGCGTCGAGGTGTTTAACCTGCAAGACTACAAGAAACCACTAGTCAGCACGACCAGAACTAATTGCTATGCCGCAAAATTAAAGTAGGTTGGGGCTGAGTATCCAATCGCCCAAGCACCGCTAACATCATTAGTTGCACGCTGATTACACCGGCCGTCGTAGAGATCAAGCCGTGGACTGAGATTGGTTAGAGCGGACCCAGTAGGGCGGAAATCGCCGGCAGTCTTGTTCGTGAACCAAGTTTGGAAGCCCGTGTCAGCAGGCGCTGGCCCTGATGCAAGCAGGAAATTATTCAACGGAACGGCTGGGGTCCCGGCTGGGACCGTGAGGCTGTTGTAGGTCAAGGTTGGCGCGGACGTTGGATACGTACTGCCGACCACCGTGTAATCCGTGACGTTCCTCGTAAAGACGGAATAGTGATCCCATGTCTTCGTAAAGTCCCAGCCGCCATCAATGCTGTTATTTGCGACTACAATATGTCCGGATCCTGAAGCAATATAACTAACGCCTCCATTGTCAAAGGATCCATTGAACTGGGCATCAAAGACGTTGCCTTTGATGATCACATCCAACATCGCGCCTTCGCCGTTATAGGCCTCCGAGGACCAATAGCAGTTGTGTGAGATGTTGTTTCGATGAATAACGTTCTGCCAGTTAGTTCCTTGCTGCGCGTGATACCATTCAGTATGGATATCTTCCATCACCTGAAATGTGCGAGTAGAGCTGACGCTGACTGCGCCGCCTGTTCCGACTAAGAACCTTGAACCAAGCGTGTCGCTAATAACGGTCGCGCTCCAACCTGGGCGAGCATTGATTGTCGCCGCGAGGTCACTGATCTTCATGTTGCCTGCAGCCGGGTGGTCCCCAAGGACGATTGTCTGCGCCCCATTGGCGTCAGTGAGGATGACGCTAGATCCTGGAGAAAGATTGGGACGTGTGACGTTGATGGTCGGTGAGCCAGCGACGCTGCAAGAAACCGTCAGAGCGTTATACGCTGTATGAAGGATTTCCGACGAAAGACTCTCAGTATAAGTTCCAATCACGAAGCTAGTGCCATCAAATGGCGAGAATAAGCTGCTCCTCATCTTGGTGCCGGACACCAATAGGTTAAAGCCCGTCGAATTGCAGCGGAATTCATAAATTCCATCAATGTGGAAGCTGTACATAGGATTGGCGCTGTCATCAAAGACGCCGAATCCTGGGGGCGCGCCGGCGTTCCAATACGTTGCCCAATCGGGTCGCGAGCAGGTTACGCGGCAGCCATTGAAGAAACAGGATTGCTGGTTACGAATATATGCCCAGTTCTTTAGATCCAGGATCACGCCCGACCCACGGAATTCGATGCCGGGCCAACCCGGACGCCAATACCACGAAGTTGGAGTATTCCCATCGAACGCCGCCGCACGTGATATGGTTGCTTTAATCCCCGATGCATGGGTGAGAGTGCACCAGCCCTTGGCGTTGGTGGTGCCAGTGTAGCCTGTGGTTCCGTCTGCAGCCTCGTAGTTGGCCGTCTCGACAAAAGTCCCCTTTGGGGCTTCAGCGTTTGCTGCGCGCGCCGCGTTCAGGAATGCCGGAATTGTGGGATAGTCCCCGATCGTCGGGCCAATTGTATGTGCGAAATCGCTTTCACTTGTGCGCGGATAAAGCGTCATCGCCCAGTCATAGATGCCGTTAGTCGGCGAAAGCGGAAAGCCGATAACGCGCTCCTGCATTGTGCCATCATTGGCGTGCCCGCGCGCAAAGACTCGAGCGGCGCCGGTCGCAGAGACCGCCGTCCAAAGCGAAGCTTTCAGATTGAAAACGTAACCATATACCGACCGTGTCGCCCCAGTGGGATCAGTGTAGGTGTAAATGCTAGGTGAGGTTACTCGAGTCGTCGCACAGTCGCCCTCTAGCTGCACCCACGCCATGCCACCATTTGCGTCGGCGTCGACCACCAGAACACGATCCTGCCAAAGGCGCAGATTGCCCGGCGATAGCCAGCACATGGCGGGTTTCGCTGTCGTGCGCGTCGGGTCGACCGGCGCTACGCCACCAACCCCCGAAAGCGCGGTTCCATTCCAAGATGGCGCGGGTCCAACGTTGGGAGCGGCGGTGCTGGCGCTGCCGCTACTGCCGCTGGAAGTTGAAGTTGGCAGCCCTGTAGCGCGCGCGGCGCAACCCCCAAGGATCAATCCGCCAACGCTGGCCAATAAGGAACGACGATTGAGCATCTACGAGATCCCGACTATCTGCGACGTGGCTGCTCCCTGGCCGTTAATTGCGCCCTGATTTCGGCGCACCCCTTAATCAAGGCGCACTTAGATCAAGCCGTGTCAATTTACCGCAGGTTACCCACGCTTCATGCAAATCTAGCCGAGACCCAGTTAAGTCACGGATAAGAGATTAGGATAAAATCCCGTAAACTATATTTACAAAAACTCGATCCCTACCCGGGTAATATAGGGATTCTCGATTTGGTTAGTAAGAATTAAGCACTGTTCCCAAAGTCTGCACACGCTCTTTGCTCATCTCTTCTGCGAGCAGTCGGACATCCGATACGAGCGTCATCTGCTTCCGGACCACAATCAGGCTAAACCCCACAACTGTGCTAACCCGAAGACCGTCCGCGCAGCTATTCGCCGGTGGGGTGTCAACAATCGTCATGTCATAGTCCCGCAGGCATATGTTCATGAGGGTCTCAAACCCCTCACCAGCCAGAAGCTCATGCGCGTTGCGACTTGGATCACCTGCAATCATCACATCAAGATTGGGTGCGACCTCTTCGTGAATAAAATCCGCGACGAGCTCGGTCGGGGACGAAAGGCACCCAAAAAGCCCCGACCCGCTCAACACCGGATCAAAATACTCATGCACTGACGGCGCTCGAAGATCGCCATCGAGAAGGAGGGTTTTGATTCCGATTTGAGCAAGGGCCACGGCAAGATTGACCGCTACGAATGAGCAGCCGACCTCAGGAGTTGGACCACATATGGCAAGCGCCCGGCGGCCAGCCTGCAGATGCTGGGATTGAATGCGCGCGCGTAAGGCGTAGATGGATTCCGCAGCTTCTCCATGAGGATCGGAAAGGACCACATTGCGGCCTGACGCTCCTGGCGGTCGACGATCGAAATCGCCAACAGGGCGCGCGGTGCTCTTAAGGGTGCGATCACTTCGGGCCATCAAGCGCTGGCTTCAACACTGGTCATTTGCCCGCGGGATGCCTTTCGCTTTGGCCGAGCCGCCCCAATTGTTGCGAGGCAGTTCAAATGGCGTCCAAAATTCAGGTCTTCAATTCCGCGAACACGCCGATTGAGGAGTTCAACTAGAATCGCAAGCGTGAGCCCGAGCGCCGCTCCCAAACCCAAAGAGCCTCCGACGATCAGGGTTTTATTTGGAAATGCGGGATGGTTGGGGGTAACGACCACACCAATTGCAGACAGACCACTATCCGCAATACCCGATTCAAGCGTCAAGTCCGCGGCTCTTTGCGCGGTCTTTTTGTATTGCTCCCGTCGTAAATCAACTTCTGACTGAAGTTGGCGCAGCTGCTCAATTTTATCTCGCTCACCGATAACCTTCGCTTTCTGCTGTTGCAGCTCGTGCGATATCTGCGCCACAATTGCAGTGTTGCTTGGACCAGCTCTGGCGGCCGCGGCTTCTTTCGCAACTACGCTTGCTACGAGCGCGCGCTGCGCTCGCAGCTGCTGCATCTGAGGATGATTTGGTCCTAATTTGTCGGCGTTCTGCGCCAGGGCAGCATCAATTTCCGCGAGATGCAGGGCTGAGCTTGAGGATAGGTTGACTGGAGCGGAGAGCATCGCAGCCGGGGCACTAGTCGCTTGGTTTACCAACGCAGAAAGTCGAGCGCTCTCAACGTCCTGCTGGGATCCTGCTTGGTCGCCCTGCATTACAATGCCGTTTGCGCGCTCAAAGTCGGCTTTTGCAGTTTGCGCTTGATCGGCTAATTGTCTCGCGCTCTCAGCCTGTGTTGCAAACCACTGTGCATTACGGAGTGCGTCCTGACGCCTCGCCGATAGCGTATAATCAATGTAGGATTGTCGAAGAGCCTCCGCACCCTCCTTCGCTTCTAGCGGCGATGTTGAGCTGAAACCAATCTCAAAAATTGTCCCGGACACCGGCTTTGTGGTTGTCCGATCGGCGACTTCTTGCGCAAGCCAATGGTTGAAGTCACGGTTGTCGGTTCCAGAACGAGCTTGAAACTTGGTGATCCTGTTCGGGTCAGTTAGCCAGTGAAGGCGGGCAACAACCGGGTCAGTGACGCGGAAGTCCTTTATAAGTTCCTTCTGCGTATCGAGGTAAGTGCCCAACGTCCCGACATCCGCGGCCAACCCCGTCACCGGGTCCGCCTTAAAGACATTCGTGAACATGACCCGTGCTGTTGCTTCATAGCGCGGAGCCACAAGAAAGCTTACAGCAAGCCCGCCCAGGAACGTGCAGACAGTGCAAGTGACTACAACCAGCCACCTTGCGAATAGAATTCTGATAAACTGCACGATGCTCATGGCTTGACTACAGTTCGGCTTAGAACAGCCTTTCCCCGAAAGTTATTATATCGCCCACCTTAACCGGATCATCGAGCTTCACGGATTTAATGGGTTTTCCATCGCGCACCACTTTGAACTTATTTTCACTTCCATTGTCATTTACGCCACCGCCCTGCGCGAGCGCCTTTCGTATGGTAAGGCCCTCGGTCACCGGGTAAGCTCCCGGCTTGTTTACCTGCCCGGAAATGTAAAACACCTCTGTATCAGCTGGAGGTATGAAGATCTTATCTCCACTTTGGACGATGGGATCCTGATCTCCACTTGCTGACGCAAGTTTGGCGATCGAATAGCGTTCTGTCGGCCCGCCTGCGGCATGCGTCAACAAGACAAAGTCGGCCCCTCCGCCCGTGCGCCCGCCGATCCGGGCGAGAATTTCGGAAAGCCTGTAATTACGATCAAGCGGCATCAGCCCGGGATTTCCAACCGCGCCCAATATGGTCGCATAGCGACTCGAAATGCCTACGACTTCAACGCGCACAACTGGATCAGAATAGAATTGACCTTTGATTAGCGCTTGTCGGATTTGATCAGCCAACTCTGAAACGGTCCGGCCTGAAGCCTTCACCACGCCGATCAGCGGCAGCAGGATCGTGCCGTCGTTGCTAATCCGAGCGTGAGATCCGAAGTCGGTTCGACCGACAAGGTCGATCTGAATGATATCACCGCCGCCCAACTCGTACGAGCTATCGACCGGCGATGAGGGTTGTACCGCCACAGGGGCCTGGGTCGATGCCTGCGGCGCAGTTGGCTGCGGCGTGACGGGACGAGGCTGCGCTGGCGCGGTTCCTGGAGGTAACGCCACAGAGGCTAGCAAAAATGCAAAGCAAAGGAGAAGCTTTCTAACCATTTCCGCGACCCACTTAGAACGTCCCCTTCAGTCCAAGGGTAACCTGGTCCGAAGAGAAGCTGAAGGCTGAGATATCTGCATGTCGATTGATGTGGTTCGCGTCGAGGGTCACAGCAATTTTGCGGCCGACCTTTACGCTGATCCCACCATCAAATTCCGTATCTTCGCTATTTTGTACTTGCAGGAATATAGGTATTCCGCCTTGAAAATTGCTCCGAGCGTTGTAGCCGCCGAGATGAGCCGAGATTCGATCGTTCAGAGTGTAAATACCAGAAAGGTGAATATTCTGAACACGCACGAAATTTGCGTTCACCGTAGGCGAAGCCTCGTTAGACAAATTATATCCGAGAGCTAAGTTTAATCGCGAAGATACTCTATACTTCAGATCAACATTCGAGCCCAAATTGTTGAAAGTGCTCGCAGGCAATAAACTCGTCGCGGGCGACTTTAAGGTTTGAAGCGAAACGCTCGCTGTCCCGCTCAGGCGTAAACCTATGCGGCGAGAGAAAATCAGGCTCACGCCATATTGCTCAAAGCCATTAGGCTGCCCTACCGCAAGCGCAGGCTGATTAATATAATCGGACTTGGAGTATTGCCCCGCAACAGACAGATCGCCGATGGTTTTATTGTGGTACCCGATCGATGCCGAGGCGTTGCTGGTATCAGAATCAATAAAGCCTGCATTCAAAGCGGTGTTCGTGACCTTGCTATATCCTCCTTGGAGGGTGACGAAAAATGCGCCATGTCCGCAGTTGACGCTGCCGTTGATTCCGTCCTGGGAGGCTATGTTCCTTGTCACCGCAATCGCCAGATCCTCTGCAAGGGTCTCGATGCGAGACACATTGCCTATAGCGGAGCCGCTGCAAGCTCCTGCGTGACCAATACCTCCGGCAGTAATTCCGTAGTTGTCCGCATTCAGGACGGAATTTCGGTCGTGGCGCTGCAGGTCAACGTTCCCCGACAAGAAGACGATCTCACGGCCTATTGGCAGTTGAAGATTTATCGTCGTTCCGAGATCGTAATCTATATCTTTGGGCGTGACACCGCGCAGAGCCGCGACCGTTGCGTCTCCTCCAGCAATATTGCTTGAGTAAATGACTTCAGCTTGAGCTGTAGCGGAAAACCGATCCGACCCAGCTGGCAACGCGGGCGGGCCCGTCAGGGGCGGGGTTGGGATTGACTGAGCGTGCGCAGATTCAGAGCAGAAAATTATCGCACCAAGAGCCAGTGCACCTAATGAAAAATGCTCCCTATTCATCTTTCAGGCTCGCACGGCTACTGTGGTCGAAATATCTTTGAGACCTGACGTCGACGCGCCTCAAATTTGATACCAAGGAACTCGCTGAGAACTTCCGTTTGCCCCTCATGGTCAGCCAGCCCTTGCGGGTGCCGGGCCAGCCGGCGCCGTTCCGGGCTTTGCCGGCGGAGGCGGAGCGGCCGCGCCACCTTTCCCGGCCTGTTTTGGCGGTTCATAGCCTTTAGCGTAGCTGACGCTCTTAATTCCGCTTTGGATCACAGCGGCGAACTGACGTTGGACCGTCTCTTGCACACGAGACCTACGCAGAAACTCAGTGGCATGGCGAGTCGCTAAGTCATTTGCGATCGGGTCGGTCTGAATTCCAGTGATGTGACCGACCACCACCTGATTGTTGGGTTGAGGAGCGACAAACACGTCATCGGGTTTCATTTTAAGCAACTGATCGACGAACCGCGGGTCGACCAGCAGCGCGTCGATTTGGGAGGTAGAGTTCGCGAAGGCGATCTTCCGGCCATTCAAGAGCGCGCGAACCTCGTCCAGGGTATGAAGCGGCTGCAAAGCTTTGGCGAAAGTCGGATCACTGGGCGCCGGAAATCGCACTAGGTCGACCGAGATTCGTTTGCGCGCGCTGTAGAGATCCGGATGCTGGCTGATGAACTGCTGGACGTCTTCGGCACTTGGTGCTGGCACGGCTTTGACCAATCTCGCCTGCCAGTCTCTTACCAATAGATTCTCTATAAGTTGCTGTTCTTGTCGTGCGAATTCCGGAGTTTTGTCCAACTTCTGCTTCCGCGCAGCCTGCGCTAGCAATTTCCGCTGCACGATTGAATTCAGCGCTTGTTGTTCAGCCGCCTTGCGCGCAGCAGCATTATTTGCCTGAAAACCTGTCAGTGCGCCCTGCAAGTCAAGAACCGTCACTTCTTCTTTGCCCACCTTAGCTACAACTTGGCCCTTCGGTTGACCTCCGCCGCCACAAGCCGAAAGGCTCAGACCAGCCAACGCCGCCAAAACGACTGCAATTCGCGACTTCATGAGCCCCCCATTTTTAACCCTGTTAGATCAAACGGCATCAGGTCCACTCACCTGACCGACTCGTAATGTAGGTGAAGCATCAATCTTCTTCACGAACTCTTCAAAACGCTAAAGGTCCAAATTCCAAGGGTGATGGACTAGGTTCGACGATCTCGTGAACTCCTCCCACGAGCCGTATAGCATGCTCCTTGCCAATTCCTTGCTCAGCATCAGTGCCTACAAATGAAACCATCATGTCGATTCCTGCGCGAAGACGCGCGCCAGCTCAAGCCTCGCTTGAACAGATTGATGCGCTCAGCCTTGTGATTGTACCAACAAAACTACAGGTTAACCGGCGACAAACTATGAGTCACAGTTAGTGGTCATGCAAGAATCCACAGACGGGAACCTCCTCCAAGCTTTTGAACGTCTTAGGTAATATATATCCGGGTAAAATGGCGATTTTGAAGAGCACCCTGAAAGGACAAACGAGGAACGCGCTCAGCGCTGCGATCGGGCGAATCACCGCCATAGGCCTTCACGCCTGGATTCTGGCTCGAGACCGCACTCCGATCTTCGGCAAGGTTGCGACGAGTCGACGAGCTCGCATTGTTCTGCAGCCGTACACTCGGGCTTATTCCATAAAAAAGACAATACTTGGGATCGTTTCCGCTCCTATATTGATAATATCCTGCCTTATGTATGGATTCTTTTTCGGACTAACAGCACCCACACTTACAGTTGCTTTTGTTGTTCCAATCTTTGTGATCACTGCATTGATCATTTGGGCGCTTCCACATCAAAGTAAAGCGCCAACTTTTCTAATAGAATTTTTATACCCATTCTTCTTTGTAGCTCTAATATTATGGCCGAACTATGTAGGCATATCCCTACACGGACTTCCCTGGATAACAATTATTAGACTCATCGGACTTCCCCTTGTTATATTATTTCTAATAAACCTTTCAGTATCAATCTCCTTTAGAAGGCGCGTATTTGAAACTATTACATCAATTAAGCTATTATGGTATTTTTTTGTCGGATTTATTTTCATTCAAATTGTGACGATTGTGACTTCACGCTCGCCCGGAGCGTCAGCGCAATTAGTTTTTAATCAACAAATATATTGGACCGCAATATTTGCCATCGGCTGCGCCATATTTCGAGATACTCGGCAAATTGAGAAATACATGGCTCTATTATGTATTCTAGCTGTTCCAATTGTACTTATTTCATTTCCAGAAAGCGCTGAAAAACATGTTCTTTGGATGAATAAAATTCCTAAAATACTGACGATTCCAGATCCGTCAGTTAAAGTAATACTCACGCCAACTTTTAGAGCTGGAACGAATTTTTTTCGAGTAAGAACCACCTTTTCCACATCTCTTGAGCAAGCCGAATATCTTTCACTATTAACGCCATTTCTTCTTTATTTTGGATTCTCATCGAAGTCTGTTTTATTTCGAATTTTCTCGTTCGCACTAATTCCAGCAATCTTCATAGCAATTAGACTCACTGACAGCCGGTTAGGCGTCGTGGGTATGCTTGTATCGATACTTCTCTACGGTGTCCTTTGGAGCATCGTTCGATGGCGGGCTCATCCCAGGGACCTGATCGCCGCCGCCACTGTCTATCTTTATCCAATCGTCTTTGTCACAGCGATCGGCGTCGTACTAACCAGTCATAGGCTTCGCGCTATGGCGCTAGGCGGAGACGCCCAAGCCTCGAGCACAGCCGCGCGAGAGAGCCAACTCGCAATGGCGATCAAGGGATTCAAAAAAGCCCCCTGGGGATGGGGGGCTGGTCAATCCGGCGATGCGATTGGGTATCCTCCCGGTCAGTTCGTCGCGATCGATAATCACTTCATTGTCTTGCTTCTTGAATACGGCGCTCTTGGCATCATTGCTTGGTACGGAATCTTCATCGTCGCGATCGTTCAGGCGGCGCGTCATAGCATGTCCGCTCAATATGCTGGACGCCTGGAAGCTAGACTTCTAGCTCCGCTTGCGATCGAGTTGACGGCCTTCATCATCATCAAATGGGTACATGGCGGCAACTACACCCATCCAATCGACTTTATGATTTTGGGCATGGTATCCGCGCTTATTTACAACCTTCACCATGGGTCACCGCTAGTAAGACCCACGCCGTCTCGCGCGGGTTTGCGAACGGAGATGGCTGTCAACGAACTACCGTCGTACGCTCTTGTCGGTCACCGGCAGGCGTTCGATTGAACCATGAATTGGCTCAGCAACTTGATATCAAAACTTAGAGAAAATGTCCGCGAGCGCATCGGGTTCATTCCAGTTCTGGAGTGGCGAAACCAAATTGTCATGGCCCCGGCTGTTCCAAGAATTTCTTGGGCTGAATCGCGGGAAGTACGCCGTTTGGAGCAATCACTGAAAACCGCGAAGGCGACAGCCCAGGTCGCCTGTATCGTGCCCACTTATAAGCGCCATGAGCGCCTGGTTTCCGCGATCGAGTCGATCCTCGCCCAGACCTATCAGAATTTTGTCATCGTCGTGGTCGATGACGGTGGCGGCTTGCCCGACCTTCCGAAAGACCCAAGGCTGACCGCTGTTTCACTTTCCCGCAACATCGGGATTGCCGGCGTCGTGCGAAATGTCGGCATTAGACTAAGTAATTCAGAATTCATCGCTTTTCTTGATGACGACAACACGTGGCGTCCAGATCACCTCAGTCTCTGTATGGACGCTCTGAGCGGTGGAGACGACCTCGTCTACACTGCTGTCGCTCGTCACACGCTAAGCGGCCGAGCGGTTGACGTGGTTTCGGCTCCGTTTGATCGACGAACGCTCATCAATCACGCCTACGTTGATACAAGCGCCATCGTGGTCCGCCGCAGGAGCAACGTTCTCTTCAGCCGTTTGCCGCGCGGCCGTGATACCCTGCCAGGAGAGGATTGGGAGTTTGTCTATCGGCTGAGCCGAAACGCCCAAGTTAGCCATATTCCAACGGTAACGGTGGACTACCTGGTAAATCCGGAAAGTTTCTACACACCGTGGACTGAAGCCTCGACAAGATAGCCGCCACACGACTTGGGTGGCTAGACAGGGCAGCTGCGGTAAGAGTTTTGCATTCTTTCCTATGTTAACCTCGGCAGGATCCATAGAGAGAGGTCGCGAGTGTCCGTTTCGGGTCGATTTAAAGCGTTCTGGTCGCGTGAAAAGGCATCACCGAGCCGGCGTCCAAACTCAGCGCCAACTTCAACCCAGGCTCCTACACAGCCTGAGGCGCGGCGAACCGTTGAGCCCGGACTTGGCCTGCCGCGATTTCAAACAAGCGCGGCCGATCACGTAGACCGTGGCCGGACTGATCCGCGCGCCCGCGAGCGCGTACGCTTGCGCAACAGTTTCACGCCAACTCAGCCCGTTGTGGACCCCAGAATGTTTGCCGGGCGTCGGGATCTGCTGGAGAATCTAATTCGAGCAGTCGAAGATCAACGCTCGCACGTTGTGATTTTTGGCGACCGGGGAGCGGGTAAGACCTCTCTGTTGCGCATGCTCTCACGTGCTGCGCATGAGGCGAAGTACATCGTTGTCTACTTCTCCTGCGGCGCCACATCGGATTTCAGTGAGACCTTCCGAGCTGTCGCGACAGATATCCCCCTCCTCTATCACAGCGCCATCTCTCCGATCAGTTCCAACCCCGCCGTAGGAACGTCGTTGTCGGATCTTCTTGGTCCAGGAAAGATAACGCCTCGGGTCTTTGGGGATGCGGCCGCTAAGCTTGTCGGAACACGCGTCCTGGTCGTGTTGGATGAGTTTGATCGCGCAGAGTCGCCCGAGTTTCGGCGCGATATCGCAGAACTTATTAAGACGCTCTCCGACGTTTCCGCTCGTGTTCAGCTCGTCATTGCAGGCGTGGCCAGCGACTTGGTCGACCTGATGGAGCACATCCCCTCAATTCGGCGCAGCTTGTCCGCGATCAGAGTGCCGGCCATGTCGGACCCAGAAGTCGTTGACCTGATTGAGAACGGCTCGAAAATGAGCGGCGTTAAATTCGACCCTCGATCGACCGAGCTAGTTGTCTCGGCGGCCCGAGGGTCTCCCTATTTGACAAATTTGATCTGTCATGTTGCGGGGATGAAGGCCCTTGATAACGGCCGAATTCGAGTTGAAGTGGAAGATGTCGCCCTTGCTCTTGAGGAGGTGATTGACGACTTCCGGCGGCGGCTGCCTCAGCAATTGGCGGTGCAGCTTGATCAGGCCGCCCATGGAATTAGCCTTCATGCTGCTGCACCTGAATCACTCGAACCAACCAAGGCGGAGCGGGCGCACACCCGCTCAGCTCCAAATTCCAATGTGTTTGGTCGGGTCTTGGAAAAGCTAAAGAAGGAAGGCGCCCTTGAGGGCGCCAATCCTGCAGCCTACGCGCTAATGTTGGACAGCGTCACACCGTACCTTCAACTAAAAAGTGCGCGCGAAAAATTCGTCGCCGACGCAGCGGCTTGAGACGTTAGAGATCGATTGAATCCAGAAACGCATTCCAGATTGCGTTTATCTTTCTTCTGATATGGATTCATCCTCCTCGTCTTCATTGATAGTCAAAGACCTATTACTTGGATTTTGTAGCCAAGAAACCCAGATATAGACCATAAATACCACGAGAAGTACCGCAAGCACTGGCAGGATTAGATCATCTACCATCCCTTCGCATGTCCTTTAGGGGCTTGTGACAAGCGCAAAATCTCTCTTGTGAATCAAACGTGGCCAATACCATATTCGATGCATTGCAGCATCGATGGTGAGCAAGTCGATCCAAGGTTGCAGCGATGCCGGACGGGTCGCGGGACGCCATCATCCCCACAGTTCCGCCTCTGGAGGTTGAATTGACGAGTCCCGGAACGTCAAGCCCGGCTGTCGGTCTTGTTCCAATAACAAAGGCCCGTCGAGATCAACGAACCCGGCTTGCTGGGCAAGGATGATTGCAGGCGCCATCGCGAGCGACGTCGCGACCATGCACCCCGCCATAACCTGAAAGCCAGCCGCCCGTCCCTCGGTGGCCAGCGCTAGCGCTTCAGTGAGTCCACCCGCCTTATCGAGCTTGATATTGATGACCTGGTATCGACCGACGCAGGTCGGAAGATCCCTGCGTGTGTGCAGACTCTCATCTGCGCAGAGGGGAATTGCGCTCTGAAAGCCTTCAAGTTGGGCGTCTTGACCAGCGGGAAGCGGCTGCTCGAGCAACTTCACATTCAACTGCGCAAGCTCGGGCGCCAAGCGGCGCAGATCATCAAAACCGAGCGACTCGTTTGCATCAACGATCAGTCTTGGTTTTGGTGCGGCGCGGTGCACAGCCGCGACGGCGTTGATGTCATCGGGCTTGCCGATCTTTAGCTTCAGCACGGGCCTGTGGGCGTTCGCGCGTGCGGCCTCTGCCATGATTTCGGGGGGACCCAGGCTAATCGTAAAGCAAGTTTCCACAGGCCTTAGGCGCGAATAGCCCGCCAAGTTCCATGCCCGAACGCCCGCCCGCTTAGCTTCAAGGTCCCAAAGCGCGCAATCGAGCATGTTACGCGCAGCGCCGCCTGACATCAGTTTCTGCAGCTGATCCCTGGAAATGCCAGCTTCAATGTGTTGGCGCATCAGCTCAGCTTCACGCATTACGCTTTCGGTGCTTTCGCCGTAGCGGGCGTAAGGCGTTCCCTCTCCACGACCAACATGCGAGCCGTCTACGATCTCAGCGACGACGACCTCGGACTCAACTTTAGAGCCGCGCGAGATTACGAAGGCCGAGGTCAGGGGCCAGCGTTCGGCCCTGAAGGTGAGTTCGGGCACGCTTAGTTCGCATCTCCAGCCGCGGCCTCAAGCAACAGGTAGATCCGTCCTGGATCATCTCCCAACAGGGTAGCCATCAGAAACCCTTCAGGATCTCTAACCACTGCGTCGTCCACCAAGGTTTGATAGCGGCGGACATAGACCTGAACTTGGCGCTTGATCGCCTCATCCGTGAGCAATCGGCGCGCAATTCTGCGGGTCGCAGCTGGAGCTAGCCTTTTGACCACCTCGCGCGCGCCCTCAAGATCACCGGTCTGAACGGCGGCCGCAATCTCGTCGATCCGCGCCTTCGGCAACAGCTTGGCGGGGTCAATTCCCATCTTGGTCAGCTCCTCGCCAAGTATATCTTGCAGCCGCTCCCCTTCAGCGTCGGCGCCGTCGATCGAGGCCAAAAGGTCTTTCCAGGTCCACGCCTCCCCCTCATGCGAGCCCTCAAAGTCGCCCGCAGCGCCCCCCGCAGCTTCGAAGAGTGCGGAAAAATCCTCATCCGTAGCCGTAGGGGTTAGCTTCAGTCGCGGACGCAGACCTGGGTCTGTGATGGGGGCGGCGAGCCTGCCTGAGGCGACTGGATCGAGCAGATCTTCAATCGCCAGGTCTTGATCATCCGCCGCGTCTGTGACCGGCGTCTCCACCGCCTTCACCGCGCGGGGTCGCGGCGAGCGCTGGGATGGCGAGGCAGGCGCTGCAACGAGAGGCGTTGGCGGAAGCGCCGCAGATGCTCCCATCAACCGAACCGCCTCTCCCAGCATCTCGAAATTTCGTCGGGCGCGTTCCTGAAAGGCGGCGTCAATGGCTTGAGCTTCTTCAGCGGTGCGGCGCGCATGAGCTGACAATTCCTCGAGGCCTTCTGTGACAGCCGCGCGAACCAGCTCAATCTGGCCCTGTGCGTTGGCCGGCAGCTGAGCTGCGCGTCGGTCAACGTCGGCCAACATCTCTTGAAGCGTTGCGAGCGAGGCGCGCGCCGCAGCTGCCCCCTCTTCAAGTCGCTTTGCCGTAGCCGCACCGGCCTGATCGACCATTTCCGAGGACTGCTCTACCAGGGCTCTGGCCTCAGATAGTCTGGCCTCGAAGATCTGATTGGCCTTCTGGCCTGCAGAAAAGGCTGCTTCGGACAATTGATCGACCTGCTCGCGAGCCGCGGTGGCATGACTAGCCGCGGCGGCGCGGGTTTCTTCGGCCGCAGATGCTAGCGCCTCGATTGCAGCCCGGGTCTGAGCTTCGAGCTGGGCGCGCTGTTCCGCAGCCGCCTCCGATACATTCTCCAACGATTGAAGTGTCGACTGACCAAACTCTTCGCGTTCAGCCTTTGCAGTCTCTGCAAGATCGCGGAACTGTTCTGCGGCGTCTGCCATCAAGGAGCGCAGGCTCTCGCCGCCCTTCATGGCTCGGTCGCTAAGTTCAATCGAAGACACCCGCGCCTGGCTTATAAATTCAGAAAGCTTGGCTGCATGAGCCTCGGCTTGGTCAGCAAAGCCTTCGTGATCCGCCTTCAGCTCCTGGGTGAGCGTCATCAAGGCGTTTCGCTGCTCAGTCAGTCCACCCTCGACAGCTCGTACCTGCTCGGAGACCCCAGACCCCGCATTCTCCAGGCGCGCGATGTGACGCGTCAGATCCTCTCCAGCGATGCGCGCGGCGTCCCGCGCTTCACCCGCCGCCGCCGCAAGATCAGCCGCGCGCGCCGAAAGCGCAGCTTCGGCCTCGCGCAGTTGCGTCTCTGCAAGATCGGCGGCTTGCGCAACCATCTTGGCTTGCTGGGTGATGTTGTCGGAGACGCGGGCCGCCTGCGCATCTAGGCTGTGGGCCAGCGCGCCCATCTCCGATCGCTCATGACCCAGTGTCGTTGTCAGCTCGCGTGCGCCGCGCAAGGAGACGTCCGTGCTTTCAACGAGGCGCTCGCTTTCTGCAGCTAACGCTTCTCGCAAGGCCAGGAGGGCTTCGCGCGCATCGTCTGCGGCAAGACCCGCGCGCGTAATCTCGTCGCGCACAGCCAGGACGACATCGCCGGCCCTCGCCGCAGCCGTCATGGCAGGGCTGAGCATGTCTTCAGTCATGGCCTTGGTGCGGCGGGCTTCGGCGCCGAGCTTTTGGCCCTGTCGGATCATGTAGGCTGCAGCGAAGACGAAGGCTGCAGGACCGATGGCCAGAAGACTGAAGACGACCATCGCAAAGATGTCATTTCGAAGGGGCGCCACCCCGCTTCGATAACCCAGCGCAAAGGCGATTGGGGCAACCGCCCAGAGGACCCCGACTACTAGCGCTATCAAGTAGATTGGCCAGGCTGGGGGCGGCCGATAAGGGTCATCGATCAGGGCGTCGAGGTCGCTATCTTTCTCAGGCACACGGGCCAGTGTCGTCGACTGGCCATCGGTCGTTCGAGGGACAGGCGGCTGAGAGGAAGTTTGAGCGCCCAGCTCCAGGAAGGGCGCCTCTTCGATTGCATCGTCGGCCCAACCCGGTCTGCGCTCCAGTTCAGGCGTCGAAGGGGTTTCACGTGACGAGGCGCCGAAATCCGCCGGCTGGGTCCGCTTCTTGATCCGCATTCGCCTCTTCCGTCGATGCTGTCAGATCTTCAAGCCTACCGCCCCAACTAGGCCGGCTCCGACAGCTCAAGAAGGATTACTCGCGATAGGTCGCGACGCAAACATCCGTCCGCGACGGTTCGCGAAATCACGCGGTCCTCAGCGTAGAAATCTAGGCTTTCACCAACTTCAATGGATGGTGAAGCTGCTGACACGAGGTCAGCTTGACGGACTTGTGGTTCGCAGACGGCGTGCGAGCGACCACGCGTTCAGCAGCCGGCGGCGTTGCGCGATCAACCTGAGGCTGATCCATGGTCACGCCAAAATGTGACAGAGCGAGCGCCGATGAATGCACGACCACTGCGGCGACTATCTCTGTGAAAGTGGTCATCGCCGACCCGGCTCCGAAGCGATTCCGTCGAGCGACGTTATACGGCAAGGCTCGGGGAAGTGCGACGTTCGGCCATATGAATTTTGCGTAATGTTTGCTGCTGAAGTTGCGCCGACGCGTCGCTTCAGCCTCGCAATCTGGGGCTTAGGCGTCTTCAAGTTGCGTCGCGATCTGCAGTTTTCTGCGGTCGATGAAATAGCGGACCGCCCAGATGACGCCAACAGCCACAATTATCGCGCCAGCCGCAATGAGCGTCCAACGCCCTGCATGATGCCCACGCCCCAACACATTGTGCATCGCCTCGCCGAAGATGAAGCCCAGCATCGTGAAACTGATGGCCCAAATCACGGCGCCTAAGATGTTGAGCATTGTGAAACGCCAGGTGGGAACCTGGGAGACGCCTATGGCGATTGGGCTTGCGACCCGAAGGCCGAAGATGAACCGAAACGTAAGCGTGTAGCTGATCGGAAACCTTTCGATGAAACCAAGCGCGCGGGCGAAGGCGACCTGCTGGGTTGCGCGGACAACCCAGCGATGCGTTCGAAACCGCCGCCCCGCCACAAACAGCAGGTGATCCAAGATCCCTGACCCTGCCGTTGCGCTCAGCAAGACCAACCACAAATGCAAGATGTGCTGACGCGCCAGCAGGCCGCCAATGATGACCGCCGTCTGCCCTTCAAAGGCCGCGCCCAGAAAAATTCCGATCGGCCCGTACTGTCGTAGAAACTCTTCCATCGCCTCGCTGGTGCTCGCCCCGAGGCTCTTCCATGGAAAAGGCTCGCCTATGCTAATGTAGGGGGGCGCTGCTCATATCACAGCCCAGGTCCCCGTCAGCGACCGATTGACGGGTAAGTTTACGCCGCCGCCAACCGTTTTGCGTCTGCTTCTCGGATGAGAGAAACCGTGTTTTCAATATTGCTTCGGCTGGAGGCGCCGAAGAGGATCGATTCAACGTAGGGTTCTCGCACGACCCACTCGATGGCCTCGCGCGCTGGAACGGCGCCCGACGCCAGGACCGACATCGCGATGACCCGGGCCGGAAGTGCTGCGGTGGCTTCACGATAGGCTTCAATTCCGCCCGACATGCGAAACGCGATCTTGTTCACGTTGGCGCAGATGATTGGATTTTTGACTCCGACCGCATCCAGCGCCGGGAGCAGCATGGGAAGGTTCATGGTGAAGAAGCCGGGCTCAGCCTTGTAGCGCTTCTTCACGTGCTCAGCGAAGATCGCAAACGCGTCGTGATATCCCAATCCCAGCACAAGATCTGTGACGACGTTCTGAAGAAAGACGATCGGAGTGTCCAAACCCTCGAACGCCTTCATCTCTGCATCCACAAGCAGAGTGATGATGCTTTCGACGTCACGCGTGATCAGCGCCTTGCTTCCGCGCAGCGCTGCATCCAGCAGGCCACCGCTCGGAAGGAATTGTTTCAGCGCCTCGAACGGACCAAGCTCGGTAACAGCGTTGGCGTACTTATGAGCGTAAGGCATGCCCGGATAGAAGCGCAGCCCCTTCCATTTCTCAGGTTCACCTCGAATGATCTGCGTCAGCTCGATCATCCGCTCGTGGGTCGTGCACATGAAGCCAGGAACACCGGCGCTGTAGGCCGCGTGGAGCGTTTCGGCGATCGCGTTGATGTCCTGAAACCGCATCATTTGCTGACGCGCCTTCTCCTCGGACATGTGGTTGATGCCGAAGAACTGGTTATCGCCGAAGAAGATGCGGTCCATAGTCTAGCCGTTCACGCTGGAGACACGGCGGCCCATAAGAAACTGGGCCACCCTTTCGGTCATGGTGCTCGAAGCGAAGCGAGGAATGCCTTTGGAGGCCTTCATCGGGGTCTTGAGCAGCTTGGTCATATTGGCTTGAAGCGCCGGTACGTCATCGACGATCATCAAGCCCGGCGTATCCTTGAAGCGAGCCGCGGTGTGCAGCTGATGGTCAGTCGTGTGCTCGCGCTGGCTCGCAAGACGCGGCAGAAGCAGCATTTGTTTGCGCACCTCTAAGCCCTGTAGAATCGAACCCATTCCGACGTGCGCGACAAAGAGCGTGCAGTTGGTCAAGCGCTCCCGATACTCGCTGTGCGGCATTATCCGGATCCAGGGCGCGTGACGCGGCTCATAGGCGCCGTCGCCGATCTGGATGAAGATCGGCTTCTCAGGGTTTGCGCCAGCCCAGTCGTCTGCGGCTTTCACGAGCCGGTCGAAGGGCAGCATGGAACCCACCGAGACGAAGATCATAAGATCGCCCCCCAGCATTCCACGCCCTCGCGCGCGGCGACCTCTGGCCATTGCGAGATGCATTGATTGGCGAGCTTCTTCGCCAATCGGCCGGACGAGGACATCCGCTCGGAGTTGGCGATGCTATCGATCCAAAGCGTGCGGCAGCCCATGAGACGGCCCAAGAGAATGAAGGCCAACATGGGCGCTGAGCCGGTCGTAACGATGGCGCGAGGCCTCTCGCGAAGCATGATCCCTAGAGCTCGAAAGAAGACTGGCGCAAACGACTTCAGGTCAAATCGCGAGGCGTCAGGGACGGTATAGAACCGGCTGCCTTGGACCTGCTCGGCATAGCTTTCAAACATGGAGACATAGACCGTCTCGAAGCCTTCAAACGCCGGACGAAGGCGCTGCAACTGCACCCAATGTCCGCCGCCGGAGGCCAGCGCTATAAGCTTTGGGCGGGCCATGGGTCTAGCGACCGAGGACTCGCGCAAGGACGCCGCGGGACTTCGGCGCGTTTGCAAGAGCTTGCTGCTCTGAGATCGCAGGCGGCTCAGCCAAGGCCCTGGCCCGGATCATCTCAAGCGTGAGGTCCGTCTCTGCGGCGCTGCGGAAATCATTTACACAATCAACCCGTTTTTCGATGATCGCCGCGGCAAAGCCTTCCATCTGGGCGGAGTACTCTTCGCCGCGCAGGTAGTAGTCGATCGGTGGCGTAAGCTCGGTGATGTAGCGGACGGTCCACCCGTCATTGTACCCGGCAGGCGCTTTGCCGGTGGCGCCGATGTAGACCTGCAGTTCTTGGCGATCAGCGATGATTTTTCCGCCATCACCCCATAGGGTGACCCGGGTGGTCATCTTGCGCATGGTCTCATCGGACCAATTCACCGACACCTGGCCAGTGACATCGTCGCCAAATCGAAGGTTTGCATAGACAGCGTCTTCGACCTCGATCGAATACTGTTTGGCGAGCTCCGATCCGATACACTCGAGAGGTCGCCCGACGTACCAGTTCATCAGGTTGATGGGATGGGCGGCGTAGTCGTAAAGACACCCGCCTCCCTGGTCCGACTGGCTACGCCAGGTCTTGACAGCAGGCTTCAGTACGACCGGGCCATAGGCCTCGGCGTGGACATGGCGAACTTTGCCGATCGCGCCCAGGTCCAGCAGACGGCGGGCCTCAGAAAAGGTGCCGACAAAACGGTTGTGATAACCGACCTGACAAACCAGGTTCCGCCGTGCAGCCTCTCCAGCGAGTTCCTCGCTGACTGCGGCCGACAGCGTCATCGGCTTTTCGCAGAAGACGTGAAGGCCGCGCGCGAGGGCCGCGCCCACCATCTCATCGTGGAACCGCGTCGGAGTTGCAATGACCACAGCCTCGAGGCCTGGGCGGGCAAGCACCTCGGCATAGTCGGAGACAAACGCCAGATCGCAGTGCTTCTCGACCATCTGACCAAGTAAGGTGAAGCTGTCGCAAACCGCTGAAACCTCCAGCCTTTGGCTGGCGTTGGCGATGGCCAAGTGGGAGACACCCATCTTGCCAAGACCAACGAGCGCGACATTGACTTTGCGATTGGCACTCATGCTCGGCGCGATCTCCAACGGTCATCCTGCAAGGCCAATTGCTTGGCGCTCGAGGCCATGTACCCGCCAGCTTCGTAAGGAAGCGTTATCGGTCAATCAATGGGCGTCATCACCGCGCCCGATCCATCCAGAGCATCGCACGACGAACGCAAAGCACAGCCCTAAGCGGCGCGCTTATCGCGGAACTTCGCGCCTTCCAGATTGAGCAACCAACGCTTGCGATCCAGGCCGCCACCGTAGCCGGTCAACGAACCATTGGTTCCGATGACACGATGACAGGGGACCGCAACCGCCACTGGATTGGCCCCATTGGCGAGACCGACTGCACGCACAGCCGTGGGGTGGCCGATCCGCTGAGCCAGGCCCAAATAGCTAAGCGTCTCGCCGGCGCGGATCGTGCACAGGCTCTCCCAGACCTTCAATTGAAACGTCGTGCCCGACGCCTTCCAAGGCACGCGGCCAAGGGCTTGCGCGTCACCCTCAAAATAGGCTTCGAACGCCCCGCGCAGAGATCGAGGCGCTTTGCTCTCACTAAATGGCGAGCTTGGATAGTGGCGCGCAATCCAAGCCAGCATGTGGGGCTCATAGTCGGTCCAATTAAAAGCCCGCAGGACGCCTTCCTCGTCGGTGACCAGCAAAGCTGTGCCGATCGGGGTGGCGAGCCTCTCGAGCGTGAGCGCTCTAGGCGGCGCGTTTTTGATCGGCATTGGATTTCGTCTCCTTGGACTTGCCAGCCTTGAACAATAAATCGGCGTCGCTCGCCCAAAGGTGCTGGGCCGCATAGGCGCGCCACGGTCGCCAGGCTTGCGCACGCTGCAGGAGTTCAGCTGGCGACGGCCTGCAGCCTGCCGCGTCGGTCATGGCGCGCAGAAGTCCTATGTCGGCTTGAGGAAATGCATCGGGTTCACGAAGCTCGCGTAGGGCGATGTATTGCGCTGTCCATTCACCGACGCCGGGCAGGCGCTTTAGCGCGGCGATCGCACTTTCCAAGTCAGCCCGCGGCGTAAATATCGTCGGGTCAGCCACCACTGTCTGAGCCAGCGCCGCGATGGCCTGCCCACGCGCCCGGGGCATTCCTAACGCGGCTATATCCTTGCCGGCGATCTGCGCCGGCGAGGGGAATGCCCGGTTCAAGCCTATCTCATTGGCAAACCGATCATCGATTTGGGATCCAAAGATTTGCACGAGTTTGGCGGCTAGACCGCGCGCCGCCGTCACCGTGATCTGCTGGCCGAGAATTGCGCGAACCGCCAGCTCAAATCCATCCCAAGCGCCTGGCGCGCGCAGTCCGGGTCGCGCCGCAACCCTTGGCGCGAGGGCTGGATCCTGGCTGAGGTGGGAGCCGATCAAGATTGGATCAGCGCTCAAATCAAAGACGCGTCGAATGCGAGCAATCACTGCGGGAAGCGCTTGTATCTTTGGGAACCGAATTTCGGCTTCGAGGAAATCCCCCTTCCCCTGCGACACGATGACGACGCCGACTGAGCCATCGACGCACAAAGTGCGTGAATAGCGAAGCGGCGTTACGCACTCGACGCCCGGGATCGCCCTGGCGGAGAGGAACTCAATCATTGCAGCCCAATCATAGGGCGCGCGATAGGGCAGTCTCACCTTGATCCCGCTCGCTTGGGCATCGGATTCCTGAGCCTTGGAACGGCGCAAGGCGCCGGGCGGACGCTCAAAGAGCTGCTGAAACGTCTCATTGAACCGCCGAACACTTCCAAAACCAGACGCGAGCGCCACCTCCCCCATCGGAAGGCGGGTTTCCTGGATCAATTGTTTGGCCAACAGCACGCGTCTGGTTTGAGCGACCGCAACCGGCGAGGCGCCCAAGTGCTGGCGGAACAGGCGGCGTAGTTGTCGCTCGCCGACACCCAATCGCGAAGCCAAGGCGTCAACATCTGCGCCATCCATCGCCCCCGCCTCGATGAGCGCCAGCGCGCGCGAAACCGTGTTGGAAGTGCCGCGCCATGCCCCAAGGTCGGGTGAGGATTCGGGTCGACAGCGCAGACATGGACGATATCCAGCCTCCTGGCAGGCGGCTGCAGACGGATAGAAGCTCATATTCTCGGCCTTTGGGGTCCGCGCTGGGCAGATGGGGCGGCAGTAGATGCCCGTCGTCTTCACCGCCCCAAAGACGCGTCCATCAAATCGCGAGTCGCGAGTAAGAAAGGCGCGTCGACAGGCTTCGAAATCCATTTCCATTCCGCCAAGATGGGGTTCATCGCCCACAATGTCTCGCGGTTTTCGGACATTGATGGAGCATGGATTTCGCAAAAGCAAAGGCGCAATGCTAGGCGATTTTACCTCCCGACTAAGCTGCGCTGGATAGCAGCACGAAGGCCAGGCAGAAGCTTAGAGCTATCTGTCGGGCATCGGCCGAATTTTTCGGGACGAGGTGTACCAGATTCTAAACCCTTTATTGGGAGTTAGGCCCAATGAGCAACAACGCGGTTCAATCCGCGGAATAGTCAGCCTCCGATACGGAAGAATCTGGCGCCGCTGTGATGCTGTCGTTAATCGGGCGTTGGACTTTGATCTGATTTTCTTTGTAACATCACTCAAATATTCTCCGTAGAGAATGGCGAATCTCCGATGAACCTAACCGCACTTGCGAATAAGTATGGCACGGACAAGGGTACGGTCTCCGGACTGGGCCACGGCTATTCGCTTCTATATGACCTGTTATTTTCTCGATTTCGCCTAGATTCGATCAATCTTTGCGAGATCGGCCTTTGCATCGGTGGTCCAGAAGTCAAATCTGGATCTATTGAACGATCAACTGAGAATTTGCCTTCAATAAGTATGTGGCGCGATTATTTTCCAAACGCCAAATTGTATGGCGTCGATATTTCCGACTTCTCGGGTTTTGAAAACGATTGGTTTAAATTTATTCAAGCTGACGCGGGCGATGCAAATCTTTTACAAAGAGTTGCTGATCTAGATGTGGCTTTCGATATTGTAATCGATGACGGATCACACGCGCACTTTCATCAGCAAAGAACTTTCTTAAGTCTTTTTCCGACCGTAAAGCGGGGAGGCCTTTTCATTATCGAAGATCTGCAGTGGCAACCCGAGACTTATGCGGGCCAGCTCCCGAAAGTGCCACCAACCGACGCCCTGCTGAACCAGCTCGTCGCCAACGGCAAATTCTCCGACACCGGCGCTTTGCCCCTGAGTGACTGGCGCGCTCTAGAGGGCGATATCAAGAGCGTCTTTCTGGTGGACGAGGATTGGCTCTACCATCATCGGCGGCAGTACAACCAGCGCCACGGCCTCATACCCGATCAGGCTACTCTGCACGACGGCGCCGGAGCTGGACTACTCAGCCCACGCTTAATGCGCCGCTTGGCTGGGCGCCTCCGATCAGAACTCGGCGGGCCTGATGGGCCGTACCGCCGCCCGCGAGCAAAGGTCGCCATCATCGAGAAAACCTAATCGATCTAACGGTGGCAAACCGAGCCCCTACGAGCTGAATTGGGATGGGTCAGCATAAGGGTTTGAGCGGCCCCCCAACATAAATCTAGGCCAATGGTGACCAAGCGTTAGTCACTTCCGCTTACTGTCTTTCGTAACGCGATCCCGAGCGGAAACTGATGTCAATCCTCACAACAGAGCCATTTGGCGAGCCGTCAAATGGGCTGGGCGGTGGTTGGGCCGCCGCCCCGTGTTACAAAGCTGTGACGCGACAATCCGCTCCCCCGATTCGCCTTACAGGGGAATTGAAATCGGTTAATGTCATTTGGCGGGGCCGGGGGCGGACCATGCGAGGCGCCATCATTCGTTTGCCATTCATCTCTGCTGCGATTGCCGTGTTGAGCGTCGCAATCGCAGCGCCTGCCGCTGCGCAAGTGCTGGAAATCCAGCCGGATGGCGGCGTTGTGACCTATTCTGGGCCGTCGATCTATTCGAGTGAGGGGATCCGTTCATTGGTTCGCCAACCGAGCAGTTCGACGCCTGCGCGGGCCGCGCCCGAAGAGATTTCCCGAGCCATAGAAGACGCATCAGCACGTCACGCGGTGAGCACGCCGTTGGTCGAGGCCGTCGCATGGCAAGAGTCACGTTTTCACCAGAACGCCGTCTCACGCAAAGGCGCGCTTGGGGTTATGCAGCTGATGCCGGACACGGCCCGTCGACTTGGGGTCGACGCGGCTGACCTAAGGGGCAATATCGACGGCGGGGTTACGTATCTAAGTCAGATGCTGACGCGGTTTGGCGGCGATCTGCCCCGCGCATTGGCGGCCTATAATGCCGGACCGGAAGCAGTTCAGCGCTATGGTGGCGTTCCGCCGTACGCGGAGACCCAAGCCTATGTTCGCGCGATCCTTGGTCGGCTATCGGCGGTCACCAGCGTCAGGATTGGCACGGAGTAATCGATGAAACGACTAAAACCCTCAACAATCGCCGCAATCGCCCCGCTTTCGCTTATGGCGTGGGCTGGCGCGGCTCAAGCTCAGACGGGTGATCCTGCTGGGTCCTCGCCCCTGATCGCTGCGCTCGATTGGGTGCAGGGAACTTTGCTCGGCAATCTGGCTACGACGGCAGCCGTGATCGCCGTGGCCGCCGTAGGGTTTCTAATGCTTACCGGTCGTATGGACTGGCGACGCGGACTGACAGTTGTTGTGGGATGCTTCGTGATCTTTGGCGCCGCAGCGATCGTAGCCGGAATCCGTTCAATGGCAGGCGGTCTCCACTAGCATGTCGCGCCTCGCGTCCGATCCGGTCTTTGCGGCCTTGACCCGACCCCAGATGATCGGCGGCGTCACCTATGCGTTTGCGGTGTTCAACCTGATCGTGACGGTTGAGGCGTTCCTGATTACGCACTCATTTTGGGCGCTCGCCCTCGCCGCCGTCCTGCACGCGGGCGGCTATTTGGGCTGCCTGCGCGAGCCTCGGTTCTTCGACATCTGGATCACGCGCCTTCAGACCTGCCCAAGGGTTCGCAACTTCGGCTTCTGGCGCGGGAACTCTTACCGTCCATGAGCCGCACCTTCACCACCACTGGCGTTTCGAAGATCTTGGCGCCGCGCGAAGTCGCCGTCGGCGACAGGCTGCCCTACCTCGGCCATTTGGACGATGAGACGCTGCTGACGCGTGATGGCTATTTGATTCAGACCTTGCACCTTGAGGGGTTCCCGTCTGAGACCGCGCCCGACGACGAACTGAATTACCGCAAAGTGATCCGCGAAACAGTCTTGCGCGGCGCTGCGAGTTCTCGCCTGGCGATTTATCACCACGTCGTGCGCCGTCGCGTCACACCGGCATTTCCTGAAGCGCCGGCCGAGGGGTTCGCCGCGCGCCTTGATGCGGGATGGCGTGAGCGCCTGGCTGGGCGCCGGCTCTACGTCAATGACATCTTCCTCACACTCGTGCGCCGACAGTTGCAGGGAGGGGCCGGCTTTCTTGAACGACTGGTGAGACAGCCCGGGGCCAAACAGGCCGATCTCGATCGCGAGCAGCGCGCACTGCACGCAGCGCGTGATGCGTTTTCGGCCGCTCTCGCACCCTATGGACCGCGAACACTCTCACTCTATGACGGGCCTGGCGGCGCCTTGCGCTCCGAGCCCGCCGAATTCTTAAGCCTGCTGCTCAATGGCGAACTTCGGCCGGTCCTGGCCCCATCGGGCGAACTCGGCCAGGCTCTGGGGTCGCGCAGATTGAGCTTTGGCCTCGACGCCATGGAATTTGGCCCAAGCTCCGGCCCAGCGACCTTTGGCGCAATCATCTCGCTCAAGGACTATCCGGCCAGAACTGCCCCGGGCCTCCTCGATGGGGTCCTGCGACTTCCCATGGAGATGGTGCTTACCGAGAGCTTCGCCTTTGTCGATCGGCAAGCCGCGCTCGATCGCATGGGTTTGGCGCTTCGCCGACTTCGGGCTGCTGATGACGACGCCATCAGCTTGCGGACAGAACTCGCCCAGGCCCGCGACGACGTTGGCGCTGGACGCGCAGCTTATGGCGAGCATTCTTTGTCCATTCTGGCTAAGGCCGAAAGCCTCGATGAGCTAGATGGCGTCGTCGCTGACGTTCAGTCCGCCTTGGCCGAATCCGGCGCGATCGCAGTGCGTGAAGACACCAATCTGGAACCGGCCTTCTGGGCTCAATTTCCGGGAAATTTCAAATATATCGCCAGGAAGGCGCTGGTCTCCGTCGCCAATTTTGCGAGCCTCGCCAGCTTTCACAATCATCCCACTGGCCAGGCGGAAGGAAACCACTGGGGTCCGGCGATCGCGGTGCTGGAGACAACCTCTTTTGGGCCGTACCACTTTAATTTTCACAACGCCGACCTGGGAAATTTCACGGTCATTGGACCTTCGGGTTCAGGCAAGACCGTCCTGCTGACCTTCCTGCTCGCCCAGGCTGAGCGGCTGAAGCCCAGGATCGCCTACTTCGACAAGGACCGCGGCGCAGAACCCTTCATCCGCGCCATCGGCGGGCGTTACGATGTGATTTCGCCAGGAGAGCCTACGGGCTTCAATCCGTTGGCGCTCGAAGATACGCCCGCCAATCGCGCCTTTCTCGCTGATTGGTTGGGCCAGCTGTTATCAACCGAAGGCGCGGCGCTTGACGCTGAAGATCGCGCGATGATCGCCGAGGCGGTTGACGCCAACTATGCGCAGGCCCCTGGCCATAGGCGCTTGCGCTACCTTCGCGAACTCTTCCGCGGCGCTCGTCGGCCACATGCAGGCGACCTAGCCTCACGCCTTGGGGCCTGGTGCGAAGGCGGCGAGCACGCCTGGCTCTTCGACAACGTTACTGACCAGCTTGACGTGGACACCCGGATCTTGGGTTTCGACATGACCAAGATCCTGGACGCGCCAACGGTTCGGACCCCGGCGATGATGTATTTGTTCCATAGATTGGAACAACGATTGGATGGGTCCCCCGCAATCATCGTCGTCGATGAGGGTTGGAAGGCGCTCGACGACCCGGCCTTCCTGCGGCGGATCAAGGATTGGGAAAAGACTATTCGAAAGCGCAATGGGCTGGTCGGCTTTTGCACCCAGAGCGCCAGCGACGCTCTGGAAAGCCGCATCGCGTCTGCGATCATCGAGCAGGCGGCCACTCAGATCTTCTTTCCGAATAGCCGCGCCAGGGTTTCCGACTATGTGGATGGCTTTGGACTTACTGAACACGAGTACGAGCTGGTTCGCAGCCTGCCGGACACATCGCGCTGCTTCCTGATCAAGCGCGGCGACCATAGCGTCGTGGCCAGGCTGGACCTGTCCGGTCTTTCGGGCGAGCTTGCCGTCTTGGCGGGAACGGAACGCGCTGTGCGCCGTCTCGAAGCCCTTCGCGGCGAACTGGGCGATGCGCCGGCCGACTGGCTCGGCCCCTTTATGGAGGGGCGTAGCGCGGCATGAGCGGCTCCTGCGCCAATCTGGTCGGCGAGGGTGTGATCCGCGGCGTCTTGGGCGCCGTGGACTGCCAAACGCGCGCCTTTGCGGAAGCGGGCTATTCCTCTCTTACCTCTGCATCATCAGGTTTCCAGGTCGCCCTGACGACGCTCCTGACAATCTACGTCGCGCTCGTTGGGTATCGAATGCTCTTCGCCTCGGGCGGGGCGAAACTCTCCGACGTTCCGGGAATTGCGCTCTCGATCGGCGCAATTTTGGCGCTCGTCACCAGTTGGTCGACATTCCAAACCCTTGTTTTCGACACCGCCGCCAAGGCGCCTCACGAAATAGCCGCGGCGGTCGCAGCACCCCTTCAGGCCAACAGCGGCTCCCTTGCAGCTGACCCTGTGAACGGACTGCAGGAGGCCTACGATCAACTGACGCGTTCGGCGGTGGCGTTTGGAGCCGCAGCCGGCCCCAACGCCAAGTCCTATTCCAGCCCCGCCGCCTCAGCCGCCGAAGCCCTGTCCGCCGCTTCGGGGGCGCTCTTCATGACCACCGCTGGCGTGATCGCTGCAGCGACGTTGGCGATTGGGGTCCTGACCGCGGTTGGGCCCATCTTCATCGCGATGTTCCTGATCCCCGCAACTCGCGGCCTCTTTTCGGGTTGGGTGCGTGCTTTGGGCGCGGCTTCACTTGTTCTTCTGTTGGCGTGGCTTGGCGTCGTGCTGCTGCTTTCTGTTCTGGAGCCTTGGCTCATCACCATGGCCCGGGAGCAAGAGACCAATCAGCTGCATGCTCAGACCGCAACGAGCGCAGCTGCCTTGGTCGCAGTCTTTAGCGTCGGCCAAGTCGGGCTCCTGATCGCCGCATGCGTCATGGCGTTTGGTTTCAAGCTCCAGCGGCCCGTCCTGGGAGTGGGGCGCAGACAGACGCCCTCACCAGCTCCGGCGCCGGCGCAATCGCAATCTGAGCCTTCGCGTGCTCAGAGACTTGCCTTCAACCTGCAGCGCGAGCCTAGCCATACCGAAGCCCGTGAACGTACGATGCAGCTGGCGAGCGCCACTGTTGCTGGCGGGCGCCATACCGTTGACGTCAAACCGCAAACGAGACTTGGCGATGACTACCGTCGGCCTCCCGTGACGTCCCGCCGCCTTAAGGTCACGCGATGAAGTCTCTAGCCCCGCTCACGCTTGCATTCGCGCTGGTCGCTGCGCCTGCGAGCGCCATTGAGCCGCATCCTGGCCCCGGAGACCCGCGCATATTTGAGGTCCTCTACGACCCCAGTGAAGTCGTGGAGCTTCATGGCGCCTTGGGGTTCCAGCTTTCTTTGGAATTCGATCCCGCCGAACGGATCGAAAATGTGGCGATCGGTGATTCCTTGGGCTGGCAGGTCACGCCCAACCGCAAAGCGAACCTACTTTTCATCAAGCCGATGGCGCAGCGGCCAAACACCAACATGACGGTGATCACCAATTTTCGGCGCTACAATTTTGAGCTCAGCGTCAAGGCTCACGCCTCGGCCCAATCGATCCCGTTCAGCGTGCGCTTTGTCTATCCGCCCCCGGTGCTCGCCGTCGCAGAGCCTCCTCCGGCGCCCACGCCACCCGTCGATCGCAACCATGCTTACAGCTACCAAGGCTCGGCAAAAGTGTTGCCCTATCGAATGTTCGACGACGGCGAAGCAACCTACTTCTCGTTCCATGAACAGGAAGATTTACCTGCGATCTTTGCTGTAGAATCCAACGGTGCGGAATCAGTCGTAAATTCTCACATCCGCGATGGCTACGTGGTGATCGATCGTATTGCGCGGGAATTCGTCCTGCGCCGTGACAAGGAAGTCACCCGCGTATTCAACGATGGCTACCGCAGCCAAGAAGCAAGTTTGCTGACATTGATGCTGAAGCCAAAAACTCCCTGGTGGCGCCGATGACATCTCAAACAGAAAGGGCCGAAGGCTTGAGCGCGATTTACGCGCGCAGTGAATTCCTGCGCCCGAAAGTGCAACAGCCCAGTTCGCCATGGACGCTTGTCCTGGGCCTTGGCGGCGCAGCCCTGCTTGGCGTGATCGCCTTTACGTCGCTGAGCAATGGGCGGACAGCTCATGCGCAAACGTCCCCAGTTCGCCTCGCCTCTGTTGACCAGCCGACACCAACGTGGGCGCCTGCGCTACGCATGATGATGGCGCAGAACCAGGTCACCCCGCCCCCTCAGATAGCTCCAACTCCGACGCCCCTCCCCACCCCTTCGACACCGGTTCCGGCGCAACCAAATCCTTCAGAACCAAACTGGAAAGCCCCTGCGGTGGTTGTGGATTTGAGTGACAGCAATACGCCTGCGACCTCGAAGCTTTCCCAGGCCGCAGCCGCCGCGGCAGGCGCCACAGCCGCCGCCGAGGACGCCCGCCTAAATCCGGAAGAACGCTTCGCGGCCCGCGTCTCCGGAACCCAACCGGAGAGCTCTCGCGCCGTTCAGATGCACGACCTGAGCCGCGTAATTCCCCAGGGTTTCGTCGTTCCGGCAATTCTGGAAACAGCGATCGACTCTGACTTGCCAGGTTCGGTGCGCGCAGTTGTCAGCCGAGATGTTCGCGGCTTTGACGGCGCCCAGGTGCTGATCCCGCGAGGCTCCAAGATCATTGGCCAATATCGAAGCGCCGCCGCAGTCGGCCAGACACGCGCCTTCGTCGTTTGGTCGCGGATCATCACCCCTTCGGGTGTGTCCATAGACGTAGGCTCTCCGGCGACCGATCCGCTCGGTCGAGGGGGACTTCCGGGGACCGCGGACACCCATTTCTTCCAGCGGTTTGGATCGGCCATTCTGCTTTCCGTAGTGTCGGCCGGCGTGAACGCAGCTAGCGGTAATTCGACCTCCGTGGTGATCGGCTCGGCGACCCAGGCCAACCAAATCGCCAGCATCGCCCTTCAAAAGCAGATCGATATTCCAACGACGATCAAAGTACCGCAGGGCGCTCCGGTCCAGGTGTCCGTGGCGAGAGATCTCGATTTTTCTGGCGTCGCGCCGGCAAGATGAGATCGATCAAATGAACGCGACTGGAGTCTATCTTGACGCCTATTTGGCGCCCCTGGCCCCCTGGCTCTCGCGCCCAGACGTCACCGACGTCCTGATCAATCGTCCGGGCGAGGTCTGGATTGAGACAAATGGCGGCGGGATGAGCCGTGAGCCAGCCGACCAATTGACCGAGGTCGCACTTCAGCGTCTCGCACGCCAGATCGCTGCGGCAAGCCACCAAGGGGTCAATCGCGAGCAGCCCCTGCTTTCGGCGACGCTTCCCGACGGCGCGCGCGTGCAGGTCGCAGCACCCCCGGCCACCCGCGGTGGGCTCATCATGGCCGTGCGCAAGCATGTGCTCTCCGATATGAGCCTTGATGAGCTGGCCATGGACGGCCTCTTTGAGATGGCGTCGCGAAGCGACCCAGGTCGCGAGGCTGTCGCAGACGCCGCACTTGAGGCGCAACTCGACGCCGGCGACATGATGGGTTTCCTTCGTGGAGCGGTCGCTCGACGCAAGACGATTGTAATTTCCGGCGGGACTGGAAGCGGAAAGACCACCCTCCTCAACGCCCTCGTAAAGGAAATCCCGCGTTCAGAACGGCTTCTGGTGATCGAGGACGCGCCTGAAATTCGGATGGATCATCCCAATGCGGTGGGACTGATCTCGGTGCGGGGAGAATTGGGCGAGGCGCAGGTCGACACCGATTCATTGCTCGCCGCAGCCCTTCGCCTAAGGCCCGATCGCATTTTGCTTGGCGAATTGCGCGGTCGCGAGGCTTTCGCCTTTATGCGCGCGGTCAACAGCGGCCATCCCGGTTCGATTACGACGATTCACTCCGACAGCCCATCTGGAGCCCTTGACCAGATCTCGCTTCTCGCCCTCACCTCTGGTGTCGATCTGGGGTGGGACAAGGTTCAGGCCTATGTTGGTCGTGTTGTCGATGTCGTGGTGCAACTTGATCGGACTGGCGGCGCACGCAGGCTCACCGAGGTATTGTTCCGCTCGAGGCAGTTTCGTCGTCGCGCAGGCGACTGAGCCCGACTGACGGCCCTAGCCCAGGCCACACTGCCCCAAGATTCCCATCTGGGACCTACTGGCGCTAAACTCAGGCCCGCCGCACAGCTGGTGGGGCGCGATCGGTCCACATCAAATGGTTCAGATGTCGCAATCGCGGCGTAGATCTTGCAAGGCAACGCTCAAGCCACAGTGACGTTCTATGGCGGGACATTGAACCGGTCTGGTTCGAATTCACCCCGACGATGACAGGATCAAATGCTGTTCTGGATTTCATTGGCAATTGGATTGGTGCTTGCCTTGATGACGGCAGGCCTCGTGCTCTCGATGTCTCGCGCTGAGCGGCGGGCGCGCCGCAATCTCTACCGTTCCCTCGGACTGGCGGAAACAACAGTCGAGTTCCTTATGGAGCGCAATCGCGACGTCCTAACCGAGCTCACCTATGTACGGCGTGAGGGAGAAGCGAAGATAAGACGCGAGGCGCTTCCTCGCGGCGCCAACATCTCTGCATTGCGCGCCAGTGCTCAGCTCGAGCGCAACCTAGGCCAAGGATCGATCTTGGGGGATGAAGCGCCTCCGGCAAGCGGGATGAGTTCTGCAACCGACGGACAAACTCGGCACTGAGAAAGAAGCTTGGCGGCTGGGCCTCGATTAACGCCTTACTCAGCCGGGCCTGTCATTATCCGGCGCTGATAATGCAGAGCGAAATCCGAATGCCCTACGATACTGGCGCGAACGCGACGGCGACTGACGCGGACAGCACAATTCGCCGGGGCCCTTTACGTCCTTCCCGTCTTGCTAGTGCGCGCGCGCGCATGAGAGGCGACACCCTCGCCCATCTCGTTCAGGCCAGCGACCTCGCCCTCATAGGCGGGTTCTTCCTGGTTCGTTGGTTGAACGGATCTGCCGGCGCATCCATTGTGCTGCTTGCTGCGGCCTCGATCCTCGTGGCGGCCACACTCGTCAGCTTTGAGGCCTATCAGCTGACGGCGCGCGAGCCCCTTTACCGCCATCTCTACCGCGTGATCGGCGCGGTTGGGGGCTCGGGACTGATGATGCTCACGTTCGCATCGTTCACCTCGCCTGCGGCGAAGGCTGCGAACATTCTCAACATTGTGGATTGGTGTCTAACCGCCGTGGCCCTGCTCGGCGCCGCGCATCTTTGCTGGTTCACCTACATTCATCGCCTGCGCCGCCAGGGCCTGCTTACTCCCAATTTGGTGATCGTCGGGGCCACGCCTGCAGCCGAGCGCCTAGTCAGCGCAGCTCTCACCAGCCGCGACGTAAATATTCTTGGCATTTTTGACGATCGCGGCCAGCGCAGTCCAAAGCACATCTTCGGCGTACCGGTGCTCGGGAAGACGAGCGATATAGCGAGCCATAGGCTCTTACCATTCGTGGATCGCATCGTAGTCGCCGTGCCCGCAGGTGCGACAGCTCGCATCGGCCAGTTGCTCCAAGATCTCGCGCCAATCCCAAATGCTGTGAGCCTCCTCCTGGATGACTACGATCCGGGCAGCGAAAGACCCGCGCACGATCGCTTGCTTAAAGTCCCGTTGGCGCACCTCGCCGGCGCACGTCATCGCGTGCTCCAATCCATCCTCAAGCGGGTTGTGGACATCACGCTGAGCGGTATCGGCCTTATCGTGCTCACACCGGCGCTGATCGCGATCGCCATTGCGATCCGGCTCGATAGTCCAGGCCCCGTCCTCTTCAAACAGAAGCGGCACGGCTACCTGAACGAAGAAGTCTTGGTGTGGAAATTCCGTTCAATGCGGACCGAGATGAGTGACTACGCCGCGGCCCGCCAAGTTACGGCTGACGATGAGCGGGTAACCAAGGTCGGGCGGTTCCTGCGCCGCACCAGCCTCGATGAGCTCCCCCAGCTTTGGAATGTCATCCGCGGCGAGATGTCTCTCGTGGGACCTCGTCCCCACGCAATCGGAATGCTCGCCAACGGCGCCGAGGCTTCAAAGCTCGTTGAGACCTATGCTCACCGCCATCGCATGAAACCGGGCCTCACCGGTTGGGCCGCCATCAATGGCTCGCGCGGTCCTGCTGACACTGCCGAAGCTATTCGCCGCCGCGTCTCCCTGGATCTGGAATATGTCGAGCGTCAATCGGTCTGGCTGGACCTTATGATCATTGCTCGCACGCTTCCTTGCGTACTGGGCGACACCGCAACCGTCAGGTAGGTCGCTCAAGGCCGCCTAATCCTACTTGCCTCCCGCCACCACTTGGAACCTTGGTCGAGGACGAGGTTCTGCGACGCGCGCGCGAAGTCGCGGCAGATAGACGTCACAATACCAAACCTCCGCCGTCAGCAGAGTCCAAAGCGTGTCGCTCGCATCCACGGAGCCGCTGTCGTGCGCCGCGAGCAGCTTGGCAACCGCATCAGGGTTGCCATAGCGCCCGATTAGACCGTCACGGCTGCCAAGATAGTCGTGCAGCATGTCGCGTAAGGGCCCTCGGAACCACAAGGCTAACGGTGTCCTGAAGCCCCATTTGCCGCGATTGACGATCTGCGGCGGCAGGAGGTCCTTCGCCCACTGGCGAACAATCCACTTCCCAACCTTGCCCCGAACTTTCAGCCGATCAGGCAGCGCCAATCCAAACGCTACGAGCTCCTTGTCCAAGAACGGCGGGCGTACTTCCAAGCCCTCGGCCATCGTCATTCGGTCGCCACGCTCAAGCATGTTGCCCGAAAGCCAAGTCGCGAAATCCACGGCCTGCATTCGATAGAGCGGCGCCTCGTTTGAGACCTCGCTCAAGGTTCGCCGCTGCATGTCTACGGTTCGCTTCAGGTCCTCGTCAGTCCAGCCCAAGCCCGGGAAGAACTCCCGAAGCCCATCGCGATCCATGTAGCTGAACCATTGAACCAGTCGGTCGACTTCCTTCGGCTCGGCCATAGCGCGAAACGCGACGAGGGCGCGCCTGCGATCCATGCCAAGGAGGCCCGCAAACTGGGCGGCCAATGTTGGCGTCGCAGCGGCGATGGCTTTGCGAAGCGGCCAAGATGCTCCGGCGTAAGCGTGCTTCGGATAGCCCGCAAAGATCTCATCTGCGCCCTCGCCCGAGAGCGCGACTTTCACGCTCTCGCGCGCGACCCGGCTCATCTCAGCGATAGCGACGTCGGCGGGTTGGCTTACCGGTCCGTCACGACACGCCGAGAGTTCCGCCAGACGCCGAACATAGACGTCCGGTCCAACAAGGATTGGCCGGTGCTTGGTCCCGATGGCGTTGGCCACCGTCTCAGCGTGGCCCAGCTCACTATGCGGATCGTCAACAAAGCCAACAGAGAAGGTTTCGATCTGAGCACTTGGAGCTCGAACCTTTCGCATCGCTGCGACAATCAGACTGCTATCAAGCCCACCGGAAAGAAACGCACCCACGGGCACGTCAGCGATCAACCGTTGGCGAACAGATTCAATGAAGATCTCGCGCCCGCGCGCGATCAATTCGTTATCGCTCAGCCCCTGGCTTTGCCGTTTTGCGTTTCGCACCTCTTGCGCAACAAAATAATGGCGACCTACGCGCAAGCCCTCCTGGCTGAACTCCAGGAAGCCGCCCGGCTCAAGCTGATGAATGCCCTTGCTCAAGCACGCGTTGGAAAACACCGCACGAAATCGCAAGGCCTGGCGCATGGCGTCTTCGTCGAGTTCAGCATCGACGAGCGGATGCTCCAAAAGCGCCTTTAACTCGCTTCCAAATACCAGAACGCCGGGGGCTGGCGTGGCGTAAAACAGCGGCTTTTCGCCAACCGCGTCTCGCGCCAGCAAGAGGCGCTGTTGGCGTTTATCCCAAGCGCCCAAAGCAAACATGGCGTCAAATCGGGGAAGCGCGTCAGTCCATTCTCTCGCAAGCCAAAGCAGGACCGCTTCAGTATCGCCGTTAGTGTGGAACTTTGCGCCTGCTGCGTCGAGTTCGGACCGCAGTTCCTGATAGTTATAAGTCTCGCCATTATAAACGATGGCGATATCGCAATCCGGAAACGACATGGGCTGGGGACTGCCCTCGACGTCTATAATGCTCAGCCTTGCGTGGGCGAGGCCACATGCCCCTTCGACCGCGATACCCGCGCTGTCGGGCCCGCGACGGGCCAGCGCATCCGTCATCGCTGCCAGGATGCGTCGGTCGGGCTTGCCCGCCGAAAAATCTACATAACCCGCAATGCCACACACGACAGCTCGGTCCTCAAATAGGGCGTCTGATCGTCGCCAGACCGCGACAAGCAGGCCTTAGGCCATCTGGATTATGAAACGGCTGGCTCATATGAGCTTACCAGCCTCAGCGACGCGCGAGGAGTCGTCGCGCTCCCAGACGTAGTCTTCGATTTGGTTCAGCCTGCTGCGCGCGCGAAGCCATGAGGCGATCGTCACAAACGCATAAGGCAAAGCCGCAAGATACAAGGATGGCCGACCCGCCACGGATATCAATGCCGACCCGTAGCGCTTTGAGTTGGTTTCGCGTTGCGTGAGTTCTGGATAACGTCGGCGAAGTTGCAGGTGTCCAAGACGGCTGCGCGTTCGGATCTTAAGCAGCTGGGAAATCGAGGTCGGAGCCACAACGCTACTCGTCGCATCGGCAACTTGAACGCGTTCGTGAGGCTCGAAGAGCAAGCGAACATAGCCATCGTCGGCAATAACGTCGGGAAACGCTTCGAACCGCTCCCGACCCTTCTGGCTGAGTGCATAGACTCCGGCTGCAATCATTCCTTCCTGAATGTAAGGAAGTTCCCCCCAGAAACGATAATAGGCGCGAACCCACCAACTGGTTTCAGGTAAGAAGACGTCAACAGGCCGGGGCGCGGCGGCCAGGTGGCTGCCGTCCTGGAGAACTGCTGCGACCCTCCTCAAGCCATCCCGAGAGACCGCCACATCGGCATCCATGTAGATGCGCGGGAACCCGCGTGCGGCGTTGTCCCCCAGGTTTAGAGCATGGGTCTTAGATGCGACCTCGGATTCTATGACGCGGACCGGCTCGCCGAAGGTTCGGGCGATGTCGGCCGTCTCATCAGAACAACCATTGCAGACGACCAGAACTTCAAGCTCCTCGGGCCTGTCATCCTGAAGAAGTGTCGTGAGACAACGCGCGATGACTGACGCTTCGTTGTGGGCTGGAATGATGATCGAGATCAGGCGATCGGACCTTTCAGGGAGCATCAGATATTGGATAGGGATGCCGTGAAACCGGCATCGTGAGCCTTCTCACGGAACCCTTTCATTGTGGTGAACCTGGAAAAGCGACGTCTCCCAATTTGCTATCCTGGATCCACCCAACTTGGCCGTCCGCGATGGTTGTTCAAACCACTCCACCATCCCTCGAGAGCATAACCAAGTTGGGACCATGCGCGGCGGCGGCCAAAACGCAGGAAGAGCATTGCGAGAGCGCCAACTGCAGTGATTGCAAGGATGCCAGGGAAGCGATCTCGGGTAATCAGCAGCTTGTTGCGCTCATCCAAGAAGACGGGCAACCGCGAACGCCGCGTTATCTCGCCAACTGAGCCTGTCGTTGTGCCCTGATGGTGCAGGACAACGGCGTCTTTCGCCAATCCCAGGCGAATGCCTTGTTCCGCTGCACGCAAGCACCATTCGACCTCTTCACCATAGAGGAAATAGTCCTCCCGCATCGCTCCCACGCGATCCATGAGCGACCTTCCAACCAGCATCGAAGCTCCACTCAGATAGCTGAGCTGGGCTTCGTCAAATTCTTCAGGAACGACCTCTGATTTCTGGCCATGATCAATCGATACCGCCCTTGCAAACCACCTGTTCCAACGTCCGCCTCGAGATTCAACGGCTCCCGAAGACATACGCAATGTACAGCCCACAGCTCCACAATCACCTACGCTGAGGCGAGCGCAGAGTTGAGCCAGCGCGTGGGTATCAGGGACGGCGTCGGGGTTCAGAACCCACCAGGCGTCGGCATCCCGCGCCAAGGCGATGCAGGCGTTTATCCCCCCCGCATATCCGATATTGGATGGGGCCAGCGTGCACTTGACCCGCTGCCCGCCTGTGAGAGTCGTCGGCACGCCCTTAGAGAGCAAAGCAAAGGCCGCCTCGCCCCCATTTTCGCAAATCACCACTTCGAAATCTGTGTGGCTGGAGGCCTGAAGGGCTTCGAGGCACCCGGCGATGTCCTGCGGGTTCCGGTAGCTCACAATGCAAACTGCGACATGCATAGCGCGAAGCTGTCCAATGACTCGGTCTATTGGCAAATAAGGGGTTCCGCAAATCGAGCGCCAGCGTCGCAGATTTTCACTCCGGTCGACGAATATTCACGACCTTCGCGCTAACTGGGTCGCCTCATCGAGTGGCCCGCCTGAATTTATTTGCTACGTCCGCATCTTAAGGCTTCATGACAAAGAATCTGGCAACTTTAGGCCTTTCCACTGCGGCACTGAACTTCCTCGTGCCTCTCCCATGCTACGATGCTAGAGCGAGCTGATGCGCATATTGTACAGTTTCCCGCATGCGATTGGCGCGCCCGGTATAGGCACAACCGCTATTCAGCAAGTACGCGGGCTACTGGATAGAGGACATCAGGTCACCGTTATTGCGGCCAGTATTCATTCAAGCGCACCGGCACTCCCGATCGCACTCAAAACAATGGTCTTCGGAGGCGTTCGGGTTCCCCACAGAATTATGGGGATGGACCGAACGATGGCCTACCACGATTGGACGGTAGCGGCGCACCTTCGGAAAAATCCGGCGGCATACGATGTCGTTCACTGTTGGCCGGGAGCGACAATTCACACTTGCCGGGCTGCGTTAGCGGTGAATACCCCTGCTGTCCGCGAAATTCCTAACACCCACACAGCAAATGCATATGACGTAGTAGGGGCTCTTTGCGCAGAACTTGGGATCGAACTTCCTCACGGCCACTCACATAAGCTAAATGTTGGTCGACTAAGGCGCGAAGAAGCTGAATACAAGGAGGCTCAAAAACTCCTTGTTCCATCGGAATACGTGAAAGCAACTTTCATTGCTCGCGGATTTTCCCAAGATAAACTTCTACAACACCAATATGGATTTGATCCAACTACCTTCACATTGAACCCCTCGCCTCGTACGGGACCGTTTCATGCGGTTTTTTTGGGCGCAGTTGAGCCGCGCAAGGGGCTCCATGTCGCCCTTGAAGCATGGCGGTTATCAGAAGCATTCAAAGATGCTCGCCTCTCCGTTTACGGACGGATTGTTGATGGCTATGCCAAAGTCCTTGAACCCTACCGAACTCTGCCCGGCGTTGAGTTTCACGGTTTCACCGGCAACGCAGCGGGTGTCCTGCAATCGGCTGATGTATTGGTGCTGCCGTCATTCGAAGAAGGGAGCGCCCTAGTCACCTACGAAGCGCAAGGATGTGGCGCTGTGCCACTCGTTTCTGATGCAACGGGTGCGAAGTGTGTCCACGAGATCAGTGGAATGATCCATCCGGCCGGAAATGCTGAAATTCTTTCTGACCACATCTCGCGATTGAAAAATGACCGCGGCTTTTTAGAGCGTATCCGAAAGGGCGTCATCAACCACCGCAACTCTCTTACATGGGCGGCGGCGGCTCAAAGCCTTGAATATTGTTATGAAATCGCTCGAACTAAGTCCCATGAGCACAAAAAAATGTAGCCCACGCTGTAGGCCCGCGCGCTCAGCTGGCCCTTCTTTCAAGCGTCTTTCTGATCGTGATCCAAGCGGCGAAGGAACGGTCCTCAGGGGATGGGGGCATGTAGCCATCCATGGGTCGCCGGAAGCTTGGGATCCGGCAGTGCACTCGCCTTGATCGACTCAAAATGGGTCGTGTACTCGCTAGAAAATGCCCGTCTTCAGTAAGCGCGGAAAACCGCCGCCCTATTCAGGGCGGCGGTATCCGATAGAAAGCACGTAAGTCTTAAGCGACTACAGCCTGACGACGACGGCTACGAACCATCGCGCCAACACCACCGAAGCCCATGATCATCAGAGCCCATGTGGTCGGCTCAGGAACCGAGATCAGCGAAACGCCATCCAGAAGAGCGAATGGGGGCTGACTTGCAGTCGGACCACCGGTCGCGAGGAACGTAAGGGTATCAGTCGGCGCATCCGCAGTGAAGTAAAGGATCGTCTGGTTCCAACCAGTTGCGCTATGCGACGGGTCCGAGGTTGAGACCGATTGGGCTGCGGAACCGCCAAGTGTGACGTTCCAACCTTCGGTCGTGGCACCGGTGAAGCCCGTTTGTTGCGCCGCTGCCCAATCAAACGTTAGCTGGTAGCTGTGCCCGACAATCAGCCCACCGATCGATTGGCTAACACCGTTGTTTGCATTCTGGAAAGCCGGATCAACGCCAACAAAGTTTCCGCCATCGGGGTCCGATGTCATCGGTGGGCCGAAAAGCGCTACAGTTCCATACTGTCCAGTTGACCCTGTGGTAAACGCCGTAGTTGCGTCGAACAAGAAGTCATAGCTGGCCGAATTGTTAGGGAGAGACCCCGGCGCCGCCACAGTCCAACCTGTCAACGAAGTATTGAAGCCAAGTTGCCCGGGTCCAAATGTGCTGGACTCAAAACTGCCGTTCGTCACCAGATTGGTGGCGGCAGACGCGCTGCCCGCCAGCGCAAGTCCCGCGGACATGGCCGCGATCAAAATCGGGAAAGATTTCCGCATCGAATAACTCCTGAAGTCGCCTAAGCCCACCAAATTCGTTTGCAGCTCCACCTTGGCTAGAATTTTAACACCCCGTCAACCAACCTCGCCTCACAGGAGAATTCTTATTGCTGTGAGCGATGGTTACGAGACAAACGACCGGAGCTCCAACGCCTCAAAATCATGTATTTGCGCCCGACTCCGCCCCTAATGCACTCAAACCGAGCTCGCGGTGTGGAGAACTTAGCCCTCCTGAGGTTGCGCTTTATCCTTGGACTGCGGCATAAATGGCGCAAGCAACTGATCTACCAGCGTATCGGGGACGTGAGTGTCCGTCCCATACTCTGCGGGCCATTCGCGAGGTAGATAAAACGTTCCAAAGACGCGATCAATGATAGGCAACATCGAAGAATAGTTGCGGTCCCTGTGATCGCTGAAAGTGTGATGCCAGTGATGGAACGCGGGCGTCGACAATAACTCTTCAAAGGGCCCGAGACGCCAGCGAAGATTAGCGTGAATGAAATAGCTCCACATCAGCCCAACGAACAACACCAGAAGCGGCACAAGTCCTGGGTTCGACCCAACGGTCGAGGCAAGGCCCGTGGCGTAGAGCAACACCAGGCCGCAAAGCCGCGTAAAGGTCCCATCGATTGGATGGGACCTCGTGTTGACCATGAAACTCATTTGAGTGGCGCTGTGATGGATTGCGTGGAAGCGCCAGAGAAATGGGATCTCGTGGCTCCACCGATGGCCCCAATAAAACCCAACCTCGCCAACAACCATGGCTGCGATCATGCGGGCCCATAGCGGAAGTGAAGCAGCAGCTCCCGTCACAGCCGTCGGAAGCACGGCATGAATTCCCGCGGCGATCAACGCTGACGGCGGGCCCAATAAAAAAGTCGGGACCAAATTCCCCACGAAGTACCAACCGAGGTTGGTAAGCCAGCCCTTGTAGAAAAACTTTGACGGCCGCACGGCGAAGAAATGTTCAAGGGGCGCGAACACCGCCGTCAGCAGCACCAACCAAATCCCCATGCGGAGCGCCTGAAGCAGCAAACCGTAGAGATGCTGATGGGCGGCCAGGAACGAAAGCATCAATAACCTCTATCACTTCAACGCGTAACACCAACCCCTACGCCAATGACCCGGGGTGGGACTGATTACGCCGCGATCGAAGCGCGTGCAGGTCACGGGCCAAGTTCTGACTGTTCCCACGGCGCTGCTTCTTTCATTGAGCGATTTTTCCGCTCAATAGGCCCTGGGGTCCTTGAAGATCAGGGGGACGGTGCGCAGAAGAATGGATAAATCGAGGGCTGGCGACCAGGCCTCGATGTAGCTGTTGTCGGCGGCGACGCGGTCGCTCATGCAGCGGGTGTCGCGAATCTCACCGCGAAATCCGTTCACCTGGGCATAGCCCGTCAGACCCGGTTTCGCCCGGAAACGCGCGGCGTAGGTCGGGATCAGGGCCCCATAGTATTCGTCATGGGCCAAGGCGTGCGGCCGTGGACCGACGATCGACATGTCGCCCTTCAGGACATTCCACAGCTGCGGCAGTTCATCGATGCTCAGCTTGCGCAGCAAGGCTCCGACCTCGGTCACCCGCGCATCGTTCTTGGTCGCCTGACGGACCGTCTGACAATCCTCCGTCACCGTCATGGTGCGGAACTTCAGAATCGTGAACACTTGACCCCGATAGCCCGTCCGCCGCTGGCGGAAGATCGCCTGACCTGGCGTCTCCAGACGGATCACCAGCATCACCACCAACAGCAGCGGCAGGAACAGCAGCAGCGCAGAGCCCGCCACCACGATGTCGATCAATCGCTTCAGGGGGTGCGTCGCAACG
>Ga0209166_10000326_pt1 | contig 56515 bp, 54 predicted proteins | sample Coa_R1_3_FD_187151 | JGI IMG/M metagenome (GOLD analysis project Ga0209166, IMG submission 187151) | Surface soil microbial communities from Centralia Pennsylvania, which are recovering from an underground coalmine fire - Coalmine... | ecosystem: Environmental > Terrestrial > Soil >...
TGTAGATCGTGAACACCCGGCCCCGGTAGCCGGTCCGCCGTTGGCGGAAGATCGCCTGACCCGGGCTTTCCAGCCGGATCACCCCCATCACCACCAGCAGCAGCGGCAGGAACAGCAGAAGCGAAAAACCCGCGATCAGCACATCCAGCACACGCTTGAACGGATGCGTCGCAACTGCGGTGGGCGCCCCGAGCGCCTGGAGCCGGAAGTCCACAGCCGCGCTGTAGAGCTCGACTGCGTCCTCGTCTGGCCTGTTCGCCGCGTCGAACACCTTAACCGCCACCCCGATAGGGACCCTGCCGGAACGTACATGAGCCGGCGCGGCCAGCGTCGCCGCTGGCCTTACTGCGGCGCAGCAAAACGCGCTGCAGAGCTCCGCGTCAATAAAGGATTCATAATATCTCTATGACGAGGCCGCTTTATCACGCAATCCACCACCCCGGACGCGAGTAGTTCGCCTAAGAGGCGACTTAAACCTAGTAAGCGCGGGGATCGCGGAAGATGAGGGGGACGGTGCGGGCCAGGATCGCCATGTCCAGAGCCGGCGACCACTCCTCGATATAGCTGTTGTCGGCCGCCACTCGGTCGCTCATGCCGCGGGTGTCGCGGATCTCGCCCCTAAAGCCGTTCACCTGGGCATAGCCCGTCAGGCCAGGCTTGGCCCTGAAGCGCGCCGCATAGGTCGGGATCAACGCGCCGTAGTACTCGTCATGCGCCAAGGCGTGCGGCCGCGGCCCCACGATCGACATGTCGCCCTTCAGCACGTTCCACAGCTGCGGCAGTTCATCGATGGAGAGTTTGCGTAGCAGCGCCCCGATCTCGGTCACCCGGGCGTCGCCCTTGGTGGCCTGGCGGACCGTGTCGCAGTCCTCGGTCACCGTCATGGTGCGGAACTTGTAGATCGTGAACACCCGGCCCCGGTAGCCGGTCCGCCGTTGGCGGAAGATCGCCTGACCCGGGCTTTCCAGCCGGATCACCCCCATCACCACCAGCAGCAGCGGCAGGAACAGCAGAAGCGAAAACCCCGCGATCAGCACGTCCAGCACACGCTTGAACGGATGCGTCGCAACCGGATAGGCGGAAAGGCGGGCAGACGGGAGCACGCGTCGATCGAGACCCGCGCTCTGCGCCCGGTCCATCTCGCCCTGCTCCGCCAGCATGCTCACGTTGTCTTTTCCCCAGCCTTCAATTCGATCTACGGCGGAGCTGGACGAAAAGACGCTTAACCGGCCGTTTTCCATCTCTGCCCACGATCTCTTAAGCGCACCTGATGTTTATGGGACAGCCGCCCAGAACGGTCGGTTCGGAGCAAGAGCAATGCCAGCAGACGTGTCGTTCCAGGACATCGCCGCTCGCAGCGTCTCCATGGAGACCTCGTCGAGCCGCCGCCTCCCGCTGGGCGTGGGTCTCGTTGTCGCGGGCTCCGCCTCGGTGGGACTGTGGTTCGCCATCGCCGCCGGTCTCAAGGCCTTGTTCTTCTAAGACCTCAACAGCGCAGACCCGTTCGTCGGGTTCCCGACCGCATCTCGAATTTATAAGTCGGCCGCCTTGCCGGCCTATTCCGCCGCGTCATCCGCGCTGAGCGGGCGTTCCGCGAGCTGGCGCAGATACTGTCCGTACTCGCTCTTGGCCAGCGCCTCGCCGAGCTTTTTCAGCTGCTGGGCGTCGATCCAGCCGTTGCGGTAGGCGATCTCTTCCAGGCAACCGATCCGCAAGCCCTGGCGCTGCTCCACCGCGCGGATGAACTCGCCGGCCTGGATCAGGCTGTCGTGGGTGCCGGTGTCCAGCCAGGCGAAGCCGCGGCCCAGCAGTTCGACGTTGAGCTCGCCGGCGTCCAGGTAGACCTGGTTCAGGGCGGTGATCTCCAACTCGCCGCGATGCGAGGGCTTCAGCGTCTTGGCGAACTCGCTGGCGCGGCCATCGTAGAAATAGAGGCCGGTGACCGCGTAGTTGGACTTTGGGACCGCGGGTTTTTCCTCGATGCCCAGCGCCTTGCCGTCGGCGCCCAGCTCCACCACGCCGTAGCGCTCGGGGTCCTGCACTAGATAGCCGAACACGGTCGCACCCGTGTCCCGCGCGTCGGCCGCCCGCAGGGACCGGGTAAAGTTCTGCCCAAAGAAGATGTTGTCGCCCAGCACCATGACGCTGGGCTCGCCGGCGATGAATTCCTCGCCGAGGATATAGGCCTGGGCCAGGCCGTCCGGGCTGGGCTGCACCACATATTCGAACCGCACGCCGTAACGCGAGCCGTCGCCAAGCAGGCGTTTGAACGCCGCCTGGTCTTCCGGCGTGGTGATGATCAGGATCTCGCGCACGCCGGCCAGCAGCAGCACCGACAGCGGATAGTAGATCATCGGCTTGTCGTAGACCGGCAGCAGCTGCTTGGAGACCGCCAGGGTCAGGGGATGCAGCCGGGTGCCGGAGCCGCCGGCCAGGATGACGCCGCGCCTCATGCCGCAGACCTCTCTTCAGATTGGAGTTCCGCCACGATCTCCGCGACCGCCTCGCGCCAGGGCCGCAGGGTTACGCCGAAGGTGCGTTCCAGCTGGCCAGTGTCGAGCGTGCCGCGCATGGGCCGCTTGGCCGGCGCCGGCCAGTCGGCGGTGGAGCCGGAGGCCACCACCGGCGCGTCCTTGCCCAGGGCGATGGCGAAGACGCCGTCGGCAAACCCTTTCCAAGTGACCTCGCCGGCGTTGGCGAAGTGATGGACGCCGAACACCGGATCGCCGGTCTTGGCCGTGGCAAGGCGCCCGGCCTGAGACAGGATGAACCGCGCAAGGTCCCGCGCCGCGGTCGGGCGTCCGAACTGGTCGTCGACAACCTTCAGCGCGCGCCCCTCGCCGGCCGTCCGCAGCATGGTCTTGACGAAGTTCTTGCCGTGGCTGGAGACAACCCAGGAGGTTCGCAGGATCAGGGCCCTCGGGCAGGCCGCCAGGATCCGCCGCTCGCCCTCAAGCTTCGAGGCGCCGTAGACATTCAACGGAGCCGTCGCGTCGCTCTCTACATAGGGCGCACCCTTGTCGCCGGCGAAAACGTAGTCGGTGGAGACCTGCACCAGGGCTGGGCCGTCATCGCGCAGCGCCAGCGCGATCGCGCCCGGCGTCTCGGCGTTGACAGTGAAGGCCAGGTCACGCTCGCTCTCGGCGAGATCGACGGCGGTGTAGGCCGCGGCCAGCACCACCAGATCGTATTCGCCCTGCGCCAACCGGCGCACGGCGGCTTGAGGATCGGCGAAGTCGGCCTCGGCGCGCGAGAGCGCGGTGATCTCGACGTCGAAGTCCTTCGCCTGGCCCAGCAGTTCGCGCGCCAGTTGCCCGGTCGTCCCGAACTGCAGGATGCGGATCGTCATGCCTTGACCAGGCCCAGCCGCTCGGACTGGAAGCCGCGCTGGCGGATGCCCTCCACCCAGTCGCGGTTCTCCACGTACCAGCGCACGGTGTCCTCCAGGCCCTCCAGCAGCGGCATGCGCGGCTTCCAGCCCAGCTCCGCCTGCAGCTTCGAGGCGTCGATGGCGTAGCGGAAGTCGTGGCCCGGCCGGTCGGTGACGAACGCGATCTTGTCGGCGTGCGGGGTGTTGGCCGGCGCCATGCGGTCCAGGTGCTCGCATAGCATGCGGATCACCTCGATGTTGCGCTTGGTGGCGTCGCCGCCGATGCAATAGGTCTCGCCCAGCCGGCCCTTCTGGATCACCAGCAGCAGCGCCTCGGCGTGATCGTCCACGTGCAGCCAGTCGCGCACCTGGCGACCGTCGCCGTAGACGGGGATGGATTTTCCCTCGAGCGCGCGGCTGATCACGGTCGGGATCAGCTTCTCGGGGAATTGGAACGGCCCGTAGTTGTTGGAGCAGTTGGTCAGCACTACAGGCAGGCCGTAGGTGCGGTGCCAGGCTCGGGCCAGGTGGTCGGCGCCGGCCTTGCTCGACGAATAGGGCGAGTTGGGATCGTAGGGCGTGCTTTCGGTGAACTCGCCGTCCTCTCCCAGCGCCCCGAACACCTCGTCGGTGGAGACATGGTGGAACCGGAAGGCGGCTTTCTTGTCCTCCGGCAGGGCGTTCCAGTGGGCGCGGGCGGCCTCCAGCAGGACGGCGGTGCCCATGACGTTGCTGCGCACGAAGTCGAGCGGGCCCTCGATGGCGCGGTCGTTGTGGCTCTCGGCGGCCAGGTGCATCACCGCGTCGGGCTTGTGGCGGGCGAAGATCGCCTTCATCGCCGCCTCGTCGCAGACGTCGGCGTGCTCGAACGCGTAGTTGGGGTTGGCGGCCACGCTGGCGACGTTCTCAAGGTTCGCCGAATAGGTCAGCTTGTCGAGGTTCACCACCTGATGGCCGTCGGCGATCGCCCGGCGCACCACGGCCGACCCGATGAATCCGGCCCCACCGGTGATCAAGATCTTCATGCGGTCTTTCTTCAGCTCAACAGCGCTCTCAAGCGGCCCCAAGCCTGGGTACACTCAAAATATGAGCGTCCTCTTATAGCGATATGGCGAGCGCTCAACCCCTTGCACCGCCGCCGCGAACCTCGCCGGGACGGATCAGGCCGCGGCGGCCAGGCGCTTGTCCCGCGCGATCGAGCTCGCGGCCACGAGGTGAGCGACAATCGCCAGGATCACGATGGGATAGAGCGCGCCGTAGCCATAGAGTAGCGAGTGCACCCCATGTTCCGCCTTCATCTTGTCGCTGATGAAGCCGAGGTAGGTCGGCCCGCCGCCCAGGCCGACCAGATTGAGCACGAACAGCAGGATCGCACCCGCCATCGTCCGTTCGCCGGGTGGCACGGCGTTTTGCACGACGGCCAGGGCCGGCGCGAGGTACATGTTGGCGGCCAGAGCTCCGAATCCGATGAAGATCAGGGTCTGCTGCCAGGTCGGGGACAGGATGACGCCGGCGAGCGCAAACAGGGTCACGCAGAAGGCCAGGGCGGGGATCCAGGCGTACCAGCGCCGGTCGTTTTGCCCCAGCTTGTCGGCCAGCCAGCCGGCCGCGAAGGTGCCGACGACGCCAGTCACGCCCAACACGACGCTGTAGTACTGCGAGACCTCCTTCAGGCTCATGCCTTTCACCCGCATCAGCATGGGCGCGTTCCAGTTCAGCATGGCGTAGCCGACGAAGGCCGAGAGCGCACTGGAGATGGCGACACACAGGAGGGTGCGATTGGCGAAGAAGGAGCCGATCACTTGGAACGGCGGGGGCGCCGGCGCGTGGGCGTCACTTCCCCCGATAAGAGGATCGAGGCCGCCCCGCTTGGGCTCGCGGATGATCAGCAGCATCAACAGCGCCAGCACCACGCCCGGCAGGCCCACGACGAAGAAGGCCGTCCGCCAGCCGTATTCCGCCGCCACGCCGGCGCCCAGCGCGGCGCCGAGCATCGAGCCGATCGGCACGCCCAGGGAGTAGAGCGCCAGGCCGGTGCCGCGCTCCTTGGCCGGAAAATAGTCGGAGATCAGCGAGTAGGACGGCGGCGAACCGCCGGCCTCGCCGACACCGACGACCATGCGCAGGAGCGCCATCTGCACGAAGCTCTTGGCCAGGCCGCAGCCGGCGGTCGCCAGGCTCCAGATGCTGCAGGCGGCGGCCATGATCGTCACCCGCCGGTAGCGGTCGCTCATCCAGGCCACCGGTATGCCGAAGGTCGTGTAGAACAAGGCGAAGCTGAGCCCACCCAGCATGCCCATCTGGGTGTCCGTGAACCCCAGGTCCTTGCGGATCGGCTCGGTCAGGGTCGACAGGATCTGCCGATCCATGAAGTTGAAGGTGTAGACGACGGCCAACAGGCCCACGACCAGATAGCGATAGCCCTTCCCCGCCTTCGGCATGGTGGTGGTCGCTGCCGTCATTCAAAGCCCCCGAGCTCTCGACGTCCGGCGCCAGCGTTCTGGCTCCAAAATCCGGTACGTTTCCCTGTACGTCATGTTGCACGCCCCCACTGAGCTCGCCAAGCGCAGAGCTGTGACGGCGGCGAAACATGATCGGGGCTAGCCGAAGCCGTCTTTTCGTCCGCAAACTTGGCAGAACAACGGGACGTGGGAGCGGCGCGATGGGCAGACCTGGTGAAGACGGCGCCTCGCGTCGGCAAGTGCTGGGGGCAGGCGCGGCGGCGGTCGGTATGGGCGCGCTGCCCGTCCTAGCGCGAGCCGCGGCAAGCGGGCGCCAAGTGGCAGGGTTCCAGCCGGCGCTGGTCCCCTCACCTGAGACCCTGGACTACTGGCTGCGGATGTTGCACGCCTTCGGCCCGATCCGCTTCACCGGCACGCCACAGGCGCGGCAGTTCGAGGAGTTCCTGGCCCGGAGCTTCAGAGGGCTCGATTTCCAGGTCCAGATCGACACCTACCGGTTGATGGCCTGGGAGTGCGACCTCGCCCGTGACTGCGCGATCAGCGTCACCGAGGACGGCAAGGCGTCCAGGGCTCTCGATGTGGTCGCCTACTATCCCTTCGCCGCCTCGACCCGCGGCAAGGGGCCGGTGAGCGGCCGGGTGCTCTACGCCGGCGCCGGCGACGACGCGGTCAAGGCGCTCGTCGCCAAGACCCCGGCGACCGAGCTCGCCAGGTCCATCGTGGTCGTAGACATGCCGCTGGCGGGCGGCGGGGCGCGCGGAACTCCCAAGTTCTTTCCCGGGACCTTTCCCGATCCGATGGCGCCCAACTACACAGGCCCCAATCCGGCCAGCCAGGGCGGGCGGCCCTCGATGGAGGCGGTCGAGGACAAATGCCAGGCCCTGGTGCTCTGCTACACCGACGTTTCCAATGAGGCGGCGCGCTACAACTGGCTGCCGTTCAGCGACAAGCACCGGCGCACGCCAGCGCTCTGGGTCGGCGCAGACGACAGCCGCTACCTGGCGCGGGTCTCCGGCAAGGCGACGATGACGCTGCGCTGCGACGCGACGCTCACGCCCAATGCGCGGGCCGACACGGTCATCGCCACCCTGCCCGGCGCGTCCGACGAGGTCGTCTTCCTGACGACGCAGACCGACGGCCCCAACGAGTGCAACGAAAACGGCGGCCTGGGCGTGCTGGCTCTGGCCACCTATGCGGCCGGACGTCCGCGCGCGCTGCGCAAGCGCACCCTGGTCTGCTGCCTGCCGACCGGCCACTACGCCGCGGGCGCCGTCGCCGACAGGGAGACGGGGTCCGGCCGGCCCGCCGGCACGCGCGGCTTCATGAACCAGCACCCGGACATCGTGAAGCGGATCGTCGGCCACCTGTCGCTGGAGCAGATGGCGGCCATGGAGTGGACCGCCGCCGACATGAAGTGGGCCCCGACCGGCCTGCCGGCCCCGGAGATGTGGCTGCCCACCGCCACTGACGCGCCCGCCATGCAACGCATCTTCCATGCCGCGACAGTGGGCGAGAACCCGAAGTACTCCCGCTCGGCCATTGTCGAGAGTGGTTTCGCGCCCGGCGAAGGCGGCGCGCCGCGCGCGGCCGGCCTGCCGGGCTTTGGCCTGATGGGCGCGCCGCAGTACTTCTTCCGCGCCGACCCCATGGGCGTGATCAAGAAGCTGAGCCCGCGGGTCATGGCCAACCAGGTCGATATCGCGACCAAGATGATGGTGCTGATGGACCGGCTTAGCGTCGACCAGCTCTATGGCCGGGCCCCGATCACCGACGCCGATCTCTTCGGCTAGCTGTCGGCGCCCTAAGAATTCCTGGGGGCGGCCCGGGTTGTCGCGGCTGGCGCGCCTCTCTAAGTCACGCCTGCTGGCGAACGCTTTTCGTCATCTTTGCTGTAAGGTCCGCTGATGGACGCCCCCAAAGCCACGCTAGAGCGGGCGCCCGAACCTGAAACCGCGAGAAGCGCGCTGACCGCTCCCACCCTCACCCACCTGCAGCGCCTCGAGGCCGAGAGCATCCAGATCTTCCGCGAGGTGGTCGCCGAGTGCGAGCGCCCGGTGATGCTCTATTCCATCGGCAAGGACTCGGCGGTGATGCTGCGGCTCGCCATGAAGGCCTTCTATCCCGCCAAGCCGCCCTTCCCCCTGCTGCACGTGGACACGACCTGGAAGTTCCGGGCGATGTACGAGATGCGCGAGAGGATGGCGGCCGAGAGCGGCATGGACCTGATCGTCCACCAGAACCCCGAGGCCAAGGCCCGCGGCATCAACCCCTTCGACCACGGCTCCCTGCACACCGACATGTGGAAAACCGAGGGCCTGAAACAGGCCATCGACAAATACGGCTTCGACGCAGCCTTCGGCGGCGGCCGGCGCGACGAGGAGAAGTCCCGCGCCAAGGAACGCATCCTGAGCTTCCGTTCCGCCCAGCACCGCTGGGACCCGAAGATCCAGCGCCCCGAGCTCTGGCGGCTCTACAACACCCGCAAGGGGCCCGGAGAGAACTTCCGCGCCTTCCCGATCTCCAATTGGACCGAGCTCGACATCTGGCAATACATCTACCTGGAGGACATCCCCATCGTTCCGCTCTACTTCGCCGCCGAGCGGCCGGTGGTCGAGCGCGATGGCAACCTGATCATGGTCGACGACGACCGGATGCGGCTTCGCGAGGGCGAGGTGCCGCAGATGCGCTCGATCCGCTTCCGCACCCAGGGCGACTACCCGCTCACCGGCGCCATCGAAAGCACCGCCGCGACGCTGCCTGAGATCATCCAGGAGATGCTGCTGGCCACCACGTCCGAGCGCCAGGGCCGGGTCATCGACCACGACCAGACCGCCTCGATGGAGAAGAAGAAGCAGGAGGGCTACTTCTAGTGGCCGCCAAGTTCGAAATGGGGGTTTCCGACCTCATCGCCGAGGATATCGAGGCCTACCTCCACGCCCACCAGCACAAGAGCCTGCTCAGGTTCCTCACCTGCGGCTCGGTGGATGACGGCAAGTCGACCCTGATCGGGCGGCTGCTCTACGACTCCAAGATGATCTTCGAGGACCAGCTGGCGGCGCTGGAGGCCGACTCCAAGAAGGTCGGCACCCAAGGGGGCGAGATCGACTTCGCCCTGCTGGTCGACGGCCTCGCCGCGGAGCGCGAGCAGGGCATCACCATCGACGTCGCCTACCGCTTCTTCTCGACCGACAAGCGCAAGTTCATCGTCGCCGACACGCCCGGCCACGAGCAGTACACCCGCAACATGGTCACCGGCGCCTCGACCGCCGACGCCGCGGTGATCCTGATCGATGCGCGCAAGGGCGTGCTGACCCAGACGCGGCGGCATAGCTATCTGGTCAGCCTGCTCGGCATCCGCCACGTGGTGCTGGCGATCAACAAGATGGACCTGGTGGACTGGAGCCAGGCGCGCTTCGACGAGATCGTCGCCGAATACTCGGCCTTCGCCGGTCAGATCGGGGTCAAGACCTTCACCGCCATCCCGATGTCGGCGCTGAAGGGCGACAACATCACAGAGCCCAGCACCAATTCGCCCTGGTATTCCGGCTCGCCCCTACTGCGCTGGCTGGAGGAGGCTCCGGTCGAGGACGACCTGCGCGACAAGCCGTTCCGCATGCCTGTGCAATGGGTGAACCGCCCCAACCTCGACTTTCGCGGCTTCTCCGGCCTGATCTCGTCCGGCGTCGTCCGTCCCGGCGACAGGATCAAGGCCCTGCCCTCCGGCCGCGAGAGCACGGTCGAGCGCATCGTCACCTTCACCGGCGATCTGAACGAGGCGGTGGCCGGACAATCGGTGACGCTCACGCTCGCCGACGAGATCGACGTGTCGCGTGGCGACGTGCTGGCCGCAGCCGCCAGCCCACCCGCCGTCGCCGACCAGTTCGAAGCGACGCTGATCTGGTTCGACGAGGAGGCCATGCTGCCGGGCCGCCCATACCTGATGAAGCTCGGGACCCGCACGGTCGCCGCCCAGGTCGCCGAGCCCAAGTACAAGGTCAATGTGAACACCCTGGAACAGCTCGCCGCGCGCAAGCTGGAGCTCAACGAAATCGGGGTCTGCAACCTGGCGCTCGACGCCCCCATCGCCTTCGACCCCTACGCCGAGAACCACGACCTCGGCGGCTTCATCCTGATCGACCGCATCTCTAACCGCACGGTGGGCGCGGGCCTGCTGCACTTCGCGCTCCGGCGCAGCCAGAACATCCATTGGCAGGCCATGGACGTCGACAAGGCGGCGCGCGCGGCCGCCAAGGGCCAGAAGGCGCAGGTGGTGTGGCTCACCGGCCTGTCCGGCGCCGGCAAATCGACCATCGCCAATCTGGTGGAAAAACGTCTGCTGGCCGAGGGCCGCCACACCTACCTGCTGGACGGCGACAACGTGCGCCACGGGCTCAACAAGGACCTGGGCTTCGCCGAGCAGGACCGGGTCGAGAACATCCGCCGCGTCGCCGAGGTCGCCAAGCTGATGGTCGACGCCGGCCTGATCGTGCTGGTGAGCTTCATCTCGCCGTTCCGCGCGGAGCGGCGGATGGCGCGCGAACTGATGGGCGAAGGCGAGTTCGTCGAGGTGTTCATCGACACGCCGATCGCCGAGGCCGAGCGGCGCGACGTCAAGGGCCTCTACGCCAAGGCCCGTGCCGGCGAGCTGAAGAACTTCACCGGCGTCGACAGCCCCTACGAGGCGCCGGAACACCCGGAAATCCGCATCGACACCACGGCGCTCTCGGCCGAGCAGGCGGCGGAACAGATCTTCGCCTGGCTGGACGGCGGCGGTTCGGCCGACCGCTAGCGCCGGCGCCCGATATCCAGGAAATCCCGGCCGTTGAAATCCTCTGGCGCCGCCACCTCGACGATCGGGTCGTCACGGTCGTCCCATTCCAGGCGCAGCGCCTTGGTCATCACCGCGTGCATGTCATAGAGGCAGGCGATGTAGGTGAGTTCCAAGATCTCCTCGTCGGAGAGAAAGCCCTTCAGCGCGTCGAACACCGCGTCCGGCGTGCGGCCGGCCTGCAGGGCCAGGCAATCGGCGTATGCCAGCACCGCGCGTTCGTTGGCGTCGAAGCAATCGGCCACCTGCCAGTTGGCGACGGCGGCGATCTTGTCCTCGGCCACGCCCAGCCCACGCAGCGACTTGCAGTGCTGCGAGTAGACGAACTGACTTGCCTTGGCCCAGCCGACGCGGGTCTGCGCGAGCTCGCGCAGCACCGGATCGAGCTTGCGGTTGGGGCTGCGGTAGAGGGCGAATCCGCGATTGCAGTGCTCCAGGATGTCGGGCGCGACCGCGAACGTCGTCCACCAGTCGCCGGTCGTGCCGGTGCTCGTGCCGGGCTCAGCCACGGGGTCGCGGTCGCCGAACAGCAGGTCGTAGGTCTTCAGCACGACTTCGCTGGTGGCCTCGGCGCGGCTGACCTGCCGAAGGCGTGGCATCAGGCGATCGCCGGTTCGCGGGCGCGGCCGGGCTCGTGGGCGACGTCGTCCGGCCGGAAGCCGCGCAGGATGGCGGCGTACTCCAGCATGATGCCGTTGGGGTCGCGGAAGTAGACCGAGCGCACCCAGACGCCCTCATGCATCTCGCGCGCCACGCCCATTGGGCTGTCGTCGTGGTTGACGACGATCGGCACCGAGACATGCACGCCGGCCGCCTGCAGCCGCGCGATGGAGGCCTCCAGCTGGTCTTCGTCCATGTCGAAGGCCACGTGGTTCATCGAGCCCACCGCCGAGCGCGGCTCGGCCGGAAAGTCCTTCACCGAGGCGATCCCCGGCGCGGCGGGCGGCCCGTCCGGCCACCAGAAGAAGGCCAGCAGCGAGCCGCCGCCGCAGTCGAAGAAGAAGTGCTGGCCGCCGTCCGGCAGGGCGACGGTCTTCACCAGCGGCATGCCCAGCGCCTGGGTGTAAAACGCCACGGTCTCAGCCATGTCGCGGCAAACCAGCGCCAGGTGGTTGATGCCTTTCGTCTGCATGGCGGTCTCCTCTCGTTCCTTGCCCGAGCCTACGCCCGGATCAGAATTCCAGCACGATCTTCCCAAAATGCTCGCCGCCCTGCATGGCGGTGAGGGCGGCCTTGGCCTGCGTCCACGGAAAGACCTTGTCGACGATGGGGCCGATGCGGTGCAGCTCGATCAGCCGGCACATGGCCTCGAACATGTCGCGCGAGCCGACCGACAGGCCCTGCAGCCTGGCCGAATTGCCGATCAGGCCGGCGGTGTTGAAGCCCGAGCCCAGGCCCGCCACGACGCCGACGATGGCGATATGGCCGCCGATCTTGATCGCCTTCATGCTCTGCTCGATGGTGCCGCCGCCGCCCACCTCGATGATGAGGTCGGCGCCGACGCCGCCGGTGGCCTCGCGCACCGGCTTCGCCCACTCCGGCGTTTCGCGGTAGTTGACCAGGTGATCGGCGCCGAGCGCCTTGGCCCGCGCCAGCTTCTCGTCCGACGAGGAGGTAATCAGCGTCCGCCGGCCCGTGGCGTGCGCGAACTGCAGGCCGAAGATCGAAACCCCGCCGGTGCCCTGCAGCACAACGGTGTCGCCGGGCCGCAGGTCCGCGTCTTCGTAGAGCGCGCGCCAGGCGGTCAGCGCCGCGCAGGGCAGGGTCGCGACCTGCTGATCTGTGAGAAATTCAGGGACCTTGGAAACCCCGTCGGCGCTGAACACCGCCAGTTCGCGGCCGGCGCCCGGAATGGGCGAACCCAGGGAGGAGCTCAGCTTGTCGAGGTTGGGTGGGCCGGATATCCAGCGTTGAAAGAACAAGGTCGCCACCCGGTCGCCGGGCTTCACGCGCGTCACGCCTTCGCCCACGGCCTCCACCACGCCGCAGCCGTCGGAGAAGGGCGTGACCGCGCCGCCGCCGGCCGCCATCCGGCTGTACATGCCGCCGACCATCAAAAGGTCGCGGTAGTTCAGCGAAACCGCCCGCATGCGGACCAGCACCTCGCCGGGCCCCGGCGTCGGATCCGGCGCTTCGATGATCTCCAGGGCGTCGAGACCCCAGGGCTCTTTGACTTGCAGTGCGCGCATAGTCGGCCTCCCTGCCGTCGATCCGCCATTGGAGGCGCCGGGCCGGGCCGGCGCAAGGGCGCCCCGGCGTCAGCGGCTGCCCGCCGGGGCCGCTCCGGCGTTCACTTGTCCATCACCTCAACATGCGTAAGGTGCCGGCTTGGCGAGAGAGGTGGTGTAGAGCCCCGACGCGAGCCATGGGCTGAAGATCACCGAGGCGCGACGATGTCGGCTGTCACCGCAGTTCTGTACCATAACATCGCCGAGCAGGAGACGCCCTTCGAGGCCGGCCTGGGCGTCACGACCCGCCCGGAAATCTTCGAACAGCACCTGGAATTCTATCGGAGAAACTACGACGTCATCGACCTGGAGACGCTCCTCTCCGGGAACCTCCCCCGCCGGCCTCTGCTGATCACCTTTGACGACTGCTACCGCTCGGTGGTCTCGGCTGCTAAGAACCTTCTGGCGCCCCGCGACATGCCCTCGGTCTTCTTCGTGAACCCGACCCTGGTCGGCGGTGGAATCTCCCTCGACAACTTGATCGCCTGGGCTTCGAACACCCACGGCGCGGCCGCCGTCTGCGAGATTCTCGGCCTCTCCGCCGAGCAGAACCCGACCGGGGCGGCGATCATCGCCAACCTCCTCTCAGCCTGCACCGCCAAACAACGCCTCGAAATCCGCCGAAAGCTCGCCGCGGCTTTTCCGATCAGCGACTCTGAGATGGCGACCCGCGGCCCGATGCTGCAGGCCGAGGATTTTCCGGCGCTGCGGCGGCTACGCGTGGAGATAGGCAACCACACGGCCAGCCACGTCCACTGCGGCGCGCTAGACCCCGACGAATACGGCGACGAGCTGATTGCCGCCCAGACGGATCTCCAGCGGCTGTCCGGGGGTCCGATCCGGTCCTTCAGTGTCGCCTACGGCGATGAGCGGGACCTTCCGTCGTCGGTCCTTGAGACCCTGCGCGACAGCGGACATAAGGCGATCTTCCTAGTCCACGGGCGCAGCAATATCGACCGCAAAGCCTCGGACATCTGGTACCGCGTAAGCTTCCGCAATGAGAGCGTGGCTCGGATGCCGCTCAGGCTGTCGATCTTCCCGCTTATGCGCACTGTCAGGGATCGTCTGCGCGCATGACCGATCGCATTGTGGTGATCACCTGCGACGGCTTGGAGCACAAGTACGTCACCAATCGCATCAGCCGCGCCTTCGACGTGGAGGCCATTCTGGTCACCGAACAGCCGCCAGGCCGTTCGTGGAAGACCGTACTGAAGAAGAGCCCGATCGAGTTCTTGGACAGGGCGCTGCGGCGGCTGCTTCTCAAGGTCATCGCCGATGAACGCCAGCGTGATCGCGAGTTGAGGCGTGTGTTCGGCGAGGCGAATTGCGCGCAGTTCGCCGAACCTTCGAAAATCATCCAGGTTGGGCGACCCAAGGCCGGGCGTCTCCGTCGCGAGGTCGAGCGGTTGGCGCCCGATTTCCTAGTGATCTATGGCACCGGCATTATTCCGGACTCAGTGCTCGGCAAGGCGGCCAAAAAGGCCTTCAACATGCACACTGGGATCAGCCCCTACTACCGCGGCGCGGCCTGCGCCTTTTGGCCGATCCACGAGGGCGAACCTGAGAAAATAGGCGCTACGGTCCACGAATGCATTTCGGCCGTGGATGGCGGCGAGATTTACCTGACCGTCCAGGCGCCGTTGTTCCGCGGCGACGGCCTGCATGCCGTGTTCGCCCGCGCGGTCAAAGTCGGCGCAGACGGTTACGTCAAGGTGTTGGACGACGCCGTCAACGGGCGGCTGACCGGACGATCCCAGGATCTCTCGGATGGGCGTGAGTTCCGCGGGGCCATGCGCAGCCTGGGCGCCGAGATTCTCACGCGCTGGCGGATGCGGCGGATGCGGCCCGGCTGGCCCGTCGAGACCTAGGATTGTCGGCGTTAGCGCCGCGAACACGGATGCCAGACGCTTCCGTGGGCGGCGTCCGCCCGTCGACAAATGACCCTGAAATCCCCCTTGGCAGTGCGGGGCCCGGTTCGGCCCCGAGGTCGGGCGTGCGACGGTATGAAGCTTGGCTGTCACGCAATATTGGTTTGAATTATTTCGATTTTCGCTCGATGGTTGAACCGCGTTGCGCGAGTACGTGACACGGGGTAGCGAGTGAGTGGGTGGGGGCGTCTCTTGACGACTTTCGGCGTTTCGAATGCGGCTGACCTATCGTTTGCGCTGAGCTTGGCGCAAGACGGCGACGTGATCAGCCTTTCGTCGGGCGACTATGGCGACGTGTCGATCAGTGGCAAGGCGTTCGCCAGCGACGTGACGATCACGTCTGCGGACCCGGCGCATGCGGCGGTGCTGCGCTCGCTGGATGTAGAGAACAGCTCCGGCATCCACCTGAACAACATCAACGTCGCCTACACCCCGACCGCGGCCACGATGTCGTGGAGCTCGGCGGTGATGATCAACGGCTCGCACGGGATCACCATCACCGGCGGCGTGATGACCGGCGGCAACGCGGTGAACGGGGTGGCTCAGACGGCCACGGCCCAGGACGCCACCGGCAATGTGCTGGGCCTGCCGGCCGGGCGTGGGATCACCATCCAGAGCTCGTCGAACGTGAACGTCTCGGGGACGGACATCTCGCACTTCGACCGCGGGGTGGTCCTGTTCGACGCCACCACGACGACGCTGGACGGCAACGACATCCACGACCTGCGCCGCACGGCCATAGCCGGCAGCGGCAACAACCTGACCATCGAGAACAACGACCTGCACGACGCCCATCCGTGGCATTGGGGCGACACCGCCAATGGCGGCGATCATGCCGACTTTATCGCCCTTTGGACCGACACCGGCCAGACCGCGGCGTCGAGCAATATCGTCGTCACCGGCAACACCATGGCCCAGGGCGCCGGCACGCCGATCCTGGGGATGTGGCTGCAGGGCGATGCGGCCGGCTTCACCAATGTGACGATCAGCGGCAACGCCATCGAGACCGGCAACAACCAGGGCATCATGCTGTCCAACGTCACCGGCGGGGCGATCAGTAACAACACCCTGCTGGAGCCCACCGGGGCCACCACCGCCCCGCAGATCATCCTGCAGGCCGGGGCCTCGAACATCGCGGTGAGCGGCAACCTGGTCTCCTCCATCGTCGACCAGAACTCAGGCGCCACCGGCAACACGGTCCACGACAACACTGTGGTGCAGTCCACCAATGTGACGGGCGCGGGCTATTACGACGCCAGCCTGGTCAGCAAGGTCGCCGGGCTCTCCGCGGCCCAGGTCTACAGCACCGTGGAAAGCGGCGTCACCGTGGTGGCCGACGCCACCCCGGTGGGTCCGGCGGTGACCGCCCAGTCGCTGCTGACCGCGACGGACGGGACGCTCGGCAAGGCGCTGATCGGTGGCTCCGGCAGCGACAACCTGGTCGGCACGGCCGGCAACGACACCCTGGCCAGCAACGGCGGCGCCGACACGCTCACCGGCGGGGCCGGCAACGACACCTACTATACCGACGCGACGGCCAAGATCGTCGAGCAGGCCGGCGGCGGCACCGACACGGTGATCGCCAAGGGCGACTACACCCTGGGCGCCAATCTCGAGAACCTGCAGCTCAGCTCGACCGCGACCAACAACTGGGCTGCAACCGGCAATGGGCTGAACAACGTCATCGTCGGCAACGCCGGCAACAACCTCATCAGCGGCCTCGACGGGAACGACACCCTCGACGGCGGCCTGGGCAACGACCAGATCCTCGGCGGCAATGGCAATGACGTCCTGCTGGGCGGCGGCGGAAACGACACGCTCACCGGCGGCGCGGGCGCCGACACCTTCGTCATCGCCCAGGGCTTCGGCAGCGACAAGGTCACCGACTTCTCCCAGGCCCAGGGCGACACCGTCGAGGCCGTCGGCGCCTATAGCGTCGCCCAGGTCGGCGCCGACACCGTCGTCACCCTCGCAACCGGCGACCACATCACCCTCACCGGCGTCTCCATGACCGCCCTCAAGGCCGGATGGATCACCGAGGTCGACAGCCTCTTCGGATCACCCTCCGTCGCACCACCACCTATCGACGACTTGACCCAGTCGACCGGCGACGCCGCCGCTGTGGCGCCCGACGCCAACTCCATCATGGCGATGATGAACGGCGTCGGCATGTCGCTGTTTACGATGGGCGTGGACCTCTAGCCCTCCGCGGCGCCTATCCAGGGCCTAAGCCCTCGCACTCGGCAAAACCGGCGTCTCGCCCCATTGCCCGGGATCATGACCGAAGACCATCACGGTCTCCGGGCCACCCAGGGTCAGCAGAGCATCCAGGGACCGGTTCATCGCCTGCGCGTCGGCGAAGGCTGGGAAGGCGCGGGTTTCGACCACCTCGCAATTGTAGCAGGCGTCGCCGACCAGGATGTGGTCGCCCTGGGCGTTCCTCACCCGCAGGGACTGGTGGCCGGGCGTATGGCCGTAGCTGGGGACGCAGATGGCCGAGCCGTCGCCGAACAGGTCGTGCTCCCCGTCGACCAGCTGGACCTTGTGGCCGAGGTCGAAGTAGCGCCGCGGCAGGAAATAGCTCGCCGCGACCTCGCGGTCGAAGCCGGCTTCCCATTCGCGGCGCTGGACCACCAGGGTGGCGTTCGGGATCTGATGCAGGCCGCCGGAATGATCGAAATGCAGGTGCGACAGCACCACGTGGCGGACGCGGCCCGGATCGATGTCCAGCCGCTCCAGATGCGCGGTCACCGTCTCGTCGGGCGCGAAGGTCACGTCCTGCCCCTGGCTCCGCAGCGCCTGCCGGTAGTCGTCGTTGGGGTCCGCCATGGCGGTCGGCAGGCCGCAGTCGAAGAGCGCCACGCCGTTGGGATGCTCCAGCACATAGAAAGGCACCGGCGCGGCGATCGGCTGGTCGCCGCCCCTCATGCCCATGCCCGCCGCCGTCGAGTGGAACTGGCCGCAGACACACCCGAACAACCGCATCGCCGTCTCCCTCAGACAGGGTCCAGTTTGCGCACGCCATAGAGGCGCGCCACACCCACCATACCTGCCGCGCACATGGCCGCCATAAGCAGATAGCCGTGGACCCCGGCGTGGTCGAACAGCCAGCCGGAGAGCAGCGTCGCGATCCCGGAGAGCACGCCGCCGGACAGCGCCGAGTTGATCGCCTGGGCGGCCGAGGCGTTGCGCGGCGTTGAAAGCTGCTCCACCAGCAGCAGCGAGGCGATGAAGGTCGCCGCGTAGCTGAAGGCATGCAGCGCTTGCAGCGGGAACAGCGCCCAGAGCGGCGGCGAAAACGCCAGCGCGGTCCAGCGCACGACCGCGCCCAATCCGCCCAGCGCCAGCAGGTTGCGCGGCCCGATCCGGCGGCGCCACGGCTCCAGGAACCACAGGAAGCCGATCTCGGCGGTCACCCCGGTCGCCCAGAGGACGCCGCTCATGTCCTCGGCGATCCCCTGCCGCTTCCAGGCGAGCGTCGAGAAGCCGTAGTAGAAGGCGTGCGCCGACTGGATGAGGCCGGCCGAGACCACCGCGGTCATGAATACCGGATCCTTCAGCAGGCCGGAGAGCCCCGCCATCCGATCTGAAAACGCGGCGACGTGGTCGCCCTCCTCGTGCACCGGGTCGGGCGGCAGCAGCAGGCGGGCGGCGAGCGACGTCGCCGCAACGGCGGCCACCATCCAGACCAACACCGCCTCGGGAGAGCCCCTGGTCAGGATGAACCCCATGCCGAGGTTACCGACGATGAAGGCTGCCGAGCCGATGCCCCTGGGCCAGCCGAAGTTGAAGCCGTCCAGGCGCGCGCGCCGCAGGGTGATCACGTCGGCCAGCGGCGGAATGGTGGTGAACATCGACGACGCCGCGAACCAGACCACCGCCTGCCAGGCGAACCCCCAGGGAAGCGCCATCAGGGCGTAGGCCACGGTCACCGCCAGCGACAGGAACAGCAGCGCCGTCCGCCGCAGCGCGAAGCTGTCCGCCCAGACCGCCAGCAGCGGGGCGCTGACGACCCTGGCCAGCATCGGCAGGGACAGGATCAGCCCGATGCGGCTCCCCGACATCCCATGATGGTGGAACCACACCGGCAGGTAGGGCGAGCTCACGCCGGAGCCGATGAAGACCGCCCCGTAGAAGAGGCCAAGGCGCACGGTGAGCGGCATGGAAGCCGGACTTACACGGAGTCGCTGTGGACGCCGCCGCGCCCTCGCGTAATGTCGCTGATCGTCGATAAGGGAGACGCCGCATGGCCCGCACCAACAGCCACGATCGGGAGCTGCGCGCCCGCGCCGAGGCGGTGATCCCCGGCGGCATGTACGGCCACCAGTCGACCGCGCTGCTGCCCGACGACTATCCGCAGTTCTTCGAGCGCGGCGAAGGCGCCCACATCTGGGACGTCGACGGGCGGCGCTACCTCGACATGATGTGCGCCTACGGCCCGAACCTCTTCGGCTACGCCAATCCGCAGATCGACGCCGCCTTCGTGCGCCAGCTGGGCCTGGGCGACACCCTGACCGGCCCGACCGCCCTGATGGTCGAGCTGGCCGAGACCATGGTCGGCATGATCAGCCACGCCGACTGGGCGATGTTCTGCAAGAACGGCACCGACGCCACCACCATGGCGCTGACCTGCGCGAGGGCCCACACGCGCCGCAAGACCGTGGTGCGGGCCAAGGGCGCCTATCACGGCGCGGCCCCCTGGTGCGTGCCCAGGCCCACCGGCACCCTGGAGAGCGACCGGGCGCATCAGATCCTCTGCGACTACAACGACGTGGCGAGCCTAGAGGCCGCGGTCGCCCAGGCCGGCGACGACCTCGCCTGCATCTTCGCCGCGCCCTTCAAGCACGACGCCTTCATCGATCAGGCCGAGCCGGACCCGGCCTACGCGCGCCGCGCCCGCGAGCTTTGCGACCAGACCGGCGCGCTCCTGATCATCGACGATGTCCGCGCGGGCCTGCGCCTCGCCCGCGACTGCTCCTGGTCGAAGATCGGGGTGCAGCCGGACCTGTCGACCTGGGGGAAGTGCCTGGCCAACGGCCATGGCCTCTCGGCCCTGCTGGGCAGCGACAAGGCGCGCGAGGCGGCCTCGAAGATCTTCGTCACCGGTTCCTTCTGGTTCCAGGCCGCGCCCATGGCGGCGGCGCTGGAGACCATGGGGCTGGTGCGCAACACCGACTATCTCGAGCGGATCACCGCGCTCGGCCACCGCCTGCGCGACGGCCTGGCCGAACGAGCGTCGGCCGCTGGCTTCGCGTTTCGCCAGACCGGCCCCGTGACCATGCCGCTGTTCCTGTTCGACGACGACCCGGACCTGCGCAAGGGCTTCTGCTTCTCGTCGGAGATGCTGGACCGCGGGGTCTACGTGCACCCCTGGCACAACATGTTCCTCTGCGCGGCGATGACCGAGGGCGACATCGACGATCTGCTGAACGCCGCCGAGGGCGCGTTCGGCGCGCTGAAGGCGCAATCGCCCAGCCTGCAGCCCGTCCCCAAGCTGGCGTTCCTGAGCACCGGCGGCACGAGGTAGTCCCATGGAAATGCCCGAGTACTCTGACTACGACGGCCTCGGCCTCGCCGAGCTCGTCGCCAAGCGCGCCGTCACGCCTTCGGAGCTGGTCGAGGCCGCCATCGAGCGGATCGAGCGGCACAATCCGGTGGTCAATGCAGTGGTCTACAAGGGCTACGACGACGCTCGAAAATGGGCGACGGGCGACCTGCCGAATGGGCCGTTCCGGGGCGTGCCCATGCTTCTCAAGGACCTCCACATGCCGGTGGCCGGATGGCCGCGCACCTCGGGCAGCCGATACTGCCGCGACGTGGTGGACACCTCAGACGGGGGTCTCACCCGCCGCTATAAGCAGTCCGGTGCGGTCGTCCTCGGCAAGGCCAACTGCTCGGAATTCGGCATCCTCGGCACGACCGAGAACGCCTTCCTGGGGACCTGTCGAAATCCCTGGAGTCTCGGCCATTCCGTGGGCGGATCGTCGGGCGGCTCGGCCGCCGCCGTCGCCGCCGGAATCGTGCCGTTGGCCCACGGCGGAGACGGCCTCGGATCGATCCGTATCCCGGCCGCTTGCTGCGGACTTGTCGGCCTGAAGGTCACGCGCGACCGCGTGCCCAACGCCCCGGCCGGCTACGACTACGCCTATGGCCTCGTCGTCGACAATGTGATGACCCGCACAGTCCGAGACTCGGCCGCCATGTTGGACGCCACCGGCGTCCCCGAGCCCCATAGTCCCTTCGCGCCGCCCGCCAAAGCGCGGCCCTACATGGAAGAGATCGAGGCGAGCCCTGGACGCCTGCGCATCGGTTGGCGCGGTCGCCCGGGCCTGCACCCTGACGTGGAGGCTACGCTCCACGCCACCATCGACCTGCTCACCCGGCTTGGCCACGAGGTCTTTGAGCACCGTCTCGACATCGACCTGCGCGCCCTCAACACCGCCCGCGGCCCGTCAGGCGGCGGCAACTTTGCGGGGGGTATGGCCGGTCTGATCGAACAGGTCGGGCGCGAACCCGAAGAAGAAGACTTCGAGCCTATGACCTGGGCGTCGCTGAAGTCCGGCCGTCGCGTGACCGGCTCCGAAGCGATGCGTTCGCTGCAAGAAATGCGGCGCCTCTCTCATCAGCTGATTGCCGCCTTCGACGATCTGGACGCCTATCTCTCCCCAGTGATGACCGCGCCGGCCGCCGAGCTTGGCTGGCTCGATCCGCTCAAAGCCTCGCCGCGCGAACTCTCGGAGCGTCAGGGCGAGCTCTATCCCTTCTGCGCGCCCTTCAATTTCTCGGGCCAGCCATCGATCTCACTGCCGCTCGGAATGTCGCAGGACGGCCGCCCCATCGGCATGATGTTCTCCGGCCGCTACGCCGACGAGGCGACGCTGTTCCGGCTGGCCGCCCAGCTGGAGAAGGAAGCCCCCTGGAAGGACCGCCGGCCGCAGGTCTGGGGCTGATGGGCTTCTGGAGCCGCCGAAACTGGATGACGCTGGCGGCGGCCGGCGGCTTCGTCGCCGTCGCGGTCGGCGCCTTCGCGGCGCATGGCGTAACCGATCCCCGGGCGCAGGAGCTGCTGCGCACCGGCGCCATGTACGGCTTCATGCACACCATGGCGACCTTCGCCTGCGCGACCTTCATGCAGGTGGGCGCCAAGCGCGCCCGGTTTGCGCCGGCCTTTTTCCTGTCGGGCGTGCTGCTGTTTTCCGGTTCGCTCTACGCCATGGCCTTCGGCGCGCCGCGCTGGATCGGCGCCGTGACGCCGATCGGAGGCCTTTGCTTCCTGACCGGCTGGGCGATCCTGGCCTGGGCCGCGCGCGGGGTCGATCCGGTCTAGGCTGGGACCGTTCCGCGGTCCTTCGGTAGCGCCAGGAACCGCAGACAAAGCGCCGAACCCACCAATGCCGCGAACATCACCACCGCCATGGGCCTGGGCGTGCCGTCATGGAGCACGCCGGCCGCGGCCGAGGCCACCGCGCCGGTGCCGAACGACACCGCGCCCATCATGGCCGAGATCGCGCCGGCGCGGCGCGGATCGACGTTCAAGGCGCCGGCCATGGTGTTGCCCTGCATGAAGCCATAGGTCGACAGCAGCAGGAACAGCAGCGGCAGCACGCTCCAGCGCTCGCCAAAGCCGGTGACCGCGGCGATCATCAGCAGGAAGCCGAACCCGACCGCGATCAGGCTTGATTTCGCGAGGATCTGATCGGTGGTGTGGCGCCGCAGGAAATAGCGGTTCACCTGGTTCGATCCGATGATCCCCACCGCGTTCAGCCCGAACACCCAGCCAAAGGCGCTGGCGGGGATGCCGTAGATCTTGATCAGCAGGTCCGGCGACGAGGCGAGGTAGGTGAAGAGCGTCGCCCCGTTCAGCGAGCCGGCCAGCGCATAGCCCATCAGCCTGGGCTCCTGCAGCAAGGCCAGATAGGCTTGGATCGGCGTTTCGCTGGCCGCGTGCGCCGTGGTCTCTTCCGAGCGGCTTTCCTTCAGGCGGAAATAGCCGACCACGCCGACGATCACCCCGAAGGCGGTCATGAACCAGAAGTTCAGCCGCCAGCCGCCCAGGCCCAGCAGCGCGCCGCCGAGCAAGGGCGCCAGGATCGGGGCCAGCCCCATGATCAGCATCATCAGGCTGAGCGCCCGGGCGGTCTCGGTGTGGTTGAAGCGGTCGCGGATGATGGCGCGCGAGATGACGCCGCCGGCGCAGGCGCCCAGCGCCTGGATGAAGCGTCCGCCGATCAGCATGGCCGGCGAGATCGCCAGCGAGCAGGCGATCGAGGCGGCGATATAGACCACCGTCCCGAACAGCAGCGGCGGCCTGCGCCCCAGGCGGTCGGACGCCGGGCCGTAGAACAGCTGGCCGATCGCCATCCCCGCCAGAAAGGCCGAAACCGTCGCCTGGGTCTCGCTGGTCGTGGCGTGCAGGCCCACGCCGATCGACGGCAGGCTCGGCAGGTACATGTCGATGGCCAGCGGCCCCATGGCGGTCAGCGACCCCAGCAGGATCACAAGGCCCCAGGGTGTCTTGTCGGCGGTCTGCACGGCGCTCATCCCGCGCCTTCTGAACGGCTTTGCCGTTGTTGTCTTCCCTCGCCGCTGCAAAGGTGCCGGCAACAGGGAGCCCAAGCAGAATGTCCGCGCTCGAAAGCCAGATGCCGCCGGTCAAGCGCGCCCAGGTGAACGGCATCGAGATGGCCTACTACGAGGTCGGCCCGCGGCAGGGTGTTCCCATCGTTCTCTGCCATGGCTTCCCGGAACTGGCCTTCTCCTGGCGTCACCAACTCAAGGCGCTGGGCGACGCCGGCCGCTGGGTGATCGCGCCGGACCAGCGCGGCTATGGCCTGACCTCGCGCCCCGAAGCGGTGACCGACTACGACATGGAGCACCTGACCGGCGACCTGGTGGCTCTGCTGGACCATCTGGGCGTCGAGACCGCGATCTTCTGCGGCCACGACTGGGGCGGTTTCGTTGTCTGGCAGATGCCGCTGTTCCATGCGGGCCGCGTCGCCGGCGTGATCGGGCTCAACACCCCGTTTCTGCCGCGCGCGCCGATCGATCCGATCGTCGCCATGCGGATGCGCTTCGGCCCCGACATGTACATCGTCTGGTTTCAGACGCCGGACGAACCGGAGGCGGTGCTGGGGGCCGATGTCGAAAAGACCATGCGCTTCTTCATGCGCAAGCCGCAGGGCCTGGCCGCGACCGCGGCGCCGGCGCCCGAAGGCGGCTCGACCTTCGCCTTCAAACAACTGCTTGAGCAATGGGACGCCTCCGACCTCGGCGGCCAGCTTCTGGACGCCGAGGAACTGGCCGCCTTCGTCGAGACCTTCCAGCGCACCGGCTTCGGCGGCGGGATCAACTGGTACCGCAACTTCAGCCGCAACTGGGAGCGCTCCGAGGGTCAGCCCGCGCGCCTCGACAACCTGCCCTGCCTGATGATCACCGCCGAGCTCGACCCGGTGCTTTCGCCGGCCATGGCTGAGGGCATGCCCGGCCTGATCGGCGACCTGGAAATGCACATGGTGGCCGGTTCTGGCCACTGGACGCAGCAGGAAAAGCCGGAAGAGGTGAACCGGCTCATCCTTGACTGGCTGCGACGGCGCTTCCCGACGTAAGATCGGACCATGGAACGCAGCACCCCGCCGCCCGCCGTCTCGGCCGCCTCGAACCGGCGGGGCCTGTTCGCGGACAACGAGCCGTTCGGCTCGGGTTGGCTGCCGCGCGATGGGGCGCACGAAATCTATTACGAGGAATGCGGCAATCCGCACGGCAAGCCCTGCGTGATCCTGCACGGCGGCCCGGGCGGCGCGATCAACCCGACCATGCGGCGGTTCTTCGATCCGGGGAAGTGGCGCATGGCGCTGTTCGATCAGCGCGGCTGCGGCAAGAGCCGGCCGAACGCCAGCCTGGAGGACAACACCACCTGGAGCCTGATCCGCGACATCGAGCGCCTGCGCGAGCATCTGGGGATCGAGAAGTGGTGCGTGTTTGGCGGCTCCTGGGGCTCGACGCTCGCGCTGGCCTACGCGATCCAGCATCCCGAGCGGGTTGAAAGCCTGGTGCTGCGCGGCGTCTTCCTGCTCACCGAGCGCGAGCTCTCCTGGTTCTACCAGGACGGCGCCTGCATGATGTTCCCCGACGCCTGGCAGAGGTTCTGCGCGCCGATCCCCGCGGCCGAGCGCGGCGACATGATCGGCGCCTATCACAAGCGCCTCACTCACCCCGACCGCCGCGTCCAGGCCGAGGCCGCCGCCGCCTGGAGCCAATGGGAGGGCGACACCATCTCGATCCGCGGCCCCGAGGCGCGGCCGTCGAAGTTCAACGAGATCGACTTCGCCATCGCGTTCGCCCGCATCGAGTGCCACTTCTTCGCCAACCACGGCTTCTTCCCGGAAGAAGGTTGGATCCTGAAGAACGCCGCGGCGCTGAAGGACATCCCCGGCTGGATCGTCCAGGGCCGTTTCGACGTGGTCACGCCAATGGAGGCCGCCTGGAAGCTGAAGGCCGCCTGGCCGCAGACCCGTTTCGAGGTGGTCTGGGACGCGGGCCACGCCTCCACAGAGCCGGGCATCGTCGACGCGCTCGTCCGCGCTACCGATCAGGCCCTCAGCGTCTGAGGCAGTTGCGGCCGCCGCCAAGGTTGCGTCGCCGCGCTCGGGCGCGCAACCTGCCGCCCGGTCCGGGGGAAGCCCGGAATCCGAGGGAGAAACATCCGATGCGTCATACTCTGTTCGCCGCGGTCGCGGCGATGAGCCTGCTGGTCGCTGGGGCCGCGTCCGCCCAGATGGCCCACTACACCGCCAAGCTGGCCGGCGGCGCCGGCGTCAAGGGCAGCGGCGATGTCATGGCCATGCTCGACGGCAAGACCCTGACCTACACCGTGAACTACAAGGACCTGACCGGTCCGGCGGTCGCTGCCCACTTCCACGACGCCCCCACGCCGGGCGGCAACGGCCCGCCGATCGTGCCGGCCAGCAACGTCGGCACGAGCCCGATCAAGGGCACGGCCACGCTGACCGACGCCCAGATCGCCGATCTGAACGCCGGCAAGGTCTATTTCAACATCCACACCGCGGCCAACCCCGGCGGTGAAATCCGCGGGACGCTCTCGAAGTAGACCTGAGAAACTGCGGCCGTCGGTCCAGGAACCGACGGCCGTCACGGAGGCCCGGCGCCTCGGCGCTGCCCGCACTGCGCTCGCATATCGCGTGTGGTCAGGGCGGCGCCAGTTCGCCGCCGGGAACCGCATCGCGACGTGCGCGTGAAAGGGGAATTCGTCCTTTCAGCGCGAGGGCGGGTTTTTCCACCAAGCGCCAACTGATCGCGCCGCAGACGGCCGCCCCAACCAGCGTTACCATCACTAACGCCGCCAGGGACACATCGCGCCAGTACCAGATGGTCAGTTCGCTGATCGGCCATGCGTAAAGATAAACGCCATACGAAATATCGTCCTCGGCGTTCAGGACTAGCATCGGCCGCCATTTGACCTGCAGCGCGACCCAGAAAAGCACGTAGCCACCTGCGGTCATGACGGCAACTTCCGCCAATGCCGGAAAGGAAAGCGCCGCCGCGAGAGTTGCGACGCAGGCCAGGGCGATCCACCCGTGATAGCGCATCCCCTGCACCCGAAAGACCACGCCGCATAAGAAAGCGCTGGTTAGGCGCACGGCCGGAACAGGTTCGCCAAAAATTGCCCAGACCGGGCGCGTGGCCGCCACAACAGCTTTCCCGAACGGGAAGAGAAACACAAAATTCGCCAGCACCACGGCCAAGGCGATGGCGAACAACAGTCTCCTGTGTCGATAGAGGCCGCATAGGCCTAGGAGAGCGGCCAGCACATAGCAGCGCGCTTCGTAGGCGATCGTCCACATTGAACCATCAAGAGCGGGGATCGGCAGTCCCACGAAGGCGCTGTCGATCTGCGGGGCCTTCAGGACGGCCGCGCGGGCGACAAGCAACGCCCAGTTTTTCGGACCGAGTGCGTTGAAATTCGCTCCCGCCAAAGGCGCGACGAAGAAGATGCACAGCAGGTAGCAAAGAACAAAGGCTGGATAGATTCTCAGTATCCGTTTCCAGGCATAGAATTTCGGATCCGCGACGAAACTGGCACTGATCAAATAACCACTGATCAAAAAAAAGCCATCGACTGCAAGGGACCCGAGGCTGAGGGTACCAAATACCAAGTGCAATGGTTCTCTCGACATGTTGCCGTCGAGCATCTGAGGTGCATGGGAAAAGATGACAAGCGACGCCAGGAGCAACCGCAAGGCTCCGAAGCTCCCCTGTCGCGCCATCTTCGCATCCATGCGCCAGCCCCTCCGCCGAGCCGGCAGGTCGGGTTCCCCAACGCGCCGCTGGTCGAACGGGATCGCCGTGGGGTTGCGGCGCCGTGGCGCCGCACAACGAGGCTTCCCGCCCATTCACTGCGTGAACGCAGACGGGACTCAATCGTTCCGGGTGATAAACAACCCTGCATAGTGAAGCTTGTTTGACGGCGAAGTATGGCGCGCACTTGAGCTTGGCTGACCGCCGATGGCGCAGCGCCGCTTTTTTACAGCAAGGAGCCCTTGCCGCTGGTGATTTCGGAATAGCGGTGGACGCGCACGGCCATGACCAGGCCAAAGCCCACCATGACGGTGAGCATGACGGTGCCGCCGTAGGACAGCAGCGGCATCGGCACGCCGACCACCGGCGCCAGGCCCATGACCATCGATCCGTTGATCAGCACATAGAGGGCGAAGGTCGCCGTCACACCGGCCGCGGCCAGCCGGCCGAAGTGGCTGTGGCTCAGGTACGCCGTGCGCAGCGCCATGAAGATCACCATGGCGTAGAGCACCAGGATCGCGACGCAGCCCACGAAGCCGAACTCCTCGGCGAGCGTCGCGAAGATGAAGTCGGTCTGCTTCTCCGGCAGGAAGTTGAGCTGGCTCTGTGAGCCCAGGCCATAGCCCTTGCCGAGCAGGCCGCCGGACCCGATGGCGATGGCGGATTGCAGGTTGTGATAGCCGGCGCCCGAAGGGTCGGCCTGCGGATCGAGGAAGGTGGTCAGCCGCGCCTTCTGATAGCCGTGCAGAGCGAACATCACCACCGGCGGGATCATCAGCGCCACGCCCAGAAGCCCGGCCGCGATCAAGCGCCAGGAGAGCCCCGCCAGGATCACGACGATAGCGCCGGTAAGCAGCATGACGATGGCGGTGCCGAGGTCCGGCTGTTTGTAGACCAGGTACACCGGCGCCAGGATCAGGACCGCCGGGATCAGCAGCCACCAGGAGAGCTGCGCGCTCTTGCCGGATAGGCCGTGATAGAAGCGCGCCAGGGCCAGAACCATGCCGATCTTCATGATGTCCGACGGCTGGATCTTGATCGGCCCCGCCTGCAGCCAGCGCTGGGCCCCCAGGGCGTGATGCCCGACAAGCAGAACGGCGATCAGGAGCAGGAAGCCGATGCCGTAGATCGGATAGGCCAGCGCGAACCAGACCCGCAGGTCGATCAGGCTGAGCACGATCATGATCGCGAAGAACAGGGCGAACCTCGCCAGGTGCGCGCCGGCCCAGGGGGTCCAGGACGACCCGGCGATGGAGAACAGCATCACCGCCCCGGCCCCGGCGATCAGGCACAGCACTAGGCAGAAGATCCAGTCGATCTCGCCGATCTTGACGATCAACCGGTCGCGTTCGCCGGGACGGGTGAGCGCTGAAACGGTCACGTGGTCGCCTGGGTCGCAGTCTGGACGGCGGCGGCGGCCGGCGTCGGCGGGTCGACCACATCCGGATCGGTGTTCACGGTCGGCGCTTCAGGGATCGGCAGAGGGTGCTCGACCTTGGCGCGGATTTCCGGGTCCTTCAGCAGCGCCACGCGCAGCAGCTCGCGCGCCAGCGGGCCCGAGGTGCTCGCGCCGAATCCGCCGTGCTCGACGAGCACGCTGACGGCGTAGCGGGGCTCGTCGACCGGAGCGAAGGCGATGAACCAGGCGTGGTCGCGGTTCTTCCATTCGCCGGTGGCGCCTTTCTGGCCGCCGTGGCCGGCGGTGTAGTTGAACGCCTGGGCGGTGCCGGACTTGCCGGCCATCTTGATGTCGCCCAGCCCCATGTCGCTTAAGCCCGTGCCGGTGCCGGAAACGGTCACGGCGGCCATGGCGCCGCGGATGAAGTCGATGTGCTTGTCGTCGAACGGCAGGTCGCCGAAGGCCGCGCCAGACGGTTGCTCGACCCCGCCGATCGAATGGATCAGCCGAGGGTGCAGCGCCTTGCGGCCGTTGGCGAGCCGCGAGCACTGCACACAGAGCTGCAGCGGATTTAGGTGGGTGTAGCCCTGGCCGATCCCCATGCTGGGCGTCTCGCCGGGGTGCCAGACCGGGTCCTTGGGGAAGGCGCGGCGCTTGTAGGCGGTGTCCGGCACCAGGCCCTTCTTCTGGCCGGGGATGCCGATGTTGAATTCCTCGCCCAGGCCGAAAGCCCGGGCCACCTTGGCGATCTTGTCCGGCCCGACGGTCAGCGCCGCCTGGTAGAAATAGATGTCGCAGGACTGGGCGATGCCGCCCTTCAGGTCCAGCGCGCCATGCGCCTTGTCGCAGTGCCAGACGCGACCGCCCCAGGCCCAGGCCTTGCCGCAGACATGCACCGTGGCAGGATCGTAGCCGTTCTCCAGGCAAGCCAGCGCCACCATGGTCTTGAAGGTCGAGCCAGGCGGGTAGTTCGCGGTCAGCGCCTTGTTGAACAGCGGCTTGTGGTCGTAGCTGGCGAGTTCCTTGTACTCGGCGCCCGTCAGGCCGCGGACGAACTTGTTCGCATCGAAACTGGGGCCCGAATACATGCACAGGATGTCGCCGGTGCGGCAGTCCATCATCACCGCCGCGCCCGACTGCTCGCCGAACACCTCCATGGCGCGGTTCTGGATGTCGGCGTCCAGCGTCAGCACGATCTCCTTGCCGGGGATCGCCTTGATGTCGCCGGCCGGGTCGGTCGCCACCTCGTGGCCGTTGGCGTCGACCTCCACCTTCTGGGCGCCCGGCTTGCCCCGCAGGTCCAGGTCGAAGGCCTGCTCGACGCCCTGGCGGCCGATGCGGAAGCCCGGGTTGAGCAGGATCGGGTCGGCGTTGGGGCCGGTCGGCGTCAGGTCGGTCTTGTTGACCTTGGCCACATAGCCGATCACGTGGGCGAAGGCGCCGCCGTAGGGATAGACCCTGACCTCGCCCATGTCGGCGGTGACGCCCGGCAGCTCCGGCGCGCGGATGTTGATCGCGCTGAACTGCTCCCAGCTCATGTCCTCCATGATCTGCACCGGCGACTTGCGCGGGGCGTTGGAGATGTCCTTCAGGAGGCGCGCCTGGCGGTTGTCGTCCAGCGGCACGAACTCGGCGAGCGTCTTCAGCGTCGCGCGCGGGTCGATGCCTTTGTCCTTGGCGACCATCAGCCGGAAGTTCGGGCGGTTGGAGGCCAGCACCACGCCGTTGCGGTCGACGATCAGGCCGCGCGGCGGCGGGGTCATCTTGAAGTTGAACTGGTTGTTGGCCGAGAGCTTCGTGTAGCGCTGCGTCTCCAGGAGCTGCAGGTGCGCCAGCTGGGCGCCGAGCGCCACCAGCCCGACGCCGGCGAAACCGCCCAGCAGGAAGGCCCGGCGGTGGAAGACCCCCTGCCGCTCGTTGACCTCGGCGAAGAAGATGGACGGCTCTGCCATCCCTAGCCCCTACCGGAAGCGCACATCGGCGTCCTCGAAGAGGTCGATGAGCCGCTGGGAGAATGGATAAAGCACGATTGTGGCGAGGAATTGCCAGGCCATTGGGATCAGGCCGGGGCTGGATCGGGAATCCAGCATCACAAAGAGGTAGCCGGCCACCATCGCCGTCGCCACCGTCAGCCCGTACCAGGCCCACAGGATCAGGCGGCTCTGCCCAGCCATCATATTGCGCCCGGCGAGCGCCACGCCATAGGCGATCAGCAGGCAGAGCGCCCACAGCCCCATGGGCCCGCCCCAGAAGAGATCGAGGAACAGGCCCATCAGCAGGATCGCGAAGGGCGCCAGGATCGAGGGCCGGATCACCGCCCAGGCGAAGGCCAGGGCCAGCGGGAAGACCGGCTCCGGCAGCTGCAGGCCAAAGACCCGCAGCGGAATACCGAACAGCACCGTTGCGGTCAGGACCTGCAGCATCGGCACGCCCAGCCAGCGCCAGGGCTCCAGCGGCCGCGCGCCGCTCACGGCTGGCCCCCGTCCGCCGGCGGCTTGGGCTTGGGTTTCGTGGGCGCCGCCGGCTTGGGGGCGGCGTCGGGCTTCTTCGCCGACGGCGAGGTCGTAGCCGGCTTCTTCTCGCCGCGCGCCGGTTCGGCGGCCTTGGGCTTCGGCGGGGCCGAGGGCGACTGGGCCGAGGGCGACTGGGCCGAGGGCGATTGGGCGGTGGGCGGCGCAGCGGGCGGTTTGCCGACCGTCGGCGGCGCTGGGCTGTCTGCGGCCTTGGCGGACTCCGCGCCATTGGGCCCGGGGGTCGGCGGCGGCGCTGGCGCTTCGTTGAGCGCCTTCTGGTTCACCACCTGGGTGAAGTCCTGGAACAGCAGGATGCGCACGAAGTCGATGGGCGCCTTGTCCGAGGCCAGCACCACCCGCCAGCGCCCGTCCAGCCCCTTGACCGCCGTGCCGACTGGCAGGCCGCGCGGCACCACCCCGCCATCGCCGGAGGTCAAGAGCCGGTCCCCCTCGCGGATCGGGTCGTGGCCGCGCAGATAGTCGAGCCTGGGGTTCGGCCCGCCGTCGCCTGTCAGGATGGCCCGCGCATTGGTCCGGTCGATCATCACCGGCGTGCGCGAGGCGATGTCGGTGAGCAGCAGCACCCGGCTCGCGCCATCGGTGACCCCGATGACACGGCCCACCAGGCCGTTCTCGCTCATCACCGGATTGCCGACCTTCACCCCGTGCTCCGAGCCGGTGTTGGCGAGCCGCGTGTCGGCGAAGGGGCCTCGGGAGTCGGTGACGATGCGGGCCGCCACCATCGGGATCGGCGGATCGGTCTTCAGGCCCAGCAGGGTCTTGTAGCGGGCGTTCTCGTCCTTGAGCGCGATGGCGACGTCGCGCCACTGCTTCATGACCTTCAGTTGCGCCTTCAGTTCGGCGTTCTGCGAGCCGGCGGCGAAATAGTCGCTGACCGTATCGACCCCGGCGCCCGTCCAGCGGCCCGGCGCGGCCAGCACGTCGCCGACCGGCGCCAGCACCGTGTCGCTGGCCTTGCGCGAGACGCCATAAGCCTCGGCCTTGAAGGTCTCGCGGCGGTCGGAGAGCAGGATGGCGGTCGCCGCCACCACGGCCACGATGAGCGCAATGGCCGCCGCCCAGGTCAGCGGGACCTTCAATTCACCGAGCGGATTGTCCCTGAAGGACACGTTCTAAGCCTCGTTCGACCGGTGTTGCGACAGCCCCCGCTGCGCAGCGACTCAAGCCGTCCCTAAGCTAACGTGGATTCCAGAACGCCCTTCATCCATTTCGGATGTTCGAGCACCTTGCCGCACCCCAGCGCCACGCAGGAAAGCGGGTCGTCGGCCACGGTCACCGGCAGGCCGGTGTGGTCGCGGATCTCGGCGTCCAGGCCGCGCAGCAGCGCCCCGCCGCCGGTCAGCATGATGCCCTTGTCGGCGATGTCGGAGGCAAGCTCAGGCGGCGTGGCTTCCAGCGCCATCTTCACCGCGTCGACGATCTGGCCGACCGGTTCGCTCAGCGCGTCGGAGGCCTGCTTCTCGGAAATCCGCACTTCACGCGGCACGCCCTGCATCAGGTCGCGGCCCTTGACCTCGATGGAGAGGCCCTCGCCGTCGGCCGGCGCACGGGCGGTGCCGATCTCCTTCTTGATCCGCTCGGCGGTGGTCTCGCCGATCAGCAGGTTATGGTTGCGGCGCATGTAGCTGATGATCGCCTCGTCCATCTTGTCGCCGCCGACCCGGACCGAGCGCGAATAGACGATGCCCGACAGCGACAGCACCGCAACCTCGGTGGTGCCGCCGCCGATGTCGACGACCATCGAGCCGGTCGGCTCGTGGATCGGCAGGCCCGCGCCTATCGCGGCGGCCATCGGCTCATCAATGAGGCCCACGCGGCGGCCGCCGGCGTTCAGGCAGCTGTCGTTGATGGCCCGGCGTTCCACGGCGGTCGCGCCCGACGGCACGCAGACGATGACCTTGGGATTCACGAAGCCCTTGCGGTTGTGAACCTTGCGGATGAAGTACTTGATCATCTCCTCGGCGACTTCGAAGTCGGCGATGACCCCGTCGCGCATCGGGCGGATGGCTTCCATGTGGCCGGGCGTGCGGCCCAGCATCTGCTTGGCCTCGATGCCGACCGCGTGGACAACCTTGCGTCCGCCCACGTTGCGCAGCGCCACAACCGAGGGTTCGTTCAGCACGATGCCCTTGCCCTTCATGTAGATGAGCGTGTTGGCAGTGCCCAGATCGATGGCGATGTCGTTGGAGATGGCGCCGAAGAGCGAAGAGATCATGGAAGGCCCTGGAGACTGGGGGCTGAAAGGAGATTGCCGGCCGGAAATCCGAAACGATCCCGTCTACGCCCAAAAGGCGTCCTGAGTCGTTACGATTTACCGGAAGGCGTCGGCACCCTCTGCCCTGTGCCATGCTCGATTTCAAGGCATAAAGAGCCGTATGCGGTGTACCGCCGCTAACCAACGAGGCCTGCGCGCCGCGAGGCGTCCCGGTATAGGTTGTTTCCATGTCTGCAAGTGACGACCTCAGCGCATCGCTCACGCTTCGCCGCGGCGCCATGGCGCGCGTCGGCCTGGACCGCGTGGCCCTGGTGGAAGCCGTCGCCGAGCTGGGCTCGATCAGCGCCGCCGCCGGCCGGCTTGGCGTCAGCTACCGCAGCGCCTGGGAGGCGGTGCAGGCGCTGAACAACCTCTTCGACGGCCCGCTGATCGAGGCCACCACCGGCGGCAAGGCCGGCGGCAAGGCCGTGGTGACCGCGCGCGGCAAGGCGGTGGTCACCGCGTTCCGGCGCGTGCAGGCCGAGATCGACGCGGCGCTCGTGAAACTCGAAGGCAATCTGGCGGGCGACCCGGCCCGCGACCTCTTCTGGAGCCTCGGCATGCGCACCAGCGCCCGTAACGCCCTCCGTGGCGTCATCGCCCACGTCACGCCCGGCGAAGTGAACAGCGAGGTGACGCTGCGGCTCGGCGAGGGCGTCGACATCACCGCCATCCTGACCAAGCGCAGCGTCGAGGACCTGCAGCTCGCGCCCGGCAAGCCGGCCATCGCGCTGATCAAGTCGAGCTTCGTGATCCTGGCCAAGGGCGACAACCTCCGCACATCGGCGCGCAACCAGATCGCCGGCGTGGTCTCCAGCCGCGAAGACGGGGCGGTGAACAGCGAGATCGGCCTCGACATCGGCGGCGGCAAGACGCTCACCGCCACCATCACCCTGGAAAGCGCCCGCGCGCTCGCCATCGAGGTCGGCGAAAAGGTCACCGCGCTCATCAAGGCCCCGCACGTGATCCTGGCGGTCGAGTAGCCCTAGAGCGGCTTGCCGCAGCGGGTCTTGGGCAGGCCAAGCTTGGGATCGGTGACGAAGGTTTGATCGGTGAGCGCGCCCAGGAAGGCGGTCAGGTCGGCCATCTCCGCGTCCCCGATCCCCGCCGCGCCGTCATGGCGGCGGATCGCCTCTGCGAGCGTCTTGGCCGAACCGTCATGCAGATAGGGCGATGACAGCGCCACATTGCGCAGGCTGGGCGTGCGGAAGCGGCCGGCGTCGTCCGTCTTGCCGGTGATCTCCGACAGGCCGGGATCGCGCGCGTTGGCCGGCTCGATCCGGTGGAAGGCGCTGAGCGGATCGGCGGCGTCGGCGTCGGTGAACAGCCGGCCCTTATGGCACGCCGCGCAGCCCAGCGTCGCGAAGACCCCCTGCCCGCGCTTCGCCGCCTCGTCCAGCGCGCCGCGGTCGTAGGCCGAGCCGAAACTGACCAGGGTCCGCTCGAAGGCGGCGATCGCCTTGGCCACATGCGGCACGTCGATGGCGGCCGGCTCGCCGGGAAAAGCCTCGGCGAACTGGCGGCGGTAGCAGGCGTCGGCGGAGAGCCGGCGCGTCAGCTCCGCCTCCTGGCCCTTCATGCCCATCTCTACCGGGTGCTCGCCGGTCAGCGGGGTCAGCACCTGGGCCTCCAGGCTCCGCTGGCGCGGATCGGCCCAGGTCAGCGCCGACAGATAGGCCACGTTGCCCAGCATCATGGCGTTGCGGCGGCCCGGCGCGCCCTTGACGCCCGGATGCACGGCGTTGCTCTCGGTGAAGCCGCGGTGCTGGCCGTGGCAGTTGAAACAGCCGACCGTGCCGTCGACGGAGAGGTCGCCGTCGTAGAACAGCCGGCGCCCCAGCTCGACCTTGGCCGCGCTCATCGGATTGTCGGCGGGAACCGGCGGCGGGGCGACTCCGGGCGGCAGGTCCCAGCGCCATTGCGGCGGCGCGAAAGCCGCCAGGAAGACCGCGGCCGCGGCGAGGGCCAGACTTGCGGCCAGCGCCTTCACGGCGTCAGGGCCGTCTCGCCAGCAGGATCGGCAGCTTCGCGTCGGCGTTGGCGGAAACCTGCAGGACGTAGCGGCCCGGCTCCAGCGGGAAGTCGACCATCTTGCGCAGCGTCGAGCAGGCCGGGCCCGGGCTGTGGGCGGTCGAGGTGAGCGGCTTGCCGTCCTTCAGCACGTCGATCCAGGCGCCGGACCCGAGCGCGATCAGATAGGTCCCGGCCTTGTCGATCTTCAGTTCGAACATGCCGCCGTGGCTGACCGACCCGCCCGGCCGCTCCGGCTGGGTGACGAACTTGACCGTCGAGGTCTGCGGCAGGTCGCCGGCGATCGCCTTGCCGGGCGTGATCGTCGCCTTGGCGAGGCCCGCGGGGCTGGCGGCGGCGGCGAGCGGCGTCTGCACGGTCCAGCCGGCCAGATCGGCGGGCAGGTTCTGATCCATGGCCGCGCAATTGGCTTTGGCGGCGGGCATTTCCTGCGCGCCGGCGGCCAGGGGCAGAAGGCCGAGAGCGGCCGCAATCGTCATCGTCGCAAGGCGCAAGGGCGATCTCCGTCCGAACCGTTGTGAACCGTCCGGTTATATCGCTTTCCGGGCCGTGGACGCCAGCGGACGCGCGCTCACGTGGCGGCGCGCAGGGCCTGGGCGATCTGGGCGTCGGAGCGGCTGAGCAGCAGCACGCCCACCAGGGCCAGCGCGGCGGGGATCAGCGCCCAGCCGAACGCGCCGAACGCGACCAGCGACGTGGCGGCGGCGATGATCAGGCCCAGGAAGAACTCCGCCAGCGTCACGAACCACGAGGCCTGCCGCGCGCGGCGGAACTCGGCCCGCTTGCCCGGCCGCTGCCACCAGACGTTCAGGGCCGCGGTCATGGCCATCGAGGCCGCGCAGCCCGCCGTCGCCGCGATCCCGGCCAGGGGCGCCATCACCGTCAGCGCGAGCAGTACCGGCGCGAGCAGCGCCGCCACCGGGGCTATGGCGGCGATGATCTTGGCCCGGCGGAGGGTCTTCACCGGGGTCGGCGCGCAGCTGAGAAGGTCCGGCGCGTCCTCCGCTGAGACGGTGATCCAGGCCAGGCTGCCGACGATCTGGCCGGCGATCAGGCTGAGCGCGCCAGCGCCGCCCGGCAGCGCCAGGGTCTGGCCGCTGCCTGCGTTGCGCAGCAACAGGAACCCCAGCGGCAGGATGTAGAGCACCCGCAGCAACACCTGTGAGATCAGCGCCGGATCGCGCAGGATCAGCCGCAGTTCCTTGATAAGCGTGGCGCGGAACGCGCCGGCGGCGAAGGCCATGCGGCCCGACGCCTTGGCCTTGCGCCCGGAATTGCCGACCCCGGCCGCAGCCGCCGCATCCTCGGCGAAGCGCGCGCCCAACACCTGATTGGCCAGCAGGAAGACGCCCGCTCCGGCCGCCACGACGGCGACCAAAGGCAGGGGCTCGCCCAGCATGGCGCGCAGCGGCCAGTCGAAGCCCGGCGGCGGCGTGAACCCCGAGTGGGTCGCCGCCTGCACGATGCCGGCCCAGAAGCTGGCGCTCTGATGGCGGCCCAGGATGTTGTAGGCCTGCCCCGACAGGAAGGCGGCCGCGCCGGTGATGGCGGCCAGCACCTGGCCGAGCGTGCGCGTGCGCCTGGGCCCGATCAGCCGGAACAGCGCGCCGGCCAGCAGCAGGCCAGCCCCGGTGGCGGCCAGCGCGGTGGCGAACAGCACCGGCTCCAGCGCCAGCCAGCCTGGATGGCCCATGAAGGCGCTGGGCAGCAGGATCGGCGTCGTCAGGATGCCGAACAGGAAATAGACGTTCGCCGCCACCGCCAGGAACCGCACGGTCAGCACCCGGCGCGGCTGCAGGGGCGAGGAGAACAACAGGTCCAGGTCGGCCCGCTCGTAGAGCGCGTCCACCGCCGCGCTCAGGGTCTGCGAGAGCATCAGCGTGAACAGCGCCACGGCGATCACCGCGGCGATCGCCGCCGAAAGCGGCATGACCGGAACCTGCACGTGGCGGAGCGCGAAGCCGAGCGGCAGACCGGCTGTGACCAGCAGGATGACCGGCAGGATCGCCGTCAGCCACAGCGTGCGGAACCGCCCGCCGCCGCGGCCGGACCCGCGCATGCGCCGCCCGACCAACCCGCGCCAGGTCAGGCGCAACTCATGGCGCAGCAGCCACAGCGTCGATCCGGCCGGCGCGATCACGCCCGAAGACCTTCGCTCGCGCCCTCGTCCGCGCCGGTCAGCTCCAGGAACAGGTCCTCCAGCGTCGCCTTGCCCTCGCCGGTCCGCGCGCGCAGCTCGTCCAGCGTGCCCTGCGCCACCAGACGGCCGTTCTGGATGATGCCGATGCGGTCGGCCATCCGCTCGGCGACCTCCAGGATGTGGGTGGTCAGGATCACCGTCGCCCCGCTCTTCACCCGCGCCTGCAGCAGGTCCTTCACCTGGCGCGCCACCGCCGCGTCGAGACCGGTCAGCGGCTCATCGAGGATCAAGAGCTGTGGGTCGTGGATCAGGGCGCCGGCCAGCGCGGTCTTCTGCTTCATGCCGCGCGAGAAGCCCTCGCAGCGTTCGGACCGGTTCTCCCAGAGGCCCAGCCACTTCAAGAGCTCCTCGGCCTTGGGCATGGCGACCGCCGGCTCGATGCCCCACAGCCCGGCCACGAACTCCAGGTATTCCAGCGGCGTCAGCCGGTCGTAGAGCATCGGCTCGTCCGGCGCCCAGGCGATGATCTGCTTGGCCGCCGCCGGGTCGGCCAGGACGTCGTGGCCGAAGACCTCGATCTGGCCGGCGTTGGGCTTCAGGAGGCTGGCGACCATCCGCAGGGTCGTCGTCTTGCCGGCGCCGTTGGGGCCCAGAAGGGCGTAGAGCTCGCCGGCCCGCACGCTCAGCGACAGATCGTCCACCGCCACCTTGCCGCCAAAGGTCTTGGACAGGCCCCGGATACTCAACGCGTCGGTCATGCGAACTCCCCGAACCGATGGGGACTATGTCCGAACGGCCCCTCGCGGAATAGTCGCCGCGAGGGCCGAAAACGGATGCGGGTGCGTTAGCCGAGCGCGGCGGCGACGACGCCCAGCGCGGCCATGATCCCACCCGCGAGTTGGCGGCGCGACAGGGTCTCCTTGAACAGCCTGCGCCCGACGCCGGCGGCGATCGGCGCCTCGATGACCCCGACCGCGCGGACCGGTCCGGCCGCGTGCAGCGCCAGCGCCGCGAACCAGCAGGCCGACGCCGCCGCCCCAAAGAAGCCCGCGCCCAGCGACGGCTTCCAGGACTGCGCCACGGCCCTGAGCGCGCCCGGCCGCCAGATCGCCAGCGCGGTCAGCAGCACCGCCGACTGGATCGCCTGGGCGACACAGACCGACGCCGTGCCGGCATAGATCGCATGGTGCGGCTCCAGGCCAAGACCCGCCTGCCGATAGGCGTTCAGCGCCACGGCGAAGGCCGCGCCGGAGGCCAGGCCCAGCAGCGAACCCAGCCCCGCGCCCGCCAACTGGTCGCGCCGGGGCCAGGACAGGATCGCCAGGCCCAGCGTCGTCACCGCGATGCCGGCCCAGGCCTGAACGCCGATCTTGTCGCCCAGCGCCAGCCAGCCGAACACCGCCGAGAGCGGCAGGGACGACTGCTGCATCACCGTCGCCACCGCGAACCCCGCCCGGCGCATGGCCATCAGCAGGGCCGCGGTCGCGCCCATCTGGGCGATCGCCCCGATGAACACCGCCTCGCCATAGGCGCCCGTCAGGTGCGGCGCCGCGCCCGGCGTCAGCAGCGCCACCACGCCGAAGATCGCAAAAGAGAACGGCAGGCCGAACAGGAAGCGGACCAGCGTCGCGCCCCACGGCCCGGCGTCGCCCACCAGCCCGCGCTGCAGCGCATTGCGCGCCACCTGAAGCGGCGCGGCCGCCGCCGTGAGAAGGATCCAGAGCATCTACATTTCCAGTGTCATCCCGGTTTCGCGGCACGCGAAGACCGGGACCCATAAACACCGCGGTTCATGGATGGCCGGAGGACTTCGTGATCATGGGTCCCGGACAAGCGCTGCGCGCTTTCCGGGATGACACGAGGATGGGACGCTAAAAGCCCGACGCGATCGCGCCGGGGTCGGTCTTTTCCTTGCGCGCGGTGAGGTTGTTGAGCGCGTTGACGTAGGCCTTGGCCGAGGCCGTCAGCGTGTCGGTGTCGGCGGCCTGGCCGGTGGCGATGCGGCCGTCCTCCTCGAGCCGGACCGAGACCTGCGCCTGGGCGTCGGTACCCTCGGTCACCGCATGCACCTGGAACAGCCGCAGCACCGCCTCGTGCGGGGCGACCTTGTGGATGGCGTTGAACACCGCGTCGACCGGACCGTCGCCGGTGGCGTTGGCGCTCTTCTCCTCGCCGTCGATGGTGACGGTCAGGAACGCCTCCTGCGGCCCCTCGGTGCCGGCGATGACCCGCAGGTTCTTCACCTGGATGCGGTCGGCGCCCGACGCCAGCGCATCGTCCACCAGCGCGATGATGTCGTCGTCGAAGACGTGCTTCTTCTTGTCGGCCAGGTCCTTGAAGCGCTGGAAGGCCTCGTTCAGCGCGTTCTGGCCGAGCTCGTAGCCCAGCTCCTTCAGCTTCTCGCGGAAGCCGGCGCGGCCGGCGTGCTTGCCCATGACCAGGTTCGACGCGCCCTGCCCCACCGTCTCGGGGCTCATGATCTCGTAGGTGCCGCGATCCTTCAGCATACCATCCTGATGGATGCCGCTCTCGTGGGCGAAGGCGTTCTTGCCGACGATCGCCTTGTTGAACTGCACCGGGAAGCCGGTGATCGCCGAGACGTAGCGGCTGGCGCGGGTGATGTGCTGGGTCTCGACGCCGGTGTGGAAGGGCAGCGCGTCGCCCCGCACCTTCAGCGCCATGACGATCTCTTCGAGCGCGGCGTTGCCGGCCCGCTCGCCGATGCCGTTGATCGCGACCTCCACCTGCCGCGCCCCGCCCTGGACGCCGGCGAGCGAGTTGGCGACGGCCAGGCCCAGGTCGTTGTGGCAGTGGGTGGACAGGATGACCTTATCGGCGCCCGGCACGTGCTCCAGGATATCGCGGAACATGTCGGCGTATTCGGATGGATAGCTGTAGCCCACCGTGTCCGGCAGATTGATCGTGCCGGCCCCGGCCTTGATCGCCGCCTCGACGCAGCGGCGCAGGAAGTCCTGCTCGGTGCGGGTGGCGTCCTGAGCCGACCACTCGACGTCGCCGCAGAGGTTGCGCGCGTGTTCCACCGACTTGGTGATCATCTCCAGGATGTCCTCCTGCGAGGCATGCAGGATGTGGTCGCGGTGGCTGGGGCTGGTGGACAGGAAGGTGTGGATGCGGCCGCGCTTGGCCTTCTTGATCGCCTCGGCGCAACGGTCGATGTCGGCCATCCCGGCGCGGGCCAGGCCGCAGACCGTGCTTTCAGTGACCAGTTCGGCGATCTGGCGCACGGCTTCGAAATCGCCGTTCGAGGCGATCGGGAAGCCGGCCTCGATCACGTCGACGCGCATTTCCTCAAGGATCTTGGAGAGCTCGATCTTCTCTTCCAGCGACATCGAGGCGCCGGGCGATTGCTCGCCGTCGCGCATGGTGGTGTCGAAGACGATGACCCGATCGCGCTCAGCGCGCGGGGCTACGGATTCATTGGCGGGGGCAGTCATGATGTTTGGTCTCTTCGCGGGGTTTCGTTGGGGTCAGATGGCTTTGGAAAACCCCTGAACGCCCGGCCGCGAAGACGCGCAGCCTAGAGAGGCGCCCAGGGGCGGCTAAGCCCCAGCGAAAGAAGAAGCAGGCTGGCGGTGCGCGTGCGCATGACGCAGCGTCCTAGCGAAAGGGCCTTAACGGCGCAACCATCTTGCGTCGAATGGCCGCTCAGGACCCCTGCAGAGCAAGAACCTTGCGCACGGCCGGCCGGGCCGCCACCCGCGCGCTGTGCTCATACAGGCGGCTGAACTGGCTGGTGTCGACGCCGTCGCCCGGAAGCCAGCCGAACAGCGTGAAGAGATAGGCGTCGCAGACCGAGAAAGCCTCGCCCAGCACCCAGGGGCCTTGGAACATCTCGTCCTCGATCAGCCGGAAGCAGGCGATCTCGTTCTTCGGCACCGCGGCGGTCATCGCCGCCTGGGCGGCGGCATCGTCTGTCCAGCGGTAGCCGCGGTGCTTGTGGGCGTGCGCGACATGCACGGTGGAGCAGAGGTAGGAATTGAACGCGTGCGCCTGGGCCCGCACCCAGGCGTCGACCGGCAAGAGCCCCGCGGCGGGATAGGTCTCGGGGATGTAGGACAGGATCGCCGGCGTCTCGGTCAGCACGCCCAGGTCGGTGACCAGGGCCGGCACCCGGGCCTTGGGGTTGATCTTCATGTACTCCGGCGTGCGCTGGTCGCCGGCCTTGGTGTCCATGATGACGAGCTCGTAGTCGGCGCCCGCCTCCTCCAGCGCAATCAATGAGGCCAGCGAGCACGAGCCCCAGGCGTGGAACAGCTTGATGGTCATGTCGCCTCCTTTTCACGTCGCTTCAGCCAGGCCCGCGCGATCAGGCCGATCAGCACCCAGGCCGCGGCGATCGCCGCCAGCCAGACGGCGTCCTTGCCCACCTCGCCCTTCATCAGCCGGACGATGGAATTGCCCGCGAAGGCGACCAGCACGATCTTGGGCACGATCCCCAGCGCGGTGCCCAGCGCGAAGGCCGAAACCCGCATCGGCGTGACGCCGGCCGCCATATTGACCACGATGAAGGGCGCCGAGGGCACCAGCCGCACGATGAAGCTGGCGAAGAAGCCGTTGCGGCCGACCAGGTCCATGAACCGCCTGACCCCTTCGCCGGAGAACCGCTCCAGCGCCTTCGCGCCGGCGACGCGGCCCAGGTAGAAGCCGACCAGGGACGAGACCATGGTGCCGATCCAGCTGTAGGCGAAGCCGGCCTCCGGACCGAAGGCCACCACCGCGGCGGCGATCAGCATGATCTGCGGCACGCCGGCGAAGGCCAGCACCGCGAAGGCGGCGACCGCCGCCGGCAGCGACCACGGCCCGGACGCGGCGTGCAGCCACGCCTGCACGGTGACCGCCTCGTTCAACCCCAACAGTGGGGCGCCCAGCACGAAGACTAGACCCACGCCGCCGAACAGCAGGAACGAGATGAGCAGGGTGCGCCACGCCTGGGCGTCCATGTTCGACAGGACCTGGAAAAGGCGGCGCATCACGCCTCCTGAGGTCGCCGAGAACGCCTGGGGGGTCAAGCCGCGCCTTGGCGAAGATCGGATTCGGGGCCTAGGCTGCAATCTGTTCGGCGAACCGGCTCCGGCCGGCGCAGCCCAGGGGGGCCAGTACAGATGTCGACCTTTGCGTTTGAAACCATCACCGCCGCTCAGGCGCTCGCCATCGGCTCAGCGGACTCGCTGACCGTCGCCGCGGCGACCGGGACCGCCGTGGGCGCCACGGTCCTCTACCAGGGCGATGGAACCATCGACCTCAATTTCGTCGGCGGCCAGACGCTGGTGTTTGGCCCCAACCTCGCCGCCCTCAGCCAGGCAGGGCTGCTGACCTTGGCCGACGGCAGCATCCTCTATGTGGGCGACGCCAACAGCAACACGTTCAATACGCTGTTCTTCAACGGCGTCAGCAACGGCGCTCAGGCGGCGGCCTTCGGCGGCGCCGGCGACGACAGCCTTTCGGTCAACGGCGCGCACAACCTGCTGCAGGGCAACGCCGGCAACGACAGCCTGACCGGCGCCCAGGGCGACGACACCATCTACGGCGGCCAGGACAACGACGTCATCGATGTCGGCGGCGGCGTGAACTTCGGCCAGGGCAACAAGGGCAATGACACCCTGACCGGCAGCGGGACCTCCGACACCCTGCTGGGCGGCCAGGGCAATGACAATATCACCGGCACGGGCTTCCTGGACGGCAATCTGGGCGACGACCACGTCTCCGGCTCCGGCCAGCTGTTCGGCGAGGGCGGCAACGACACCCTCACCTCCATCGGCTCGGGCAAGGACACGCTGAGCGGCGGCGACGGCAACGACTCCCTCGTGGCCGGCCAGGGCCAGGACTCGATCACCGGCGACGCCGGAGACGACACGATCAGCATCACCGGCGGAGCTCAGGTGATCGCCGGCGGCCCGGGCGCGGACAAGTTCATCTTCGGCGCCGGCCTCACCTCGACCGGCAACGTGCCGACGATCATCGACTGGGACGGCACGCAGGACACGATCAGCTTCCTGGGCTTCACGCCAAATCCCTCGGACTACACCACCGCCACGGCGGCCACCTACGCCGACGCCCTGGCCGATGCGCAGCGGCTGACAATGCAGAACCATTTCAGCTTCGTGGGCGTCCAGGTGGGCGCGGACTTCATCATCTTCGCCGGCGGCTCCGGCGGCCCCAGCAGCGTCGTCGATCTGGTCGGGCGCTCGATGGCCGACTTCGATCCGCATCACAACCTGATCTGATCTCGTACTCGTCCTGGGACCCCGCGCATGCCGTCGACCTTCGCCTTCGAGACCATCACTGCGGCCCAGGCCCTGGCGATCACCCCCGCCGATGCGCTGATTTTCTTCAGCAATCCGCCGAACACCAGCATCCACGCCTCGGCGGCGACGGTGATCTACGACAGTCCCTCGCTGGTCACCATCTCGGTGGGCGGCCATTCGGTGGATTTTGGCGTCGGGATCGAGGGCGCGAGCCTGGCCGGCCATCTCGGATTCTTCGACACCTCCAGCCTCTACATCGGGGACACCGGTTCCAACGCCATCGCGGCCGGCGCGACGGTCGGCAGCGCCCTGTTCGGCGGCGACGGCAACGACAGCCTGTCGGGCAGCGGGTCGGCCGACCTGATGCAGGGCAATGCGGGCAACGACAGCCTGCAGTCGACCGGGGGATTCAGCACCCTCTACGGCGGCCAGGACAACGATGCGATCGTGGTCTCCGGCGCCAGCAACTTCGTCCAGGGCAACAAGGGCTCGGACACCATCCAGGGCCAGGCGCTGGGCGTCGACACCCTGCTGGGCGGCCAAGGCGACGACCACATCACCGGCGGCGGCATACTCGACGGCAACCTGGGCGACGATGTCCTCACCGGCACCGGACAGCTGCTTGGCGAGGACGGCAACGACACCCTGATCTCGCCGGGATCGCACGACGTCTTGAGCGGCGGCGACGGCAATGACTCGCTGTCGGGCGCGCATGGGGCGGAGTCGATGAACGGCGGCGCCGGCGACGACACGATCGACGGCTCATCCAACGCCAGCACCCTGGCGGGCGGCGGCGGCTCGGACAAGTTCATCGTCAACACCGGCAGCGTGGCGGCGGGCGCGGGACCGCAGATCGTCGACTGGGACGGCGCGCACGACACCATCCACTTCGTGGGATTCACCGTGAGCGCGACGAACTTCGCCACGGCCACGGCGGCCGACTACGCCACCGCGCTCAGCATGGCAGGCAGCATCTCAAGCGACCAGGGCGTGAACTTCATCGAGGTGCAGGTGGGCGCCAACGTCTTCGTCTTCGCCGGCACGCCAGTCGGGATGACCGCCGAAGTCGAGCTGGTCGGCCGCAGCCTGGCCGACGTCACCGTTCACAATCTGATCTGACACAGCCTGGGCGGGTTCACCGGGCCGGCGGCTTAGGCTAAAGCCTCGCCGTTCCGTCAACTCGAACCCCACGGGAGCTTCGAAGCCCGCCATGTCGCTTGAATCCGCCGCCCTGTCGCGCGTGAAGCCGTCCGCCACCCTGGCGGCCGACCAGAAAGGGCGCGAGCTGAAAGCGGCCGGTCGCGACATCATCTCGCTCGCCGCCGGCGAGCCGGACTTCGACACCCCGGACAACATCAAGGAAGCCGCCATCAAGGCGATCCGCGACGGCAAGACCAAATACACCACCGTCGACGGCATCCCGGAGCTGAAGGAGGCCATCGTCGGCAAGTTCGCCCGTGAGAACGGCCTGACCTACAAGGCCTCCCAGGTGAACGTCTCACCCGGCGGCAAGCCGGTGATCTGGAACGCCATGATTTCGACGCTGAACCCCGGCGACGAGGTGGTGATCCCGACGCCCTACTGGGTCAGCTACTGGGACATCGTGCGCCTGGCCGGCGGCGAGCCGAAGGCCGCCCCGACCTCCGCCGAGAGCGGCTTCAAGCTCAGCCCCGAAGGCCTGGAGGCGGCGATCACGCCAAAGACCCGCTGGCTGCTGCTGAACTCGCCGTCCAACCCCTCGGGTGCGGCCTATACCCGGGCCGAGCTGAAGGCGCTGGCCGAGGTCCTGCTGCGCCACCCGCAGGTCTGGATACTCACCGACGACATGTACGAGCACCTGGTGTTCGGCGACTTCGAGTTCACCACCATCGCCCAGGTCGAGCCGGCGCTCTACGACCGCACGCTGACCATGAACGGGGTCTCCAAGGCCTACGCCATGACCGGCTGGCGGATCGGCTACGCCGCCGGCCCCGAACCGCTGATCAAGCTGATGGCCAAGGTGATGAGCCAGACCACGTCCAACCCCTCGTCGATCTCGCAATGGGCGGCGGTCGAGGCGCTGAGCGGGCCGCAGGACTTCATCAAGCCCAACGCCAAGCTGTTCGAGGGCCGCCGCGACCTGGTCGTTTCCATGCTGAACCAGGCGAGCGGCCTGCATTGCCCGACGCCAGAGGGCGCCTTCTACGTCTACCCTTCGGTGAAGGGCCTGATCGGCAAGACCGCGCCGTCGGGCAGGACCATCGCCTCGGACGAAGACTTCGCGGTCGAGCTCTTGGAGACCGAGGGCGTCTCGGTGGTGTTCGGCGCGGCCTTCGGGCTTTCGCCGCACTTCCGGATCAGCTACGCGACCTCGAACCAACAGTTGGAAGACGCCTGCAGCCGTATCCAGCGGTTCTGCGCGGCGCTGAAGTAGGCGCGCAGCGTTTCCGGCCGACGCAGTCGGACGATCAGGAAGTGCGCCCAAGCAAAGCTAGGGCTTCATCCCCGGCAGCCAGTCGGGCTTGAAGTCGCTGTTCAGGAGCCAGGTCACCGGGCCGACCATCGAGCCGATCACCGCATCCATGAACTTCAGGTCCACGTGGGCCAGGTCGTCGCTGGCCGCGTGATAGGTCGGCGGCACCGGCCAGGCGCTGACCGTCTGGGCGACCACCCCCTTCAACGCCAGCTGGTAGTTGTCCGAGCGCTCGAAGAACCGCTGGCCGGGATAGAGGTCGGGGCCCACATGGGCGCCGTGCTCCAGCAGGGTGGGCCCAAGGTTGGTCCGCTCCCAGCCGGTCAGCATCAGGGCGCCCGGCCGCTGCGGGTCGTCGACGCCGATCATCTCGAACTCCAGGTTGGCGATCAGGTCGCCAAGCGCCATCGGCGGGTGGGCCATGATGTACTGCGCGCCGAGCTCCCCCTCCTCCTCGCAGCCGAACAGGCCGAAGTAGACGGTCCGCCTGGGCCGCGCGCCGCTCCCCAGGATGCGGGCGAACTCCAGGACCGCCGCCGTGCCCGAGGCGTCGTCGTTGGCGCCGTGGAAGATCACCCCCTTGCGCACGCCCAGGTGATCGTAGTGCGCGGTCAGCAGCAGGGCGTGGCGGTCGGCGTCGGGCGCCGAGCCGTGCAGCACGCCCACGACGTTGTAGGTCGTCCGCTCGCGCGGGCTACCCCGGGGCGCGTTGAGGTTCGCCTCGCCGCCGGCCATGGCCCGCAGCTTCTTCATGCCCTCCGGCGTCGCGAAGATGGTGGCGCCCAGCTTCGGCCCGCCGGCGCGCTGTTCGACGCCCACCACCTGGGTGCGGCCCGGGCCGCGCGCGGCGAGCTCGTCCCAGTGCTCGCTGACCTGCTCGTTGGCCGGCGCGATCACCGCCGCGGCGCCGGCCCGCAGCAGGACCTGGACGCCCGGCAGATCGTGGATCGGCGTGTCGAACACCACGACCTTCCCCTGCACCGTCTCCGGCGCGACGTGGGCGTCGGTCACCACCACCAGCGGACCGGAGAGCGTCTCCGGCGGCTCCAGCACGACGATCTCACGCCCCTGGGCCAGCGACAGCGTCGCCTCGCCCTTGCGGACCTCCAGGCTCGGCGCCTGGGCGGTGGTCGGGGTCAGAAGCTGCACCGGCTGCAGCCAGGCGTCCTTTCCGAACGCGGCCTCGATCTTCGACTTCTTCAGGGTGTCGGCGATGAAGCGGGCGGCGGCGTGCTCGTCGTCGGTCCCGCAGCCCCGGCCGCGCAGCTCGTCGCCCGCCAGACGCTCGAGATTGGCTTTCACGCACTCGGCGCAGACGGCAGGCGGCCTGGCGGCGCTGGAGAGGGGCGGCGCAAGGGCCGCAACGGCTGCCGCGAGGGCGGCCGTGAACAGGACTGAGGACTTCACCGAGGCTCCGGATCGTACCGGGCGACGGCGTCGCCCCATGTCAACCGGGCGAGGTTGGCATGGGGCCTTGCGTTACGCCAGACGGCGCGAGGGCAGGCTAGTGCTTGGTCCGCCAGGCGGCCTTGGCGGCGTCCTTGGTCATGCTGAGCCGCACGGTGTCGTCGTCGATCATCTCGACCCAGCTCACCGGGATCATGTGGTGCTTGAGGCCGGCGGCGAGATCCAGCTTGGTCAGTTCGATCTCCTCGCCCATCACCTTGTCGACGCGCCCGACATGGCCGCCGTCGGAGCCCACCACGTCCATGTGTTCACGGATCTGGGATGCCTGAATCATTGTGTCGTCTCCTCAAAGCGGTTGATGCTTGGGTAACGACAGGGAGCCGGAGTAAGTTTCGCCGATGGTCGAGCCGATCAATCTCAACAAGGCCCGCAAGGCGCGCGCGAAAGCTGAGGCCAAGGCCAAGGGCGCGCAGAACCGAACCCTCTTCGGTCTGAAGAAGACCGAAAAGATCGTCGCCGAGATGGAGGCGATCCGCGCCCAGCGGAAGCTGGATCAGGCCAAGCGCGAGGATTGAGGGACGGAGACGGAGGCCCCCACTCTACCGCTTTGCGTGTGACCTCTGGCGACGCTATTTTGCGTTGCATTTTCTGAAATATCGCAGTTAGCTGACCCTCGATAGTCGGGGGACGATCGTCATGCCGCCTGCACGAATAGTCTCGGCCCTGGCGTTTGCGGGGCTCACGGTTGCGGCCTTGGCCGCGCACGCACAACCTGCCGCGCCGCCCGCACCGGTGAGCGCATCGCCGCCCGCGGTCGCGCCCTCACCGGCTCCGGCTCCGGCCCCGGCGCCCATCCAATGGCGGGTGGAGAACCGGTTCCGGCTCTTCGAGGATGAGCAGCCGGTCATCGACCAGGCCAACGCCTTGCTCGACAGCCTTACGAGCCGCCCGAACGTGAAGTCGGCCTACGGGGACATTGTCGCCTTGCTGCAGGCGCGGCCGCCTGGCGTCACCCGGCCGGCCATCGCCAAGATCAATCTCCACCAGCACACGCACTATCGACTTGGCCCGGGCCGATACGACCCCAGCTACATCGCGCCCACTGAGCAGAAAATCCTCGCCTGGTGGCCGCAGAAGATGCCGGACGGTTCGCGCTGCTCGTGGAGCGTCGACGGCCAGGAGCAGGTCCACGACATTCCCTGCGAGAACTCCGCCGCGCTCCGCCTGCCCTTTCCCAAGGGCGCGTTCGGCTATCAGGGCACGCTGAGCGTGAGTTCCGGCGGCGCGGTGCTGACCTCCTTGCGAATGGCGACAAGCGACACCTTGATCTTGTCCATGGGGGACTCCTTCGCGGCCGGCGAGGGCAGTCCCGATCAGCCGGCGCAGGTCGATAAGTTCAAGGTGGGATATCCCTACGCCGCCAGGCAGCCCTACCTCTGGTGGACGAAAGCCGATGCGCCCAGCGCGCCCGGTCTCCTGCCGGAGACGGCGTCCGCCGACTGGTGGAGCTGGGAATGCCACCGCTCGCTGTTCTCCCCGCATGTGCTGGCCGCCCTGAAGCTGGCGGCGAACGATACGCACAGCAGCATCACCTACGTCTCCTACGCCTGCGCCGGCGCCTCGGTGCTCGACGGCCTGCTGACCAAGCAGGTCAGCCCTCCGGGCCTCGACCGCCTCGATGCGTTTGGGCGCGACCATCCGAACCGCGAAAAGCCGGAGGGGCGGGCCACGGAACTCTCGCAACTGAAGATGGCGGTCGACGACCTCTGCGCCGGGACGCCGGGACGCAAGGCCTATGCGTTCGACGTCAAGAAGATCAGCAATTGGTACCGCATCCTGACCGGGCCGGGCGCGAACAACACCCTGCCGGACATCCCGACCTGTACGTCCTGGATTCGCCGCCCGCAGGTGATTTTCCTGACCATCGGCGGCAACGACGTCGGTTTCGCGGGCCTCGGACGCTGGGCGCTCTCGCCCGACCATCTCGTCAACATCGGAGGCCCGGTCGGCGCGGCCCTGAATCCCTATCTGAGCGGCGTCGCCACCAAGATCGCCGGTGATGACGCCTGGAACGGCATGGCGTTTGTCTGTCCCTGGCAGCCGTATGGAACCAGCGTGCTCTCGGCCATCCCGTTCGTCGGCGCGCAGATCGGCAAGGATCCCCGGTGCGATGTCGCGTGGTCGACCAACGACGGGGCCCGCCATTTGATCGAAGACGAGTTGCCCTACCTCCTGCAAACCGCTCAGCAGTTCTTCGCTCAGTCGGGCCTCCTGACCAAGGACGCCGTCGTGGTGCAGGAAAGCTATCCCGCGCCGCTGCGCGACGAGACCAAGGCCATCTGCGGCTCGAAGTCGCCCATCTTCACGGACGAAACGCGGATGCGTGAGCCCTGGCTCTCCGACGAGGCGCAACTCCCGCCGCAATTGCTGCGGTTCGGGCCGGTCCCGATCTTTATCCGCTCCGACGCGGCGAAGGCCGTGGAGGACGTCGCCTTCAATGGCGGCGTTGGGCACAAGTCGCTGATCGGCGTGATCAAGTCCGCCGAAGTTGCTGGCTGGCGGATCGCGATGTCACCGCCCGAGTATCTGACGCACGGCGTCTGCGCGACCACCCCGAAACTGAGCGATCCCTTCAAGCTGGATTGGCAGTTCGCCCGCTGGAAGCCCGACCCGCGTCCCGGCGATTGGGCCAACCCGCCGACGGCCTGGTCCGCCTACGCGTCGCGCGGGCGTTGGCTGCGCACGGCCAACGACAGCCTGCTGACCGAAGCCGTAAGCGACGCGAGCGGGGTGCTCTTGGACGAGTCCTTCGCCGGGACGATCCATCCGACCGCCGAGGGCCAGACCGCCGTCGCCGATCAGCTTCTCAAGCGCATCCTCCCGCCGCCCTACAATCCCGGCCCATAGCCGCGCGCCTCGCCCGCCAACGGCGGCGCTCCGCGTCCGGGACAGGGGCGGCTTGGCGGCTACGCCGCCTTCGGCAGCGACTGGTCGCGGGCCTCGGCCGGGATGGCGTCGTAGACGGTGGCCGGGGTGATGTTCAGACGCCGCCGCGCGCTTTCCAGCGGCTCGCTCATCAGCCGCTCGTAGTCCTCGCCCAGCAGCCACTTGGCGGCCTTGCCGCGGCGATAGCCCTGCCAGATCGCCTTCACGTAGGGATGGGTCCTGGCCTTGCGGGCCCGGGACGCCGCGCCGACCGCGATCAGCGCCCAGCCGAGCCCGCCGGTCTGCGCGAAGGAGAAGGCCACCAGGCATGCCTCGCCCAGGCCGTCGCGGTGATAGCCCGACAGGATGTGCCAGATGTCGTGCACGTCGCGGGTGCGCCGGCCCATCCAGGCGTAGGGGTGCTGCTCGTCCACGTGGGCCGAGTTCTGGCGGCTGATCTCGATCAGGCCGTCGGCGGAGATCTGCTCGGAGCGGATGAAGTGGCGGTAGGCGGCGCCGACGCTGCCCTCGGGCAGGCTGTCCAGCCAGGCATCGTCCATCAAGAGGTTGGCGAATTCCTGGCGCTCGAAGGCGATGCGGCCGCCCTGCTGGGTTTCCAGGAGGCGAAGATAGCCCTTGGCGGTCGAGGTCCCGTTCAGCGCCCGCATGATCTCGAAGACCGCGGTGGTGTCTTCCTTGTCGTTCAGCAGGCGGCGCAGCGACTTCAGCGCATGGCCCCAGTCGAGCTTGGGCGAGGTGGTGCGGAAGGCGGGGCGCTCGGCAACTTCGGTCATGGCCATGGGTCGGTCCTCACTCCAGCTGACTCGGCAAAGATGACGCCACCGTCAACTTAATGCAAGCAAAAAGATGACGCATGCGTCAACTTTATCCGAAGAGGTCTTGCGGGGGCCCGCGAACGGCGGACATATCAGGCCATGAAGAGCTTGCGAAAGCGTTCGGTGCAGCTCAGCGGCCATGCGACCTCGATCGCGCTCGAGCCAGAGTTCTGGGCGGTGCTCGAGGCCATGGCCGGGGCGCAGGCCCTGAGCCTCGCCGCCCTCATCGGCCGCATCGATGACGCCCGCGCGGGCCGTCCCCTCGCCTCGGCCTGCCGTCTGGCGGCGCTGGCCTTCGCTCAGGCCCGTCCGCGCTGAACTGAGCGGCGCATGTGGCGGACGCTGAACAGGCCAAAGCGCCAGGTTAGCCAGCCGAGCAGCAGGCCGAGCGCGATGCCGATCGGGATGATCCAGACGCCCAGCACCTCGTGCCCTCGGTGCGCATTGTCGCTGACGCCGAGCGCCCAGGAGGCCGAAAGGTCGTCGGGAGCCGTCGACCAGACCCACAGCCCCGCCCGGTTCCAGGCGAAGGGCTTCACCGCCGCCGTGGCCAGGAACGCCAGCGCACTGCCGTAACCGGTGAATGAGACCAGGAAGGCGAAGAGACCGTAGAGGCTGAGGCTCGCCAGCCGGCCGATCGCCTGGAACACCCGCCAGGGCGAGCGATTGGTCTCCAGCTCGGCGGCCACCCGCTCCGTCACATTGATCCGGGCCACGTCGCGCGGCGCGCCCAGCTCGGACAGCGCCGCCTCGATGCGGGCCACCGAAAGATCGCCGGCCACCTTGTCGAGCACGTGGCTGCGCAGTTCGGCCAGTGTCTCGCGCGCCTCCATGGGCGGCAGGCCCGCAAGGTGGCGCTGCACCTGGTTCAGGTAGGTGTCGAGATGGGCCCGGCCTGCGTCACCACTCATTGGGTATCTCCATCCATCGGGGCGAGCAGCCGCTCCAGCCCTTCGGCGAACGACCGCCAGCTGCGGGCCATGTCGCGCACGCGGCGGCGGCCTTCGTCGGTCAGTTGGTAGTATTTGCGCGGATGCCCGGCGTCGGCCTCGACCCATTCGGAGTCCACCAGGCCGTCCGCCTTCATCCGGCTGAGCAGCGGATAGATCGTGCCCTCGGGGATCGCCATGCCGGCGTCCGCGTCCAGCCGCTTCAGGATCTCCAGGCCGTACAGCCGTTCGGGCCAGAGGATGGCCAGGACCGCCAGGCCCAGGCCGCCTTTGCGGACCTGTGTCTCCCACCCGCTGAGGTCGCCGGCGGGCGCGCTGGCTTCATTTCGTTTCATGCACGATACCTTGCATATCTATGTATCATGTGTCAACAGGTCATGCCGCAGACAGGAGGCGCGCATGGCGGCCATCGAAGATCGGACGGAATCGAGGGCGCGGGTGATCAGCGCGGCGGAAGTCGCCTGCGCGGCCTGGGCGGTGATCGGCCACAACGTGCTGCACGTCCTGCCCAACGAGGTCCCCATCCTGGTGCTCCTGGCGCTGGTCTCGATGCGGTGGCGCGAAGGCGGCTGGGCGGCCCTGGGCTTCGTGCGGCCGAAATCGTGGCGCCTGATGATCGCGCTGGCGGTGGGCGCGGCCGTCCTGCGCCTGGTGCTGGGCGACCTGGTCATCGAGCCGCTGGCCGCGCATGTCTGGCCGCCGATCGTCGCGCCGAAGGGCGCCGAGCTCATCCCGCACGACGCCAAGGCCGCGTTGGCCGCCCTGGCGCTCGTCTGGACCTTCGCGGCGTTCGGCGAGGAGATCGGCTACCGCGGCTACCTGATGAAGCGGATCGCCGATGTTGGCGGCGGCGGGCGCCTCGCCTGGATCGTGGGCCTTCTGGGCTCGGCGGTGCTGTTCGGCTTCGGCCATTTCTACAAGGGGCCGGCGGGCATCCTCGATTCCGGCGTGGCGGGGCTGATCCTGGGCGGGGTCTATCTGCTGTCCGGGCGCTGCCTGTGGACGACGATCCTGGCGCACGGAATGATCGACACAACCGCGGTGATCCTGACCTACCTGGGTCTGAACAACTGACGGCGGCGGTGCTATGGAATAGGGAAAGCCCGCCTTGCTGACCGGGCCCAAGGAGCCCGATGTTCGCCGAGCCGCCGCCTGCCGCTGCGCCTGCCGCCATCTCCGCGATGCAGCAGTCGGACCTGGAATGCCTGAGCGTCGGCTATGTGCTGGCCAACGCCACCCATAGCGGCCTGCCCAGTCCGTCGGGAACCCGGCTGGTGCGGGTCTACCTCGGCCGGCTGCGCGGCAGCGACCCGTCGCGGGAATGGCTGCGGATGATGGTTCCGGACTCGGAGATGACCTACGGCTGGTTCCTGAGCCGCCTGCGCGATTGCCAGCGGCCGCTGCGTCCGACCGGCGTGCGGGCCGCCCCGACCCAGGCCGCGCCGCCACCCGCCGCCACGCCCACCGGAAGCTAGAACGCATCGCGAACACCCGGGCGCCCATTTCGTGCGCGGCATGCTAGACAAACCCCGATGTCTCCGTCCGAATCCGACTTCGATCCGCCCGCGCTGCGTGTCAGCGACCTGGCCCGCGCCGACGCCCGGCCCGCCGACTACCTCGACGGGCTGAACCCCGAGCAGCGCGCCGCTGTCGAGGCCACCGAGGGGCCCGTGCTGGTGCTGGCCGGCGCCGGCACCGGCAAGACCCGCGTGCTGACCACGCGGCTGGCCCACATCCTGGCCACCGGCAAGGCGCGGCCGTGGGAGCTGCTGGTCGTCACCTTCACCAACAAGGCCGCGCGCGAGATGCGCGAGCGGATCACCCACATCATCGGGCCGCAGGCCGAGGGGCTGCGCTGGCTGGGCACCTTCCACTCGGTGGCCGCCCAGATCCTGCGCCGCCACGCCGACCTGGTGGGCCTCAAATCCAACTACACGATCATCGATCAGGACGATGGCGAGCGGCTGATCAAGCAGGTGCTGGAGGCCGAAAACGTCGACGCCAAGCGCTGGCCGCCGAAGATGCTGGCCGGGCTGATCGACCACTGGAAGAACCGCGGCTGGCGCCCCGACCAGGTGCCGCCGGCGGAGAGCGGCCATTTCGCCAACGGCAAGGGCCAGGCGATGTACCGGCTCTACCAGGAGCGGTTGCGCGTGCTGAACGCCTGCGATTTCGGCGACCTGCTACTGCACAACCTGACCATCTTCACCCAGCACCCCGATGTGCTGGAGGAGTTCCACAACCGGTTCCGCTATCTGCTGGTCGACGAATATCAGGACACCAACGTCGCCCAATACCTGTGGCTGCGGCTGCTGGCCCAGAAGCGGCAGAACGTCTGCTGCGTCGGCGACGACGACCAGTCGATCTACGGCTGGCGCGGCGCCGAGGTGGACAACATCCTGCGCTTCGAGCGCGACTTCCCGGGCGCCAAGGTGATCCGGCTGGAACGCAATTACCGCTCCACCAGCCACATCCTTGCCGCGGCCTCGGGCCTGATCGCCGCCAACAAGAGCCGGCTCGGCAAGACGCTCTGGACCCAGGAAGAAGGCGGCGAAAAAGTCGTGGTGCGCGGCGTCTGGGACGGCGAGGCCGAGAGCCGGCTGATCGCCGACGAGATCGAGCGCGCCAGGAAGGGCTCCACGGACAAGGACCCCCGCAAGTTCCGCGACATGGCGATCCTGGTCCGCGCCTCGTTCCAGATGCGCGCCTTCGAAGAGCGGTTCGTGCTGCTGCAGATCCCCTACACCGTGGTCGGTGGCCCGCGGTTCTTCGAACGCGCCGAGATTCGCGACGCCCACGCCTACCTGCGGCTGATCCAGTCGCCCGACGATGACCTGGCCTTCGAACGCATCGTCAACGTCCCCAAGCGCGGCATCGGCGAGACCACGGTGCAGAAGCTGCTGCAGGTCGCGCGGCTGGGCGGCGTGCCGGCGGTGACCGCAGCGCGCCAGCTGGTGTTGACCGACGAACTGGCCGGCCGCACCCGCACCGCGCTGGCCAATTTCCTGCGCGATCTCGACCGCTGGCGTGTGGAAGCCGACCGCACCGCGCACCCTCGCCTGATGGAGGCGGTGCTGGAGGAGAGCGGCTACACCGACGCCCTGAAACTGGACAGGAGCCCGACCGCCCAGACCCGCCTGGAGAACCTTAAGGAACTCGTCCAGTCGATGGGAAACTTTGAGAATTTGCAGGCCTACCTCGAACACGTTTCCCTGGTCATGGACCTCGACCGCGGACCCCAGGCCGACGCCGTCCAGATCATGACCCTGCACTCCGCCAAGGGCCTGGAGTTCCCGCTGGTCTTCCTGCCCGGCTGGGAGGAAGGCGTCTTCCCCTCCCAGCGTTCCATGGATGAAAAGGGCGAGAAGGGCCTCGAGGAGGAGCGCCGCCTGGCCTACGTCGGCATCACCCGCGCCCGCGAGGAGGCCCGCGTCTCCTTCGCCGCCAACCGCCAGGTCTACGGCCGCTGGACCAGCCAGCTGCCCAGCCGCTTCGTCGACGAACTGCCCCTGGCCAACGTCGAGGCGACGTCGGAGACCGGCTACTACGGCGGCGGCCCCGGCATGCAGCAGCACGGCAGCCGCTGGGACGAGACCCCGGCCTTCGGCGCCGGCTACTCCTCGCCTGGCTGGCGGCGCGCCCAGACCGCCGGCTACAAGGGCAGCCACCCCGGCCGCCAGCAGGTCATCGAGGGCGAAGGCCGCCTGGTCGCCACCTCGGCTGGGAGTGCGGCCAGCGACTACAAGCGCGGCGACCGCGTCTTCCACCAGAAGTTCGGCTACGGCGCCGTCACCGCGGTCGAGGGCAACAAGCTTACCGTCGCTTTCGAAAAAGCCGGCGAGAAGAAGGTCATCGACAGCTTCGTGGAGATGGGCTGAGCGCCTATTTCCGCCGCGCCATGCCGCGGATCGCGAAGAAGCTCAGGCCCGCCACCAGCATCAGGCCGCCGGCGACAAGGGCGCCGCTCCATTTGGAAGGGGCGTCCAGGGCCTGGACGATGGCGGGCTCGTCGGCTTCGGGCGCGAGTTCCACCGCGGGTTCCATGGCAGGTTTGGGGGCCGCCTGGCGCTTCCTTGTCGAACCGGCCTTGGCCACCGCCTGAGCTCCCGCCGCCACATCGCCGGTCATTCGGCGGATCCGGCATCTTAGCCCTGAACCAATCGCGCGCCCACACGCTGTAGGGCCCGACC
>Ga0209166_10000327_pt1 | contig 56507 bp, 48 predicted proteins | sample Coa_R1_3_FD_187151 | JGI IMG/M metagenome (GOLD analysis project Ga0209166, IMG submission 187151) | Surface soil microbial communities from Centralia Pennsylvania, which are recovering from an underground coalmine fire - Coalmine... | ecosystem: Environmental > Terrestrial > Soil >...
ATTGATTCCCACGACCGCGCCGTTCATGTCGACCAAAGGTCCACCGCTGTTTCCGGGGTTGATGGGAGCGTCGGTCTGAAGATAAGTCAAAGGCTTGCTGGCGTCCGGCTGGCGGGCGAGCGCGCTTAGCACGCCCATGGTGACCGAGTTCTGCAGTCCTTCAGGGCTTCCGATGGCAAACACGAGTTGTCCCACGTGCGGTCGCCCCTGGCTCACGAGTGACAGCGAGGGAAGGTCCTTGTCGTCGATTTTCAACAACGCGAGATCGGTTTCTTTGTGCTGTCCCAAGAGACGCGCCTCCAGGATGCGTCGCTTGCCGACGGGCACCTGGCCCGAGGAGTCATCACCAGGCAGCGGGAGTGCGACTCGAATACGCTGGGCTCCCTCGACCACATGCGCATTGGTCATGATGTAGCCATTCGCGTCAACGATTACCCCCGATCCCACCGCGTGCTGCCGAACGATGAATGCCGTCTGCGAGCGGTCTTCCTCGCGCAGGGGAGCGTATCCGGTGACCAGAATTTGCACTACCGCCGGAGATACCTTCGCTGCGAGCTTTTCCAGCGCCCCGTTGAGTTGGATCAAGACGCCAGGCGGCTCTGCGGAAATGGATCCGCCCGCCTGCCCGGCTTTTGCGGCATTCGGGGGCGGTGCGGCCGCCTTTTGATTGCTTTGCGCTGCGGATACCGCGATCAGAAAGAACAGTGTGAACCCTGCGCCCACGACTCCGTGGATTCCTGCAAACCCACACTTCTCGAGAGAATTTGCCATACCCTTGTGCTCCATCACTGCGGAAAAGGTGCAGCAAAACACTATCACGCGGGCATGCGGATAGAATGGAAAGCCCGGTCAACGGACCTCGCGGCGCAAGCCTGGGGCCAGGGAGCATACTGGTTACCGTTAACTAACGGGTTATCAGGCTTTTACACGAGTAACTTTCCGTGATATAACCGCCCGTGAGCACAAAAGTGGGCTAGAGCCCGCCGGGAGCTTGATTTGACGTTGGCCTCACATACAAACGAAACCATCATAACCGGCCAACATAGAGGAGGTACCGTGGGGGAAGAAGCACGGACCGGAAAAAGATTTCCGCTGGAATTGCCGATCAAGATTCATAAAGGGGAAACCGGAGACGCTAAGGGCGTCACGGGAAATCTCAGCGCCGCGGGCGTGTACATCCGCGCCGATGCTGCTATGGAGATTGGTTCGCCGGTGGAATTTGAAATTACGCTGCCCCCGGAAATGACGGGCGGTCAGGAACATGTGACCATCCAGTGCAAGGGGCGAGTGGTGCGCGCCGATGAGACTGGGGAAGGCGGCGAAGGACGCGGCGTGGCTTGCGTCATCGATTCATATGAGTTCGTGAGGAAGTCTTAAGTTCTTTGAACTGGATTTTTTGGGAGCGTTCACAACATGCTCAAACTGATTCTGGCGGATAACCAGGCGATCTTCCGGGCGGGCATCGCCAAAGTGCTGGCGGTGGAAGACGAGATGCGCATTGTGGCCCAGGCGCAGACTCCCGAACAGATGTTCATGGCACTGGACAAGTTCCGCGCCGCCGTTCTGGTGGTGGCTGCGGGATTCCACAACGACTTTGCGGCAATCGTGCAGGGCGCGAACAAAGCCAAGACACGGGTGATCGTCCTGGCCGATACCGGCGAGAGCGCTCAGAAACATATGTCCAACGGGGCGCATGGAGTCGTCTACCGCAACGTGACTAGCGCGGCGCTGGTTGATTGCGTGCGCAAAGTGGCGCGCGGCGAGACCTGGGTGCAGGACGTCGCCGTCCCCAGCGAACTCACCGAAAACGATATGGTCGGATTGCGCGTGCGCGATCGTCTGACCGCAAAAGAACTGCGCATCGTCGCCCTGATCGTTCAGGGCTACAAGAACAAAGAGATCGCCTCGCAACTCGGCACCACCGAACAAGTCATCAAGAATTATCTGCGCAACGTGTACGACAAGATCGGCGTTTCCGACCGGCTGGAGTTGGCGCTGTTCACGATCCATCACCGCATTCTGAATGAAGCCGCTGCAGCAACCACCGCAGGAGCAGCCCCGCAACCCCCTGCCGGCGTGGCTCAGTAACCGCTAATCAGCCTTCAAAGAGCCGCCTCTGTCAGGCGGCTTTCGTATTTTTGCTGCAACCCCGCTCCTATTACCGGGAAACCAACTACACGGCGCGACGGGCTTCCCTGCGCCTCGTCCGCCGCTTTTGACCTAAGCAAATCTCGAAGAATGGAGTGGCAGTATGCAGCGAAAACTGTTTTGTACCTGTGTCTGCGCCGCATTCGTATTTGTGGCATGCATGATGAGTTTTGCAAGCAATCCTTCAGCTACGGAAAGAATTCTGCACACCTTTACGGGCGGCAACGATGGATCAGAGCCCGACTCCGGACTCGCTCTGGATAGCTTTGGCAATTTTTACGGCACGACTTTCTTTGGCGGTTTGGCAAATGCCGGGGTCGTTTACCGGATCACGCGAACATCGAGCGGACCGAAAGAGACCGTGATTTACACCTTCAAAGGCGGGACTTCGGACGGCGCGAATCCTTCGGGCTCTCTGCTCATCGCACCCGGAGGAAGAATTTTCGGCACCACCACGGGGGGAGGCCAGGGATACGGAGTAGTTTTCGAATTGATTCCTTCCAGTTCCGGCTACACCGAGAAACTGTTGCACGTCTTCCCACGCGGAGAAGATCCGGTGAACGCCGGCGTGATCATGGATAAAAATGGCAATCTCTACGGAGAAACTGCTGGCGGAGGCGCATTCAGCGATGGGACGATTTACGAAATGGAGCGCACGACCACCGGATACAAGTACGTCCTGCTGTACAGCTTTGCGAGCGGGACGGACGGAGATTATCCCTCCGGCGGTCTCATTTTCGACAGCGCAGGCAATCTTTACGGAACCACCGCCTCAGGGGGCCCAGGATTTGCTGGTGATGTTTTTGAGCTGAAGCCAGCGGGCAACGGAACGTGGACCGAGAGCATTCTGTACACCTTCACTGGCAGTTCCGATGGTGTTAATCCGGAATCTGCGCTGGCAATGGATTCGTCTGGAAATCTGTTCGGCACGACCGTGTACGGCGGTGACACGTCCTGCGGCGGCGGCTTCGGATGCGGCGAAGTCTTCGAACTCACGAACTCAGGCGGAGTCTGGACCAAGACGACCGTTCATGCCTTCACGGATACGCCGGATGGGCACGCGCCCATGGCAGGAGTGACCTTCGATGCTGCGGGGAACATGTTCGGCACAACCTCGAACGGCGGTAATTCCGGTAGTGGCGTGCTCTACGAGATCTCGCCGACAACCGGCGGTTGGAGCGAGAGCGTGGTGCACTCGTTCTCCAATGGCGCGGATGGCGGCTACCCGAGCACTCCAGTCACCTTCGGTCCGAAAGGCAATCTCTTCGGAACCGCGCAGTTCGGCGGAACGACTGGAGACGGCGTGGCGTACGGGTTTGCCGGAATCGGCGCCCAATAAGCTGAAAGTAAGTGGTCAGTGGTCAGCAATGAAATGCTGCGCTGGCCACTGATTACTCGCGACCGAACACTTGTTTTCTAAGCGGAGCCTTTACTCGCCGGTGCTGGCGGCAGTGTGCCTTGGGCCGAATGTTGTGCCGAAAAAATCTCCCTTGTTCCATTCCGGCGCAGCATCGTGCTGCGCAATCTGGTATCCGACCAGGAAATTCATGACTGCTCCCTTAGCCGCTGAATCGTAGTCGATCGGTTGGTCCATGTTGTCGAGCGGTGTGTGATAGCGGGTTACCAGCCATTTTTTGATGACGTCCAGGCCATTGATCTTAGGATCGGTAGCATGCACGCCGTCTTCGACATCAACCGCCGGGACGCCCTGCAGCACAAACGAGTACTGGTCGCTGCGAATGAAGCTGACTTCCTCTGGCATGGGATCGGGACTGACGTCGTAGCCCATCTCTTTCGCCGCTGCCGCGACTTTGTCGCCGATGGTGGAGTGCTCCGCTCCGAGGGCCACCACATCTTTCATCCCGAAATAGCTGCCGGGGGCGCCGTCAATGTTGACGTTGGCCACGATCGTCTTCAGCGGCACAGTGGGATAGTGCGCAAAATAATCTGAGCCGAGCAGTCCCATTTCCTCGCCGGTGACAAACACAAACAGTACCGACCTGCGTGGCGGCTGCGGCAGGCTGGCGTAGGCGCGAGCGATTTCCAGAAGCGTAGACGTGCCGGAAGCGTTGTCCAGTGCGCCGTGGCAGACGTTGTCTCCTGCGACTGCGGGACAAATGCCGAGGTGATCCACGTGCGCCGTGTAGACGACATACTGGTCGCGCAAAGCGGGATCTGAACCCTTGAGCTCGGCGACGATGTTAGAGCTGTTGATCACTGATTGCGCCGCGACCGTGTGGATGCGCGCGCTCACGGGAAGAGCGAATGCCTGAGGCTTGCCCGCTTTGGCGGTAGCAAAGACTTGCTCGAGAGTCTTGGGCGCTCCCGCGAAAAGCTTGTCCGCGCCTTGCTGGCTCAGCAGCGCGTTGCCGCGCAACTGCGGAAAGAAATCGTGCGGCACGCCCTTCTTGTCGAGCCAGTGCATCTCTCCAACCTGGATCTGCGGGACCAGCCAGTCCCACGGATACCGCTTCCAATCGTCTGGAAGCATGATGGAAATTACGCCGACCGCGCCGTGCGCAACCGCATTCCTTGCCTTGACGATTCCATCGGAATAATAGGCGCGCTCCGTGGAAGGAAACGACGAGGGCGCACCGTAAATTCCAGCAACGATCTTGCCGTTCGCGTCGACACCGGCGTAGTCGTCGTATCTCTGATCGGGAGCGGTCACGCCGAAGCCGACGAAGACGACCGGGGCGCTCACATCCGCTTCCACTTTGGAATCGCCGTTGGTGGCCGGACTCGCGAACCAGCTGGAAAGAATGTAATCCTTGGCATCGGCCAATTTTTGTTCTTTGCCGTTGACAGTGAGTACCAGGGAACTGGCAGAGGCATCGGTGACAGCCTTTTCCAGCGGTACAGGTTGAAACCAGTTGCCCGCCACGGCAGGATGTAATCCCATACCTTCTAGTTCGGTCGCAACGTAGTGGGCGGCGACGTCGTAGCCGGGCGTGCCGGGAGCGCGGCCTTGCAGCAGGCTGTCGGCCAGGAAGCGAATGTGGGCGCGGATCTCGGCCGGGCGGATGACCTTGGTAGCAGCATCAATGACGGTGTGATTGGAAGAGTTCTGGGAGAAAAGATTCACGGAAACAAGAACGAGGAACAGCGACATCGACAAGCGAAGTTTCATTGTATGGTCCCCTGAAACGGTGTGAGTCGCGACTGATGAACAATTTCCTGCGGATTAAGGTGCGGCAATCCGCATCCTGAAGAGTAGCGCCAGCAGGATGCCGGCGCTACAGTTGCTAGATTTTCTCCCCGACGGATTTCGCCTGCGTGAACAGGTACAGATAATCCGGGCCGCCGGATTTCGAATCAGTCCCCGACATGTTGAAGCCGCCGAAGGGATGCGCGCCGACCATGGCGCCGGTGCATTTGCGATTGATGTAGAGATTGCCGACGTGGAACTCGCGAATGGCGCGTTCGATCTTGTCGCGCGAACTGGTGTAGACCGCGCCCGTCAGGCCGAACTCCGTATCGTTGGCAATTTCGAGTGCATGATCGAAGCCGCGGGCTTTGATCACGGCGAGGACCGGACCGAAAATTTCTTCCTGCTCCAGCTTCGACTTCGGCGGAATGTCGGCTATCACTGTGGGCTTGATGAAATAGCCTTCCCCGGCAGCGCGCTCACCGCCGGTGATGAGCCGGCCGTCTTTCCTGCCCTGCTCGATGTAGCCGAGGATCGTCTTCATCGAGCCTTCATTGATCACCGCGCCCATGTTCGCATTTTCAGCGGGATCGCCGACCTGGATCTTTTCGACGCGGGTCTTCAGTTGCGACAGAAACTTGTCGTAGACGCGCTCGTCAACAATGGCGCGCGAACAAGCCGAGCACTTCTGCCCTTGGAAGCCGAAAGCGGCCTGCGCTACACCTTCGACGGCGGAATCAATATCCGCGTCGGCGTCGACGATGATGGCGTCTTTGCCGCCCATCTCCAGAATCGTACGCTTGATCCAGAGCTGGCCGGGTGCCTGGGTAGCAGCAGTTTTGTTGATGTTCAGCCCGACTTCGCGCGACCCCGTAAAAGCGATGAAGCGCGTTTTGGGATGCGCGACCACCGCGTCGCCAAACGTAGCGCCAGATCCCGGACAGAAGTTGACTACGCCTTCCGGCATGCCGGCTTCTTCCAGTAGCTCCATGAACTTCGCGGCGATGGTTGGCGAATCGCTCGACGGCTTGAGAATGACAGTGTTGCCGCTGACGATCGAGGCCAGCGTCATCCCGGCCATGATGGCGCAGGGGAAATTCCACGGCGGAATCACCGCGCCTACGCCCAGCGGAATATAGAGCAGGGTATCGTGCTCGCCGGGCAGTTGAATCGGCGGTTGCACTTTGGCGAAGCGCAGCGCTTCGCGGGCGTAGAACTCGCAGAAATCGATGGTCTCAGAGATGTCGGCGTCGGCCTCAGCCCAATTCTTGCTCACTTCGAAGACTAGCCACGCCATGTATTCCATCTTGCGCTGGCGCAGCAGGTCACCGACGCGAAACAGCAGGCTGGCGCGCTCTTCGACGGTGGTGCGGCTCCACGAATTGAAGGCTTCGAGGGCGGCCTTCATGGCGGGCTCGACGTGCTCCTTGCCCGCCTTTTGGTGGATCCCGACGATCTGCGACGGATTCGCCGGGTTCAGCGACTTGATCTTGTCGGCAGTCTTGACCCGCTTGCCGCCGATGACGAGGTCATACTCGCGGCCAAGCTGGCTGCGGACTTTGGCGATGGCGGCGCGCATGCGGCGCGCGTTCTCTTCGTTGCGAAAATCAAAAAATGGCTCGGTGACAAATGGGCCTGCATGCAGGCTGGTGCGCGGCCGGACGGGGGCTTCTAACGTTGCCATGGGGGATCCTCTCGGTTTAAGAACTTGGGAAATAATGGCGTTACTCGATTATTTTACACCTCGGGAAGTGGTCGCAGGCCGAGGCGAACTGCTGTTAACAGTCCTCCTCCGGCGAACGTCTAACATGTCATGGGAGTGCTGCGAGCATGGTGTCTCCATCAGTACACGGAATTGAACGACTCCCTCAACGCGTGGGCCGCACTCTGGTGAGTGGCGAGCAATCCACGCCCGAGAACCCCGAAGACGAGCGCCTGGTGCTTGCGGCGAAGAACGGGGACCGCGCATCGTTCGGGCGCCTGTACGAAAGGTACGCGCGTACGGTCCATGGCGTGCTGCTTGCAAAAGTTCCCGTACAAGACGTGGATGATCTCACGCACGATGTCTTCCTGCGGGCGCTTCATCGGCTGTCTACGCTGCGGGAGATCGACAAGTTTGGCGCTTGGCTGGCGGCAATCGCCCGCAACATGGCGAATGACTATCACCGAAAGGCTGAGCCCAACGAAGCTCTGACAGACGAGGCTCCCAATAATGAGGCCAATCCTCCGGCCACGCCTACAGACGAAGACTTCGCAGCCAGAGTCATGGAGGTCATCAGGAGCCTGCCCGACGCTTATCGGGAGACATTGATCCTGCGGCTGGTTGAAGGCATGACCGGGCCAGAAATAGCCGCGCGGACTGGACTGACGGCCGGTTCGGTACGAGTCAATTTGCATCGCGGCATGCAGCAGCTACGAGCGAAACTGAGCCCGCAGACCGGCGGTCAGCCGGAACAGGAGGCATTGTAGTGATGGATCCGGGAAACAAAACCGAAAAAGGATCGCTCGCTGAGCGGGACGACTATTTGTGGGATGGATCTGGTGAGCCGGATCCTGAGGTCCAGAGGTTGGAGGCGTTACTCGGAAAGTATCGCCACGACCGTCCTGCTCCACCATTTCCTGCAATCGTTCCGCCTGAGCGATGGCCACTTCGCTTGTGGCGGCAGCGACTGTTTCCAGTTGTAGCCGCGGCAGTGGCTTTGCTGGCCATCGGGGTAGGGGCATTTCTGCTCTATGTCAGCAAGCAGCGGCCTATCGGGGGGCCTGGTTGGGATGTGTCCAGCCTGGCGGGTACGCCTCGAATCGGGCGGAGGATCATTGGCGAGAAAGAAGGATCGAACCGTTTGGGTGTGGGCCAGCTCCTTGAAACCGATAGCCACTCGCGAGCCAGCTTGCAGGCCGAGGACATCGGCCAGATCGAGATGGGGCCAAGCACCCGCTTACGGCTGCTAACCATGGGCCCAAATCTGAAACGGATCGCATTAGAGCGCGGAACCATTCACGCCTTCATCTGGTCGCCTCCGGGTGAATTCGTGGTCGACACACCCTCGGCGATGACCGTGGATTTGGGTTGTGCCTACACGTTGCAGGTGGATGACTCGGGGGCGGGACTGGTGAGGACATCACTTGGGTGGGTTGGATTCAAGTTGAATGGGCACGAGTCATTTATTCCCGCGGGCGCCGCATGCGCGACTAGGCCCAAGGTAGGTCCGGGCACGCCTTACTTTGAGGATGCGCCGGCGGAATTCCGCAGTGCTTTGGCACGCCTTGATTTTGAAGACAGTACATCGCAGGCGCGTGCCGAAGATCTGGGGGTAGTCCTTTCAAACTCTCGAAAGCGGGACGCCCTCACGCTGTGGCATTTGCTGAGCCGTGTTGAGGAGGGGCCGCGCATCCGCGTCTATGATCGGTTACGAGAACTGGCGCCGCCTCCCGCAGGCGTCACCAAGGACGGAATCTTGCGACTCGACCAATCGATGCTTGACCTATGGTGGAACGCTCTCGGGTTTGACGACATTTCAATCTGGCGGCATTGGGAGCACTCCTGGTCCCGAGCAGAAACGCAAGCACGCGGGAAATGATGCGCCTGTTAACAGTGCGCTGGGCACGGGCGTCTCTTTGGACGTACGCAAAATTTGCGAACAAGGAGACTTCAGAACATGCATTCACGCCGATTTTCACAGCTCGCACTCGGGATCGTCGCCATCCTCGGGTTGAAGACAGTCGCGTTCGCGGGACCGCCCCTAATCTGCCATCCCATTGAAATCGGGCAAGCGAAAAGCCTTCCCTGGGTCGATTTGAACTTTCACAAAGGAGACCAAGGCTACGACCTGAAAAATCTCACTCGAGACACGCTGGCGATCCTCGATTCGAACCCCTCGGTGCTGGTGAGAATGGAGACGCTCCGGCGTGCGACGCTCTACGCGCGACAGGATCCGCAGGTCGCGAAAGAGTTGATCACGCGATTGAACGCCCGCGCAACCCACGCGAATGGCGGCAACACGGGAGCTCTTGCTTGGTTCGACGTTGGCTATCTGGCGGAAGCGTACAAGCAGTGGATGCGCAATGGCGAACCCAACCCAGCTCGCGGTCTCGACGGGTATGCCTGGGTGAAGAAGGCGATCCAACTTCGCGGATCCGATTCAGAGATGGAATTCGCCGCCGCGCTCATCACCCTGAGCGGTCCGGAGGGCGAGCATAGGAATCATGTCGAGAAAGCGATGGCGGGCGCGAAGAGCGATCCTCTTCTCGCCCAGAATCTAGCATCCACCTTTAACCACCAGACGATTTCCGCTTTGCTGTCACAACCGACTGGTGAAATGCAGAAGTAAATTTGTGCGGAGTTGGTGTTCTGCCTGGATCTAAATTTATTTTCTCTCGTCACGTCGCGCGTTTTGCGATGTGACGAGGGATTACTCTGGGACATCTCAAAAGAACATGGCGATTTCGACGCTGCCGTCGTTAGGCGCTCGCCTCGCCGACTTCCGCAGCCACCGCCTCTTCGTACGGACTCTCAACATCGGGATTCCTGGGCCGGGATCTCCGGCCGAAGACGCCTTCCTTCACGAGTTTGAAAATCGTGTGACGGTTCTCGGCAATCACTTTCAGCCATGCCAGGCGGCCCAGCATGGGGAAATAGATCCCGCGGAAGCACAGGCGCGCCAGGAAGATGTTGATGCGATAGCCGAGAGGCTGGTCGTCGAGGGAATCGACAGCGTCCGCCAGCGCTTGCGGGCTGTAGGCTTGGGCCCAACCGTAATTCACTTCGGCGTGAGCTTCTTCGATGGTCATCTTCAGCGGCGTGTGAGCCATCGCAAAGGGGATAAATTCCTGCCAGTGTTTGACACGCGTGAGGCGGCCGGCAGCTTCCAGGCGCTTGTATAGCGGGGTAGCGGGCAAAGGCGTCAGCAGGCCGAAGATGGGAAGACCCGGGGGCCAGGTGCGGACCTGCTCAAGCGTACGCTCGGCGACACCCACCGTATCGTTATCCATGCCAAAAATAAATGACGTGATGGCATAGACGTTCCGTTTAGCCAGCCTCTCCAGCACGGCAGCATATTCGCCGGGCTTGTTGAATCCTTTGTTCACATCTTTGAGGTTGGCGGGATCGATGGACTCCATGCCGATGAAAACCCATTTGCCTCCAGAAGCGGCAATCAGGTCGACGAGTTCCTCATCGCGCAACAGGTTGGCGCTGATCTGGGCCACCCAGTTGACCTGGGCGCCGGCGGCAATGATGTCGCGAAGCAGAGACTTGGTGCGTTTCACGTTGATGGCGAAATTATCGTCAATGAAGAAGACGGCCATCTGCCCCTTCTCGCTGCGGGCGCGTTTCTTCAGCAGCAGTAGTTCATTCACGACGCTTTCATTAGTGCGGAAGCGGATCGAGTCTCCGAAAAATCCAGTGACAGTACAGAATTCGCAGCCATAGGGACAACCTCTTCCCGATTCGACGGGGACGATGCGAAACGTTCCCCAACCTTCTCCGACCTTGTGGAGCATCGGCGCGAAGACCTTGGGTACCAGATTGAATTGCTCGAGATCGATCGAGTGCCAGGGAATGACAGGGTAGTTCTTGAGAGAAGGCTTGCTCTCTTTGCCAGATGCATCGACCGGTGCATAGATCTCTTTGAGTTGCCCGCGGCCGGCGTCATTGACAATCACCGGCCAGGTTTCATCCGCCTCGCCGAGGGCGACGGCATCGGCGTGGCGCGGGCCGCCATCGCGGCCGAGGGCTTCATCGGCCAGTTCGGTGACATGCGGGCCACCCATGACGACCGGCACCCCGGTGGCGCGAATGGCGTCGGCGATCCGGTACGCCTTCGCGATCATGCGGGTCATCGCGCCGATGCCAACCAGTCCAATGTTCTGGTCGCGTACATATTGCGCGATCTGAGACTCGTCCATGGGTTGGGCGTTGCCATCAATCAGCAGCACCTCATGACCGGGCGGCGTCAGCGCCTGCAGTAAAAACATCCAAAGATGCGGCATGAAATTGCGGGTCACGCCGTTGTCAGGGTTGTAGAGCAGAATTCTCATAGGTAGTCGCTCCTAAAACACAGGTATCCGCCACAGTGTCGTCACGAGCGAAGGGTGAGAGACGGCACGCCTGCTGATCTTCGTGATACCCCAGATATTTAGAATCGGAAGGATTGTTGAATTGTACTCCGTTTAACCGGAGGCGAGGGAAAAATAGGCGGGAAGAATAACCGGTGCCACTCGCAGAGGCTTTCGGCAAACCAGATTGGACCGCGGATGGGGTGGATTCCGAATCTCATCCTGACGTCGCAAAATACGCGACGTCAGGATGAGGGTCCTACTAGTTTTCCGACGGTACTTCTGCGTGGTCGATAACGAGGACCTGCACGGGTTCCCTATTCGGTTGGAGTTTCAGGCCCAACTGTTCTTGCAGGGCAGTGGCGAGAGATGGGCCATTGGCATCGGCGGGCGCCTCAGGAGCCACGGGCTCGCCAGAGGCCTTCAGCTTCTCAGTTTCGCTGGGATCGGGCGTCCAGCGCAGATTGAAAGCGTAGTTGCCGTTGAGGCCAGTCTTGTCCACGACAGGTACACCCAAGCGTGCCGACAACTGCGCCGCCAATAATTCCAGGGGAGCGCCGGAAGAAGTAAGTTCGCCCTGGCCAAAGTGCATCATGCGCGGCGCTTCGCCTGTCGGCTGAAGCTTGGCGCCGCCCTCATCGGTGACCAGGTCGTATGCGGGCACAGTCCGAGCCTCGGAGTGCATCACCAGCTTGAATCGGTCCGCCAGAAGGGACTTCAGCATGGCTTGATCGTCGAAGTTCTTGCCGCCGGAGGTTTGCTGGCCCATGGCGGCAACGGACGACGGATCGAGCTTGGCCTCGATATCGAATTTTGGTTTGTTGAGAAGATCTTGAGGACCGGAGATCTGCGCGACCTGAACGTGGTAGGCCATTTCAATGAGCCTTTCCAGAGTAACTCCGTTGGCAACAAAGCTGCCGTCCATGAGAGAAAACATCATCTTTGCCCGCATTGGATCGGCAGACGCGTGTGGCTTGATTGACACTGACGAGAACGCAGGGGCAGAGAGATTTGAGCTTGCTGCCTGCGGTTGAGCTTGGCTAGGGGTCGCGTGGAACAGGCCAAACGTGATGGGAATGGCGATCGCCAAAAACGCCGCCGTCGTGAGCAGAAGCTTTCTGACGAGATCAAGTTTGTGCAGCATGCGGTCGGACATAATGTGAACCATCCTTTTCTTAAGATCGGCGCCGGTGACGCCAGAGACACAGACCAAGGGAGACCCCAGGCAAAATTCGCATACTTTCAAAATGCTCTCAGCGTAGATTTGGCGATCGCTGCCCAACTCCACGACTTCTTCGTCGCAGGCGCGTTCGCGCTCTTCAAGCAGGCGCGCTCCCAGCCACCACACCAGTGGGTAAAACCAAAACACAGCTTCGACCAGCATGTGCAGGGCGGCGTAGAGATTGTCGCGGCGGCGCACGTGCCAGACTTCATGCGCGAGAATGGCCTCCAGGTGTGCGTCTTCCAGGCGATGGGATATGCCCTCGGGCCAGATCAGAACCGGGCGGGCGATGCCGAAGATTCCGGGCTCAAGCGAAGTGCGCGAGAGCAACATTGCAATCGGCCTGCGAATTCCACCGAGGCGTTCGATCCGGCGCAGCATTCCGACTTCACGGCCTTCGCAAAGCGGTTCGGCCGATTTCATGGCTGCGGAGATTCGGCGCCAGCGGATGGTCCAGACCAACAGGACCACCAGGAACCCGCAGAGCCATGCGGCCACGGCTGCAGGAAGGAAGTGAATCCAACCTGAGGACGAGATTGATGGAGCGACAGCGTGGGCCGCGGACGTCGCCGGCAGAGCAAAAGGTCGGGTGATCTCCTCGAACGCGGAATAAAGCACAGGCTGCGCTGCAGCGGCCGTGCGCGACCGTGCCAAGTAGCGGCCGATGCCAACCAGCAACGAAAATGGGACCATGAATTTCAGGGACGCAGCCAGCCACAGCCAGTAGCGAGCGCGCGCGTGGTGCTTGCGCAGAGCCAAAGTCAGCAGGCCGGCAGCGGCGGCCACCAGCGTGGATTGCCACAGGTGGTTGGCCAGGCCGGGTGCGAGAGCGTTCCAGATCGCGGATAAAGATTTCTCGATCATAGGGGCTTGTCCTTTCTTTCGAGCTTGCGGAGGGTCTTCTCGGCTTCCTTGACGTCGGCGAGAGTGAGCTTCCCGGACTCGATCAAGTGCGCCATCACGGGCTGGGTGCGGCCTCCAAATAACGCCAGCAGGTCGTCAATCAATTTGCGCTGCGCGTGGTCGCGAGAGACAGCGGGTTCGAAGATATGGAAGTTGCCGACTTTCTTGACCCGGCGCACGGCCTTCTTAGCTTCGAGCCGGTAGACGGTGGTCTGGATGGTCGTGTACGCGGGCTTGTCCATCTCTGGGAAATTTTCCTGAATTTCGCGGATGGAGGCGCTGCCACGGGTCCAGAGCGTTTCCATGATCTTCAGTTCCAGCCGGGTGAGTTTGGGGTCGGGCATCGGATCTCCTATGTGTGTATGCATTATTACTATATATGTAGTAGATGTCAAGGGTTTTCTGAAAAAATTTAACGGGAGCGACGGTGGAAGGTCCGTCCAGCGTCCGGTCGTTCGACGGGCACACGTCAGAATCGCAAGCGGCCTTGGTTTAGGGGAAGGAAAGGGCCGACGAGATTGTATTTGACATTTGCTCCTCGAGAAGAGTACAAACCGCCTGCACAATGGGAGGTGCATTATGGGGCGTGTCAAAAGTGAGATTGTGAGCGTCATATGTCTGTCGCTCCTCGCAATGAGCGTGCCGGTGGGTGCGCAGGAGGCCGCGCAGGAAAAGAAGCCTGCTCCGGTGACGACAAGCGTAAGCCACGGCATCTGGAAGAAAGTTGCCGACGGAGTATGGAAGGCAAAGGTCCCGAGGTTTCCCGATGATAAGAAAGAGGAATTCAAGCCTGAGTTTGCTGTCTTACGGCTGACGACCGCGCGGTATGAAGAGTTCAAGAAGGATCGCAAGGAGTTTCTGAACAAGTACAAAATCTTTGAAAAAGACGTCAAAAAGCAGGAACTCTTTTATGAAGCCACGCCGAAGAAGGAGGACCCTGAGGGCAGCTATTGGTATTCGACGGTTCTACACTGGCCCAACAGCACGGCGGCGATTACGGCGTATCCGGGATGGACTGATCCCAAGTAGGCATTTGCATGAGTCACAGCTTCATGCGGCGCTGCAAGGCTTGAAAACGGGGATCGGAGCGCAGCGGGTCCACGGCCGGATCGAACCTGATCCAGGCTAAGTAAAGGTCTCGCTCGGTATAGGCTTTTTCGAGCCAAACCAGCGCCTGCTCATTATCTCGCAAAGCAATGTAGAGAGTCGCAATGAAGTAAGGAGGGATATAGGTGCGCTTGAACTGATCCTGTAACTGGGCCAACACTTTCAACGCATTGATGCGGTCTCCAGCCTGCGCATAGGCGCGTCCAAGCCAGACCGCGCGGACCGCATCGCCACCCGACAGTTCCAGGGCTTTTTGAAACTCATTGATGGCTTGCGGATAGCTTCCGTTCCCCAGATAGCTGTAGCCCAGGCATGCGTGCGCACCATCGAAGTTGGGCTCCAGTTCCAGCGCCTTCTGACATTGTTGAGCGGCCTGATTGTATTGGCGCGCGCAGTAGTAGGTCCAACCCGCGGTCGTGTCGTTATAAGCGGAGAGCGGATCGAGGGCTTGGGCGGCCACTATTTCCATGTGTGCCTGATCGTAACGAGTCATCGCCGACAGAAAAACAGAGTAGATGCGATGAGCTTCGGCATCACTGGGATTCAACACCAGGGCGCGATTGAATTCGCGGTCGGCGCCGTCCCAGTCCCAATCGCCGTAAAACAGGATCGAGGCGAGAGCGGTGTGAGCTTGAGCCAGGGAGTCGTCCAAAGCTAGCGCCTTGAGGGCGTATTGCTTGGCCTTGGGCATGACTTCCTGCGCCGGACGGTCGGGAGTCGCCCAGTACGTGTCGGCCAAGCCGGCGTATGCGGGCGCAAAGTTCGGATCGACACTAATGGCCTGCTCGTAGTACTGACGAGCTTTCTTGCGCTGGTCGTAGGTTCCGCTGCTCAGATAATTACCCTTGAGATAGGCCTCCTGGGCCGCGGGGTCGACCGGACGAGGAGTCTTCAGGCGCTCCTCGTCGTGGGGCGATAGTTTGACCTTGATCTCGTTCGCGATCGTAAAAGCCAGTTCACGTTGAAGAGTGAGCAGATCGCGAAGCTCGCGTTGATAACTTTGAGACCAGAGTTGACTGTCATTTTTGGCATTGAGCAATCGAGCGGTAACTTGTACCGTGTTTCCAGAGCGCAGAACTGAGCCTTCCACGATCGCGTCTACGTTCAGTTGCCGGGCGATCTGAGCGAGGGGCTGGCGATCGGTCTTGTAGCGCATCACTGACGTGCGGGAGATGACGCGCCGCAGCCCCCGAGTCTGGCCAAGATCCGTGATGAGAGCTTCGGTGACGCCGTCAGCGAGATACTCCTGCTCGGGGTCGTGCGATAGGTTCTCGAGTGGCAGAACGGCCAGGGACTCGATGCGAGCGCTGTTCGAAGGAAACCAGTTCCCCTGCCAGGCGATCAGCAGCACACACACAATCAAAACGGCTACTGCTGCCAGGATTCCCCAACGGCGCTTCGGACGGGTTCGTTGCAATACTATGTTGGAGGAAACCCCAGTGCTCAGGCGGCGGAGATCGACTAGCAGTTCACGGACCGACTGATAGCGGTTCTCGACCTCTTTCTCCAAGCACTTGAGAATGATATTTTCGAGCCCGGGAGAAATGTGACGATTGATGGCGCTGGGCGGCTTTGGCTGATCGCGAAGGATGGAATCGATCAGGCGGGTCACGTTGGTTTCGGGGAATGGACGCAATCCCGTCACACACTCGTAGAGGACAGCGCCGACTGCCCAGATGTCGCTCCTTTTATCAACTTTGTCTTCTCTCAACTGCTCAGGAGCCATGTAGGCGAGAGTTCCCATCAGGCCTTTGTTGGCTTCCGGAGTCCTCGTAACCGCGGTCTCCGCAGCCGGGGCCACAAGTCTGGCCAGGCCGAAATCAAGAATCTTTAAGCGGTTGTCCGGGGTAAGGCGAAGGTTCCCCGGCTTCAAGTCGCGATGAACAAAATCGTGTCCGTGAGCAGCATCCATGCCCTCGGCTAACTGCGTGCCAATGCTGAGCACCTGTCGCTCCGGCAGAGCAACACCGGCAATCTTGGCGTCCAGGGTAACGCCGGGAATATATTCCGTAGCCAGAAAGTCGGTGCCGTTCTCGGTTCCAAAGTCGAATACCGTTTCAATGTTGGGGTGATTCAGTTTGGCGAGGGCGAGGGCTTCGCCGCGAAAACGCCGGCGCGCAGTCTCGTTTGCGAGGGCACCGGGAGGCAATACTTTCAAAGCGACGTCGCGGTCCAATTGTTCGTCGTGTGCTCGATACACGATTCCCATGCCTCCGGCACCAATCTGCTCGCGGATGGTGTAGCGAGAAAGTGCTGGTGTCTGCATGGATGGACCTGCCCGGTGAGTGGAATGTTACTCCTTCGAAGCAGGCAGGGGGAAGGGAACGCCTGACACGAGAACGCTTTCTCGCGACGGCTTCTAGTGACGGCCGACAAAATAGCGGGGAAAACGGTTACCGATCAAGATTGAAGGCCCAAAAGGTCTAGCCGCCATGGATTGCCGCTACGGGCAGCGGTTCCAGGTGAGCGGTGAAGTGCCGCAGGAAGGGAGCCTCGTAGGTCAAGCGCATGCCTGGGATATGTTCGCGATGCTTCCAGACTTCGAGGATCACTTCGACCACATAATCAATGTGGCTTTGGGTGTAGACGCGGCGCGGAATGGCGAGGCGCACCAGGTCCATCTGCGCGGCGCCCGCAAACATCAGCGTGCCGATTTCGACTGAACGGATTCCGCCTTCAAGATAAAGTTCGGCGGCGAGAGCGACGCCAGGGAACTGGTCGGGCGGAATGTGCGGGAGGAAGGCGCGGGCGTCCAGGTAGATGGCGTGTCCGCCGGGCGGCTGGACGATCGGCACTCCCTGGGATGAGATGTGATTGCCCAGGTACGCGGTCGACGCGATGCGGTAGCGCAAGTAATCTTCTTCGAGCGCCTCCTGCACGCCAATCGCGATGGCTTCAAGATCGCGCCCGGCAAGGCCGCCGTACGTGGGATATCCCTCGGTAAGAATCAGCAGATCCTTTTCCTGCTGCGCGAGCAGGTCATCATTGGTGCAAAGGAATCCGCCGATGTTAGCCATGCCGTCTTTCTTGGCCGACATGGTACAGCCGTCGCCGTGGCGGAACATCTCCTGCGCGATTTGCTTGGGTGTTTTCGATGCGTATCCTTTTTCGCGTAGTTTGATGAACCATGCATTCTCGGCGAACCGGCAGGCGTCGAAGTACAGCGGGATCCGGTGGCGATTGCAAACGGCACTGACTTGACGAACGTTTTCCATGGATACAGGCTGCCCACCCCCAGAGTTGTTGGTGACGGTGAGCATGACCAGCGGGATGCGCTCGCGGCCCACGCGCTGAATCAGAGATTCGAGCGCGGCCACGTCCATGTTGCCTTTGAAGGGATGAGTTGAAGCGGGATGCTTCCCTTCTTCGATCACCAGATCGACGGCCTCTGCGCCCACGAATTCGACATTGGCTCGCGTGGTGTCGAAGTGTGTGTTGTTGGGGACGACGTCGCCTTTCTTGCACGCCACGCCAAACAGAATGCGCTCGGCGGCGCGTCCCTGATGGGTGGGGATCACGTGACGGTAGCCGAAGATTTCCTGTATGGAATCCTTGAAGTGGTCGAAGCTCCTGCTGCCGGCATAGCTCTCGTCGCCTTCCATGATGCCGGCCCATTGGTGCGTGGACATGGCGCCGGTGCCTGAGTCGGTGAGCAGATCGATGAGGACATCATCTGCAGGCAGCAGGAATAGGTTGTAGTATGCGGCTTCGAGCAGTTGCTCGCGCTGCTGGCGCGTGGTCCAGCGAATCGGTTCGACGCTCTTGATGCGAAAGGGTTCGATAATGGTTTTGAGGGGCATGCGGACGCGTGCTCGGGAGTACTCCCAAGCGCAAGGACGGCTTCATGCTATGCGGAGGCGAGAAGGTAGGGTGTGATCCGTCGCACAAGGTGACGTGCGTGGAGTCGTTGCAGCCCAATGATGACGAGGCGGCCGCTGTTCGGCCGCCTCGCTTGCCGCGGATAATCAGCGCCAGTCGTCGCGGTCGCGCGAGCGGTAGCCGTCGCGGTCGCGGTAGCCATACGATCCATAGGCACGGCGATAGCCTCGTTCGTAGCCTTCGCGGTAGGCCCTTTTGTACTGGCCCTTGTCGCCCATCCAGTGCTCGAAACCGCGGGAATCTTCCCAGTCGTCGTTCTTGAATTTGAAGCGTCGGCCGCGGTCGGCGTCGCTCTGGCCGGTACGAAGGCCGTCGTTGTAGCCGTTGCGATAGCCCTGCTCGCGGGCGTCGTCGCGGCGGTTGTAGGAGTCGTCTCTATCGTAATATCTGCCGTCCTGGGCCCACGCCATGCTGCCAAGGGCCAGGGACGCGGTTGCGGCCAGCGCCGCCACCCTCACCCACTGCCATATCCTCTTGTGCCTCATAATCACCTCCGTCAACGAAATGGCGCGCAGCTTGATACACATCATCCGATGCGCTTCGAGGGATGACGCGATGCCTGCCAGAGAAACGCGGAATGTCCAGTGTTATCGCGGGTTTTGGGGCAATCGCACAGAACGCAACTTTTGAGGTGGAGAAGTGTTCCCAGGGCGTTCATTCGCTGGGCAGGGTCAGTGTCGAAGTGGGTGCGCGGCAAGCGAGGAAGCCCGCCGGACAGCTGGCGAGAGCCGGCGCTACACGGGAGCCGGCGCTACCTGGCGTGGTGGTAGACTCAAAGGTTTTCATTGAGGCGGGATTATGAATATTCAACGGGTGGGAGTGGTGGGCGCGGGCACGATGGGCAACGGCATCGCTCACGTGTTCGCGCGCGGCGGGTACAACGTGATTTTGTGCGACGTAGAGCAGCGATTTCTGGAGCGGGCGCTAGGAACGATCGCCAAGAACCTTGATCGCGAAGTGGCGAAGAACAAAATTACCGTCGCCGACAAAGATGCCGCGCTCAAACGCATTCAGACCATCACGGATCGCGCCAGGCTGGCCGATTGCGATTTCGTCATTGAGGCCGCGACAGAGAAATTTGAGATCAAGAGTGAAATCTTCCGCGATCTCGACCGGCTGACGCGTCCGGAAATTATTCTGGCATCGAATACCTCGTCTATTTCGATCACTAAGCTGGCGGCCCTGACCCAGCGGCCGGAGAACGTCATCGGTATGCACTTCTTCAATCCGGTGCCAGTCATGAAATTGGTGGAGGTGATTCGCGGCCTGGCAACTTCGCAGGAGACGTTCACGACAGTGCGCGATTTGTCGACCAAACTGGAAAAAACTCCCGTCGAAGTGAACGACGCGCCAGGCTTCGTCTCCAACCGCGTGCTCATGCCGCTGCTCAACGAGGCCATGTACGCGGTCATGGAGGGCGTGGCCACGCCGGAAGCGGTGGATGAAGTGTTCAAGCTGGGGATGGCGCATCCGATGGGGCCGCTCACCCTGGCGGATTTCATCGGGCTCGACGTGTGCCTCGATATCATGCGCGTGCTGCACGCGGGCTTGGGCGATCCCAAGTACCGGCCATGTCCGCTGCTGATCAAGATGGTAGACGCTGGATGGCTGGGGAGAAAGAGCGGGCGGGGGTTCTACCAGTACTGAAGACTACAGGTTTCGGATTTTTGATTGTTGATTTTTGATTGTTAAATGAAAACCTCTGGGCCGGCGTCTGATTCTTCGGGTGACGCTTTCTTCTATCTGCTTGCGGCTGTGTGTGGCATCGCAACCGGCTGTGCCGATGTCGTCGTCAACGACTTGCTCTTCACGGCATTGCTGGTCCTGATGGCCTGCATGCTGCTCGGGTTGCTGCGGCCGCGTTGGCCGTGGCGCTGGGTGCTGATGGTCGGAATCTTCGTCCCGCTGACCGAACTTGCTGCCTATGTTGTGTTGACTGTTAAACCGTCGCGGGCGCAGGTCTACGGCTCGTTCCTGGCATTTTTTCCGGGCATCGCAGGCACCTATGGCGGCTCGCTGATGCGCGGCGTCATTGATAACCTGCGGCAGGGAAAGTAAAGCTTTCGGGTTCCGGCGCTCGGTGAATGGCTTTCGGCCCAGAAAGGGCGGAAGCCGGAATGCGGAAGCCGGAAGCCGTTCCTTATGTATCGGCTAACCAAAAAGTAACTACCGAATTCACAGGATGGACGAGTATGCTGGCCAGCATGGGTGTAAGTGTCTCCATGCTGGCTTCGGGGAGCCGCGGGAATTGTGCGGTGGTAGCCAGCTCACAGACCAAAATTCTCGTGGATGCCGGAATTTCCTGCCGAGAGACTTTCAAGCGCCTGAAGTTTCTGGGCGAAGATCCGCATTCGCTTTCCGCAATCCTCATTACGCACGAACACTCCGACCACATCTACGGGCTGGCAACGCTGGCCAAGAAGCTGCGCATCCCAGTGTTCATGACGGGAGCAACGCATCAGGCTTGGGCGCGCGCCATGCGCAACGAGAAGGGCGAGCGGCCGCAGTTGGAGAATTTCGAGCGCTTCGAATCCGGCCATAGCTTCCAGGTGGGAGACATTGCCGTCAAGCCGTTCACCATTCCACACGACGCGGCCGATCCGGTGGGCTTCACGTTTCGCGCGGAGGGCATCAAGGTAGGAGTCGCGACCGATCTCGGGTATGTGCCGCCGAGCGTGCGCGACCACTTGCGCGGCTGCGATGTGCTGGTCATGGAATCGAATCACGACCTGGAAATGCTGCGGGTGGGTCCCTATCCGTGGTCGGTAAAGCAGCGGGTAATGAGCCGCGTGGGGCACCTGTCGAACCTCGCCCTCGCGGATTTCTTTACTAGCGACTATGATAATAGTGCAACGTTTGTAGTGCTGGCGCATCTGTCAGAGCAGAACAACCATCCGGAAATCGCCCGGAGAGAGGCAGAACGAGCGCTCGCCACGCGGGGTGGATTATTTTCCAATCGCGTGCTCCTTGCGTCCCAGACCGAAGCGTTGGAACCGATTCGCCTGTAGTAGGGCTCGAGTGGTTGGCTGATTTCGTACCCCCATGAGTCAGCAGTGCATTGATCCAATCGTAGGTAAAATTTTGGCGGGCTGGCGATACGACATATCCGGCCTGGCGCCGGAGATGCGCGGCGACTACGAAAGCCATTTTGCAGCCTGCGAACACTGCCGCAGCCGCCAGCAAATACATCGCATGATCGATGTGGGGCTGATTGCCCTGGCTTCCATTTCTGCGGGAGTATTTCTGCTCGCCTTCGCGGTGATCCATTACCTTGGCCCGCGGCATGCCTTCTTGCTGGAGATTGCAGCGCTCTTCGGATTTGCGCTTTCCGCTTTGATTTGGCTCGGAGTCGCAGTGGCCACGCCGGCCCCGGTGACCATGCTTGACGCAGCTAAGCAAGGCGCGCGACGCGTTCACGACCGGTTACCGGAAGAAATCCGGCAGCGACTGCCGGAAGAACTTCGCATCAAAATCACCGGAACCTAAATGCCACGGTTCAGGGGTGAGCATTTGGGAAGAGGGGGCAGCGAAACAATATTTTCTGAAAATTCCCTGCGTCTTTGACTTCCGTCCCCTATCTCCATCCCGTGAAAAGAACATTCCTTCTTGCTGTTCTGACGACGATCATGCTGGCGCAGGCGCTTGCGCAGGACACGACTGCCGGCCACGCTGCTCAGGCTGATGCGGGAATGTCCTCACAGCAAGGCAACTCCATGGCAGGGATGCAAATGGATGAGCCGTCGAAATTGCCTTCGCCGCACGAAGGCTCCGGAACGGCATGGCAGCCAACTTCAGTCTCCGGGCCGGAGTGGATGTGGATGCGAGGCGGATGGGACGTAATGGCGCATGGCGCGATCTTCGCGGATTACAACCAGCAGGGCGGGCCGCGAGGAGGAGGCGCCAAAGCCGAGTCCGTGAATTACGGCATGCTGATGCAGCAGCACAGGCTGGGGGCCGGAACGATCCTATTTCGCGAGATGTTCTCGGCAGAATCGCTGACCTCGCCGCATCCGGGTTTTCCCGAGTTGTTTCAAACGGGAGAGACGTATCACGGCCAAGCGCTGGTGGACCATCAGCATCCGCATAATGTGTTTGCGGAGTTGGCTGCATACTACTTCGTCCCTTTGAGCGAGAAAGTCAGCTGGGAACTCTATGGCGGACCGTCGGCGGAGCCGGCGCTGGGACCCGTGACTTATCTGCATCGAGCGTCGGCGGCAGAACTGCCGCTGGCTCCGTTAGGCCATCACCTGCAGGACTCGACCCATACCAGCTTTGGAGTGGTGACAACGGGATTCGTGATCGATCGCATCAAGCTCGAGGCGTCTGCGTTTAACGGCCGAGAGCCCAATGAGAAGCGTTGGAGCATTCAGTTGGGAGCGCTGGATTCGTGGTCCGGGCGGGCGTTTGTGGCGCCATCGCGCAATTGGACAGCGCAGTACAGCATTGGGCGCCTGGAACATCCGGAGGCATTGGAGCCGGGCAGCCAGTGGCGGCAGACAGCCTCGGTGGAATATAACCGCAGTTTCAGCCAGGGTAGCTGGGCGACGACACTGTTGTGGGGGCGCGTGCACAAGATCGCAACTGACACGACACTGAACAGCTACTTACTGGAATCCACGCTCAACTTTCAGCAGCGGAACTATGCTTTCACGCGCCTGGAACTGTTGGATAAAGATGAGCTGTTTCCCCGGGCGCTGGTGCATCCTGCATACCGTATCGGAGCCTATACCTTCGGCGGCACGCGTGACTTGATCCAGAACCGCGCGTGGCAGGTTGGTCTGGGAGCGGATGTAACGTTTTATTCAAAGCCCGGCTTGCTGGATCCGGTCTACGGAAACCGGCCCGTTTCGTTTCAAATTTTTCTGCGCATGCGTCCCGGCAAACCGGTGGTACAACACCCGCACGGCACCTGAAATAGTAATGTTTTCTGTCCTACAATGTTTGCTGTATTCCCGCCTATCCGAGTTCGCACGAGAATGCGCCTTTCATGAATCAAACCTTGAAGACACTGCGGATGGTGCAGTGGGCTCTTCTGGGGAGCATCGTGCTCTATGCCGCCCTGGGTGTTGTGGTGCGGCCGATTCAGCGAAGCATCGATCCGACGATTAGCTACCTATTTACGACGCTGGCCGTTGCGGTAGTCGGTGCGATTTTCGTAGTGAGGCGCACGCTCGTGTTCCGCGCCGAAGCCAGCCTGGCGAGGGATCCGAACGAAACCCTCAGCTTGAGCCACTGGCGGACGGGATACATTGTGACGTATGCGCTGTCTGAGGCCCTGGCGCTGTTTGGACTGGTGCAGCGCTTCCTGGGCGCTAGCGTTCAGCAGAGCGTGCCCTATTATCTCGGCGGATTTGTCCTGCTGGTTTTCTTCCGGCCGCGCCAGCCCGAAACTTCCCCAACTACTTAACGTGGCAACTGGCCAGGCCGCGCTTTTCCAGATATTGCTGGTGATACTCTTCCGCCGGATAGAACGTGACTGCTGGTACGATTTGGGTCGCAATGGGCTTGGAATAGCGATGCGCCTTTTCCAGCGCCTCCTTCGAGGCCAGCGCTTCTTTCTGCTGCTCGGGGGAATGGAAGAAGATGGCGGTACGATACTGCGTGCCCCAGTCGGGACCTTGGCGGTTCACTTGGGTCGGGTCGTGATTCTCCCAAAAGACCTTCAGCAGATCGGCATAACGGACTTTCGCAGGATCGAACTCGACTTCGACCGCTTCGGCGTGGCCCGTGCCGTCGGTGCAAACTTCCTTATAGGTAGGGTTCTCGGTGTGGCCGCCGATGTAGCCGACGCGCGTTGAACCAACTCCCGGGATCTGTCGGAAAGTGGCTTCCACGCCCCAAAAACACCCTGCTGCAAACGTAGCTTTTTCCATAGTAAATGGCCTCTCAATATCATCTTAACCACAGAGGACACGGGGGAACACAGAGCGACCCAATTTTTGTGGCCTAAACGGTACTTTTATTGGATGGCGAAGATTTGGGAAAGTTACACACCCGTAAAACCCTCGTTTAAGGCACTTTCCGGAATTGACTGGCGTTTCGAATCACGGTAAAGTCCGAAAAGAGTCTCTGCAGGAACTTCTTGTGGGTTTTCCAACCAGCCACTTCCATGCCGCGCCACGAACTGCACGTAAAGCTGCATGGTTGCTGCTAATGGTTTTGGCGATCGCCCCGTTAGCCCTCGCTGTTTCCTCATTTATTCCCCAGAGCCGCCTCGGTTACCGAACAGGCGATCAGTGGGAGCCTGCCATGGCTGCCGATAGCCACGGGCATCTTTACGTTCTCTATCCGCAGTACGGGGCAGTGCCGGATTGTCCCGCGTGTACCGCTCCCACGGTTGCGCTGCTGATCAGCGATGACAACGGGCTGACCTGGCATCCTTCACGGGCAATGCTGCCGTTTCCGACTGGACAGTTTGATCCGCAGATCGTGGTCGATCCCCAGGATCATCAGACCGTCTATGCCTCATGGATGCAGAACAACAAGAGGGACATCGTCGTGGCGCGCTCGCTCGACTTCGGGCGGACCTGGTCGTTTTCGTTCGCGGAGCGCGGGCCCATAGATGCCGATAAGCCGGTGCTGGCGGTGCGTGGACCCGACGTCTATGTGGGATTCAATCACGAACAAAAATTCTTCGTGTCCGCGTCGCACGATGCGGGGCAAACGTTCAACGTCGTAAATGTGAATCCAAACTCGCAGCCGGGATGGTCGCTGGCGGGAGGAGCTACGGTCGATCCCACGGGCAACGTCTTTTTTGGGTGGACGGAGTATGCGCGCTACGACATGCCGACGCGGCCGGTGAGCGTTTATATCAGCCGATCGAGCGACGGTGGCCGCAGTTGGAGCATGCTGCTGCTGGACCAGTCGAGCGCCCCTCCGGCATGCGAGGAGCAGCACTGCGAGACCGGTTATCTGGGAGCGCAAATCGCGCTAGCATCCGATGCCGCGGGCGCCCTCTATGCACTGTGGAATGCCGGATCGGCGAATGGGGGACCGGAGCGCATCTACTTCTCGTCTTCCACTACCGCGGGAGCGACGTGGTCGGCGCGGGTGAGTGTCTCTGGCGCGGCGGCAAATGTTGAGCACGGGTTCCCCGCACTGGTCGCTGGCACCGCGGGCGACGTTTGCATCGCGTGGATGGATACGCGAGTCCGACAGGCATCGCACCCCAACCAGCCGCTGTGGAACACCTTCTATCGTAGTTCGACCAATGGCGGCGCGACCTGGAGCGCTGAGACGCGGCTCTCAGGTCCAGCGCAAGGCTACGATTACATTCTTCCCAGCGGCTTCCGCTTTCCCTTTGGAGACTATTTCGGCCTCGCCATCGACAATGAGGGAGCGACTCATGCGGTATGGGGCGAAGGGCGGGACTACAAGTCTCCCGGTTCTATCTGGTACACGCGCGGGCGTTAACTCAAGCTGGGCTCTCTGACGGACGATTATTCCAACTGCATTCCCCCGATGAAGTCGGCGATGCGGGTGACGTGATGGTCGCGGCACCACGCCTCTAGTCCATCCACGATTTTCTCGGTGGCGCACGGATCCCAGTAGCTGGCGGTGCCGATCTGCACCGCGGTCGCTCCCGCCAGCATGAATTCGACAACGTCGGCCGGAGTTGAAATGCCGCCCATGCCAATCACCGGAATTTTCACCGCGTGCGCCGCGTCGTAGACCATGCGCACCGCGATCGGCTTGATGGCCGGTCCGGAGAGGCCTGCAGTCACATTGGCAATGCGCGGCTTGCGCGTTTCAGGGTCGATTGCCATGGCCACAAATGTGTTGATCAGCGACAGGGCGTCGGCGCCGGCTTCCTGCGCTACATAGGCCATTTGCGCGATGCTGGTGACGTTGGGCGATAACTTGACGATCAGCGGGCGGTTGGTCGCGCGCCGGGCCGTGCTGACTACCTCATCGAGCGAGCGCGGATCGCTGCCGAACTGCAGCCCGCCGTGCGCGGTATTGGGACAGGAAACATTCAGCTCGTAGGCCGCTATGCCCTCGCCCTGATTCAGAATCTCGATGGTGTGCTCGTAATCCTCACGCGTGTATCCAAAAACATTCGCCATCACCACGATATTTTTCATCTGCCGGAGGTGCGGAAGTTTTTCGTCGAGAAAGGCCTGGGCGCCGATGTTCTGCAGTCCGATCGCGTTCAGCATGCCGGCGGCAGTTTCCCAGAGACGCGGCGGCGGGTTGCCAATCATCGGTTCCCGCGAGAGTCCCTTCACCACGAATCCGCCCAGCTTGGCCAGGTGCACTACATCCTCAAACTCGACTCCGTATCCAAACGTACCACTGGCGGCGATGACGGGGTTCTTGAGTTGAATCCCCCCAATGTTCACGCCGAGTTCGGGACCAGACTTGTTTACGGCCGCGCTCATGGCTGGCCTTCCTTGGAATTCGCGGCCTGAGGCGTGCTGAGCGCCTCGGTAAGCACATGCCCGATGGAGTGGGTGGGAGCGTTAAGTCCCAGTAGCGACGCCAGAGTCGGCGCCAGATCGGTAGGTTCGACGCTGCTGCGATAGGTTCCTGGATGAAACGGCAGCCCGTAAAAGGCGAGGGGAACGTGCGTATCGTAGGTGTAGGGCGAAGCATGGTCGGTGCCTTCGGCCGGACCAACCGTGTAAATGTCGGGAACGCCCATCACGTACCAGCTTCCTTCCGGGGAATAGCTGTTCAGGTATTTGTGCCCCAGTTCGGTGTCAGCGACTTCGCCTTCCGCCAGTTGCGATTTGGTGTAGAAATCGCGCACCCCCACGTGCTTCATGGCCTCACCCACGGCATTTTCGGCATCGTGCTCCTTCACATGAGCGGCGGTAAAAGGATCTTCCTCGAGCCAGGCCAACGGATAGTCCAGTTTCACATAGGTTGCGGGATGTCCGGGAGAAAACTTCGCGGTGAGTTCGCGGTTGATCTGGTCCTCAAGCTTACGGGCGCCGAGATTCGCCGCCGGAATACGCAACTTCTTCGCAACGTCCGGCAGCGCGGAAATGCCGTGGTCGGCGGAGAGCGCGATCCACACATCGGCGAGACCGATCTGATGGCCGAGAAAATTGAAGAAGTCGGCCAGTTCGCGGTCCATGTCGAGAGCCATCTGACGCATCTCGGGAGCGTCCGGGCCCACGCCATGACCAAGCATGTCGTTAGCCGAGAGGCTGATCGACAACAGGTCCGTCGCAGTTCCGCGGCCGACATTCTCGTAGAGCACCAACTCCTTGGCAAACGCAAGCTCGTACTCGTTGGCGAACGGGGTTGTCCCAACTACCTCGAAGAATCCTGCATCGCTCCCGTCTTTGTTCTTGCGATGCGCGGTCGAGCGCAGGACCACGCCTTGGGCATCCTTCAACTCGCGATCCCAATACTTCGCCGGCTGTGAGGAATTGAAGTTCTGCACCCAGGGCGGGAGGTCGTTGCGATAGTAAGTGGACGTGATCCACGCGCCAGAGTGGGGTTCGATCCAGTAGGCCGCGTCAGCGGCGAAACCGCCGGGAAGAATGGCGGCGCGGTCTTTCAGCGAGATGGCGAAGACTCGAGCTTTCCCCTGAGTACCCAGCTTGAGTTCGTCGCCCAGGGTGTCCGCCATCAGATTATGCGGCGATGCTCCGGCCTGGCTTCCGGAAACGCCGACTAGCTTCGTGCCGTCGTCTTCCACCGAGGTCACCATGCGGTTCTTCTTCTGGTCCCACCATTCATTGTCGGCGATGCCATGGCCGTCGCTATAAGCGCCGGTGAAAAGCGTGGCGTGTCCGGGCGCGGTGCGCGTGTTGGCGTAGTTGTAATTGCAGTTAGGAAAGTAGGCGCCGTGATCGAGCAGCAGGCGGAATCCGCCTTCGCCGAACTGGTCGCGGTAGCGTTCGAGATAGTCGCCGCGGAACTGGTCAATCGTGATCACGACCACGAGCTTGGGATGGGCATTATAGGCCGACGCGGATGCAGGTACGGCAAGCGTTAGGGCGGCGAGGATTAAGGCTGGAAAAAAGAAAAAAAGAGTGGACCTGGGGGACGATCTCATCGCGAAGGTAGTTTACACAGATGGAGGGAATACGCCAAAAGGGGGCGGGTTTGTGCGAGCGCAGTGTGTGGACCAAGGAAATATGGAAGAGGTTTTCCTTCGTGTGACTTCGTGTCCTTTGTGGTGGATGAACTTGGAATTCCTCGCCTGATCCGCGGCGTGCATTCCGACGCGCTTTTCCGATAGAGTATTACTTCCTATGCTCGATCTGAATTTTGTCCGCGAAAATCTGCCGACAGTGGAGGAAAAGCTGCGCCAGCGCGGCATGGATCCGGCTGCCGTGCTGAAGGATTTTCGCGAGGTAGACACGCAGCGGCGGCAAGCGATCACCGAGGCCGAGACCAGCAAAGCGCAGCGCAACAAGGCGTCGGAAGAAATTGCCAAGCTCAAGAAAAGCGGGCAGGACGCTAGCGCGGCGATGGCGCAAACCAAAGATTTGCGCGAGCGAATTTCCACGCTGGAGAAAACCGCCACCGACCTGGATGTCCGCCTCCGCGAGATTCTCACCGGCATTCCGAACCTGCCCCATGCCAGCGTGCCCGTCGGCCACAGCGCTGAAGAGAACGTCGAAGTGCGCCGCTGGGGCACGGCACCGAAGTTCGATTTCACTCCAAAAGCACACTGGGATCTCGGCGCCGAGCTCGGCGTTCTCGACATGGAACGCGCGGCAAAGCTTACCGGCGCGCGCTTTACTGTCTACTGGGATCTGGGCGCGAAGCTGGAGCGCGCGCTGATGAACTTCATGCTCGACCTGCATACACGGCAGCACGGCTACACCGAAGTTCTGCCGCCGTATCTGGTCAACTCGGATTCCATGTACGGGACGGGACAGCTTCCGAAGTTTGCGTCTGACTCGTTCCGCGTGCCGCACGGCGACAAGGACCTTTGGCTAATTCCGACCGCAGAAGTTCCGGTCACAAACTTATATCGCGATGAAGTCCTGGACCAGGCGCGGCTCCCCATCTCCCTGACCGCCTACACGCCCTGCTTTCGCAGCGAAGCCGGATCATACGGAAAAGATGTGCGTGGAATTATCCGGCAGCACCAGTTTCAGAAAGTGGAGTTGGTGAAATTCGCGCACCCGGCGCATTCTTACGAAGAGCATGAGAAGTTGACCCGCGATGCGGAAGAAGTTCTGCAAAAGCTCGGGTTGCACTATCGCGTGGTGACCCTGTGCACAGGAGATATGGGGGCATCATCAGCGAAGACGTATGACATCGAAGTGTGGTTGCCGGGACAGCAGATGTTTCGCGAGATCTCTTCGTGCTCGAATTTCGAGTCCTACCAGGCACGACGGGCGAACATCCGCTATCGTCCCGAAGGCAAGAATAAAACGGAATTCGTGCATACGCTGAACGGCAGCGGATTGGCCGTCGGCCGCACCTGGGTTGCGATCGTGGAGAATTACCAGCAGGCCGACGGCAGTGTGGTAATTCCCGAAGCGCTTCGGCCGTATATTGGTGCAGACAGAATCACGGCGAAGAAGTTTTGAGCAATGAGCAGTGAGCAATGAGCAGTGAGCGATGAGCAACAGCGATGGCAACTGAGCTGTCAGAGGTGCTTTGTGCCCCACCGATCATTGCTCATAGCTCATTGCTCATAGCTCGCTGAATTTGCCAAGAGCAAGGAGTGGTCACTAGACTTGCAGAGAGCAGAACTCACCACCGCCGCGCCCGGCGCGCCCCTGCCCATGAACGCCATCTGGCGAACAATCCGCGGATACATTCTGTGGCAGCATGAGCGGGGTACCCTCCATTACGACATCATGGTCACGCTGATCCTGATCTTTGTGCTGTTTTCGCCGCGCGTGATCAACTTCAACGACAAACCCATACCCCGGAAACCGCATCCCACTGAAGTGGTGGTCACAGCCGACGCGGAGGGCCGCCTTTTTTTTCAGGTGGCAGCCAGCGAGGTTACTCCCGGCGACGATTCATCCGTGCGGGATCAGTTGCTGCACATCATCGAGCCGATTTCGGGCGCAGTATCCATTGTGAGTTACGAGGCCGTTGCAGACCATAAAGGCAAGGTGCAAAGCTACAAAGTCCTTGCCCGGCGGGAATAGGCGGTTCAGAAAATCGAAAGCGGAACGTCAGAATGAAACGTCTTTCTCTAGCGGCTATCATTACGCTAACGGCAGGGTTAATTGCTCTCTACGCGGCACCGGCGCCCAAGCCTGCCGATCAGGGCGACTTGCAATCCGTGCTGCACAAAATGGATGAGGTCGCCGCCACTTTCCGCTCGGCCCAGGCCAACTTCGAATGGGATACGTACGAGAAAGTCATCGACGAGGTTGATGAGTTCCAGGCGGGAACGATTTATTACCGCCGCAACGGTAAAGACATTGAGATGATGGCGGAGGTCAAGAAGGTCGGCAGCAGCCTGGCGACACTCAAGCCGGAACCGAAATATGTGCTGTTCAGCCAGGGGAAAATTCGCTTGTACCAGCCGAAACCAGACCAGGTGACGGAGTTCGATGTGCGCAAGGATCACTCCGATTACGAAAGCTACGTGGTGCTCGGTTTCGGAGGCAGCGGACAGGATCTGCAGAAAGTGTTTGACGTGACCTACGGCGGGGCGGAAACGATCAACGGCGTGGCGACAGCAAGGCTGCAACTAGTGCCGAAATCGGATGCGATCCGGAATACTTACAAGCAAATCTTTCTGTGGATCGATCTCGAAAAAGGAGTATCGGTCCAGCAAAAGTTTATTTCGCCGCAAGAGGATTACCGGCTAGCCAAGTATTCGGATATTCAAGTGAACGGCAAAAAGATTCCGGACGAGGTTTTCAAACTGAAGACCACGAGCAAGACGTCAACGATCTCGCCCCGCGGTTAAGTTATTGAATAAAAAGGGCAAGAAATAGTTCCGAGATTTGCACAGCGGGAGCTATACTGACCGCACTTTAGTTGGGTTTATTCATGGCCAAGGTTTTTACGATTACTGTCCCTCCTAAGCTGGGAAACAAACGCCGGGAACGCACTGCGGATCCTCGTTACGTCGACGGGCAACGCCTGCTCGTGGAGGCCATGAAGTATCTGGCCCAAGAGGATCCGATTAAGAACCGAGGCGCAATCGAGTTGATCTCTGAGCACGTGCGCACCCGGTTTCGTATGAGCGACTCGCCGCTGGCGTAGCTTGGCCGCATAAGCGTCCCCACTTAAAGCTCTTGACCACAGAGGGCGCCGAGAAACCCCTCAGAGAACTCTGAGAAAAACTGTTTCTGGAGTCAGACAAAGAAAGGGAGCGGATTGCGCCGCTCCCTTTTTTGATCTTCGACGCGGTTTAGAAGGTATACCGTGCGCCGAGTTGCATGATGCGCGGCTTAAATAGGGTGTTGATGAAGTTGCCGAAGCTGGGATTGTAGTCCGTGTAATTGTTGACATTCTGTATGTTGCCAGCATCGAAGCGGACCGTGTTGGTGACGTTGAAGACTTCCCAGCTGAATCGCAGGTTCTGGCTCTCGGTGATTTTCCACTCTTTTGCCAGGCCCATATCGATATTAAAAGCTCCCGGTCCACGCAGTTCGTTGCGCTGTCCGGATTCTCCTGGATAGGCATCGCGGAACTGATTAATCGCGGCGTTCGGGTTAGAGGGATCGGTGATCCCGGGGTCCTTGAAGACGTTCGGCCCGGTTCCTCCTCCAGATTGAGCGACGATGAATTGGCCGGTCTGCGGCTTCTTGCCGATCAGAACCGAGTTGGATTCGAGATCCCAGTTGGTCGGCCAGCTGTAGAACGGATAAACAGAGAATGGGAATCCAGTTGACCAGCGCCACAGACCGGAGACTTGCCATCCGCCAAGAATAGCGTCCGCCACCTTCCCCATCCCGGCTCCAAACCTCCTACCTTTGCCGACCGGGAGTTGATAAACCCAGTTGGCGTTGATTGCGTGTGTAGTGTCAAAATCCGAGGGTCCGCGCAGTTGGTTGGGCATCCATGCATTGATGATCTGACTGGAGAAGCCAAGACCTTCAAAAACGCTGATTCGTTCCGCGTTGGAGCCGATGTCAATGGATTTGGAGTAGGTGTAGTTGAGGTCAAAGGTAAGGTTGCCAGTGTGGTGGCGGAGACTCACTTGGCCGGAGTTGTAAGAGCTGTTGCCGATACTGGACCAGGAATCCAGCGAGGAGTATTGCGGCGACCAGAAGGCATACCCCGTTGTTTGCCCGTTAATCGTAGCGCAGGCGGGGAAACATTCGTTTGCATTAGTCGACCCGGAGTAGCCAGGAACATCAAGATACGCAAGAGAATAGGTTTCGTTAGCAGCCCCTGCGGACTTGCCGCTGAAGCAGGAATATAAATCGTAAATCGCCTGCGTAGACGTAAAGTTTGTGATTCCCCCGGCGTTGGGAGCGCACCCATAGATGTATCCCTTGTTGGTTGCGTTAGGACCTGCTTGCGGGAATAAGTTTTCCCAATAGGGAATGGGAGCGACACTTCCTATGTCAGCGCCCGCCCAGTACTGCTTGGCCAGTGCCGTGGCGGCTTGGTAGTAGGTCGTGTGCGAGTTCGGGTCTGTCAGGTTGGCTGGCTGAGCAAGGTCCCTCTCTGCCAACAAGCGATGCGCGTAACGTCCCACGAAGGATGTCTCAAGCACGTAACCATGCCCAAGGTCGCGTGTGATCGACAAATTAACAACGTGGGAATAAGGAGTCTTCAGCTTATCGTCCAAACCAAACCCGATTTGAAATGCGTACGGAAACGTAACCGGGAATGAACCGGACGGCGCAGGGTACGTAAGGGAACAGGGTGCCGTCGGACACGAGGAGGTTGTAACCATGCTTGTCGTTGGAATCGTGTTAAGGTCTGTGAACCGGGCAGCACCATCGACTGTCTGAACACCGGCAGGATTGGACACCGCGGAACTCAAGCCGAACGCGCCTTGACGATCAAACGTGCTGGTAATGCCTTCGCCAAAGTGATCGAAGTACAAGCCATAGCCGACGCGAATGCTCGATTTGCCTGGGCCTCCCCACAGAGATCTCCAAAATCCAGAGTCGCCGTTGGGAGAGTAGGCAAGCGCCAGGCGCGGTGCGAAGTTGCGGTAATCATAGCCCCAATACGGTTTCTTGCCGTTTGCCTGGCCACCTAGCGCGAACTCGAGGTTGTGATCATAGACCGGATTCCCGGAGGAATCCGTTCCGGTCTGTGGAAAATACGTCTGGCCCTGGGCTGCTGCTATACCCCGGTTGATAAACCAGTCGTGAGTACTGGTAAGCGGCTGAACCTGGGTACCGGTGGCCTCGTACGGGGGTTCCAGAAGCGAATAGCGGAGGCCATAGGTCAGAGTTACATTGGGGCGCATGCGCCATGCGTCCTGGAGATACCACTCATACTCCCAAGCGCGGAAGTGGCGGCTGATCAACGCGCCCTCGGGAATGGGATTCAGATTTTTGTCCAGATTGTAATTTGAATCTACCTCTGAAATGAGACCCGCCACTGCGGTCATGGCCAGGTTATACGCTCCGTAGAAGCTTTGAGAGACCGCGGGCAGATTCATGGCGACGCCCATCGGGCTGGAGGGGTCGAGGCTGCCTCCCGAACCCGCTATTGAAGTGGGATTCAGCCAGTCCGGGTTGGTCGAAGCAGTGAAGTACGACGTGTAGTTGGACGCACCTACGTTGTCAATCTTGCGGACATTCCCTCCAAACTGGATCGAATGCCTTCCCCACTGCTTGCTCACGTCATCGACGATATTCGTGACCGGTACGTGGCGCTGGTTGGTTTTGCTGAAGGCATTAATATTGTCGAGGAAGCGGAAGTGCACATAATGCTGGGTCTGCAGGCCGCGGTCGTCATAGGCCTGACGCACGTAGCCATAACGAAAATTGTTGATCCATGAATTCTTGAAGGTGGCGGTATAACCGGCAGTGATGCCCTTACTTGTGACCACTTCCACTACTGAGTTTGGCTGTCCGGGAAATTGTGCGGCGCCGGCCGCATTATGGTCTCCATCCTGCACGCCGCGGACAAACAACCGATGGGTGCCGTTGGCAGTGAGGTTATAGTCCAGCTTCGCCACAAACATATTGAGATTGTCTGGAGCAGGCGAGCTAAAGGTGTATCCAAGAGCGTTCAGTCCGTCGCCAACGCTGGAGCTGTTTGGTTGGGGATACTGACTGAATACTTGCATCACGTACGGGTTGGCCCCCGGGCAGGAGGGGAAGGTCGGGCATAGGGCGGGATTCGAAAGGGCAGGTTGGCCGCTGAAGTTGCAACTGCCGATCGAGGCGCAGTTCGGGTCGAGCGCGGCCAATTGAGTCGGCGTGAGCCGATAGGTGCCGGAAGAGGGGCAATTCGTCGATCCTGGGTCGCATTGGTAAGTGAGGTAGCCATTTCTGAGATCGTTGCTCGGGACCGTCCGGATTACGGATTGATCCTCTCGCTTCCGCATACCCTCAAAACTGAGAAAGAAAAATAATCGGTCTTTCTTTATGGGACCACCGACGAACGCACCGTACGTATTGCGAAGGAGGAAGGGCGGGCGGTTGGGAAGGTCGCTCTGAACTTGTGAAGCTTTTATGAACCAGTCGTTGCCGGAAAAGGTCGGACGGTAATACTCGTAGGCTCCGCCGTGCCAATGGTTGGTTCCGCTCTTGGTGACGAGAGCGACTTGACCGCCCGAAGAACGGCCTGTATCCGCGTCAGAGTTGGCCGTAGTCACGCGAAATTCCTCGAGTGAATCCAGCGGAACGCGGATGGAACCTTGCAGCCTGCCGGTGGCCTGATCATTGTCATCTGTGCCGTCGAGGGTCACGTTGGTCTGGTCGCTGCGGCCGCCGTTCACCGAGCCACTACGGCTGTCGGTGTCGAAGCCGCTCTGCGTAGTGCTGTTGATCTTGTCCATGTTGTTGCCGGTGAACGTAACTCCGGACTGCAGGGTCAGGATGCTGGTGGGCTCGCGGCCTTCAAACGGCAGAGCTTGAATCTGCTGCGAATCAAAGACGTGCCCCATCGTGGCGTTATCGGTGTTGACCAGGGTGGCCGTGGCGTTGACCTCCACGGTTTCCGTTCCCGTTGCCACCTGCAGCGTAACGTTTAGCGTCGCCGGCGTGCGTACCAGGAGCTGGACATTCGTCTCTTTGATGGTCGCGAATCCGCGCGACTTCACGGTGAGCTCATAGGTCGCGGGTGGAAGCTCAAGAAACTGATAATCGCCTTGAGCGCCGGTGGTGGCGTTACGCGACAGGCCTGTTGCTGGATCGGTGATGGTCACGGCGGCGCCAACCACCACTGCACCCTTCGCATCTGTGACAGTGCCGTGTAGGGAGGTCGTGGCGGACTGTCCGACCGCCAGAGTGGCAAGAGCCATGAACGTGAAAATGAGAACTACCAGATGCCTTGAGCGAGAACGCATAGGAATCTCCTGTCGCCTTTGAGGGCGTCGTACTCCAGTTACGTTTGCCCAGGAACTAGACGAACACAGAAGACCTGGGGGGACCTGATGGGGCGCTATTGTGCAACTTCGCGATGGCAAATTTCAAGCTAAATTCAAAAGACATTTACAGCTATAAAACGTTTGAAGAGCGCTTTTTCCTACATTGAGTCTTCATGAATTGAGGAATGCTCGCGCCGCCGACTTTTCATCGGTGGAGGATGGCGCTTGCTGTGAGGAACACGGCGACCAATCCCAGCAGGAGCACGGCGCCTTCCACGCGCGTTGACCAGACATGGAGCGCGTCAAACTGCACGCGGGCGGGATTGTCGAGCGTGACTTTGGCGAAGTCGCCCACTGAGGCGCGCAGCGTGTCCATGCGCGGGATGATCCAGAACTGCGAGAACAGTGTCAGGCCGAGCATTACGCAAATAAGCACGTGGCGCATGGCGAAGACGTGCGCGGTGCCATCGGTCAGTCGGCTGTAGAGTAGGGAAGCGATCAGGAAAACGATCCCGGAAACGATGGCAATCCAGTGCAACTTGCCGAGCGCGCGTCCGACAACGTTGCCGGCAAGATGCGTGTCGGGCAGAACCTGAAACGCAGTCGGCGCTAGCACAAAGGCAAAGAAGATCAATCCGCCGATCCAGACCACGAGCGAGAGAACCATTAGGAAGCGCAGGAAGGACATGACGGCAGAATTATATGCTGAGAAGGAACGGACGGGCTTAACCGCAGAGGCCGCGGAGGATTGGACGCGGAGAACGCAGAGAAAGCTTCTGGTAATTGAGCACTGACAGGTTGGACTAAACGGGCACGGCAACGTTTTCGATGATCTCTTTCAGCACCTGATCCGATTGCTCAGACTTCTTCAGCGTGGAGGCATAAAGGCCGTTTACGACGACGCGGTGGGCGAAAACTGGCACGATCAATGGCTTGAGGTCGTCGGGAGTACAGAAGGTGCGGCCTTCCAAGAACGCCATGGCCTGCGCGGCGCGATAGAGGGCTTGCGATCCGCGCGGCGAAACGCCGAGCGACAGGAATTCCGATTCGCGGGTGCGGCGCACAATCTCCAAGGCGTAGTTCACTAAGGAATCGTCCACGCGAATGTTCTTCACAGCCTGCTGCATCTCGATCACATCCGCTCCAGTCAGAACTGGCCGCACATCGTCCAAATGCGCTGCGCCTGCTTCGGAGCGGAGGATCTGGCGTTCGGCCTGGGCGTCGGGATATCCCATGCGGACACGCATCAGGAAGCGGTCGAGCTGCGACTCGGGCAGCGGATAGGTTCCATGATGCTCGACTGGATTCTGGGTTGCGATCACCAAGAATGGCTGCGGTAATTCGTAAGAGTGCGCGTCGACCGTGACTTGTCCTTCGTTCATGGCCTCGAGCAATGCGGACTGCGTTTTCGGCGTGGTTCGGTTGATCTCATCTGCCAGCAGCACGTTGGTAAATACCGGGCCGCGCTTGAATTCGAACTCCTGCTCGGCCGCGGAATAGACCGAGATGCCAAGCACGTCGGAGGGGAGCATGTCGCTGGTGAACTGCACGCGCTGGAAGGTGCAATCGATGGCGCGAGCGAGCGCCTGTCCGAGAGTGGTCTTGCCGACTCCGGGAACGCCTTCGATGAGCAAGTGTCCGCGGGCGAAGATGCTGACCAGGGCGAGGCGGACGACATCGTCTTTGCCGCGAATGACGCGGCGCAGGGCCTTTTCCAGCTCAGCGGCTTTGTGCGAAACGGCGATGGCGGTCTCGGGAGACATTCCTATCGATTCTACTATCGGGGCGCGGAGAGGGCGGAGTTACCGACGTCATAGAACCAGCTGTCAGCCATCAGCCGTCAGCTTTCAGCTAAACACCAACTGCGGCACTTAGTTGGGAACGTCAGTATCGTCGAATCTTGCGGCGGTTTTGACTGACAGCTGAGAGCTGATGGCTGACAGCTTTATTGCATAAACTCCGCGGGTCTTCCGGTGAGGCGTTCGATGCGCTTGGCGATCGGGGGATGCGTGGAGAACAGGCTGCCGAAGCTCATTCCCAGCAGCGGTTGGATGATGAACAGGTGCGCGGTCGACGGACTGGCTTGCATCGGGACACGACGGGAGTAGGCATCGAGCTTTTGCAATGCGCTGGCCAGCGCGTACGGATTTCCAGTGAAGTGCGCTCCAGTCGCATCGGCCTGATATTCGCGGGAGCGCGAGACGGCGAGCTGAATCAGACTCGCCGCGATCGGTGCGACGATCAGCATCAACAACGCGGTCAAGCCTCCGCCTCCGCGGCCTTCGCGATCTCTTCCACCGTATCCGCCGAAGATCATGGCCCAGCGTCCCATGCTGGCGAGCATGGTGATTGCGCCTGCGATGGTCGCCGCGACGGAACTGATCAGAATGTCGCGGTTGTTGACGTGTCCGAGTTCGTGGGCGAGGACACCTTCGAGTTCCTCGTCATTCAGGAGTTGCAGAATGCCGTGCGTGACTGCGACCGAAGCGTGGCTTGGATTGCGTCCCGTGGCGAAGGCGTTGGGCGACTCGGTCGGGATCACGTAGATCTTGGGCATCGGGATGCCGATTTTCTGGGTGAGGCGTTCGACTGCTGCGTAGGCGCGCGGCAATTGCTCGCGCGTAACGGGCTGCGCGCGATACATGGCCAGAGCGATCTTGTCGGAATAGAAGTAAGAGACGAAGTTCATGACGACGGCGAAGGCCAGCGCGATGAACATTCCGTTTTGGCCGCCGAAAGCGCGTCCGATAAAGAGCAGGAGCAGCGTGAGAGCGGTCAGCAGGAACGCGGTCTTGAAAGTGTTTCCCATAAGTTTTGTGAAAGCTATTTCATTGGATGTTGGGGCCAGGGGCGAGATGCAAGTGTCTCATTTTGGGAAACGCGGGGTTCGAGGTGGGGCCCCCCCTCCCCCTCGGTCTCTTGGAATCAGAGGCTTAGGTCCCGTTCGTCGAATAAGATATTGGGGCTCAGCGAGTTACGGGTAAAATCCTGAGAAATAAGGACTTACTTTGCCCCCGTTTACGCTTCTGCCACGTTGAATCATCGCCGTTCAGAGCTGTGGACGTCAAGGACTGTGATCACACGAGTTCGTACTTCGGCCCTCAGAGCTCAGGTTCGGAAGAGCGTCTTTCGATTGCGTTTGAGGCACACTTTCCAGGAATTCTAAATTTGACGTGTGTAACAGGAGCCGGTTCACAAAACGCACCGTACCTTTTTCCGCCGCTGGCATCGAACTACGCGGCATTTCTTGCACTGCGTCCAGGAGTTAACATGATCGCGACTGAATCTTCTCTGACCCGCGCGGCTCTGGCAACTTCTCGAAAATTGGCTTTCACTTTTTTCCTGACTCTATGCGCCTCAATCCTCACCCTCTCTGCCTTTGCGCAGAAGGCCACTATCATCACCTTCGATCCACCGGGCTCGGTGCAGACGATGGCTATGAGCATCAACGCCGGCGGGGCCATCACGGGGTCTTACTCGGATGGGACCACGACTCACGGCTTTCTGAGGATGCCTGATGGCACTATTACCAGCTTCGACGGCCCAGGCGCGACCGGAACTCTCCCGGCCAGCATCAACGCCGCCGGGGAGATTGCGGGATATTTTTTTACAAGCACCACGTCTCACGGCTTCTTGCGTTCACCCGATGGCAGTATTACGACCTTCGATCCTCCAGCCGCGGATTACACCTTCGTCTACAGCATCAATTCGCGCGGGGCGGTCACGGGGTTTTACATTGCGGCCGCAGTCTCTCATGGTTTCGTTCGCGATGCTGACGGCACTTTCACGACCGTCGATCCCCCGGCATCCGTTGGGACTCTCGCCATCGCCATCAACGACGCAGGCGCGATCGCGGGCTCTTATCTCGATTCCAGCTACTTGACTCACGGCTTCCTGCGCGCTCCGGATGGCACATTCGACACATTTACTGTGATCGAGGGGCAGAACACGCAACCTGTCGGCATGAACTCCTCCGGGGAGGTTACAGGAACGACCTACGACACGACCGGCAACATCGTCGCGGATTTCGTCCGCGCCGTCGACGGCTCGATCACCACCTTCTTGCCAACCCAAGGCTCAAGCATCGCTGTTCCATTTGCCATCAACAATGCCGGAAGGATTGTCGGCTACCACACCAATCAGCAGGGCATTTCGCACGGATTCGTGCGTAGGCCCAACGGCTCGATCACCAATTTTGAAGTCCCCGGCGCAACTCTCATTTTTCCGGAGAGCATCAACTCGGCTGGAGCGATCACCGGCTACTATCAGGCCAACAGCAACAGCAACCCCCATGGCTTCCTGGCGATCCCGTAGCAGCCCAGGGCGGAACGTTTTGACCGCTGGTCATTGAGTGAAATCGCGATGTTTCGTCATTTGTCTGAGTGTAGAATCAGCGATTGCAATGAAAGTCTTGCGAATTCTTTCTGGTTGTCTCTTCGTGGTGGCGGCTTTCTTTGTGGTCTGGTACGTCGTCTCAGATTACAGCGACCGCGTTACGTCAGGCACCTATCACTTTACTCACGACGGTCAAACATCCATTCTGGTTCTCAAGCCGGATCATACCTTCCAGCAAGACTTGAGTGAGCATGGCGAGGTAAAGCGTGCAACTGGAACTTGGCACCGTGTGGGCGAAGGCGGAATTGAATTTTCAAAGGAGTTTCTGGCTGTTGCTGGGCAGGAGGCCCACGCTGATGGATCCGCCTTCGCCGATATGCATAAAGATTTCGGATTGTTCATCTCCCTCAGCCTCCGCCAGTACTATGTCCAGTGGTACGGCAGAGTCGATCCTTCACCCTCTAACGCCGTTTCAGGTACCTACGCGGGAGACGCACCCGGGGTGTCAGCGACATTGATAATGAGGCCGAATCACACCTTCGAGCAAACAATCCACACTGTGAGCATCACGAATCAGGCGAAGGGGAGTTGGAGTGTCGGCCAGAACGGCGACATTATCTTCTCGAAAGATTTTCTCAAGGCTTCTGGGCAGGCGCTCAGCGGCAATGAAACTGCATCTGCGTGGGACCCTAAAGGCTCAAATCTCCAGATTCAGATTGCCACGGCTCCCGGATCAGGTGTGCCGACTTTTCGCAAGAAGCGGCTCTTTTGAAAAGCCCCAAACGCATCGCCCTTTGATAACTGTTGCAACCATGCCATATCACAAGCGTGCGCTTTTCCTCCGCCTTTCGCAGCTTCAATGAGCGATATCAGGTTTTACGTAAAATGACCAGAATGCGTTCAGAAAACATCCATAGTGTGGCCTACCTTCTTATGGAGTCTTCAAGTTGGTAGAGCTCAACATTCTGACATGCATTGATGCAGATTGTAGTCGGCGCCGAGGCCCACCATCCCGCAAAAAACGCGGGCAGGGTGGGGCAACCCTCATTCTTGGAATTTATGAAAGGGTGGGCCAGCCGCGGGTTACATCACTTCGGAGTTCGCGCACCTTTTGAAAGCTGTGGCTGCAGATGAACTCGAGGCGGCGAGGGCGCGGACGCCCTCGCGACAGCCGGCGGGACGCCCGGGGGCTACGTTTGTTTGGCGGCTTCGCGTTTCAGGGCTCGCTGGAGGGTTTGATCCAGGGCGGCTTTGGTCTTGTCGTACTCCTGCTGGGAAATGCGGCCTTGTTTGTGCTCGACTTCGAGGTCGAAGATCTCGTCCTTGAGCGCTTGGAGCAGCATCGAGGGGCCGCTCGTTGCCGCTTGGGGGCGTGGGGCGGGCGTGTGCGGACGAGCTAGGGTTGATTCGGCGATGGCGAACTCTTCGTCATCGTGCATGACGGAGAGTCCTGCACCGGCGCGGGCAGCGCGGTTGGCGGCTTGCTGGCGCGAGGCGATGATGATGCCTCCGATCGCGAGGGCGGCGGCGAATCCCGCGAGGATCCACCAGCGGTACTTCTGCAGAGGATCGGGAGCGTCGATCGGAGGTCCGAGTCCGCCGCCGGGACGGCTTTCATTTTGCGCAGACGCGCTTTGGCCGGATTGGCCGCCATCTTCCGACGGCGCTTGCAGCGTGCCTTCACCGGTGAGTTTGAAGGCCATGGACTGGCCCAGTTGCGTGTTGGAGGCGACTTCTACGTTGGCATCGGGCTGGCCGGGAAAGGGAGCGACCTGGTAGGTCGCGCCGGGTGCGGCCTGGAAGTTCATCGACTTGGGCGCGATCGCAACAAAGTGTTCCAGAGGATAAACGCTCTTGGGATCGATATTGGCGCTGCCGGTGTAGGCCACCGTGTAGACGACATTGAAACGTGTTTCTCCGGGGCGCAGCGGGAACAGGAACGCGTACCGGTTCTTGGCATTATCGCCTTCGGGCACGGGCGCGGATTTGACGGGCTGTCCTCCGGCGGTCATGGCCTGGGCTTCACCGATCTGCGCTCCGTCGGGCACGTAGAACTCGAGGTTGTGCTCGTTCATCTGGGTGCGCGGAGGCTTGGAATTGTTTTGCACGGCGAAGGTGCGCTCGACCTGCAACTGGCCCTGGCCGGCTTGGAATCGCATGATGTCGGCGACGACTTCGATGCCTTCGACTTTCTTGCCGACATCGTAGACTTCGACTTCGACCGAGGTAGTTCCCGGAGGGGCCATGCGGTGATAGGTGACGTCCTGATGGATCACGCGCACCAGATGCGGGCCTTGGGCGTTGTCGAGCTTGAAGGAGAAGTGGCCTTTGGCGTCGGCCGTGGTGCGCCCGGATTCTTCCATGCCTTGACCAAGACTGAGCAGGACGACCTGGTCGCCTGCGCCGGGTTTGCCGGTGGTAGCGTTTTTGACCGTGCCAGAGAGCGTTTGGGCGGAGGAGAACGCGGAGAGAAGAATGACGACGAGCGGGATCAGCGACAATTTTCCGACATGCTGGCGACAGGGATCCTTCGCTCCGCTCAGGATGACATGGTTTGGATTCAAGTTCATGTTCTCGATCTTCTCGGCGCCGGAAGGGCTCCCGATTCCAGTTGGGCGATTTCAGCCAGGAGAGCGGCGGCTTCGTCTTGCAGCGACGACTTGAGCGACTGGTAATCCGCGTCGGGCACTTTGCCGGCATTGAATTCAAAATTCAGGTCGCGGAGATTTTCGTAGACGGCGTCTTTTCGCTCGCGCAGATATTGGGCGCGAGTCTTGTCCTGGCCGAGATAGAGCTTGTCGGGCAGGTGAAAGATGTAGAGCACCGAAGCGGCGAAGACCAGAATGCAGCAGGCCCATTCGAAGGTCATAGATCAGTCTCCTCGCCAGCCTGCTCGCGGTATTTTTCGAGGTCGGCGGCCTTGATGCGCGGAACTCCACCTGCAGGTGCTGGACTGGGGCGGTTCTTCCAGGCGCGAATGACGAACACGACAGCGGTCATGCCCAAGGCAAAGGCAAGAAGGGGGAAGATCCAGGCGGTTCGGTCGAAGCCGGAAGTGGTGGGGGCGGAGAGCACCGTCGGGCCAAATTCTTGTACGAAGGCTTGCTGGATGAGGTCATCATTGTCGCCACGCGTAACCGCGGCCATCAATTCATTCCGCATGCGGTCGGAGTAGGTGCATCCCACGTGGTTGCATTCCAGGAGGAGCTCGCCGCAGGCTCCGCAGACACAAACAAGGCGGTGGCCGATTTCCTTGAAGCGGGAGGCCGGATCTCCGGCGCCGGTGAAAGCGAAAACGGCGAGGGAGAGCAGGACGCAGTGGAGGGCGCGGCGGAGGACGGAATTTGGGGTCGACATCATTTTTGTACGCTAGATTGCAGATGTCAGATTGCAGATGCGATCTGACATCGAGAATCTGATGTTAGTCTCCTGTGGCCACTGGTGCGGCGTGTTCTACCAGCTTGGGCACACGTACCGTGACCGGGGCTGGGGCGTTTTCAACCAGCGCCAACGCGGTGCCGAGGATCATGACCCAGGCGCCAATCCAGATCCAGATCACCATGGGATTGACGTGCGCCTTGATGATCGGCTGGCCTTTTTCGTTCTGGCCTTCGTAGACGAGGTAGAGATCTTCTTTGAATCCCTGATCAATGTCGGGCTTGGTCGAAGCCTGCTGGCTGGCCTTGTAGAAGATGCGCTGCGGCGACATGGTGCGGACGAGTTGGCCGTTTTGATAGACGTCCATCAGCGCCCATTCGGTGAACTGATTGCCATTCTCTTCCTGGGTATAGGAGCGGCAGACCAGGTCGTAGCCGCCAATGCTCATCTTGTCTCCGTAGCCCATCGCCATTTCGTTGTCCTGATTGAGGGCGGAACCGGAGAATCCAATCATCGCGAGAACGACGCCGAAGTGGACGATGTAGCCGCCATAGCGCCGGGTGTTGCGATGAGTGAGCTGCACCATCGACGCAAACATGCCCTGCCCAGTTTTATCGGCGATGACGCGGCCGCCGCGGTAGAACTCGGAGGCGACGGTGCAGGCGACGAGAGCGGAGAGGAAGATCGTCATCAGCGAATAGAAATAGCTGACATCGTGCCAGGGCTTGAGGCCAAAGATCGATCCCCAACGGGCGGGAGTGAACATCACGAAAAGCGCAATTACGAAGGCCGCGACCGTGGGCCAGAGGAAGTTGCGCTTCAAGCTTTCCAGCGAAGTTTTGCGCCACGCGAGCAGCGGGCCGACGGCGGTGAGCAGTAAAAGAAGTAACGCGACCGGAATGGCAACGCGGTTGTAGAACGGCGCGCCGACCGTGACCTTATTGCCTTGCACCAGTTCGGAAATCTTCGGGAACCACGTGCCCCAGAGCACGTCAAGCGTGAGAAGAAGGAACAGCAGATTGTTGAACAGGAAACTGGATTCGCGGGAGACCAGCGATTCAAGCTTGTTCTCGCTGCGCAGATGTGACTTGTTCCTGACGAAGAAGAAGACAAAGACCGCGAAGCTGATGGCGAGGAACCAGGCGAACCAGCTTCCGATCGACGACTGCGCGAAGGCATGGACCGAGCTGATGATTCCGCTGCGCGTGAGGAACGTGCCCAGGATCGCGAGCCAGAAAGTGGCGAAGACCAGCCACATGTTCCAGACCTTCAGCATGCCGCGTTTTTCCTGCATCATGACCGAGTGCAGAAAAGCGGTGCCGACGAGCCAGGGCATCAGCGAAGCATTCTCGACGGGATCCCATCCCCAGTAGCCGCCCCATCCCAGTACGGCGTAGGCCCAATGAGCGCCGAGGAAAATTCCGCAGGTGAGGAATCCCCATGTGACCATGGTCCAGCGACGCGTAATGTGGATCCATTTTTCGCCGGGATACTTCATGATCAGCGCGCCTAGCGCGAAGGCGAAGGGGATGGTGAATCCGACGTAGCCCATATAGAGCATGGGCGGGTGGATCACCATCTCGGGATATTGCAGGAGGGGATTCAGTCCGCTGCCGTCGGGACGAAGCGGGCCTTCGAGAAGGCCGAAAGGATTCGCGGCGAAATTCACCAGCGACAGGAAAAAGATCTGAACCGCTGCTAGTACGACCGACGCGTAGGCGAAGAGGCGCGGATCAGTTTTATATCGGAGGCGAAGAACGAAGCCGTATCCAGAGAGAAGCAGGCACCAGAAAAGGATCGAACCTTCCTGTCCGGACCAGAGAGTGGCGAACTTGTAAGGTGCGGGAAGGTCGCGGTTGCTGTGATGAAAGATGTAGGCGATGGTGAAATCGTCGCGGAAAGCAGAGATGACGAGGGCGAGGGCAGCAAGGAAAACTGCGCCGAAGATGACGACTCCGGCACGGCGCGCGGTTTCGCCGAGACGCTCCCAATCGGGATCGTTCTTACGCACGAGAGCGAGCAGCCCGATTCCAAAGCAGTAGACGCTCAACGCCAAAGCGAGGAGCAAGGCAAAACTACCGATAAGCGCCATGTGGGAGAACCCTAAGGTATTTTTTCAGAAAGTGAGGAGTAGGGCAACCGCAGGAGCATGAACCATGACAGTCACGAAGGTACACGAAGAAATCTGATTGTGCTCTCGTGTACAAGAAATTTGACGAGATTGCGGAAACGTTTCCGCCAGGAGGCGGCGGCCGGGGCTCGGCCGCCAGGCGGAATTGAGCGCTAGGCGCTCTGCTGGTGGTAGCGCTGGCGGATTTCGCGTTCGGCGGTCAGCCAGTCTTCGGTTTCGTGGCCGGGCTCGAATCCGCGGCGCTCGGACAACAGGTAGGCGAGGCGACGGACTTCGTCTTCGAGATTGATCGGCACGAGGTTGGCGCGCGCATCACTCTTCACGATCGAGGGCTTCCTCGATACGTTGCTGGGTTCTGGGTTAGAAACGATGGTTGTTTCCGCGGCGGTAAACGTGGCGGAAACAGGCTGGGCGGGCTGCACTCCCGTGTCGCCGTTGGTCTTCTTGGGAAATCTGGGTCTAGCCATAGTGGGTACTCCTTTGCAAACTCCTAAGTCTAGGAATGATTGGATTGATTGATGAAGGAACAACATCGAGGTCGCCCCTACAAAAGTTTTAACAGTGATGATGTGGGCTCTATGTTTCTACTATAACGCTTGTTGTGCTGTGGAAGGGAGCGGGTTGCACAAAAATATTAGATGCGGGCGTTTGGAAATTCAAAACGGGAATGGAAGAAGGCATGCGGGCGGAGCGCGACGATGCGCGAGGAAAGAGAAAGAAGGGCTTTGTTATAATCGAAGCTCGTCTCCGGGGCGCTATCGTCTAGGGGTTAGGACGGAAGATTCTCAATCGAGTGAATCCCCAGTGTCTACGCGTCTTTTCAACACTTTACGCTCTGCACTGTTAGGCACAAATAGGCATTTTTCGGGGGTCGTAGTGAAAGAATGGTGAAAGATTTTGAGTGAGTCAAGGCTCGGGCCGAATCGACAGGCATGCACGACAGTGCCATTCGTTTGAAGCAGAGTAAGACAGTAGAATTTCAGACAGCATCAAGAGCGGGTGACCTTCGCAGTCATCCCACCAACCGAGGGATTCTCGAATCTCCACGGTGGTTGCCACCACAGGTTGCCAGAGCAACCGAGGCGGATGCGGTAGGGAAACCTGCAAAAGGAGATTCCGTGAAAATCAGACAGAAGTCCACACCAGATGTTCTCGTCGCCAACGAAGGAACCGTCTTCCTGTTCAACCCGCTTACAGCACGAGCGAAAGAGTGGATTGATGAAAATGTCCAACCAGATGCACAGTGGTTCGGCACGACGCTCGTCTGTGAACACAGATATGCGTGGGGCTTGGCGCAGGGAATGCGGACGCCGGACTGGTGCTAGCATGACGAAACTGACCCCGTCAGACTTGAGAGCCGAGGCACAGAAGATCATCCGTGCGGGAAAGATGCCGAAACTCAGCGAAGTGCTGGACATCATCCGCGAAGTGAAAGGAAATCCAAAGCACACGCCGCACGTCATTCAGGACGCGCTCGTTCGCACAGAGGGGAAGAAACAATGAGTTCGAATCTGTGCGGGTCAATCGAATAGGAACGATGCTACGACCGTCGTTTCATGCGAAGCAGGCAACAGGTTCAGGCGAGATTCTTAGCGCGACCGCGCAGCGGCTTGTCCGATGGGGGATGTCAGAGCGCGAGGCTTATGCTCTGGCGCAGATTATCAACCTTCACGCAGAGACGCCGGATAAAACCGTCGCCAACTAGGCAGTGGCCTTGCCGTATGATTATGACGATAAATAGAAGCCAGAAATCGTACTCACTGGAGATTATCGACGGCGCTGAAGTCTGCCACTACAAGTCCGACCGATTATCCCGGACTCTCCGCGAAAATCCACGCCAGTCCCACATTGTTGCAAAGATGCTGCGCGCACTAATGCTTTTGGTGGACACTCCAAAGAACACAAGGATGTCTTTGAATAACGGCCAACCAAGCGTGAAAAGGATCAGCCAATAGAGAACGGAGCCAGCCACAGTTCCAGCCCCCATGATCGCAATACTCACAACTTCCGGTGCGCTACCATGCATCACTTTGTCTAGAAGGTAGTAGACCCCCAAGCCCAATCCCTTGAACAGATAAGACAATGGTTCGCTTACGATCCTCGAAAACCAAAGTATCAACTCCAACAAAACATAACGCAGCAGCAGACTGCCGATCGAGAACGTAATAAGCGGAGAGGAGAGCGTAGACCCAACCTGCGAAGCAGTCATCGCAGGTGCCTTCTCAAGCGCGATCAATTTTTCCCTGATCTCAAGCTCTGTCTTCCTAGATTCCAACCGCGTCTTCTTGATCAGGACATACGAATAGGCTGCTCCGACGATCGTCACTGGAATGGCAATAATACCCGAAACTTGCTCGTACCATTGAGGAGGTCGGGGTAGATCACCTACTAGAAAAAATGCGCCGAGCAAGTATCTCGCTAAGGGCATGGCGGCAAGTATATGTCATCGAAGACCAGCCATCGTCTTTTTAGGGCTTAAGTATCTCAGCGTCTCGGTTTAATCTGGGTTGCAACCCTCATAACGCTCTGAGCCGTCGTTGTTCTCAAATGTTGCCAACAGGCCTTAGCGCTCAAATTTCAATTTCTTTCGATTAAGTCCACATCTTTGCGTTTGGCGCTGGAGTGAAGCCGAGCGTTCGAGAAGTTCCCTAGTTAATGACTAAAGCCAGCGTGGCAGAGTTCCCGCCGATTGGACATCCCATATCGTCGAACGATGACTGAGACATCACTGAAATCTGCACGCTGCTTCCCACTGAGCCACCAAAGGAATCGAAGGTCTGCCGAGTAATCGTGGTCTGTAGGTGGTGTGAGTCTATGAACGTCGTCTGCAACGCGTTTCCGTTCCACATGATCTGCGATTGAGGATTAAAACCGCTTCCGTCCGCTGTCAGCACAACTGATTCCGCGTCGCTTGGGATGCTGTCCGGAGACAGGGAAGTAACTTGGGGCTGCCCCACTCCTTGACAGCTAAGGAAAATCGCACTGCAAGTCCAGTCAGATACCAGTAGGGTCAGGGCTGCTATGAGAGCAATGCGAATCAGAGGGAAAGGCTTACAGGCGCTAGCAAGGGAAGAACGCATACTAGCCTCCCTGTCACGAGCGCCTGTTATTTTACAGCCAAACAAGGCTCGTGGCGGATTGCAACTGCTGTAAACAGGTCAGCATGACCGGAATCCGGTCACAACGAAGCATGAAAAGAGGTCCCACGCCAACCATCTGTTTGTAGTGAGTTACGGCTCTTTTTAAGGGAGGCGTTAGCGCTCAGAACCCGGAGTCGTGCGGGGGAGCAGCCGGAGAGTGGCGTCTGTGTCGCCCCTTAGACTAGCAAGCAGCCCCGAATATCGCCTCTGGGGACGGTCGTTGCGGACGGCGATGCCCAGCGCCTTCTTTTGCCCGATCAACACGAGCAGTCGCTTGCCCCGCGTGATCCCCGTGTAGATCAGGTTGCGTTGGAGCAGCATGTAGTGCTGCGTGGCGAGCGGGATCACGACTGCCGGAAACTCTGATCCCTGCGACTTGTGGATCGTGATCGCGTAAGCCAGCGAAATCTCGTCCAATTCTCCGAAGTCGTACTTCACTAGCCGCTCGTCGAAGCGCACTGCGACCTGCTGCTCGACGAGATCGACGCGCTCGACGATCCCTACGTCGCCATTGAACGCGTCCTTGTCGTAGTCGTTCTCTGTCTGGATGACTTTGTCGCCTATCTGGAATCGCCATCCGAACCGCTCCACGGCGGGCTGACCGGATCGGGCTGGGTTCAATACCTTCTGCAAGGCTGTGTTCAGTTCACGAACGCCGAGCGATCCCCGGTTCATCGGGCAAAGAACCTGCACGTCGCGAATTGGGTCGAGACGAAAGCGTTCTGGAATCCTCTCCTGCACCAGCTTGACCAGCGCTGCCGCGATCTTCTCCGGCTCGTCCCGCTCGACGAAATGGAAGTCGGAATTCGGGTCTGCGCCGCTCATGTCCGGCATCTGCCCCCGGCGAATCCGGTGCGCGTTGGTGATGATGTGGCTGCCCGCAGCCTGCCTGAACACTTCGGTGAGCCGCACGACTGGCACGACGCCGCTCTCGATCAAGTCCCCGAGCACCGTGCCCGGTCCCACGGACGGAAGCTGATCTACGTCGCCTACTAGAACCAATCCGGCACGGTTGGGGACAGCCCGCACCAACGAGTGCATCAGCGGCACGTCCACCATTGAGGTTTCGTCCACGACCAGAAGACCGCAGGCGAGCGTGTTCGACTCGTTTCGGCTGAACTTCCCGGTTGCCGGATCAATTTCCAGCAGGCGGTGGATCGTCTTCGCTTCCAAGCCCGTGGTCTCGGTGAGCCGCTTCGCTGCCCGTCCGGTTGGCGCGCACAGCAGGCACTTCACGCTCTTGGCACGCAGGATCATCAGGATCGAGTTCACCAGCGTCGTCTTGCCCACGCCCGGTCCCCCGGTGATGACCACCACACGGTGCGAGAGCACCGTCTTCAGCGCCTCCCGCTGGCTGGGCGCGAGCGTCTTGCCCGTCCGTTGCTCGCACCATGCGACTGCCTTCTCGAAACTAATCGGCGGATAAATAGGCTCCGCTTCAGCGAGGCTCTTGATCCTTGCCGCGATGCCCTCTTCCGCCCTCCGGAGATGCGGAAGGAAAATCAGGGGCTCGCCGTCGATCTCCTCCAGCAACAGGGAGCCACTCGTGAGCATTTGTGATAGAGCTTGTTCGACCGTAGCTTCCTGCACTTCCAGCAGTTTCACTGCCGCCAGCTTGAGTTTCCCAAGTGGCAATGCGCAGTGACCGTCCGAGGTCGCTTCCAGCAGCACATGGTCGATGCCCGCCCGTGCTCGGTTGATCGAGTCTTTGGGAATCCCGACTTTCTGGGCGATCTGGTCGGCGGTCGCGAAGCCGATCCCGTAGATGTCCTTCGCCAGCATGTAGGGATTGCTCCGCACTTGCTCGATTGCCTGCTCCCCGTAGGTCTTGAAGATGCGCACGGCGCGACTGGTGCTGACGCCGTGGCTGTGCAGGAACAGCATGATCTCGCGGACTTGCTTTGCCTCTTGCCACGCATGCGCGATCCGCTCCCGGCGCTTGGGACCGATCCCGTCTACCGATTGGAGTTCGGCGGCTCGGTTCTCGATCACAGCCAGCACCTCGGCTCCGAATCGCCCAACCAACTTCTTCGCGAGAATCGGTCCGATGCCCTTGACCAAGCCGCTGCCGAGGTACCGCTCGATCCCCTCGTTTGTAGTCGGCGGCACGGTCTTCATGCTCGTCGCCTTGAATTGCAGCCCGTGTTCCTTGTCCCTGACCCACCAACCCTCGGAGACCAGCCACTCCCCCGCAGTCACGGACGGCAACGATCCGACGACGGTGGTTTCGTCCCGGTGCCCCGGCGTTTTCACGCGCAGGACGCAGAATCCGCTCTCCTCGTTGTGAAAGGTGACACGCTCGATCAGACCGGAGATTTCCTCGGTCGCGGGTCGGCGTTCTGGGATCGCGGCGTTCATCGGGGATTCATTTTCCCACGGACGCCAAGGGACTCGCCCAACTGCCATTGCCCGCGAGCGGGAGGTCTCGAATGTTTGCTTCGGGCATTGCCACGAAGCATGTAGTTGCGGATGATCCTGCTACTTCTTCGGGTAACCCACCGACTGCGCCAAGATGATTCTCTGCTGCGGCTGCAACTTCAGGATCTTGGCAAGCGAGGGCTTGTCGATGCTCGCCCGTACCACAGTAGCGAGCCTCTCGGAGGCGCAATACAGGTAAACGTTCTGTGCGATGAACCCCACATCAGCGGCGGTATACATCTCAGCGTCCGAAGAAGCCGCACCGTCAGTCTTCGAAGGGTCGGAAACATAGACTAGGTTTACCGCCGCATCATTGACGAACGACTGCGTGCCTGTAGACGACCGGAAGTCGCCCGCCACCACGGGCTCCAGTACGTTCGCCTTGGCATCGTAGAGGTGCACACCTTCCGGAGTTGTCACGTAGATGCTGATCTCCTGCCAGTTAATAGCGGAAGGCGCAGTACGTCGCCCATCGGGTCGGTTGATTCCGAAAGCCGCCCAAAGCAAGTTCGATAGCGTCTGCGGCGAGAGCGTGCTCGAACCGAACTCGCGGGTCGACTTACGATCCTTAAGAATCTCCATCAGAGGGCGTCCCCCTGTCGTCTGCGGCGGCGGAAGCTGGACAGGTTTGAGCGCCTGCGCTGCTGAGATACCACAGAGACAGATTGTTATCAGCAGAAGCCTCAATAGGAAAGGAGATTTGTGTTTCATGGGGACCTCCTGCGGAGACGTGCGGCGTCGAGGAATCCGGCTATCAGCACACGGGTTGATGGTTTGCTCGCATTTAGCACTATTTCTGAGCAGCCTTGACCTTCGCCCATCTCGCTCGTTGGGCTGCGGCAATTCTTCTTCGAGCGGCGGCTGACATCGTTTTCTTCTTGGGCATGCTGACAACGTTTTGTTTCTGCCCGCCGTTCCTCCGCACTCTTGCCCATCGTGCTTTCTGAGCAGCCACGATCCTCTCCCTTCCTGCCGCCGACATTCTGCTCCGTGTTCTTGTCCTTTTCCCGTATGAACCGCCATTGAGCGCGGCGAGTGCTGCATCAAGGCGTTCGACTACTGTTGCCGCCTGATCCCGCTCTCTTTTCAACTGCTGGACAACACCAGCTAAATTAGGCATGGAATCTCCTCGCCGGGATTGTATCAAGAGGATAGGAGGCCGATTTGGGGCGATTTGCGCCCCGACTATAATCGGGACATGCCTGTGCGCCCCAGAATCATCTTCGACACGACTCGGATCACTAAGGACTGTCCATCGCCCATGTTCGTCACCCTGCATCACTTCCGCTCTGATTTAGAAGGATTCCGTATGGCCATGGGAGGGAACTTCGACTCATCCACGCCCTGAAACGGACACGGAAAGCACACCCCGGTAAGCTCCACAGGCCATCCCTTGTGGCGTGGGCACTCCTCAAACTCATCGATGAGTGGATACAGAGAGTCCAGCATTCCATATAGTTCGTATTGGCTGACCAGCTACTCTCGTGTATCATTTCGTGGGGTTCCGAGGTGACCTATGCCCCGCCGCTTCGCGTGTTTAGCCCTCTACGTCTCTACTTCCATACTCCTGACCGTGATAAGTGCTAGCGCCAAGATCATCCACGTTCCTGCTCAGCAACCGACCATTCAGGCCGGAATCAACGCCGCGAATAACGGCGATACGGTTCTTGTCGCACCGGGTACGTACTACGAGAACATTAACTTCAATGGAAAGGCGATCACGGTAAAAAGTTCTAGTGGTGCGAAAGTCACGATCATTGATGGCGGCGGGGTTGCTCCCGTTGTCGCGTTTGACACCAGCGAGACATCAAGCTCGACGATTATCGGCTTCACACTCCAGCATGGAATATCGACGGTTGGTACTCTCTACATGGGTGGCGGCATTTTCGTATATCTCGCATCGCCCACCATCAAAAACAACATTATCGAGAACAACAATGCGTGCGGTGGGGGCGGAATCGGCGTTTACTACGGCTCGCCTACGATTCTCACAAATACAGTTACAGGAAACAGCCAATCAAGCTGCTACGGTGGAGATGGTGCAATTAAGGTGGTAGGCGATGGGTCGGCACAAATCGTCGGAAACAGCATCCGTAACAATACTTCACCCATCGGAAACTGCGGAGGCATCTCTCTAGTCGGCGCTGGTACTCCAACAATTCTGAACAACATCATCAGCGGCAATGTGGTTAGCGGCCTCTCGCCAGCATCTGTCGGCGGCGGCATCTGCATTTGGAATATTTCGGGTGCGGACGCGCTGATCGCGCAGAATCTGATCTACGGGAACACCGCTGGACAGGGCGCAGGAATCTATGCTTTTGTGCCATCGGGTGCTCGACCCGTATTTGTAAACAACACCATCGTGGGTTCATCCGGCTCACCACAAGGCTCAGCGGTATACATCACGGGCTACGATGACCAAGCGCAGTTTCTAAATAACCTATTGATCGGCCCAAGCGGAACCAATGCGGTGTACTGTGATAACCAGTACGATCAGATACCTCCGACTTTTACAAACAACGACGCCTACAGCGCGAATGGGACGGGCCTTCAAGGTACTTGCTCCGGGGCCAGTAATATAAATGGCAACCTCTCCGCCAACCCATCATTCGTAAGTACGTATCATCTTAGAGGCGGTTCACCAGCTATTGACGTGGGCAGTAACTCGGCACCGAATCTGCCCACCAACGACTTGGCGGGTAATCCTCGCATCATCAACGGCAACGACCTCCCCACCGCAATCGTCGATGTGGGCGCATACGAGTTTGTTCCCGTCGTGCTTTCGCCCACGACTCTGAAATTTGGCTTGCAAACCATAGGCAGCAGCACCAGCAAATCAGTGACGCTCGCCAATAAGCAAAAGACGACGCTGAACATCTCCTCGATCACTGTTCCAACGGGCTATTCTGCCAGCGGTTGTGGAACCAGTCTCGCAGCCTTCAAGAGTTGCAGTCTGACAGTGACTTTCAACCCGCAGACAACAGGCACGTTCAATGGATCAATAATCGTCGCAGATGACGCGGGTAACAGTCCGCAAACCGTGGCGCTCTCGGGAAAAGCGCAGTGAGTTCCGATACGTGGGCCTACGGCTGAGATTCGGCTCTATCCTGAGAACTAGATTGCTCCACCTATTAATGCTCGTGTTGCCAGTTCTTTGCTTTCTGCCAGTCCACTCAATTCGTGGAAACTGAGAAAGTTAAAGCTATGACGGCAGGCAAGTTCAGGACTTAAAGAAAGCCGCCGAACGACGTGACCCGCATTCGCAGGTACTATTGGCAATCGCCCACGCCCTCGGTCGTTATGTGACGCAAAGCGATGCTGAGGCGGTAGTGGGCGGCACCGTCTTCATGGTGGTTGCCTTGAATTGGAGCCCGTGTTCCTTGTCCCTGACCCACCAGCCCTCCGCGCTGAGCCATTCCCCCGCCGTCACGGATGGCAGCGACCCCACGACCGTCGTCTCCTCCCTCTGCCCGCGTGCTTTAACGCGAAGGACACAAAAGCCGTTCTCTTCGTTGTGGAACGTGACGCGCTCGATTACACCGGAGATTTCCTCGGTCGCGGGTCTGCGGTCAGGGATTGCGGCATTCATGTGCGGGGATTCATTTTGACACGGCGGGCTGGCAGGGGCGACCTACAAGGAAGCCGATTCAAGCGGGGACTTGGCTTGCCGGAAGGGGTTCAGGTCGGCTGGGGCGCTTCAGAAGTGCTGGCAGCCTTTGTGACCAGTCTAACGGGGTGCTTGCGCTGACTTGGGCTTGACGCCATCCTCAGTTTGATTGGTGCGATTCGGCAGGTGAGTTTGCCCGACGCGATATTCCGCCAGTCTTCCCATCCTGTCGCATGTCAACCTTGCGCCTTGGCACTCAACAATCTACGAAACAATGAAAGATACCGTAAGTCTTCAAGCAATTCCCGACGATCTGCCATGTGACGCTCATAGAGCATCAATGCAGCCGCGCCTGTCGATGCGATTGCAAAGGCGGGCTTTGTTGGGTGCATTTTGCGAAAGAGTGCATATTCTTCTTCAACACCTTCCATCCCACCTATAAAAATTCCAGCTGTGAACTCGCGGCTTCCTATCATCCGTTCACGCATTAAAGCCAAGCTCGCACCGAGATTTCCCTCAACCGCATCAACCACCGTGAGATTTTCGAAGTCTCGAACTTCGGCTGGGAATTGCTTTTCGAAGAATCTACTTTGAAAGAGGAAGATGTGTTCGCCGACAGCCGCACCCGAATTTAAAACCATCAGCCGAACCATCGGGGTGATGGCAGGGTGACCGCCAAAGACTATCGTTCCATCCGGCAAGACCACAGAAACCAAGGCTCGAAGTGCGTCCCGAATTGCAATCTGGTCAGCAGTACGAAAATACTTTTCGTGACGATGCGGGGGCGGCAACGGCACACTAGCTGACAAGAAGATCGAAACCTTCATACCAACCCCTCTAACCAAGAGGCGGCCTTTGTGACAGAAAGGCTCCGCACGCGCAATTTCTGTCGGTCAAGCCATTCGAGATGCTTGAGCCATTGCTCTCGGATGCCGCGTTCATCGTATAGCAAGATCACTTCCGAGTGGTGCTTTTCCACTTCGTCTTCAATCTCTTGATACCTGACCGCATCAGGCACCCCAACTGCTGGAACAGCGGCAACATGCTTTCCAGACCCAGTTTTCAGAGTAACAATTCTTTGCGGTTGAACGCGATAGTTCAACCCAAGATTCGACGCCTCCGCGCAAAATTCCTGAACCAGATACGTGTATCGAGCGGCAAAGGCACGCGCTCGGAGAGATTCGGCTTCCGTTACAACTTGTTGAACAGTGGCTTCCTTGAGCCGTCCTTCAGCCCCACTCATCGTTTTCTCGAAGTCAGATGAATTCAGGATAACAGCGCGGCTGAATGCGGCATTCGCTTCCAGTTTGTTGCCCGGCCAGACCAACTGCAACACCTGAATGTTTGTGGAGTTCGCTCTGGCAAGCTCCGCAGTCGTCCATCTGCTTGCAAGGAACCCCGGAGAATCTAAGAGCACGATTACGTCTGTATCTGCTAAGCGATGCCAAAGCACATCTTGAAACGGCTCACCCGGACGGATACTTACAGTATCCAAAAAGACATCGAAACCGCAGTGATCTAAACCTTCGTAAAGCTGAATCGCAGCGCCTTGGGTTTCTGACCTGCGATAGCTAATGAAAAGCCTTCTGCTTCTGCGCAGCAGGCTCAGGCCTTCCATCAAAACAGCAGCGATCCGTTCGTT